>Ga0209607_1004415_pt1 | contig 10449 bp, 9 predicted proteins | sample AD_UKC117_MetaG_FD_184413 | JGI IMG/M metagenome (GOLD analysis project Ga0209607, IMG submission 184413) | Active sludge microbial communities of municipal wastewater-treating anaerobic digesters from Hong Kong - AD_UKC117_MetaG (SPAdes)... | ecosystem: Engineered > Bioreactor > Anaerobic >... | reverse complement strand
CATGAGCAGGTTGGAGAGCTTGGGGTTATTGTCGTAGGCTTCCTTTATCTTGCCCAGGAACACCGAACGGATGATACAGCCGCCGCGCCACATGAGTGCGATACCGCCGTAATTGAGGTTCCAGCCATAGGTCTTGGCGGCGGCGCGCATGAGTGTGTAGCCCTGCGCGTAGGAGATTATCTTGCTCGCGTACAGCGCTTGGCGAATCTGCTCGATGAAAGCCTTCCTGTCGCCCGTAAATTCGGGGATGGCTCTGTTGTACGCGGCGGCGGCTTCCACGCGCTCCGCCTTCATAGCGGACAGACAGCGTGAGAACACGGCCTCGCCAATGAGCGTGAGGGGTACGCCCTCGTCCAAAGCGGCGATGCCCGTCCACTTGCCGGTACCCTTCTGACCCGCGGTGTCCAGAATCTTATCAACTATGGGCTTGCCGTCCGTGTCCTTGTAAGCCAAGATTTCGGCGGTAATCCCGATTAAGTAGCTGTCAAGCTCAGTCTTGTTCCACTCGGAGAATACCTCAGCTATCTCGTCCGCGTTCATGCGCAGAACATCGCGCATGAGCTGATACGCCTCGCAGATAAGCTGCATATCGCCATACTCTATGCCGTTATGCACCATCTTCACAAAGTGACCCGCTCCGTTCTCGCCTACCCAGTCACAGCAGGGTGTGCCGTCCTCGACCTTGGCGCAGATAGCCTGAAACACGGGCTTGACATGCTCCCAAGCCTCGGGCGAACCGCCGGGCATCATGGACGGGCCGTGAAGCGCGCCCTCCTCGCCGCCCGAAACGCCAGTGCCGACGTACAAAAGACCCTTGGACTCGACATACGCGGTGCGTCTTATGGTGTCGGGGAAGTGGCTGTTGCCGCCGTCGATGATAATATCGCCGGGTTCAAGCACCTCGAGCAGCTTCTCTATGAAGTCGTCCACCGCCTGACCCGCCTTGACCATGAGCATGACCCTGCGCGGCGTCTTGAGATTGTCCTTTAAGTCCTCCAAGCTGTGGCAGCCAATGATGTTCCTGCCCTTGGCCCTGCCGCTTACGAAGCGGTCAACCTTCTCCACCGTGCGGTTATACACCGCGACTGTGAAGCCCTTGGATTCCATGTTCATTACAAGATTCTCGCCCATTACGGCAAGACCTATGAGTCCGATATCAGCCTTGTTCATCTCTTTACCCTCGCGTTTCCTTTGTAGATGCTCCACACCTGCTCCTCGTCGGCGGGCGTGGCGTAGTCCGTAAGCGCGGTCGTTGCAAGAACGCCCGAAGCCCAACCGAATTGCAGACAGCGCTCACCGTCCCAACCCTTGAATATACCGTAGAGCAGTCCGCCCGTGAAGCCGTCCCCGCCGCCGATGCGGTCAAGCACGGGGATTTCACGCGGAAGCTCAACGTGCCACTGCCCGTCGGCGCAGAGTATCGCGCCCCAGAGGTGACAGTTCGCGCTCACAACCTGCCTCAAGGTGGTGGCAAAGTAGCGGGCGTTCGGGTAGCGCTTCTGCGCTTCGCCTATCATGCCCTTGAAGCCCTCGATCTTGGCGGACAGGTCCTTACCGCCCGCGTCGGGGCCTTTGATACCCAGAGCAAGCTGGAAGTCCTCCTCGTTGCCAACCAATATGTCCGCAACGGAAGCTATCTCGTTGAACGCGGCGGAAAGCTCCTCCTTGCGTCCTTCCCAGAAGCTTGCGCGGTAGTTGAGGTCGAAGGACACCAGTGTGCCATACTCCTTGGCTTTCTTGGCAAGCGCGACACAGAACTTCGCGGTCTCGGGCGACAGCGCGGCTATAAGCCCCGAAATATGCAGTATGACGACGCCCTCGGCGCCGAAGATGCGGTCAAGGTCGAAATCGTCCATGGAGAGGGTGCGGCCGACTTCACCGGAACGGTCGTTCCACACGCGTGGCCCGCGCAGACCGAAGCCGCTGTCCGCGATGTTGAACTGATGGCGATAGCCCCAAGGCCCGCCCTGAGGCACGGAAACGCCTTCATAGGCGATGTTGCGGCCGCGAAGCTCGTGCTGAATGAACAGCGAAACGGGGCTGCCCTCCACAAATTTCGTGAGGGCGACGCAGGGGAAGCCCAGACTTGACGCGATGTTTAGGACGTTGGTCTCGGCGCTCGTGGACTGCATCATGTAGAGATTGCTTGTGTGTACGGCCTGACGGCTTTCGGGGGTAATCCTAACGCCCATGCTTGTGGGGCAGGCCAATGCGTATTTCTTCATATAACAATTCCTCCTTTTAGGGGTGCTTTAGTCCTGTGGAATCTGACTGTACAGCAGCTCAAGGTGACGGCCTATATGCTGCTCAAGCCTCTTCGCGTACAGCTCGTCATGCTCGCGCCAGTTCGCGTAGAGCCTGTCGCGGTACAGGGAGTTGCCGTTCTCGTCCTTCGCGCTTAGGATAAGCCCGTAGGTTATGTGGATAAGCTGACGGGCGTCGTTCTGCGTGAACAGCTCCGGAAGCTGCGCGTCGGTCAAGGTATCAAGGGCGGGAATGTTGTTGAGGTTGGTGGTGACATGATAGTACTTCTTAGCCTCATGGAACGCGACAAGCGCATAGGCGTGTACCTCGCGATAAAGCTTGGGGTCGGTCTCGGCGGTGACGCGCATGGCCTCAAGCCAGTTCGTTCCGGCGGTTTTGACATGGAAATTGCCCAAGGTCAGTCTGCCAATTATCGGGAACACCGAAAGCTTGTCCGAACCGGAGTGAATGGACAGCTTGTAGCCGAACCTGCGGGCGACGGCGGCGTGTACCGCCATCTCGCTCTCGAACTGCTTCAAATCTCCGATATAATCTATGCCCTTTTGGAACTCGCCGCAGAAGCGGGGAGCCACGGTCGCAAGCTCCACATGGCGCAAGGACAGCTCGTTTGCCACGAAGAAGTGTTGGGTTGGCGTTGTGGGGGTCGCTGTCTCGTCTATGGACAGCTCGAAATCGACGGGCTTGCCCTTGATGTAGCTGTGGAAAATTCTGTCTGCGTGCTCAATCGCTCCGCCGTAGATGAGGGCGCAGCGCATAAGCTCCTCGGCGGTGAAGTGAATCTCGTGATTCTCCACCTTGAAGCTCTTGTCCTTGTAGCGGGCTTCAAGCTCCGCGTTGGGGGTATATTCCTTCTTGAGCTGTTCTGTGGGCATGTCCTCGACGTCGTTGCGGATATGCTCGCTGCAATCCAAGGTTATCATGGTGTAGCCGCAGGAAAGGGCGTACTCGACCTCCTTGTCGGTCTTGAGGTGATCGCCGTCCGCACCAAAGCCGCCCTGCCAGTCCTCACGGAACACCGCGTAGCTTGCGCAGTCTAAGACGTTGTCGAAGTCACGGTGGGTGAGCGTCAGCTCGCGTATGGACTGCTGCGCCAAGACGGGCGCGGCGTCATACTTGCGGAACACGCGGATATGACCATAGGAGGCTATGCCAAGCCTGTCGCCCACGCCGAAGCTGCGCTTACGGGTTAGTACCGGCACAGGCGCCGTGAAGGGGAATACGCGGCGCAGGACTACCGCGTTCTCGTGGTTTTCGGGGGCAATGAACTCGCCGTCAATCACCTGTCCCGAAAAACCGGGGTTCTCGCCGCGAACGACAAGCACGTCAGCCTTTGACCCGCGTGCGACGCTGACCGTGGTGTTGCCCGCGCTGTGTACCGAATTCTTATAGATATCCATGAAATACGTCCTTTCTGACCTTTATCTTATGAGCCTGTATTGCCCATTGTCATACATTTCAAGATTGCTGAGGAAGATAAGCTCGTTGCCCACATACACAAGCTCGCGGGTGGGTCTTTCGCCGCGCAGAAGGTAGTCGGTGAGGTACTTTGAAGCGGTGTAGGCCTGCGAATAGGGCTTTTTGTGGAAAAGGTTGGTGAACACGCCCGACTTCAACAGCTCCATGGTCTGCGAAAAGAGGTCGCTGCCCACCGCGATGAGCTTGCCCGCCCTGCCGCTCTCCGTCAAGGCGCGCCCCAAGAGTACGCTGCTCTTGGCGTTGACCGCGCAGCAGGCGCAGACGGAATCGGAGGATAATAGCTCCTTGACCAAGCTTAGGGTGCTTTCGTTGGAGTTGACCGAGGGCAGCTTGACAAGGCGAATATCGCCGCCGTAACGCTCAAAGCCCTCGACCACCAAGTAGTGGGAGGGGTCGTGCGGATCGCCCGTGAGCATCAAAACGCCCGCGCCGCACGGGGTCTCGCGGTCGATAAGCTCCGCCATTACGCTGCCAATCACGGGGTAGTTGGACTGAACGCAGCAGAGGCGGCCGGATTCAGGCTCGTCGCTGCCGATGAGCGCGACGGGTATGCCGCGCTCGATGAAGGGCGCAAGCAGGGGCGGCTCGCCTTCGCCGCCGTAGCCGGAGGTCAAAAGCCCGTCTATCGGCTCGTCCATGAGCGCGATAAGCTCGGCGTTCTGCCCGCCTTGTGTGAAGGGACGCAGAACAAGCTCAACATTGAGGTCGATAAGGTTCTTGAAATAGGACTTGATGCCGTCCCAAATAAAGGCAAAATAGTAGCGTCCCTCGCCCTCCTCGGAGGGGAAGCAGGCGGCTATGCGCAGGCTCTTGCGCGCAAGCGACGCGGCGGCGGAGTTGGGACGGTAGCCCAATGACTTGGAAACCTCAATTACACGTTCGCGGGTGACGTCGCTGACGCCCGCCTTGCCGGTTAAGGCGCAATGCACCGCGCCCACGGAAAGGCCCGTTTCCCTTGCTATGTCCTTGATCGTCACTCGCTTTTCCATCGTGTCCTCCGTTACCGTAATGCCGCACCCGCCCGCCGTGCGGGTATCAGAAGCTTGCCATGCTTTTTCTTAGGGGCTTGCCGTGAAGTTCCTTAGGGGCTTGCGATGACGCTTCACCATCAGCGCCGCCCGCCGTGCGGATCATTCGTATACTTCATTAAGACCTATTGCGCTTTGCAAGTAGTTTACTAAAACGTTTTAGTAACGAGGACAGTATACCGCCGACGTCCGCGCTTGTCAAGGATAAAAGCTCTCCGCATTTGTAAAATTTCGCTCTTTGCCACCCCACCCCATTTGCAAGAATTCGTGCATTGCCAGCCCACTCCGCTGTCATCCTGATATGTTCCGCCAACACCCCCCACTGTCATCATAATATGATCTGCCAACCCATCCCCACTGTCATCCTGAGGAGCGACAGCGACGAAGGATCTTGAAACAAGCTCGTGAAGAAAATAGGCGCTCCCCCCCGAATCCCCCCCCTGTCATCCTGAGGAGCGACAGCGACGAAGGATCTTGAAACAAGCTTGTGAAGAAAATAGGCGCTCCCCCGTGGGATTCCCGTTATTATCGGTCATTGTCCCGTCGTAAGCGCCCCTTGACTTTCAAGTTTTCCGCAAGATCCTTCGACTGGCGCTCAGGATGACAATGGGGATGGGTTGGCGGAACATAATTGGTTGACACGAAAGGTTGAGGGTGGAGGGCGCTGCGTGAGCGCCCCTTGACTTTCAAGTTTTCCGCAAGATCCTTCGACTGGCGCTCAGGATGACAATGGGGATGGGTTGGCGAAACATAATTGGTTGACACGAAAGGTTGAGGGTGGAGGGCGCGATGGGGCGCGGCAAAAGCGCGGACGCCTTATTTTAGCCCCTGCAAGAGCTTCATCACGCGCATCAGCTCATCCGCCTGCATACCCTTGGGCTTCGGCGGCGGCGGTGGCGGGGGCGGCAAAACCGGCATTTCTACCTCAAGACGGCGGCAGGCGGGTTCGACCATCTCCTCCGGCAGCAGACGCGCAACAACGTCTATGAACTCACAGACGCCCTTCTTCCCGCACTCGGTGCGTATGGATTCGCCCAACAGGACTATGCAGCCCGTTTCGGATATTTGCGGCGGACACGACATATTCATCTTAACATCACCTCCGAATATAATATGCCCTCCGCAAGTTTTCCGTGCGGAGAGCATAGTATGAATGGGAGGTGCGATATGAACGAATCAGAAATCCGCGATTTCATAGATCAAAACAGGGACAGCTCCGAGCGGGAGCTTATACGCAAGCTTGAGGGCATGACCCGTGAACAGCTTGCGACAGGCGAGCTTACGGACGGCAAGATGGATGAGATATACGAGCTGATAGGCCCCATGCTCACGCCGAAGCAGGCGAAGCGCATGAAAGAAATAGCCGATAAGCTCAGGAACATCCAAGCCGAAACGCGAACACGCCGCTAACGAACGCCCGCCTTTATAGGAACAGCGTGACAAACGAATCGAACAGCGTGCAAAGGTTATCAAAGAAGGTCGCAAGCCCCGACGCATCATCGTAGTTGACGATAAGCACCGCGAGTACCAACGCCAAAATAGCGACGTAGGCGACAAGACGCAGTATCAGCACAAACAGCGAATAGTTGTGCAGAGAGCTGTTGCGCGGCCTTCCGCAGCCCCAGACGAACAGGAACACCGTGCCGACCACAGGAACGTGGTACAGCAGCGTGAGGAAGAAGTACTGCAGGGCGGACAGCGTGCGAACGCGCTCCGCCTTGGGCGCGGTGGCAACAGGTTCAACAACAGCTTGCGCCGCCTTGGGCGCGGCAACCGTCGATTCTGCCACGGATTCCGCGATAACCACAGGCTCCGCTTCGGCGAGCGTCTCCGGTTCATAGACAATTATAGGTTGCACGGCGGGTGCGGCAACAGGCTCGGCGATGGCTTCCGGCTCGGCAGGGGCTTCCGGCTCCACGATGGCTTCAGGCTCGGCAGGGACTTCGGGTTCCACGATGGGTTCAGGCTCGGCAGGGACTTCGGGTTCCACGATGGGTTCAGGCTCGGCAGGGGCTTCCGGTTCGGCAGGGGCTTTCGGCTCCACGATGGCTTCCGGCTCAGCGGGGACTTCGGGTTCCACGATGGGTTCAGGCTCGGCAGGGACTTCAGGCTCGGCAGGGACTTCGGGCGCTGTCGCCGGTTCTGCTGTCGGCTCCGCCGCAGGCCGCTTTACCTCGACGGGCTTGCCGCAGTTGAAGCAAAAACGGTCGTCGTCGTTGCAGGGTTTTCCGCAATATCCACAGTATTTCATCTTTTATGCCTCCTTAGCGCTTATACAAGTTTGGGCAGTCGGCCGATTACGGGCAGCGTTCTTGCGCGGCTCTTTGCTGCTGCGACTATGCCGAATATCGAGAGTATGGCGACCGCGATGTACACAAGGCACCCGCCCCTGGGTATAACCCATCCCGCGAGCGTGAACAGGAACAGCCACAGTCCTTGGCTTGCGTGGAATTTTACATAAGGCGAGTTTGGCGCGGCAAACAGCGGTATCAATACGAGTATGCTAAAATAGCTCAGCACCGCCATAGTCTTATGCTTTGCGACGTCGTCGGCGTCGAAATCAGCCGTCAAATCATCCGATGAAAACAGCGGGCGGCGCTTCTTGGGCGCGCTCTCGTCCGCATGAACGCTTGTGCCGCATGATGGGCAAAACGCGTCCTCCTCGTTCAGCTTTTCTCCGCAGTTGGTACAGTATTTCACTCCAGCCTCCTATACCACAATTCATATACATTATATCATACTGCGCCCGAAAAACAAGCTTCAAGCGCGACACTTCACAATAAGTTCGCAGCGATATTTTCGCCGCGTACAGCCTTAGCCGCCGCGCCTATGCCTCATCCGCTTCGGGCAGGGCGTCCGCTTGGTACGCGGTCAGCTTCTCGCGTATCAGCGGCAAAGCCTGCTCCGCGGCTCTGCGCCCTTCGGCCACGGCCTGCTCCGCTCCCGCCGTCGAGACCATGCCCATGAAGGACACGTCGGGCTGTATGCGAACATCGATATCCTGATTGCGCAGACGCGTCATCTCCATCTGCATAATCTCAAACGCCCTCAAAAGACTGCCGTGCGCCGTGAGCTTCGCGTCTACGGGGTTCTTGCGTATGGTAAGGTCCACCGCGATGACCATATCCGCGCCGTTGTCGCGAAGCACGGTTACGGGCATTTCCTCAAGCGTGCCGCCGTCAACGTACCAACAGCCGTCCACATTGACAGGCGTGAATATGCCCGGTATGGCCATACTCGCCCTTGCCGCCTTGTAGAGCTTGCCTTCCGTGAACACCTTCTGCCTGCCCGACGCGAGGTCGGCCGCCGTGATATAGCAGGGTATGCGGGTCTGTCCAATGTCAAGGTCGTGCGAAAGCACGCGAACTATTGATTCAAGCTTTTCGCCCGAAAGCACGCCGCCGCGCCCCGTTATGGTGGGGTCGATGATGTCCTTTGGAATCATGGTGTAAACGTAGCGTTCGAGCAAGGACAGGTTGGTGCCGGCGGCGTATATGACCGCGACAAGAGAGCCTATCGAGCAGCCCGAAATCATGTCTATCGGAATGTGATTCTCCTCAAGAACCTGCAATACGCCTATGTGCGCAAGTCCTCTGCCTCCGCCCGAACCGAGCGCAAGACCGACCTTGGGTCGCTTTTCCATGAATTATCACTCCTTACATAGAATATTCTTTAGCGTGTTCAAAAAAATCCTGAAAGCCCTGCCGCTTGCCGTGCTGCTTGCACTGCTCCTTGTCATGCCCGAGGCCGCCCTAAGGGGGGCTTCGAACGGACTTATGCTGTGGGCGAAAAGCGTCGTCCCCGCCCTGCTGCCCTTCATGCTGCTCTGCGGCTTTTTGGAGCGTGAGCCGGCGTTTTATCGGGCGGGGCCGCTCATGCTGCTCATATCGGGGCTGCTGATGGGCTACCCTGCGGCGGCGCGGCTCGTGGGGAGCGTTGAGCATGACGAGAAGCGCGGTCAACGTCTGCTCTACGGGACGAACCTTGCAAGCTGCGGCTTTATCATGTCAATAATAGCATCTTCGCTGTACAAAAACAAGATGGTCTTTTTTGTCCTGTTCTTGGGGCAATTATCGGCTGCGGCAATCGTCCTTGCCATAGTTCGGCTAAGCTGCCCTAAAGCGCCGTCGGCCCTGCCAAGAGAACCTGAGCCGATGAGCTTTGCGAAGCGGTTCACGGCCTCCGTAGAAAGCTCCGCTTGGGGTATACTCAAGGTGGGGGTCTGTATAGTGGGCTGCCTTGTGCTGACGGAAATATTGGACGGGTTGGGGGTTTGCGCCTTGGCTTCGCGGCTCACGGGAGCGGACGAGGGGCTGGTGTTTGCGCTTATGTCGGGGGTGCTGGAGCTGACCTCGGGCTGCTCAAGGGCGGCGGAGCTTCAGCTTCCGCTGTATGCTAAGATGGCGTTGAGCGCGTTCTTTCTGACCTTCGGCGGAGTGTCGGCGGGCTTGCAAAGCGCGTGCTTTACAAAGCTGTTCTCCTTATGGCGATACTTGGGGGTAAAGCTGCTGATGGGGCTTGCCGCCGCCGCCGTGAGCCGACTTCTTTGTCCTTTGTTCCTGCCCGATGCCGCGCTTGCCGCCATGTCGCTGCCTAACGCCGCGAACTCGCTGGCGATGCTCGGCATCGCGGCCTCCTTCGCCGTCGCGCTGCTCTTTACCATGTTCACCGGTCTGCTGCTCTGCCCAAAGGCGGTACGGCAATAGAGCGCGCCGCGAACCGGTGGGGTAAGAGGGCGGGGAGCAACGGGCGAACGCGGGCTGTCCCTGCGTTTTGGTCGTTGACGCTGGGGAGCGGGTCTTGACTGCTGAGTTTTTTGCAAGATCCTTCGGCTTCGCTCAGGATGACACGGAGGGGTGGGTTGGCGGAACAATCACATCATAGGACGTATGCACAGGGGACAAACCCCACTGTCATCCTGAGGAGCAATGTGCAGGCGGCAAGCCCCCACTGTCTTCCTGAGGAGCCATGCGACGAAGGATCTTGAAAAAGGCTTGCGATGAAAAGAGGCGCTCCCGCGCGGGATAAACAGTTCCCGCTGTGAGCGCCCCTTGACTGTTGAGTTTTCCCCAAGATCCTTCGACTTCGCTCAGGATGACACGGAGGGGTTGAGGAGGGTGCTTTACGGGCGGATGCGGCTCTTGCCTGTTATGCTTTGCGCAAGCGCCTTGCATGGTTTCTTCTTACGCGCCATAATCGGGCGATAAGCGGCTTTGGGGCGTGGAAAGCTCGCGATAGGTCTTGACTATCACGACGGCGGCGATTGCGGCGGTCAGTATATCCGCCATTGGGAAGGAGTAGAGTATACCGTCAAGTCCGAAGGCAAGCGGCAGGATTATCGGCAGAGCAACTCCGAACACCACCTCGCGCATCATAGATATAAGCGTGGACTCCAACGCCTTGCCCATCGCCTGAAGATAGATGAAGGTTCCTTTATTTATCATAGACAGCGGCGTCATGCAAAGGTATATCCTAAAGCAGCGCACCGCGAAATCCGTGTAATACGCGCTCTCGTTGGCGGCGCCGAATATGCCTATGAGCTGCGCGGGCAGAAGCTCCACTATGGCAAGGGCGACAAGCCCCAACGCCGCTTCGCCTATGATAAGACAGGAAAAGAGCTGTTTTGCTCTGTCCCTGCGGCCTGCGCCGATGTTGAAACCAACTATTGGTATGCAGCCCG
>Ga0209607_1004412_pt1 | contig 10455 bp, 12 predicted proteins | sample AD_UKC117_MetaG_FD_184413 | JGI IMG/M metagenome (GOLD analysis project Ga0209607, IMG submission 184413) | Active sludge microbial communities of municipal wastewater-treating anaerobic digesters from Hong Kong - AD_UKC117_MetaG (SPAdes)... | ecosystem: Engineered > Bioreactor > Anaerobic >... | reverse complement strand
ACTACTACTACTTCTGCCGGACCGCGGCGGAGCAGGCCGATTGGTTCATCTCCCACGTCCCGTCGGACGGCGGCGCGCTGCCGGCGGTGCTCGACATGGAATGGACGCACAAGTCGCGCACCTGCACCAAGCGCCCGGCGCCCGAGACGGTCCGCGCCGAGATGGAGGTCTATCTCGAAAGGGTGGCGCGGCACTACGGCAAGCGGCCGATCGTCTATACCACGGTCGATTTCTACCACGAGAACGACCTCGGCCGGATGCGCGGCACCGATTTCTGGCTGCGCTCGGTGGCAGGGCATCCTTCGGCGATCTATCCCAACCAGAAATGGGCGTTCTGGCAATATACCGGGACCGGGGTGGTGCCGGGCATCGCCGGGAACACCGACATCAACGTCTTCGCGGGAACGCGGCCGCAATGGTCGCAATGGCTGGCGGCCAACGCGCGCTAGCAGGCCCGATTGCCAGCGGCGGGCAGCTTGCGCTAGGGCTTGGCGATGAAGCCGATGCTGGTCCTGCAGCTGCGCCCCGAGACGGAGGCCGCCGCCGACGAATTCGCCGCCATCCTGCGCAAGGGCGGGCTGGCGGCAGGCGAGGTGCGGCGAGTTCGGCTCGACCGGGAGGATCTGCCGGAGGACCTCGATCCCGGGGATTTCGCCGGGGTGATCGTCGGCGGTGGGCCGGGCTGCGTCAGCGACGACGCGGCGAAGAAGTCGCCGGTGGAGCGGCGCATCGAGGCGGCGGTCCTGGGGCTGATGCCCGCGGTCGTGGCGCGCGACCTGCCTTTCCTGGGCTGCTGCTACGGCATCGGCATTCTCGCCCATCACCTGGGCGCCGAGGTGAGCAAGGCGCGCTATTCCGAGCCGGTGGGCGCCGTGGAATGCCGGGTGACCGAGGCGGGGCGGTCGGATCCGCTGCTGGAGGGGTTTCCCGCCACCTTCCGCGCCTTCGTCGGCCACAAGGAGGCGGTGCAGGCCCTGCCGCGGGGCTGCGTGCACCTGGTCGCCTCCGACCCCTGTCCCTTCCAGATGATCCGCCACGGGCGGCGGGTCTATGCGACCCAGTTCCACCCCGAGGCCGATGCCGACGGCTTCGAGACGCGGATCCGGATCTACGGCGGCCGGGGCTATTTCCCGCCCGAGGACGCCGCACGGCTGGTCGCCATGTGCCGGGCCGAGACGGTGACCATGCCGGAGGTGATCCTTGCGCGCTTCGTCGCGGCCTGCCGGCGCGGCTGGGAACATCCGGAGCGGGACGCCTCGGGCGAGCGGGTGGCGCCCGGGGCGATGCCGTGAGCTGAGGCGCCCCTCCGGGCGCCGGAGCGGCAGACCTCGGTGGCGCAGGGCGCGGGCACCGTCTTACATCGCAGGCCGGCGGCCGGCATATCGCCGCGAATGACAGGGAATCGCCGAACCGAAGAAGCGCGGCCCGCAGCCCGGGAGACGTCCGAAAGGCCCGAGCCCCCGTCGTGGCGCCTTTCGGTGGCGCCCATGATGGACTGGACGGATTGTTCGGAATTATGTCTTAAAAAACAGATGGATGGGCGTTTCACCGTTTGAGGATCAGCGCCACGATGGCACTGCCGATCCAGCTTGTTCGTCCAATCCAGAACTCCTGCTTCGAACGGTAGATCCCGAGGACAAGACGGCCGTCGACCGGATGCTGGATCGGCTAACCGGCTACTCGATGGGCGTCGCTGGCGTGCCGAAGGCGGCGGTGATGCGTGACGCCTGCTGACCGCCGTCCCTTTGGCCAAGACCTCGGATGCCAAACATGTCTTCGCAGTGATGCAGGGTTTCGATCCGGTGAGGCTGGACGTGGTCGCCGGCCACTCGCGGATCATCACCTCGCTGATGGTCTGCTCGGTCGTGCGGGCAGACTCTCATCCGGATCTTCGAGGAACTCAGGCCCCTGGGATATGGCGGCGGCCATGATGCCGTGCGCGGGTATGCGGCTGCATGGTCGAGGACGGAGGCCGAAGCCTCTGCAGTAGGCTACGTGCCGTTCAGCTTCGATCCGGGTGAGGCCTACCAATTCGACTGGAGCCATGAGATCGTTCTGATCGACGGCGTGACCACGACGGTGAAGGTCGCGCATGTCCGGCTCTGCCACGGCCGGATGATCCTCGTCCGGGCCTCTCCCCGCGAGACGTGAGGCAGATGGTCTTCGACGCCCACGACAAGGCGTTCGCCTTCGTCGGCGGGGCGCGCGCCCGGGGTATCTACGACAGCGAGCCATTGGTCCGAGCGACAATGGCGAGGGAAGACGGCGGTGGACACGACCTTCGTGGGCCGCGACCGCGCCTACAACCGCGTTCGCCAATGTCTCTCGGAGCACCGGCGAGACATGGCTCACTCCAGCAGATGTGCAGGCCTTACCTGGTCGGGCCGGTGGCGCGCACCTCGGTCTCGGGCTGGGGCGCGCCATTTGTCCGAACGACAGTGGTGCGCTGCCAGGTCGAGTTCCAGATCGGGGTGATCCGGCGGCGGTTCTTCGTGCCGCGGGGACATCCATCAACTGATGAGTTCGCCGGCGTCCCCTTCTTTCGACAGATCGGGATGGCCACGATCGTAGGCAGGCGCCGGCAGACCGCAGACAGCGCACCCGGCAGGACCTTTGCCGCGGAAGCAGCGAGGCGCTCGGTGAGCGCCTCGCTCGTGTTCGGATCGAGAAGCAGGGGCCGGATCAGTAGCCGAGCCTTTCCGGCAGCCAGGTCACCACGCTCGGAAACAGCATGCAGAGCAGCAGCACGCCATACATCGCCGCGATGAAGGGCCAGCTTTCCCGCACCAGTTCGCCCATCTTCACGCCAGTGATGCCGCAGACCACGAAGAGCACCACACCAACCGGCGGTGTCAGCATGCCGATCACGAGGTTCAGCACGAAGAGAAAGCCGAAATGCAGCGGATCGATGCCATAGTTGAGCGCGATCGGATGGAAGAGCGGAACGAGCATGATGTAGGCCGCGTTCGATTCGAGGAACATGCCCACGACAAGGAGCATCAGCGCAATGAGGCAGAGGAACAGGAACGGGCTTTCGGTGATGCCCTCCATCATCCCGGCGAGGTGCATCGGCAGGAGGTCGATGGTGAAGAGGAACGTGACCGTGGAAGCGAAGGCGATCATGGCGCCGACCAGAGCGGATGTCTTCGCCGCGGTGAGAAGCACCTCCGGCAGGTCGGCAAGCCGGAGTTTGCGGGTCACGAAGAACCCGAGGAGGAGTGCGTAGCAGACCCCGATGGCAGCCCCTTCGGTCGGCGTAAATGCTCCCGCGACGATGCCCCCGATCACGACGACCGGCATGAGGAACACGAGGAAGGACCTGCGGAGCTCCCGCAGGATGGCGGAAAGGCTGATCGGATCGCCCGCGAGCGGATAGTCCCGCTTCCAGGAGATGAACCAGCAGAGGAACATGAAGGACAGGAACAGAATCACGCCCGGGACGACCCCCGACATGAACATCCCCCCGACCGAGACGCTGGAACCCGCCATGAAGGCGTAGACGATCATGGCGCCAGACGGGGGGATGATCGGTCCGAGATTGGCCGCGGCCGCGACGATGCCCGTCGAAAACCCGAGCCCATATTGCTTGCGCAACGACGGTACGAGCGTGGAAGAGAGCGCTGAGGCATCCGCCACCGCGGCCCCCGAGACCGAGGCGAGCCCGGCTCCCGAGATGATGGCGACCTGTGCGAGGCCGCCGCGGACACGGCCGATGAAGGCATTGGCCAGATCCACGAGCCGCTCCATGATGCCACCCTTCAGCATCAATTCGCCCGCGACCATGAACAGCGGGATCGACATCAGCGGAAACGAGTTGACCGCGTTCATGATCCGCGGCGGCAGCACCATCAGGTCGAAACCCGAGAGCCAGAGACCGCCCAGGGCGGACACTCCGAGAGCGAAGGCCAGCGGCATGCCGAGAAAAGCGAGCACGAGAAAGGTGATGACAACGATGAGGCTCACGGGCGGACCTCCTCAGAAGTGCTCTTCGCGACGGTGCCCGGGGCGATCGCCATGTGAACCAGGTGCAGCGCGGAATGCAGGGCGCCCAGGATCACCGGCAGGAAGAAGACGCTCGAGGTCAGATTGATCGACCCGAGCCGTTCCGACCAGGTTGTCACAGCCACCACGATCGCGGTCCAGAAGACGACGAGCATCATCCCCGCGGCCAGAAGGCTCATGAGCCGGGCGATGCCGACCCTCAGCCCCTCCGGCAGCCGCGAGACCAGCAGGTCGATCCCCACATGCGTCCCGTCCCTGATCCCCAGCGGGATGGCGAGAAAGATCGTGGCGACGAAGGCCAGGCGGGAGACTTCATCGGCCCAGTCGAACGAGCCGTTGAAGAGATAGCGCATCGCGACCTGGGCCGAGACGACGACCATCGCCGCTGCGCCGAGCATCACGAGGAAACGCGCGCCCTGATCGGCGCGCGCGAGGAGAGATGTGAGGAACCTGTCCATCCGTCCCGCCGGATCAATGGCCAAGTTTTTCGACTTCGGCGTCGAGCAGCTCGACCAGCGCCGGATCGAGCCGGGCCTTCGTCTCGGCCGCGACACCGCTCGTCTTCTCGCGCAGGTCGGCGGCAAATTCCGGCGAGACCTCGGTGTAGGTCATGCCGTCGGCAATGAGCTTGTCGAGGGCCGCCGCATCCTGTTCGGCGGCAAGCTTGCGCTGGTAGGCGATGGCGGTGTCCATCGCGGCCTCGATCGTGTCGCGGGTTTCGGGCTCCAGCCCCTCGAACCAATTCTCGTTCGCGACGACCGAGATGAAGTCGAAGAAGTGGCCGGTGTTGGAGATGTATTTCTGCACCTCGGAATAGCCTGCCACGTCGATGATGGAGAACGGGTTTTCCTGGCCGTCGATCACGCCCTGCTCAAGCGCGGAGTAGAGCTCCTTCACGTCCATGGCGACCGGGTTTGCGCCGAGCGCGCGGAAGGTTGCAAGGTGGGTCTCGTTCGGCTGCAGGCGGATCTTCAGGCCCGCGATGTCATCGACGCTTTCGATCGGATGGGCATTGTTCGTGAGCTGCCGGAAGCCGAGCTCCATGTAGCCCATCGAGGCCATGCCCTCAGCGGCCATCTTCTCGTCGAGGGCGGCACCGACCGGACCATCCGCCACCGCAAAGGCCTGCTCACGGGTTTCAAACTGGAACGGCAGGCCGATCACTTCGAGTTCGGGCATCGTGCGGGTGAGATAGGCCGTGCCCACCCACATCAGTTCGATCGCGCCGATCTTGACGGCCTGCACGTTCTCGGCGGCACCGCCGAGTTGCTGTGCCGGGAATATGTTCACCTCGATCTCGCCGTCGGAGAGCTTCTCGACCTCTTCCTTGAAGAGCTGCATGGCTTGGCTGGAGGAGTGCTCGGTGGCGAAGTTGCCGGCGATACGGATCAGGTCCTTGGCGTCGGCCGCGTTGACCGAGAGAGCGAGAACGGAAGAAGCGAGGACGGGGACGAAGGTTTTCATGGAGTTCATTCCTGTGGTTCGGATTCGAGCTGGTTGGAGGAGACTGTGGCGTTTCCGAAGGCCTTGACGGCCCGGTTGCGGATCACGGGTGCGATCTCGGCATTGGTTGTCGTATGTTCTTCGACCGGCGAGGCCTTCCGGCGCTGCTCGAAGATTGCGATGATGCTCGCACGGTCCGGGATACGGTGCGGCGCGAGGATGAACGGGTATCCGAAGCGGAGGCGGTAGGCCGCGTTAGGCGCAGCGAGCCGGCGGGATTCGGGGCCGCGCAGCCGGGTGAGCCCGAGCCGATCCTGTTCGCCGGTTGATTCCTCGCTCATTCGGCCCTCGGAGGCTTCAATGCCAGCGAGCTCCGGGTGCACTTGGAAGAGATCAATCCGCTTGGCGGCATCGGTCGCGAGGATCACCTCAACGAGCGCTTCCGCACGTGCTTCATCCGAGGCGAACGGCCGGGCATTGAGGGCAGCCTCCGCGACCCAGGGTGACCGCTCCGCGAGGGGAGCGGTCATTTCCAACGCCCTGCTACGGCTTGCCTGGTTCAGATCGTGGATGGTGATTGCCATGGAGAGTTGCCGCGATGTCCTGTCGAGGGTCATTGTAGAGCGACCTGACCATTTCAATCCATGACTTTATGGTCAGTCATCCATTCGAATAGTTAGAACTACCTAATGGCCCTCGATTTGGTCCCTCGCGGTCTCCTCCATCTCCTGGCGGTTGCCGAGCACGGCTCCGTCCAGGCCGCTTCGTGGGCCACCGGCATCTTCGGCTCGGCGATTGCCCGTCGGATCGTCCTGTTGGAAGGGCTGGGCGAACTGGCGAGGGAAAGAAGAACGGCATGACGATCATTGATCGGGTGGCTGATTCAGAGCGCACAGGGGACACCGTCGCGTCCGGGGTGAAGCACCAGCCGCTGGCCTTCGGCAACCAGTGCGCGATCGTCCCCGAGCGCCTCCGCCTTCAGCCTTGCGGCCGTCGTCGCGTCCGGATTGTGATACATCACGCCCCTCCTGTCTGTCGGGCGGTGCCAGGCGCGCCGCACCGTCAAGACCGGGGTGGAGGTCTCCCGCAGGGGCGCCGATCGCCATTCCGGGGCAGGAACGGGTCACGCGTCGCGCGACCCGTCCTCGTGCATCGCACGATCGCTCTGGCCGATCCGGATGGGGGCGCGGTCGCCGCCGGACCGCCGCAGGCCGACCCGGCCGCAACGAACCTGGGTGGCTCGCCGGCCAGCGGCCCGGCCATGACGCGCATCGGCTCGCGCGGACTCGTTTCGGCGGCGCGCGTCTGGACCACGATCGGCTCCCGCGTCGCAGGCCGGCTCGGCCTGTCGGTATCGAGCCGGGCGAGGAGGCGGGTCCCGTCGCCGGCACAGAAGCCGTCCTCGCGCAGGAGATCGGGGACGAGCGCTGGTCCGGATCGGCGAAGCCCACCAGGGCGGCGGCATCGGCCGCGAGCGGCGCGATGATGGAAAGGTCGTCGCGGCGGAGGGCGTCGCGCCAGGCGGCGGCCCCGGCGAGATGGTCGCGCCTCGCGGCTTCGATGGCGTCCGCGCCGCGCGGCCCGGCAAGGCAAGGCTGCGCCGGGTCTCGGCCTCGGCAAGGCTCTTGTGCACGAGGGCGGTGATCACCGCCTCGCCCTGCGCCGCCGTGATCATGCCCAACTGCATTCCGACCTCGACCGCGACGAAGCCATGGTCGAGCGCGGCCCGAATGGAGCGGGCGGCGCAACAGGCCTCCGAGCGGGAGGTGGTACGGAGCGAGGAACGCCAGAAAGATCGGGAGAGGTGGCTCGCCAGCGATGCCGGCGTCCCGACTCTCAGCCAGAACACATTTCCGCGCCGGTAGACGCCGGACCCCTATCCGTGGGCATTTCCGACCGCAGCAGCCCGTCGCATGTGGCACGCCCCGTGGCACAGCGCGGTGGCGCACCTGCCCGGAATCGCACTGGATTCCCAGTGAATCCCGGCTAAACCAATGGCTTACGGAGGATCGGCTGGCGGCCTGGATTCCCGAATCAGGACAAACGGAGGCGGAGTCGCTACGCACTCTTTGAATTCATTGGGAAAAAGAGCAGAAAGTCCGCCGCGGGTGTGCGGCAGCCTGCTGCAACCCCTTGCGACGGCGCGCCCGAAGGATGCCGATTACCAGGGTCGCGGAATGAGAGGTCTACAGGCCGCCGAGTCGAGATTTGGGTCGGCGAGGTCGGCGGGCGAGGCCAACCTGGATCCGGAACGGCTCGTGTTCATGGATGAGACTTGGGCCAAGGCCAGCATGGCGCACCAACGACCGCGCCCCGCGCTGGGAGCGCCGGCAGGTCGTCGTGCCACATGGTCACGGGAAGACCATGACCGTCGTCGCTGCCCTCACTCTGCGCGGCATGGTCGCGACCTTCGTGCTCTCGGGGCCGATCAACCGTGATGCTTTCGAGGCCTATGTCGAGCCGGTCCTCTTGCCCGAGCTTCGCCCATGGCGTGGCTCCCTTCGTAACCCGCAACTGCCTACTTCCCAAAAACCACCGTCCGGGTTCCACATAGGAGCACGCGGCGCTCGAGATGGCTCTTCACCGCACGGGCGAGCACCCGCGACTCGGTGTCGCGGCCGATGGCGACCAGATCCTCGCCGGTGTCGGCGTGGCTGATGCGGGCGACGTCCTGCTCGATGATCGGGCCCTCGTCGAGGTCGGCGGTCACATAGTGGCTGGTGGCGCCAATCAGCTTGACGCCGCGGGTGTAGGCCTGCTTGTAGGGGTTCGCGCCCTTGAAGGCCGGCAGGAACGAGTGGTGGATGTTGATCGCCCGCCCCGACAGTTTGCGTGTCAGGTCGTCGGAAAGGACCTGCATGTAGCGGGCGAGGACGACGAGCTCGGCGCCAGTCTCCTCTACGAGGGCGAGAAATGCTCCCTCCTGCATGGGCTTCGTCTCAGGCGTCACCGGCAGGTAGACAAATCGGATGCCCTCGTGGTCGGCGATCCGGCGGGCGCCTTCATGATTCGAGACAATCGCGACGACCTCGGCGCGGAGCCAGCCGACCCGGATCTGGTAAAGCAGGTGCAGGAGCGCGTGGTCGAACTTCGAGACCATGGCAATGATCCTCGGCGCGCTCGCAGCGTCCACCACTTTCAGGTCGAGGCCGAGCTTCTCGGCCGTGGGAGCGAACGCCTGTTCGACCGCCGACGCGGTCAGGCCCTGGGGGCCGACGAAGGCGACACGGAGAAAGAAGCGGTTCGCCGGCCGGTCCCAATGCTGGTTCATCTCGGTGATGTTGCCGCCGAGGTCGGCGACGGCCGTCGAGACGGCGGCGATGATCCCGGGCAGCGGCTCGCTGGTCAGGGTCAGGATAAACGAGGTTTCCGACATGTTCGGCACTCCGGGATCGTGACGGCGGGGCCGCCGGTAGGGGTTCGTGATGGTCCGATTCCGATGGCGAGGCTGCCGGGGCGGCTCTCAGAGGTTGCCGCCCCGGCAACGCAGCCGGGAAAAGTGAACTCAGGCAGGGCACTGGATCGGCCTCCCAGAGGCGCCGAAGCTCTCAATTCCCTACCAGAAGCTCTTCTTCAGGCGTCGTATCCGACGTCGCTCCTGCGCCAAAGAACGTCTGCGACATGTCAAAAGATATTCGAGACAGACCAACGTCCTGCCGGTCAGGCGGTCGAATCCATGAGCCCAAGGCCCCTTGGCAGCTCGCCTGAGAGGCGTTGGGCGGCTCTCAGCACTCCGGGAGGTCGACTGCTGGGCCGCCTGTCGAGGTTTCCTTGTGCCGACGCTCATGTCGTGGCCGGTCTGGCGTATGGTCTCGACGCAGCCGTCGAAGGGCACGACGTCAGTGCCATCGCCGCGAAGCGCGAGCGAGGCGGCGACGGTCTTGATGGCGCCGAGGCCGTTGCGCTCGATGCAGGGGACCTGGACGAGACCCCTGACGGAGTCGCAGGTCATGCTGAGGTGATGCTCGACGTCGATCTCCGCGGCGTTCTCGACTTGGGAGTTGGTGCCGCCGAGCGTGGCACAAAGGCCGGCCATGGCCATGGCCGTGGCAGAGCCGACTTCGCCCTTGCAGCCGACATCGGCCCCCGAGATCGAGACGTTGGTCTTGATGACGCCTCCGACCGCGGCCGCGGTCAGCAGGAAGTCGCGGATGCCGCCGTGGGTCGCGCCGACGCAGTGGTCCCGGTAGTAGCGGATGACGGCGAGCAGCCAAGTTTCTCAGCGTATTCGGCATCTTCAAGATCGACGTCGGTCTTTCGCCCTCCCACACCATGGGTCCGATGCTGGCTGCCCGCCCTGCCGAAACCGGAGCTGCGGGGGCAATTCCGGTCAGGATGTTGGTGTCGTAATGTGCTCCGCGTGGGTAGCCATGCAGAACGGATGGAACTTCAGCCCTCGTGGATCGGATGGGCGTCGGTGAACTTGCGCACCTCGGCCATCACCTCGGCCTCGACGGCCGCATCGCTCTTGGCGCCGGACGCAGCGAGCGCGTCGACGATCTTCAGGACGAGTTCGCCGACCTTGGCGAATTCCGCCTCGCCAAAGCCGCGGGTGGTGCCGGCGGAGGTGCCGAGGCGGATGCCGGAGGTGGCGAACGGCGTCCACGGGTCGAAGGGATGGCGTTCTTGTTGCAGGTGAGACCGGCGCGCTCCAGCGCCCGCTCAGCGTCGCGGCCCTTGACCCCCTTGGGGCGCAGGTAGACGAGCACATTGTGGCAGTCGGTGCCGCCGGAGACGATGTTGAGGCCGCCCTTCTGCAGCGTTTGGGCGAGGGTGCGGGCATTGGCGATGACGCAGGCGGCATGTTCTTTGAACGATGGCTGCAGCGCCTCGCCGAAGGCGACGGCCTTGGCGGCGACGACGTGCACCAGCGGACCGCCCTGGTTGCCGGGGAAGACCGCGGAGTTGAGCTTCTTCGCCCGATCCGCGTCGTTGGTGAGGATGATGCCGCCGCGGGGGCCGCGCAGGGTCTTGTGGGTGGTCGAGGTGACAACATGGGCGTGCGGCACC
>Ga0209607_1004410_pt1 | contig 10459 bp, 9 predicted proteins | sample AD_UKC117_MetaG_FD_184413 | JGI IMG/M metagenome (GOLD analysis project Ga0209607, IMG submission 184413) | Active sludge microbial communities of municipal wastewater-treating anaerobic digesters from Hong Kong - AD_UKC117_MetaG (SPAdes)... | ecosystem: Engineered > Bioreactor > Anaerobic >... | reverse complement strand
GAGGTCGACGCCCACGAAGTGGGAATGGCGATTCTTGGGCCGCTGCGCGAACTCGACGAAGTCGCCTACCTGCGCTTCGCCAGCGTCTACCAAGCCTTCGAGTCCCTCGAGGACTTCGAGAGCGCCATCACCCTGCTTCGCGCCGAGCGCGAGGCGGCTGCCCCGGAGGGGCGACCGGACCGCATACCGGCCCCTTAGGACTCCCGGGTGCCGGCCGAACCGCCACGGCCGGCATCCGGTGACCACAACCCCACCGCACCACCCGCACAGTCACCCCAGGAGAGGGATATATGACCGAGACCGCTCGCTCGAACGCCGCACGATCCGGCAAGGCCAAAGGTCTGAAGGTGGAGCGCATCTTCACCACCGCCGGCGTGCACCCCTATGACGAGGTGACGTGGGAGAGCCGGGATGTCGTCCAGCAGAACTGGAAGACGGGCGAGACGATCTTCGAGCAGCGCGGCGTGGAGTTCCCCGACTTCTGGTCGGTCAACGCCTCGACCATCGTCACGACCAAGTACTTCCGTGGCGCGGTCGGCACCGAGGCGCGCGAGCGCAGCCTGCGCCAGCTCATCGACCGGGTGGTGCTGACCTACACCAAGGCCGGCAAGCAGCACGGCTACTTCGCGACCGAGCAGGACGCCGAGGTCTTCGAGCACGAGCTCACCTATGCCCTTCTGCACCAGGTGTTCTCGTTCAACTCGCCGGTGTGGTTCAACGTCGGCACCCCCTCACCGCAACAGGTCAGCGCCTGCTTCATCCTCTCGGTCGACGACTCGATGGACAGCATCCTGAACTGGTACAAGGAGGAGGGGAAGATCTTCCAGGGGGGCTCGGGCGCCGGCTTGAACCTCTCGCGCATCCGCTCCTCCAAGGAGTTGCTCTCCTCCGGTGGCACGGCGTCCGGCCCGGTCTCGTTCATGCGGGGCGCCGACGCCTCCGCCGGCACCATCAAGTCCGGTGGCGCGACCCGTCGTGCCGCCAAGATGGTCGTCCTCGACGTCGACCACCCCGACATCGTCGAGTTCGTCGAGACCAAGGCTCGCGAAGAGGACAAGATCCGCGCACTGCGTGATGCTGGCTTCGACATGGACCTCGGCGGCAAGGACATCGTCTCGGTCCAGTACCAGAACGCCAACAACTCCGTCCGCGTCACCGACGAGTTCATGCGCGCCGTCGAAGAGGGCACCGAATTCAACCTCACCTCGCGCCTGGACGGCTCCGTCGTCGAGTCCGTCGACGCCCGCGAGCTGATGCGCAAGATCTCCGAGGCCGCGTGGGAGTGCGCCGACCCGGGCATGCAGTACGACGACACGATCAACGCGTGGCACACCAACCCCGAGACGGGCCGGATCACGGCATCTAATCCTTGCTCGGAATATATGTCGCTCGACAATTCATCCTGCAATTTGGCGTCGCTCAATTTGCTCAAGTTCCTTCGCGAGGATGACACATTCGACGCATCCACTTTCCAAAAGGTTGTCGAATTGGTCATAACCGCAATGGATATCTCCATTTGCTTCGCCGACTTCCCGACCGAGCCGATCGGCAAGACCACGGTCGACTATCGCCAGCTGGGCATCGGCTACGCCAACCTCGGCGCGCTGCTCATGGCGACCGGTCACGGGTATGACAGCGAAGGCGGCCGGGCACTCGCGGCCAGCATCACCTCGCTGCTGACCGGCGCGGCATACAAGCGATCGGCGGAGATGGCCGGCGTCGTCGGTCCGTATGCCGGGTACGCTCGCAACGCCGACGCCCACAAGCGCGTGATGCGCAAGCACCAGGCCGCCAACGACGCAGTCCGGACCCGCCACACGATGGACGCCGACATCCACAAGCTCGCCACTAGGGCCTGGGATGACGTGCTAACGCTCGGGGAAAGGAATGGCTTCCGCAATGCGCAAGCCAGCGTTCTCGCACCGACGGGAACCATCGGCTTCATGATGGATTGCGACACAACGGGAATCGAGCCAGATTTCTCGCTGGTCAAATTCAAGAAGCTCGTCGGCGGTGGTTCGATGCAGATTGTGAACCTGACGATCCCGCGCGCGCTGCGCAAGCTCGGGTATGCCGAGGAGACCGTCGAGGCGATCGTCGAGTTCATCGCCGACAAGGGCCACGTCGTCGGCGCGCCCGGTCTGAAGACCGAGCACTACGAGGTCTTCGACACGGCCATGGGTGAGCGGGCCATCTCGGCGATGGGTCACGTGCGGATGATGGCGGCCGTCCAGCCGTTCCTGTCCGGCGCCATCTCCAAGACGGTCAACCTGCCGGAAAGCGCGTCGGTGGAGGAGATCGAGGATGTCTACGTCCAGGGCTGGAAGATGGGCCTGAAGGCGCTGGCGGTCTACCGCGACAACTGCAAGGTCGGCCAGCCGCTGTCCGATGCCGGATCCACGGCCAAGGACAAGGAGGCCGCCGCGGCGGCGCCCGTCGAGAAGGTCGTCGAATACCGCCCGGTCCGCGAGCGCTTGCCCAAGCGCCGCAACTCGAGAACCACCTCCTTCGCGATCGGCGGGGCGGAGGGCTATATGACCGCCTCGACGTATGAGGACGGCCGCCTCGGTGAGGTCTTCCTCAAGTTCGGCAAGCAGGGCTCCACCCTCGCGGGGGTGATGGATGCTTTCTCGATCGCGATCTCCGTGGCGTTGCAGTATGGCGTGCCGCTCGAGACCTGGGTGGAGAAGTTCACCAACATGCGCTTCGAGCCGGCCGGCATGACCGACGACCCGGACGTGCGGATGGGCCAGTCCCTCATGGACTACGTCTTCCGCCGGCTCGCGCTCGACCACCTCGACTTCGAGACCCGCTCCTACTACGGCATCTACACCGCCGAGGAGCGCGCTCGCCAGCTCGAGACCGGCTCCTACGCCCCCGTGGATGAGGAGTCCGAGGAGGACATCGAGGACGAGATGGAGATCATGCAGGAGGGCGTCGGTGCTCAGGCTCCGAAGAAGACCGCCGAGCCCAAGCAGAGCCCGCACCACGACAAGGACCTCGACGCCACCAAGGTCCAGTCCGGCTCCGGCGCCGCCTCGGCCCGCAAGGTCGACGCCGACGTGCACTCCTCGGCCGACCTGCTCGCCAAGTTCGGCAACAGCAAGGCCGCCGACGCCCCGATGTGCATGACCTGCGGCACCAAGATGCGCCCCGCGGGCTCCTGCTACGTCTGCGAGGGCTGCGGCTCCACCAGCGGCTGCAGCTGAGCGCCGCTGCCGGGAAGTAAGTCCGCGGTTTGGACCCACATACGGGTCCGAACCGCGGACCTATTTCCGGGGAGGAGATGTCGGTGTCGCGTCGTAGTGTCGTGGCGTGCATCCCAGCCGAGTCGGGGTCCTTCTCGTCGACATTCCCCAGGAGTCGTATGCCGCAGCCGCCGCCTTCTGGTCTGCGGCGCGGGGTCCGAGCGTGAGCAAGGAGACGCGCCGCCGGGGGAGGATCCCTGCGAGATGCTCGCCCCCTTATCGGGTGGGGAACTCTTCCAACTGCAGCGCACCGGCGCGGGCACGCCACCGCGAATCCACCTCGACATCGAGACCGACGACGTGCCGGCCGAGGTCGAGCGCGTCCTGAAGCTTGGGGCGAGTGTGGTCCGAGCAGCGGCAGGGATACGCCATCATGGCCGATCCCGCCGGCCGGCTCTTCTGCGTCGTCCCCGTGCAGACCGGCGCCGACTTCGAACACCACGCGATCACGTGGGGACGGTGAACGGCTGCCCGGTGAGCCGCTCGCACAGGTCCCACAACCCGGCGGCGGCCGTTCGGTCATGCGACGCCGCGCTCGACCCCACCGGCCGCGGATGGCCGCGCAACTCCCGGAAACTATCCGGACCGACATACGTGCCGCCCGGCAGGTCGGGGACGATCGCGGCATACAAGGTCGGCAGTGCACCCATGGCCGCCGACTGGGCGATCAGCGGGATCTTGTTGCCCACAGCCCATGATTCGGTCCTGATAGGTCTGCGTCTTCGACTGTAGATTGGTCGCGGTGTATCCCGGGTGCGCAGCGACCGACCGCAGCCGCGACCCGGCGGCCGTCAGCCGCCGCTGCAGCTCGTAGGCGAACATCAGGTCGGCCAGCTTGCTCTGGCTGTATGCCGCCCACGGCGTGTAGCGGCGCCCCTCGAAGTTCGGGTCGCCCAGGTCGAGCCGGCCGGCCCGGTGCACCCCGGAGGACAAGGTGACGACGCGATCGGTCAGCCGCGGCAACAGCAGGTTGGTCAGCAGGAAGTGCCCGAGAACATTGGTCGCGAACTGCAGTTCGTAGCCCTGCGCCGAGGTGGCCCGCGGCACCGCCATGATCCCCGCGTTGTTGACGAGCGTCTCGATCCGCCAGTCTGACACCCCGTCGGCGAAGGCCCGGACCGAGTCCAGATCGGACAGATCGAGGGCGCGAGTCTCGTGCGAGCCCGGCACAAGAGCGCGCGCCTCGTCCGCCTTGGCGACATTGCGGCAAGCAAAGACGACATGAGCACCCTTGGCGCACAGCGCTTTTGCGGCTTCGAAGCCGATCCCGGAGTTGGCCCCGGTCACGACGAACACCCGACCGCTCTGGTCGGGGATGTCCTCAGCGGTCCACTTCGCCGACGGCTCGCCCTTCGCCCCCAGCCGGATCAACCCGCGAACCGATCACGGGCAGCCACGAACGCCGCTGCGCAGGCTCGCACATCGTCCTCGCTGTGCGCCGCCGACAACTGCACCCGGATCCGTGCCGCTCCCTTGGGCACCACGGGATAGGAGAAGGCGATGACATACACGCCGTCGGCGAGCATCGCGTCCGCGATCTGTGTCGCCTGCCGCGCCCCGTCCTCGCCCCGGAACATCACCGGCACGATCGGGTGCTCACCCGGCAGCAGCTCGAAACCCGCCTCGCCCATCAGCGACCGGAAGAGGGCTGCGTTGGCCGTCAACCGGATGCGCCCCTCCGACGCGGTGCTCGCGATCCGAAGTGCCGCAAGCGAACCCGCCACCACACTCGGGGCCACCGCATTGGAGAACAGATACGGACGCGAGCGCTGACGAAGCAGGTCGACCACCTCACGATGGCTGGAGATGTATCCGCCCGATGCGCCGCCGAGCGCCTTGCCCAGGGTGCCGCTGAGGATGTCTACGCGCTCCTGCACGCCGAAGTGCTGTGGGGTCCCAGCCCCCGTGGGCCCGATGAACCCCACGGCGTGGGAGTCGTCGACCATCACCAGCGCACCGAACTCGTCCGCCAAGTCACAGATGGCCGGCAGCGGCGCGAACGAGCCGTCCATCGAGAACACGCCGTCGGTGACGATGACGACCCGCCGCGCGCCGGACTGCCGAGTCGCCTCGAGCTGAGCGCGCAGGTCGTCCATGTCGGCGTTGCGGTAGCGATATCTCGCGGCCTTGCAGAGCCGGATGCCGTCGATCAGCGAGGCGTGGTTCAACTCGTCCGAGATGATCGCGTCGCCCTCGCCGAAGAGCACCTCGAAGATGCCGCCATTGGCGTCGAAACAGGAGGAGTAGAGGATGGTGTCCTCCGTGCCGAGGAACTCCGACAGGGCGCTCTCGAGCTCCTTGTGCTGCGCCTGGGTGCCGCAGATGAACCGGACGCTCGCCATTCCGAAACCCCACTCCTGCAGGGCATCCCGGGCAGCGGCGAGCACCTCGGGATGGTCGGCCAGACCCAGATAGTTGTTGGCGCAGAAGTTCAACGCCTCCCCACTCGTCGTCGCGATGTGCGACGACTGGGCGGTCGTCAGCTGCCGCTCCGCCTTGTAGAGCCCGGCCGCCCGGATCTCCTCGAGCGTCGCCAGGATCTCGTCGCGCACTGCGCCATACATCCGAATCAGTCCTCCCAGTTCATGACGACTTTGCCGCACTGCCCCGACCGGGCGATGTCGAAGGCTTGCGCCCACTCCGCGGCCGGCACCCGGTGAGTGATGACGGAGGACACGGCGCGGGTGAGTTCCGGCGAGGTCTGCAGCATCGCGCCCATGGCGTACCAGGACTCGAACATCTCGCGCCCGTAGATCCCCTTGATCGTGAGCATGTGGGTGATGACCTTGCCCCAGTTCACCGGATACTCGGTCTTGGGCAGGCCCAGCAGGGCAACCCGCCCGCCGTGGTTCATGTTGTCGATCAGTTCCTGGACGGCGCTCGGTGCACCCGACATCTCCAACGCGATGTCGAAGCCTTCGCGCATCCCGAGTTCGCGCTGCGCGTCGCGGATCCGAGTATGGGCAGTGTTGACGACCAGGTCTGCCCCCGCGCCTTTGGCGAGGTCGAGACGGAAATCGGAGATGTCGGTGGCCACGATATTGCGGGCGCCGGCGTGCCGGGCGATCGCGACCGCGATGACCCCGATCGGGCCGGCGCCGGTGATCAGCACGTCCTCACCGACCATGGGCCATTGCAGCGCGGTGTGCGTCGCGTTGCCGTAGGGGTCGAAGATCGCGGCAAGGTCCGGATCCATGCCCTCGGGTTGCACGTACGCGTTCATAGCGGGGATGACGACATAGTCGGCGAATGCCCCGTCGCGGTTGACGCCGACACCGATCGTGTTGATACACAAATGCCTTCGCCCGGCCCGGCAGTTCCGGCAGTGGCCGCACACGATGTGGCCCTCGGCGGAGATGCGATCCCCGACGCGCACGGCGGTCTCCGGCACGTCCTCTCCGACCTCGACGACCTCGCCATAGAACTCGTGCCCCACGATCAGCGGCGGCTCGAGTGTCGAGGCGGCCCAGTCATCCCAGTCCTGGATGTGCAGATCGGTGCCACACAGGCCGGCCCGCAGCACCCGGACCTTCACATCGAGGCTCCCGCAGGGTGGCTCGGGAACGTCCATCATCTCCAGGCCCGCGTGGGCCCCGGTCTTCACGAGCGCGCGCATTGCATCCTTCCTCGGGTGGCTGTTGTCAGCGTATGCCGCGGGCCGCCCGCAGGGGTGGGAGGATCGGAGCCATGATCGATCACTTCGGGATCAACTGCTCCGACTTCGAGGCCAGCAAGCGCTTCTACGACGGCGTCCTGGGAATTCTCGGGCACTCCAGGGAGATGGATTTCGGGGCGGCCATCGGCTATGGCTCGGAGGGCAAGCCGGCGTTCTGGATCAGCAAATGGCCTGGGGCAGAACCCAACCGGGAGATGCACGTAGCCTTTGCGGCGCCGGACCTCGCGACCGTGCACGCCTTCTACGACAAGGCGATGGAGCTGGGCGCCGAAAGCCTGCACGCGCCGCGACTGTGGCCCGAATACCACCCTGGCTACTACGGCGCCTTCGTGCGCGACCCGGACGGCAACAACCTCGAGGCCGTCTGCCACGACGCGCCACCCGAGGCGACCGCCGCTAGCTAGCCCGGCGCGCCGCCCCGATCGGGGCCCGCTGCGCGTTGGTGACGATGGCGTCGACGATCTCGCCGATACGCGGACGAGGCAGGTCGTGCGCCATGTCCGGGAACATCAGCAGCCGCGAGCCGGGGATCGCCCGGGCCGTCGCGATCCCGCCGCTAGGGGAGACGAGGCGATCGAGGAGGCCGTGGATGACCACGGTCGGCACGTCGAGCTGCCGCAGCTGGGCGGTGCGGTCCGGGGCCGCGAGGATGGCGAGAATCTGGCGGACCCGCCCGATCGGGTCGGCATCCCGCTCGACGGACAACTCGATCATGTGCCGCATCTCCGTCTCGTCGAAGTGCGGACCGGAGATCTGCCGCCACGCGTTGAGCGCGAAGTCGACGGCCTGCTCCCGCGAGCTGGGGCGCGGGGTGAGGAAGCTCTTGCGGAACTCGTTCATGAAGGAGGCCGCCGGCTTGCCCTGCAGCCGGCTGCCGGTGTTGGACATGATCGAGGCCAAGGTCGCCACCTGCTCCGGGTGTCGGATCGCGACCTCTTGCGCGATCATGCCGCCCATCGACACTCCGACGATGTGGGCCTTCGGCAGGTCCAGGTGCGCGATGAGCGCGGCGGTGTCATCGGCCATGTCGGCCAGGTGGTAGTCGGGCCGCGCCAGCCGGGGCGAGGCGGCGCCGCGCAGCACATCGCGCAGGACGGGAGCGGGTCCGTGAGTCTTACCGGACAATCCGATGTCGCGATTGTCGAACGGGATCACGCGATACCCCCGATCGACCAGGGCGCTGACCATCTCCGGCGGCCAGGCGATCATCTGGGTCGCCAGACCCATGATGAGCAGCATCGGCTCCCCGCTGCCGTGCTCCTCGTAGCAAATGGTGGTCCCGTTGACCTCGGCGTTCGGCATCCTTCGATTCAATCACCATCGTGACGGGTGGGGCTCGACGCGTCGTGCCACTCCCGTCACACGCAACGGCCCGACACGCGCCCGGTCCCGCGCTCCTGGCAGGCTTGGCCGTATGCCGCACCCGCCCCGTTATCGCGAGGACGACCCCCTCCTGGCACGCGTGCGCGGGATCGCGTTGGCCATGCCCGGGGCGAAGGAGAAGATCTCGCACGGCACGCCGAGCTTCTACACCGTCAAGATCTTCGCCCAGTACGGCGCGGCCATCAAAGGCGACCACGACTCGTGGGCCCTACGCCGCTCGCTCGTCTTCCTTCCCGACGACCAGGAGCGGCCGGCGCTCGAGGAGGACCCCCGCATCCACGTGCCCGCGTATGTCGGTGCCTACGGTTGGCTGGCCCTCGACCTGACCGCGGGGGAGCCGGACTGGGACGAGGTCCGAGAACTCCTGGACGCCTCATACCGCAACACGGCGCCGGCGAGGCTCATCCGCGAACTCGACGCCACCTGATCGCCCCGGCGTGGCATACGGTTGCGGGGTGAGCGACTCGAGGACCCCGCTGTCCATACTCGACCTGGCGTTCGTGCGCCACGGCCAGCCGGTCGCCGAGGCGCTGGCGCAGTCGGTCGAACTGGCGCAGCACGCGGAGGCGACCGGGCGCTTCGAGCGGATCTGGTATGCCGAGCACCACAACATGCCCGCCATCGCCTCCTCGGCCACGGCGGTTCTCATCGCCCATGTCGCGGCCCGCACCGAACGGATCCGCCTCGGCGCGGGCGGGGTCATGCTGCCCAACCACGCCCCGCTCATCATCGCCGAGCAGTTCGGCACCCTGGCCGAGTTGCATCCGGGACGGATCGACCTGGGCCTCGGGCGCGCCCCGGGCACCGACCAGGTCACCCTCCGCGCCCTGCGCCGCGACCCGCGCGCCTCCGACGAATTCCCTTCCGACATCAGGGAATTGCAGGGTTATCTCGCCGGGGAGTCCCTGATCCCGACCGTGTCGGCGCACCCAGGCGCGGGCACGCGGGTGCCGCTCTACATCCTCGGGTCTTCGCTGTATGGCGCGCAGCTGGCCGCCGCGTTCGGGTTGCCGTATGCCTTCGCGAGCCACTTCGCGCCCGACGCGTTGCACGCGGCGATGCGGGTCTATCGGGAGCGCTTCCAGCCCTCCGAGCAGCTCGCCGAGCCGTATGCCGTCGCCGCGCTCAACGTCATCGCCGCGGCTGAGGGCGGGGCGGCCCGCGAGCTGGCGGATCGGGTGCTCCGCTCCCGGGTGCGCAATCTCGCCGAGCGGGTCCCGGCATACGCCGGACGACTGGACGACGCGGCGGTCGACGCGCTGATGACCTCCCCCGTCGCGGACCAGGCCCGGCACATGCTCACCTACACGGCGGTGGGGGATCGCGACGAGGTGGCCGATTATCTGCGCACCTTCCGCGAGCAATGCGGGGCCGACGAGCTGATGATCACCAACCCCGCCCCCGACCTCGCCGCGCGGCATACGGTCCTCGACATCCTCGCGGCCATCGACTGACGGTCCGCCTCGCCGGGGGTGTGGATAAGGCCCGGGCGGTGTCGGCCCGCGGACATAGGCTGGCCGGTATGCCGAATCTCCCCGAGCTCCTGCACGCCGCGGTCAGCGACCTCGGCGGCACGCAGCGGCCGGGTCAGACCCAGATGGCGCAGGCGGTGCTCGACGCCGTCGACAAGGAGGAGCACCTGCTCGTCCAGGCCGGCACCGGCACGGGCAAGTCCCTCGGCTACCTCGTCCCGGCGATCCTGCACGCGCAGCGCAGCGGCAAGCCCGCCATCGTCGCCACGGCCACCTTGGCCCTCCAGGGGCAGATCATCGATCGCGACCTGCCGCGGCTGGCCACCGCCCTGGCCCCGATCCTCGGGCGGCGCCCGACCTATGCCCTGGTCAAGGGCCGCCGCAACTATGTCTGCCTGCACAAGCTCGAGGGCGGCTTCCCCGACGAGGACGAGGGCCTCTTCGACGTGGGGGAGGCCGATGCCTCCGCGGGCCGGCTCGGCAAGGAGGTCGTTCGCCTGCGCGAATGGGCCCAGGAGACCGAGTCCGGTGACCGCGACGAGCTCGTCCCGGGTGTGTCCGAGCGGGCCTGGCGCCAGGTCAGCGTCGCCGCCGAGGAGTGTCTCGGCTCGCGCTGCCCGCTGGCCGGCGAGTGCTTCGTCGAACGCTCCCGGGCCGCCGCCAAGGATGTCGACATCGTC
>Ga0209607_1004406_pt1 | contig 10463 bp, 9 predicted proteins | sample AD_UKC117_MetaG_FD_184413 | JGI IMG/M metagenome (GOLD analysis project Ga0209607, IMG submission 184413) | Active sludge microbial communities of municipal wastewater-treating anaerobic digesters from Hong Kong - AD_UKC117_MetaG (SPAdes)... | ecosystem: Engineered > Bioreactor > Anaerobic >... | reverse complement strand
CGGGTGGCGTATCATATTGTTCAGCATACGCCCTATCTCCTCACTTGTATCATGTAATGAATGATGTGTTTCATCTGATATATATCCGCAAGAGTTGGCAAATTTCAACCATATCTGGGTTTCAGAATTTTCAGCATCAGAATCGGATACCTTTAAAATGAAGTGCCCCTTGTAAAGCCTCTTCCTGTAGGCTTCTGCCAGGTTTGCACAAACACTTCTGCTGGATCTTCTTATCTGGTCGGTGAGTGAATACTTCTCTTCAACCGGAAATGCCTTACTGACCTCAAAAATTTTCATGGACAGGTCAAAGGCTTTTTCAAATACTTGCAGGTCAGATAGTCCGCCCATAGCATGTCAGTTTATTTGGTTAAGCAACCTGACAATAATAATTAAAATGTTTGTATTGATAATATGACAAAACGTGTTTTGTGATACTGCCAACTGCCCCTGATTGCATCAGGGTTAACTGCCTACCGCCAATTTTTATCATTCTCTTCCGCTGGTTTCAGCTTTCTTGCAATGAAGATCGCCAGGATACTGAAGGCAATGGCTACGTAGCCCACTACATTATAGTTCTGCAGTTTGCCATCGGGTGTTTCTGAGATGATGAGTCCTGCCAGCATGGAAGCAGTACCACTGCCGAGCTGCACGATCGATGAATTGATACTCATGAATCCTCCCCGCTGACGGGCCGGTACCACTGAGGTGACCATGGCCTGCATCGGGATCATCCGTCCGCCCACCACGATGAAGAAGAAGCTGGTCACTACGAGGGCAAGTCCTATGGCAATGGGTGGCATATTGGTGATGAGAAAGATCGGGATCAGGGTCAGGGTGCAGAACAAAGCGAAGACAGGAAATTTTCCTTTTCTGTCGGCAATGCGGCCTATCATCGGTGAAGTGAAAATGGTCAATGCACCTCCCAGCAAATAAACATAGGTGATCTCATGTTCGGTGAAACCTACATTCTGCACCAAATAAGTAGCGATGAAAGGGATGATACTGAAATGTCCCAGCATCATGACCACGCCCAGCAGAATAGCCCATTGCTGGTTGCGGTCTGCCAGGATATGCTGGTAAGAAACCCAGGCTTTGTTTGCACCTTTTTCCTGGATGTGTCCGCTGATGCTCGGCACGAACTTCATCGCCAGCCCGTTGATGACGATAGCGAGTCCCCCGGCTAATACGAACGGTGCATGCCAGCTGAACAGGGTTGCCAGGTAGATGCCCAGTGGTACACCGAACACCGAAGCCAGCGAGAAGGCAGCGGTCAGTGCACCCATGGCAGTGGCTCTTTTTTCATAGGGAAAGGTATCACCGATGATGCTCAGCACCTGTGCGCCAATGAGTCCGCCGAAGAGACCTGCAACGATGCGGGCGAGCATCAGCAGCAGATAAGTGGGAGCGATGGCACAACCCAGGGTACCGATGATGAATCCGGTATAGCCGAACAGCAGAACCCGCTTTCTGTCGAACCTGTCAACAAAAAAGGCTGCGATGAGTCCGGAAGCAAAGGCACTGAAGGTATAGCTGGCCACCAGGGTGGAGAATTGCGCCGGGCTGATCTCAAAGATGCGCATGAGCTGAGGCCCCAGCGGCATCATGATCATGAAGTCGAGAATATGGGTGAAGTTGATCCCGGCCAGGATCACCATCAGGATGCGTTCGTTGCGGTTCATGCGAGAGCAAAAGTAAGATAGTTGGCAGTTCTCAGTCTGTAAGCCGAAAAAGAATTGTAAAACCCGTTTAATCGAGTTGCCAACTGCCTGCCGCCAATTGCCAACGGTGCTCTCTTGGCACAGTCCTTGCATTCCATCTGTAAAATGCAAGGTATGCGAGTATTCTACCTGACACTGATCGCCGCCGGACTTTTCCTGGCTTCCTGTTCTGAGGCGCTGAGTCCTTACACCACTTCGGTGCAGAGAAGCGCCAACATCGGAGAAGAGCAGGTGAAACAGATCCAGTTCTATCTGAGCGATGACATCGTGATGCAAAGGCAGCTGAGCGCTACGGAGACCACCATCACCGAAGGTGAGCTGAAGATCGTGGGTGGTCGCGAAGTGCAGGAGATCGTCATCCCGGCCGGAACTCCCGGTGTGGTAACTGGACTTTCAGGCAACATCCTGCACGTGAGTTTCGATGCCAACGGTGAATACCTCAGGTTCGGTCCGAACCCCGGTGCCGGTGGTCGCTATACCGTGATGGCTTACGATAAAAATGGAATTTATGGATATGTGATGTACGGAACAACCGAGTTCAAACTGGCATCGTACAACAACCACTATGCCCACCTGCTCCTGGATATGGAGAGGTATGATGAGATCACCAAAGAGCGCAGGGAGGTGTCTGGCAGGACATTGTCTCCCTGACAAAGGAAGAGCCCTCAGCTATCCTCAGGCTATCCCCGCCACGGAGAGCACAATAGGTTCGCCGGTACAACGACCGGCAGGTGAATCAAGATAATAAAAGGCCGCAGCTTTGTGGCCTTTTATTACCGTTGTAAGTAGCATCAGAAACTGTCCGGCTATTCCGGTATAACAGAACACAGGGTCTGTATGGACGGAAACCTGTATTTTGGTGCAACCAATCAGACAGCGTTTATGGACGATCGTTTACACCCTGACGGACAGGAACCGGGAATATTACATGCCTTGCTGCCGGTACTGGTGCTGGTAGGATTACTGGTGTTGAACGTGCTCTTCTTTGGAGACATGGCCACATCAGGTGCCAATCAGATAGCACTGATCATTGCAGCTGCGGTAGCCGCTGTAATGGGTCTGATGCTGAAGGTTCCGCTTTCCCACATGATCGAAGGGGTGGTACACAGCATCATGTCTGCCATGAATGCCATCCTGATCCTGCTGCTCATCGGCGCACTGGCAGGAACCTGGCTTATCAGCGGTGTGGTACCTGCCATGATCTACTATGGATTACAGATTCTGAATCCCACAATCTTTCTCTTCGCAGCCTGTATTATCTGCGCAGTGGTTTCATTGGCAACAGGTTCTTCCTGGAGTACGGTAGCCACGGTAGGCATCGCCCTGCTCGGTATCGGACAGGCTATGGGAGTGAACGAGGGATGGATAGCAGGAGCCATCATCAGTGGTGCTTACTTCGGTGATAAGATGTCGCCCATGAGTGATACCACCAACCTGGCCCCGGCTATGGCGGGTACCGACCTGTTCACACATATCCGCTACATGGTACTGACCACAGTGCCAAGTATGGTCATTACATTGTTGTTATTTCTTTTTATAGGTTTCTTTCATATGCCTGAAGTGTCGCCAGAGAACATGAATGCCCTGGGCAATGCCATCCACCAATCCTTTCACATCAATATTTTTCTCTTCATCGTACCGGCCGTTGTCATATGGATGATCATTAAGAAAGCAGACCCTATCACCGCTTTGCTCATAGGATCACTGTTGGGAGGAGTGGTGGCCATCATTTTCCAGCCGGAGGTCGTGGCGGAGGTTTCCGGCATCACCGGTTCCTATGCCAAACAATCCTATATGGCAGTGGTAAATGCCATGTCGGGGTCCATTTCCGTATCAAGCGATAATGAGATCGCTGCCGGTCTGCTGAGTGCCCGCGGTATGGCAGGAATGCTGAATACCATCTGGCTGATCGTATGTGCTATGTGTTTCGGAGGGGTCATGGAAAGTGTGGGTTTGCTGGCTCGTATCACACGACCACTCGTGGAACGTGCAAAGACCACAGGGTCCCTCATCGCCACGACCGCAACCTCCTGTGTATTCCTGAACGTAACTGCTTCAGATCAGTACCTGGCCATTGTCGTTCCCGGCAGGATGTTTGCCAAGACCTTCCGCCAGCGTGGACTGGCCCCGCAAAACCTCAGCCGTACCCTGGAAGACAGCGGCACCGTCACCTCGGTTCTGGTACCCTGGAATACCTGTGGTGCTACGCAGGCCGGTGTATTGGGTGTGGCCACCCTGACCTATCTGCCATTCTGTTTCTTTTGTATCATCAGTCCGCTTATGACCATATTATATGGCTATCTGGGCATACGGATCGCTAAGATCCCATCTGATGACCCGATGGCAACGGCCTGATTTCCGGAGAAATGATATTTTTAGTCAACCAATAAAAAACATTACATGACTGCAGAACGCAAACTGGCAGCACACCCGAAAGGATTGTATGTGCTGTTCTTTACGGAAATGTGGGAGCGCTTCGGCTACTACCTCATGCTGGGTATCTTCTCCCTGTACATGCTGGACAGCCTGGAGAACGGAGGTATGGGATTTTCAGGTGCTAAAAAATCTGACATCTACGGTACCTATATAGGACTGGTTTATCTCACCCCTTTTATAGGTGGTCTGCTGGCCGACAGGATCCTCGGGTACAGGAGGTCCATCTTTCTGGGAGGCTCTCTCATGGCTGCCGGATACCTGGGATTATCCATTCACAACGAGACAGCATTCTATGTATCGTTGCTGCTCATCATCCTGGGCAACGGTTTCTTCAAACCAAACATTTCTACCCTGGTAGGTAATCTATACAATGATCCACGCTACATAGCCAATAAAGATTCCGGGTACAACATCTTTTACATGGGCATCAATATCGGTGCCTTCATTTGCAACTTCGTGGCTGCTTTTCTGCGCAACAACTACGGCTGGGGCTTCGCCTTCATTGCTGCCGGTATCGGTATGATCATCGGTCTGATCGTGTTTGCCAGTGGTACCAGACACGTGAAGGAAGCTGATACACTGAAACCGGTCAAACCCGGCGATATGGGAACCGGTGTGATCCTGGCAGCAACCATCCTTCCGATGTTCGTGTTCGGTATCATCGGTTACTTCCTGAAAGGTGTAGGTGGCGATGGTAACATTTTCGGAACAGATACCAATGATGCGTTCATCTTCGGCTGTATCCCTGTCATCGGGTTCTTTCTGTATCTGATGTTTTCTGCAGATAAGGAAGACCGCGGACCGATCGCTGCCTTGTTATCAGTATATGGATGTATCGTAGTGTTCTGGGCGGTCTTTCACCAGAATGGAGATGCCCTGACCGTGTGGGCCGAAGAATATACAGACCGGGAGATGCCTGCAGCCATCGCCAAACCTGCCAATGCCATCGGCATGACCCAGAACGTAACCTATTTTCCTGAACTCGGCATGTCTGAAGAGGCCTTCACACATCACCTGGACAGCCTGAAAGTGGAAGCTTCCAAACTGGAAGCTGGCAGCGATGCTTCCAAAGAACTCAATGCACATATCGGAAGCCTGGAAACAAGTAAGAGATATTTTGAGAATCTGCCGGCAGATGAACGACCAGCAGAAGGTAAGGATCTCAAGCTGGTATCAACCGAGATCTACCAAAGTGTAAACCCGTTTTGGGTGATCGTTCTCACTCCGCTGGTGGTAGGTGTTTTCAGCTGGTTGCGCCGAAGGAAGAAAGAGCCGACCACGCCGGGTAAGATCGCTATTGGTCTGGTCATCACGGCCTTGTCTGCACTGGTGATGGTCATGGCGGTGAAGAGCACCAACCTGGACGATGAAAAGGCAAGCAGTATGTGGCTCATTGCTACCTATGGAGTGATCACCATCGGCGAACTCTGTCTGAGTCCGATGGGTCTTTCCCTGGTGTCTAAATTATCACCACCACGTCTCACAGCTCTGATGATGGGAGGTTTCTTCCTGTCCACCTCGGTTGGAAACAAGCTGGCAGGCATCCTCTCCAGCAATTTTGAAGCAACTGAAAACAAAGACGGATTCTTCCTGACCAACTTTGCTCTGGTCATGGTGGCAGCAGTCATGATGTTCCTGCTGCTGCGCTGGCTGAACCGTGTCATGCGGGAGAAAGGCCTGGTATAAGGTCATACGGAAGCAAGAAAAATCGGGCGCAGTGTTAAAACTGCGCCCTTTTTTGTGGTCCGGGCATGGTTTTGGAATGCCGGAAGATCAGGAGGTCTTGCCTCCCGGGAAATCTTTTAACTTTAGCGGCACCAAATCCCTCCCTCAGGCAGGGAGCCAACAAAACAACTATCTATGAGTCATCACCAAACTCTCGAAGAGATCCAGGACTTTAAAGGCAAATACCCCAGACAGATCTGGTATTTGTTCTTTAGTGAAATGTGGGAGCGGTTCAGCTTCTACGGTATGCGGGGCATGCTGACCTACTTCATGATCAACCAGCTGTTGATGGAAGACAAGACGGCCAACCTGCAGTATGGAGCCACACAGGCATTTGTCTATGCATTCACCTTTATCGGCGGTTTGTTTGCCGATAAGATCCTCGGATTCCGGAAGTCGCTGTTCTGGGGCGGGCTTTTGATGATCACCGGTTCCATCATCCTGGCCGTTGATCCGCATCAGTTCTTCTTCCTCGGTATCAGCTTCAACATCATCGGCACCGGTTTCTTCAAACCGAATATTTCTACCATGGTAGGTGCGCTGTACAAAGACGGTGATGCCCGTCGTGATGCAGGTTTCTCCCTGTTCTACTCCGGTATCAACATCGGCGCCCTGCTGGGCGGTTATTTCTGTATCTCCATTGGCAAGGGTACGATGCTGACATCCATGGTTCCCGAAGGAGCCACCTGGAACGTGGCCTTTGGTCTGGTGGCCGTGGTCATGACCATCAGCCTCCTCACCTTTGTCTATACAAGAAATACTATGGCCACTATTGGTTTATCGCCGCTGCGTGACGCCAGTAAGCCGGGTAATTCCATTCAGGCTTCCAAGCGCTGGTATGAATATGCGGTGTATGCGGGTGGTCTGATCTCCATTCCCATCATCATGAAAATGGTGGCCAATCCGGTTTATGTGGATTGGTTCATGTATATCGTCGGACCGGCAGCATTGCTCTGGCTGTTCTATGAAATGACGAAGCACTCCGGAGCAGAAGTGCGCAGGTTATTTGCCGCTTTGTTGTTCATCGTGTTCTCGGTCATCTTCTGGGCCATCTTTGAACAGGCCGGAGGGTCACTCACCATCTTTGCAGCCAACAACCTGGACAACGAATTGCTGGGCTTCATTAAACTGGATCCCAACGGGGTGAATAATGCAGCCAACTCGCTGTTCGTGATCTTCTTCGCACCGGTCATAGGTCTCATCTGGATCGCACTGGCCAAAAAGAAAAAAGAACCGAACACCATTGTGAAATTTGGTCTTGGTTTCCTCTTCCTCGGACTGGCATTCTATATATTTTTCGGTACCAGGTTCTTTGCTACCATGGAAGGCATCGCATCACTGGATGTATTCACACTGGCATATTTCGTGGTCACGCTGGGTGAGCTTTGCTTATCTCCCATCGGTCTGTCTGCCATGACCAAACTCAGTCCGGCAAGACTTCAGGGTCTTATGATGGGTATGTGGTTCCTGGCATCCGCTTACGGGCAATATGTGGCAGGTCTGTTCGGTGCCAGCATTGCCGGCGATGTGACCACAGCCAGCAACTATGACAAGCTGATGATTTACACACAGGGCTATAAAGACATGGCCATTTATGCTGTAGTAGCCGGAGTGATCCTGATCATTGTTGCTCCTTTCGTGCGCAAACGACTCATGGGCCACGTACACTAAGTGTGCGGTAGGTCACATAACTTGTAACTTGGAACGCAGACCTTCGGGCCTGCGTTTTTTTATGGAATGGACGATCATAGCGGGCTATGCAGGAGCCCTCATCATGGGCATCACCCTCGGATTGCTGGGTGCAGGCGGTAGTATTCTCACAGTGCCCGTCCTGTATTACTTATTTGGTGTGGATGCGGTTCTCAGCACAGCCTACTCCCTGTTCATTGTGGGTTTTACCGCACTGGCAGGGGCAGTACCGAATATGCGGAAAGGACTTGTACACTACCAGACCGCCATCCTTTTTTCCATCCCATCTCTCATTGCGGTCTATCTGACACGGGCATTTCTGGTGCCCGCTATTCCGGATACGGTAATGACGCTTGGCGATTGGGTCCTGACCAAAGAGATGGCCATCCTCGGTTTTTTTGCTGTCATCATGGTTTTCGCCGCCATCAGTATGCTGCGCCGCAGTCACCTGGAAGATCCGTCATCTGATTCCATAGGGAAGAGAAATCCGGCACCTATTTTGCTGGAAGGATTGGTAGTAGGCACCCTGACCGGACTGGTTGGCGCCGGCGGAGGTTTCCTCATCATACCGGCACTGGTCATTTTTGGCAAATTGCCCATGAAGCTGGCCATCGGTACCTCCTTGCTTATCATCGCCATAAAATCCATATTCGGATTCTTTGGCGATGTGCAGAGTGGTCAGGAGATCGACTGGAGCTTCCTGTTGCTCTTCACCGGTATCACCATTGTGGGTATCCTGATAGGAACCAGATGGACTACCTTTGTAGAAGCCGGGAAACTGAAGAAGGCATTTGGCTGGTTCGTGCTGCTGATGGGAGTCTATATCATTGCCCGGGAACTGTTTCTCCAGGCATGAAGTTTTGGCGAAGAATACCGATGCGATATAAAATGATCATAGGTCTGGCACTGCTGGTAGGAATACTTTTCCTGTGGGGAAGAAATCTGCAGGCGCAGGTGCATGTGAGCGACAAGAAGTACGATATCATGCTGTCCACATTGTTATCTCCAGGAGTACCTGCCGTTTCGGTCGATAGTATTGAACACGGCAAATATCTTTTGCTGGACGCAAGAGAGAAACGCGAATTTGAGGTGAGCCATATCGAGAATGCCATGTGGGTAGGGTACGATGACTTTGACCTGAAGAGAGTGGCCGGTATCAGTAAGGAAGAATATCTGGCTGTGTATTGCTCTGTCGGCTACCGAAGTGAACGCATCACTGAGAAGCTCAGAGAAGCCGGCTATCTGCACGTTTATAATGTGTACGGTGGCATATTTGAATGGGTCAATACCGGTCACCCGGTGGTGACAGATCTGGATACTCCAACTGAAGAAGTGCATGCCTATTCCAGCTCCTGGGGAGTCTGGCTCAAACAGGGCCGTAAGGTGTACGAGTAAGCCTCATCAGCTCACGGGCAAAGTGGTATATTTGCAACCATGCCTGTCCAATATAAACGCATCTTATTAAAACTGAGTGGTGAGTCACTCATGGGTAGTCAGCAATATGGTATTGATGCGGCCATGCTGCAACAATATGCAGCTGAGATCAAGCAAGCAGCGGCTCTCGGGGTCGAGATCGCCATTGTGATCGGTGGGGGTAACATTTTCAGGGGTATGCGGGGAACCGGCAGTGGTATTGACCGGGCACAGGGTGACTACATGGGCATGCTGGCCACTGTGATCAACGGCATGGCCTTACAAAGCGCACTCGAAAATGCCGGCATGTATACCCGCTTGTTGAGCGCCATAAAAATGGAACAGATCTGTGAGCCCTATATTAGGAGAAGGGCCATGCGGCACCTGGAAAAAGGACGTATCGTCATTTTCGGTGCGGGTACAGGCAATCCCTATTTCACCACTGATACCGCTGCATCTCTCCGGGCAGTGGAAGTAGAAGCTGATGTGATCCTGAAAGGGACCAGAGTGGATGGTATCTATACCGCAGATCCGGAGAAGGACCCGACAGCTACACGCTACGACAAGATCACTTTCCGTGAAGTATATCAAAAGAATTTAAATGTGATGGATATGACCGCATTCACCTTGTGTGAAGAGAACCGTCTGCCCATCATTGTATTTGATATGAATAAACAGGGTAATCTGAGCGCTCTGCTCAGCGGCGAACAGGTAGGTACCCTTGTGAGTAATGACTAAATAATCTGGTATGAACGATCAGTTAATGGAAGAACTGGATTTGATCAAAGGCATGGCTGAAGAGCATATGCAGAAAGCTGTTCATCACCTTGAGGCCGAACTGGTCAAGGTGCGGGCAGGTCGTGCCAATGCCAGTATGCTGGAAGGTGTCAAGGTAGATTATTACGGTACCCATACGCCCGTACAACAGGTAGCCAATATCAGCACACCTGATGCCCGGACCATCGCTATCCAGCCCTGGGAAAAGCATATGCTGGGCGAGATCGAGAAGGCCATCCTGGCAGCCAATATCGGACTCACACCTCAGAACAATGGTGAGATGGTCCGTCTCAACCTGCCACCTCTTACGGAAGAAAGGCGCAAGGAACTGGTGAAAAATGTGAAGCATTTGGGTGAAGGCGCAAGAGTCACCGTTCGCAACGCCCGCAAGGAGGCCAACGATCATATCAAAAAGATCCAGAAGGACGGTTTGCCCGAAGACATGGCCAAAGATGCGGAAGACCTGGTGCAGAAGATGACCGATCAGTATATAGCTGAGGTAGACAAGGTGCTGGACAGAAAAGAGAAAGAGATCATGACGGTGTGATTTTGGTAGTGAGTATTGAGTATTGGGTATTGAGTATTGGGTATTGGGTATTGGGTAGTGAGGAGTGAGGAGTGAGGAGTGAGGAGTGAGGAGTGAGGAGTGAGGAGTGAGGAGTGGAATTTTGGGGAAGTAAGTTACCGGTCTGAACGAACCACGCA
>Ga0209607_1004403_pt1 | contig 10466 bp, 9 predicted proteins | sample AD_UKC117_MetaG_FD_184413 | JGI IMG/M metagenome (GOLD analysis project Ga0209607, IMG submission 184413) | Active sludge microbial communities of municipal wastewater-treating anaerobic digesters from Hong Kong - AD_UKC117_MetaG (SPAdes)... | ecosystem: Engineered > Bioreactor > Anaerobic >... | reverse complement strand
TACGTGCCGTCGTCGCCGCGCACCTGCAGCACCAGGGTCACCGGCTGCGCGGGGAACGGCGTGCGCACGCTCTCGTGGTAGGTGCGCCACACGCCCGCCGCGGCCGGCGCGGTGGTCTGCCACTCGCCGCAGTAGGTGTCGAAGCCGCGGGACCAGAGCACGGCGCCGGTCTCGGGGTCGCGCAGCTCGGCCAGGCTGCGGCCCAGACCAAGATCATCGGTGAGGTCCGCGCGCGGGCCGGGCCACTCCCCTTCCCGATGGAGCCGGTCCAGGGCGTACACGTCTTCGCCGGCGCGGCCGGAGTGGTTCAGGTCGATGCGCAGGGTGGCATCGAAATCGAACGGCGCGGGAGCAGTGGAGGCGGCCTGGGCCAGGGAGGCGAGCAGCATCAGGGCGACGAGCGTGCGGAGCATGACGGACCTCGAGGGGCTGGGGTGACGGTTGCCTGGGATACTGGGACAGGAACGTCCCCAGGGCAAGCCCGTCACTTGAGCAGGAGCAGCCGTCCGGTGGCGCGGTGCTGGCCCGCGCTCAACCGGTAGAAATAGGAACCCGACGGCAGTGGGCGGCCGGCGTCGTCGCGTCCGTTCCACAGGGCGGCATGCCGGCCGGACTCCAGTGGAGCGCCGTCCAGAAGCGTGCGCACGGCACGTCCGTGGAGATCGTGCACGCGCAGGTGCACCGGGGCTTCCACGGGCAGGGTGAAGCCGAGCGTGGTGCGGGGATTGAAGGGGTTGGGCGACGGCGGGTCCATGCGGAAGGCCGCGGATTCCGAGGCGGGCAGACCGGTGGCCGTGGCGGCGCAGACCGGCGCATTGGCCCAGGGTTCGAACCGCACCGGCCCCGTCACGTCCAGGCCGGGAGTCGGGCCGTCCGCGCTCCCCCACCAGCAGCCGCGGGCGTCGAGGGAGCCGAGCGGCATGGGCGTGCCGTCATCGATCACGGCACCGGACACGTTGCCGTCGAAGCAGAGCCGCACCAGGTGCGGCCGTGCGCCTCCGCGGCACGCCAGGCCCACGCCGTTGCCGGCGAGCGCGGAGAAGCGCAGCGACGGCGTCGCATCCGGCCCGTCGCAGAGCACCCCGGCCGTGGCGCTGGCCGTCACCAGCACCTCCTCCAGCACGGGGTCGCCGTCGCGGATCTGGACGGCGGCGGGAGCGGGATCGAAACCCCACGGCGCATCGCCGCCCGCGTACCGCACGGTGCACCCGCGCAGGAGCGTGGAGTCGGGACGGGCATCGTGGAAGACCAGTCCGGTCCACTGGCCCGGCTGGGGCTGAGCACCGATGAAGTCGCCCTCCGATGTGCTGCTGAACAGCACGCCCTCGGCCATCAAGCCGCCCGGCCCGGACGCGTCGCCCACGGTGATCGTCCCCCAATGTCCGAAGAGGAGCCGTGCCCCCGGATCCAGGGTCAGGACCGGGGCCAGCGGGCCGGCCACCGTGAGACCGCCGTAGGGCATGAGGTAGGGGGCGCCGGGATCGGGCAGGCGGATGGAGCGGTCGAGGACGCCGGCGGACAGCGCCACGGCATGGCCCTGGAGCGTGGCTCCGGGCTGCACGGCGTTGCCCTGGTCGGAGAAGAAGGGCAGCACCTGGCCGGGAGGGAGCTTGACGGTGAAGGCGAAGCTGGAGGGGAAGCCCGTGCCTCGGGCGCCGAAGGTGCAGCCGCTGACGCCGGCGGCGGATGCGTCCAACACCTCGAGGGCGGCGCCACTGTCCAGGAAGCTGCTGCTGGTGATCACGGCCGCGTCGGTTCCGGCGAGGGTCGCGCCGTGGACGCTGCCGTCGGCCGCAAGGCCCGACACGGAGCAGGCGGCGCCGTCGGTCACGTCCAGCACGCGCGTCACGTCAGTGACCGACGCGACAGTCACGGTCAACCCGGTGCCCGGGCCCTCGGCACGGAAGGCCCAGTCGCAGTCCGTGACCGTCACGGAGTCCGCCTGGACCGTGCAAGCGGCCCGCGCGTCGATCACCGGCAGATCCTCGTCGCCGAAACGCAGGCCGCGGAAGGTGCAGTTGCGGAACGTGCCGGCCGTGGCCCCGAAGCCCTCCAGCATGATGCCGTATCCCGGCCGGTAGAGCCCCTCGCCGGCATCCGTGTCCCCGCCCTGATCATCGCCCAGATGGGTGAAGACGGCATCGTACGCGACCAGGGATCCGTCGCCCCCCTCCAGGTCGCCCACGTGGAACCAGGACGAGACGAGCTTGAAGATCCCGCCGGTGATGAACAGGACCGGATTCTGGGGGCCCCAGATGTCGACGCGCGCCATGTCCAGCACGTAGACGAACGGTGCGGGGGGCGGCGACCAGACCGTGGTCCGGGAGATGCGGCCGGCGGTGATGCCGATGCGGTTCTGGTGGTCCTGGTTCGAAGGGAACAGCACGAGCCCGCCCAGGACCTGGTTCAGGCTCTGGGGATGCAGCTCGATGCTCACGCCGCTGGCCACGTCGATGAACACGCCGCCGGCTCCCGTGCCCAGCAGCGACTCCCCGGTGCGGAACAGCCCGCCGGGTCCCTGGACCAGAAAACCTGAAACCGAGCCGGCGTCCGGAACCAGCACCGAACGGGCCGTGGCCCCGGCCTCGCCCACGATGGCCACGCCCGGCGGCGCGTACACCTGACCATACCAGCCGGTCAGGGCGATGATGGTGTCGCCGGATGCGACCTGGGTGTAGAGGTCGCTGAAGAGGGGCCCTTCGGGATCGGCGAACCAGGTCGCAGCGCCCGCCGCGGCGCTCCACGCCAGGACGGCGAGGATCGCGGGGATGATGGGGATGCGGTAACACGAGGTCATGGGATCCGGGTCCATGGGACGAACGTTCGCCAAGATACAGGAGCGGCCATCTTGACAGAAATCAGCACCTGTTTCAAGATGGCAACCGTCCGGTTTGCGCTGTGTACCGCCTCCAGGTTCCGAGGAGCCACCATGAATCCACGATCAGCCTGGCTCGTCGTTCTGCTGTCGCTGCTCGTCGCGACGACGGCCTCCGGAAAGGGCCGCGTGCTGTCCGGCTCCGGTTCCCTCAAGCGGCCCCTGGCCTGGTTCGGCTGCCTGCCGGCGGGCCTGTTCACCCAGGATCTGACCGAGGACTTCATCGCCGACGGCTCCGACATCACCCTCCGCATCTGGGGTGCCACCGACAGCTACGACGTGTTCGGATTCGGCCCCTATGACGACCCCGGCGGGGGCGGCTTCTCCTTGCGCGACATCATGATCGTCCACGCGTCCGTCTGGGACACGGCGGCCGTGATGGTGTACCCTCCGTTCCCTGGAACCTGCATCAACGGCGGCCCGGATTGGCCCCTCTACCTGCTCGACGCGGATGCCCTGGCTCCCGAGCAAGTGGTCTTCGGGCCCCGGAACACGTCCAACGGCACCTGGGTGCAGAACTACGGCTGCGTCACCGGCCCGGCCGAAGTCTCGTCGCGGAGCGACATCCCCCCCTCGTTCTGCGAGGCGGAGCTCCACATCACCGGCCTCGTCCCCGGTGAGCGCTACTACTGCTATTACTTCTGGAGCACGTCGACGGTCGATATCGAAGACTGGAACTCCTTCTTCGAACAGCTGGACCAGTTCCCCTTCCTCAGAGTCACCGTCCACGGCTCCGACGCCCCCGTCCCCGGACTCGCCCTGGACCCCGTGACTCTCGACGACCGGGGCCGATACCTCCCCTCGCGCCGGCGCCCCGCCACGCTCCCGGACCGCTGATCCGTGACCCCTCCCGTCCTGTATCTGCATATGTTCGAATTCTTGCGCAGGAAGCCTTCGCACCGCACGTTGAGACGCGCAGACCCCCAACCTCACGGAGGATGCGATCATGAAGAAGACGATCCTGACCCTGACGATCCTGGCCCTCGCCCTGACCTTCGCCAACGACCTCCAGGCCCGCGGACGCGGCGCCTGCGACCAGCAGGGCAAGGGCCGCAACGGCGCCTGCCTGACCCTCCCCGCCGCCGGCGACCTGAGCGACGCCGAGGCCGCATCGCTGCGCGCCATGCGTCTGGAGGAGAAGCTGGCCCGCGACGTATATCTGACCCTGGGCCAGACCTGGGACGAGCCCGCGTTCACCAACATCCCCAACGCCGAGGGCCGCCACATGAGCCGCGTGGCCATGCTGCTGGAGCGCTACGGCCTGGAGGATCCGGTGACGGACGATGCGGTGGGCGCGTTCCCCGACCCCGCCGTGCAGGCCCTCTACGACGAGATGACCGCCCGCGGCAAGACCTCCCGCGTGGCCGCCCTGCAGGTGGGCGCCGAGATCGAGGACCTGGACATCCATGACCTGCAGCTGGCCCTGGACGGTCCGGTGGACAACGCCGACATCGTGATGGTCTACGAGAACCTGCAGCGCGGCTCGCGCAACCACCTGCGCGCGTTCGCGGGTCGGCTGAAGGCCCTGGACGCCGGCTACGAGGCCAAGCACCTCTCCGCCGACGCGGTGGCGCAGATCGTGGCCTCGCCCCACGAGCGTGGCGGCAACGCCCAGGCCAACGCTCAGGGGCAGGGTCGCGGTAAGGGCCGCGGCAAGGGTCAGGGCCGCATGCAGGACGGCTGCGCCAAGCAGGCCGGCTGCCAGAAGCAGGGTTGTGGCCAGCGTCAGGGCTGCGGCGCGCGCTGCCAGGGCTGATTCCCACCGGCCCGCTGTCCCTCCAGGCGCACCCAAGTGTTCCTGGAGGGACAGAACCCCGCCTCCAGCACCGACCGGCGCACTAGGATCTCCGCTCCAACCCCCACTCCCACAACGAGATGACCCGGACCCGGCGCCGCGGTCCACGCTTTGCATTTCCTCCGCTCGGACAGCAACCCACCTCCAACGCGGAGTTCGATATCATGAAGCGCAAGCACTCGATCCTGCTCATCCTCCTGGCGCTCTTCGCGCTGCTCGTCGGTTGCAGCGACGACACCGTGACGCCCCAGGGCACCACCGACACCGTGACCGCCGACAAGGACGCCGCCGAGGCCGTGGCCGCGGACGTGGGCGCCGACGACGGCGGCCTCACCGACCAGCTCGAGGACCTGGCCATCAGCATCGACGGGCTGGGCTCCGCCAAGGCCGTGAACGCCATGGTGCCCGCCAACGGCTTCGCCTCCCGCACCTACGACGAGCTCACCGGCGTCTGGACCATCGTGATCGACCGCGAGCGCGGCCTGCCCGAGGGCGTGCCCTACGCCAGCATCGAGCGCACCTACACCATGCAGTTCCTCAACGACCTGGGCGAGCCCATGCAGTACTGCGTGGTGGACGGCGACACGGCCAGCTCCATGGAGTTCGTGATCGTCAGCGGCGCCGGCCTGCACCGCACCCGTCGTCTGGAGCAGCACCTGGACGCGCTGAGCGGCGGCTTCACCGTGACCGGCCTGAACCAGGATCTGGTGACCGTGAACGGCAGCTACCACCGCGAGGCCGGCAACAGCCTGGAGACCCCGGTCTTCGCCCGCACCCTCGACGGCGTGCTGGACATGGACGTCATCGACGTGGTCATGCCCCGCGGCCCCCGCCAGAACTTCTCCGCGGCCGTGTCCGGCACGCTCGAGGGCACCTTCACGGCCGACATCACCATCACCCGCGGCGACGACTACACCGAGCAGCACATCGAGCGCGAGTTCTCCATCGTGCTGGGCGACGGCGAGGCCACCATGGCCATGAATGGCAGCGTCTACCGCATGAACCTGAACCTGGGCGAGCTCAACGACTGATCGCCCCCACAGTCCCCGACGCAGGACCGGGCGGACCTGCGACGAACGAACCGGTCGGGAATGCTCCCGGCCGGTTCGTGTTATTGGACGCCTCCCCTGCGATCTGCTAGGATGCCCGCTCGCCGCCGCAAGCCCTCCATCGACAGGACCCCCATGCGCCGCCTCGCCGCCCCCTTGCTGCTCGCCCTGCTCTGCGCCTGCCAGCGCTCCGCCCCCGCGCCGGAGACGCCGCCGCCGCACGGCACGTTCACCATGGAGTCCCAGGAGATCGGCGAGACGCGCGTGATCAACGTGTACACGCCGCCCGGCTACGCCGAGGACACGGACGCGCGCTATCCGGTGCTCTACATGCCGGACGGGGGCGTGGGCGAGGACTTCCCGCACATCGCCAACACCCTGGACGCGGGGATCCGCGCCGGGGAGATCACGCCGCTGGTGCTGGTGGGGATCGAGAACACGGAGCGGCGGCGGGACATGACCGGGCCCACGCAGGTGGAGAAGGACAGGGAGGTGGCGCCGGTCACGGGCGGGTCGGCGGCGTTCCGCGCCTTCATCGCGCGCGAGCTCATGCCGCGCATCCGCGCCGACTACCGCGTGACGGCCGACGAGGGGATCATCGGCGAGTCGGCGGCGGGCCTGTTCATCATGGAGACGTTCTTCCTGGAGCCGCAGCTCTTCGATCGCGTGATCGCCATCAGCCCCGCCTTGTGGTGGAACGATCACGAGCTGGTGCGGCGGGCGGAGGAGCGGTTCGCGGCGGGCGGGTTTGAAGGCGTGCGGCTGGTGCTGACCTCCGCCGACGAGACGGACATCGCCCCCTACACCGCCGAGCTGGGCGAGGTGCTGGAGCGCGCCGCGCCCCCGGGGCTGCGCTGGAGCTTCACGCCGCGCACGGACCTGAAGCACGCCACCATCTACCGGGCGGTGGCGCCGGGGATCCTGCGGGACGTGTACGGGCCCAGCAAACCTTGATCAGGAGGACCTCGTGTTCATTCCCGACGGATTCGCCCGCATCGCGCCCTACCTCGTGGTGGAGGGCGCCGAGGATTTCATCCGCTTTCTCGTGGCCGGCCTTGGCGGTGTGGAGACCCAACGCACCGTGGGCGACGCCGGCATCATCCGCAACGCGATCATTCGCTTCGGCGAAGCGAGCGTGATGGTGGCCGAGGCCCTACCCGACTTCCCGCCCACGCTCGCACACATCTACTTCTTCGTGGAGGATGCCGACGCCGCGGTCGCCCTCGCCGTGGCGCACGGCGCCGAGCTGATCCTGCCGGTGGACGACCGTCCTTACGGCGACCGCCAGGGCGGTGTGCGCGACCGGCACGGCAACACTTGGTGGATCTCGCAGCGGTTGGTGGACGGGCCGTACGAGGATTGAGAACGCCCCCGCCGGTCTCTGCCGACGGGGGCGCATCATCGCGACCTGATGGCTCTCAGGCCTGCGCCTGCTTCGCCGCCAGCTCGTCGCGGTAGTAGATCCGCACGAAGCGCTCCTGGGCCTCGAAGTTCCAGTGCACGTCCCGCAGCACTTCCGCCGCACCCACGGCGTCGCCCTGCTCCAGGCGGCCGATGATGTCGGCGTGCTCCTTGGTGGCGGCGGCCTCCCACTCCAGCAGCAGGTCCTTCTTCTTGGGGAAGTCGTACAGGCGCTGCTTCATGACCATGAGCAGGTGGCGCAGCTCGGCGTTGGCCGTGAGGTCCAGGTAGGCGTCGCGCAGGGCCACCTTGGCGGCGTGGAAGCGCTCGAAATCGCCGCTCTTGATGGACGCGTCCATGGTGTCGGTCAGCCGGCGCATGGGGGCGGTGCGGTCCGCGGTGATCCGGGCGCTCTCGGTCAGCAGGATGCTGGACTCCAGGGCGCCGATCATCTGGAACAGGTTGCGGATGTCCGTCTCCGTCAGGGTGCGCACCACCACGCCGCTGCGGGGCTTGATGGTCAGGAAGCCCTCGGTCTCCAGGCGCAGCACGGCCTCGCGCAGGGGGGTGCGGCTCACGCCCAGCCGGGCGGCCACGGCGTTGAGGTCGATGGTGTCGCCGGGCTTCATCTCGGCCTGGTCCAGGGCCTCGCGCAGGACGTCGTAGACCTGCTCCCGCAGGCTGGGCCGATGGATAGGCTGCAGGGCGCTGGCGGTGGGCATGAAGGGCTCCTCCCCGTGGGTTCCGGTGGAATCAGGTGTCAGATATATGAGTTGCAAAGGCCCGGCGCAAGCCGGGTCCGGAGATTCATCGGATTTTCTATCTTCTTGCAGGAAAAGAAGCTGGCCCAGGACGCCCCCCGCTCCCGCGGGACAGATTGTCCGCGACGACCCATTCTGATATATCAGACGGGGATCTCACGTGAGATCCCCGTAACGTGTTGCTATGATGAGTCTTCGCGGCCAGCCCCCTGCAACAGGCCACCGCAGGAAAGAACCGCCTGATTACCGGTAGCGGGCCTTCAGCTCGCCCCAGCTCACCGCTTCATTGGCCACGCCGCCGCAGTTGAGGCCCACGATCTCCAGGTTGTCCAGGGCCACGGTGTACGTGTCGACCAGCCCGAAGCCGGTGCTGATGTCCTTGAGCCCGTCCCCGCCGCCCTGCACGGGTCCCAAATCCTGGCCGGACGGGTCCGGCACGCCGTTCACGCTCACGTCCATCAGACCGTCGGCGATGTCCAGACGCACTTCGATGCTCACCACGGTCCCCGGCGCGTAGGTGGCGTCCAGGACGTGGTTGGATCCGTTGGCCGTCATCTGGCCGCCGGACCGGAATTCCACGGACCCCATGGTCTTGGAGTTGGGCGAGTGGAAGGCGATGTAGAAGAAGCCGGCGTACCGGTCCAGCACCTGATCCCAGCGGATGATGTAGGTCAGGCAGTCCCGCACGTCGGGATCGGTCAGGAACCGGGCGTACAGCGACCCCACGGCCTGGCGGCTGATCACCAGGGGCTGCTGGTCCAGATCCAGGAGATCCGATTGCACCAGCACCGTGCCGCCCGACTGCGAGATCTCCAGGGCGTCGCCGTCGGGATCGCCGGGAGGCGTGAGGGCGGGCGGGAGGCCCACCATGTCGGCATCGAAATCGCACCGGAAGGCGAGGGTCTGGGCCGGAGCGAGGGAGGCGATGGCGAGGATCATGGTCGGTAGCAGGAGGATGAGGCCGGCGTGTCGCATGGAGGCTCCTTTCGTATCGGACAAGGATGCCATAATTCGCCGGACGCGATGAGTGAATATGAATGTGTGATTTCTTTATCACGCAGCAGATTGTCTTGAGATAAAACCAGCGCCGCCCCGGGGCTGATATATCACACCCCAGGGCGGCGCCGCACACGTGACACATTGGCAATTCCTTGATTTCATGAGCGTTGCGCGGCCGGAGCCTGCAACACCCTCACCCGTCCGCCCGCATCTTCGCCACCCGGGCCCGCGTGTTCGCCATGGTCTCCTCCCAGTCGGCGCGCTCCTCGCTGCCGTCGCAGAGCTCCAGGCAGCGGTCCCAGGCGGTCTGGCAGGCGGCGTCCTCCCCCATCTCCAGGCGGGCCATGCCCAGGTAGAAGGCGGCGTCGGCATCGTCCGGGAATGCGGCGGCGGTCAGGCCGAAGAGCTTCTCGGCCCGGGGCAGGTCCTTGACCTCGCGGCGCAGGTGGTTGGCGCAGACCAGCAGGTCGTAGGAGCGGTCGGTGCGGGCGGCGAGCTCGGCGGTGAGGGTGGGCAGGGCGGCGTCGATCTCCTCCAGGCTCATGCCCTGCAGCCGCGCCGCCACCTCCTCCGGCCTGAGGCCTTGCTCCAGGCTCGCGCGGAAGGTGGCCAGGCTGCTCACGTCCTCGTCGCCGCGGGCCTCGCAGCTGCTGGTGTTGACCAGCCACTCCACGCCGGACAGGTGCTCGGCCATGAAGTCGCGCAGGGAGGTCTTCCGCGTGTTGACCACGCCGTGGTAGGTGAGCGGCTTGGTGTAGAGGCAGCCGCTGACCAGCATCTTCTGCCGCGGGAACTCGATGACCGTGTACTGGTCCGTGGGCACCGGGTAGTCGTCCTTCTCGATGACGTGCAGGACCATGGAGTTCAGCCCGTCGCCGATGGTCAGGCCCTCCGTGGCCCGCAGCACCGCGCGCTCGAAACGCTCCGGGTTGGCCGAACGGCCGCGCACCACGTCGATGTTGTCCGGCGCCGTCACCAGGGTCACGTCCCGCGCCAGCCACGGATCGATGGCCGCCAAGGAGTGGCCGTGATGATGGGTGTGCAGCAGGAAGCGCACGGACTTGTCCGGAAAGGCCACGGCCAGGGAGTCCAGCATGGCGCGGGCGGCGGCCTCGTCGCCGGGCGACTCGATCACCGCCAGGAACGAGCCGAACTCCGCCACCACGCTCTTGCTGTGCTCCTTGGCGTGGGTGTAGGTCCAGAGGTGGTCGGCGATGGGCTTGAGGGGGGCGGGCGCGTCGGCGGCGCGCACGTTCGGCGCGAGCAGCAGCGCCGCGGCCGCCGCGAGCAGGAACCTGGGGATCATGGGGGCCTCCTGTCAGGGGTCAGGGGTACGACGGGGGCTCCTGCTACCCGGCGCCGGCCGTCGAGGTTCCGCGTTCAACGACGACGGCCCGCCCCCCAGGGGACGGGCCGTCGCCGTCATGTCGCCGAGCTGGTCGCCGCTAGCGCATGAGCACCATGGACCGCGAGAGGATCTCGGCGTCGGTCCGCAGGCGGTAGAGGTACGTGCCGCTGGAGACGCCGCGGCCCTCGCCGTCGCGGCCGTCCCAGGTCACGGTGTGGACGGACGCCTCCAGGCGGCC
>Ga0209607_1004399_pt1 | contig 10470 bp, 9 predicted proteins | sample AD_UKC117_MetaG_FD_184413 | JGI IMG/M metagenome (GOLD analysis project Ga0209607, IMG submission 184413) | Active sludge microbial communities of municipal wastewater-treating anaerobic digesters from Hong Kong - AD_UKC117_MetaG (SPAdes)... | ecosystem: Engineered > Bioreactor > Anaerobic >... | reverse complement strand
GCTCGAAAACCGGATCCCACCCCAGAAGCGAATCCAGGTTCACCATCGTGATGGGGTTTTCGGGGTATTCAACGGGGAAAGAAGATGCGGGTTTGCCAGAACGCAAGACCCGAAGAGCCAAAGTTCCCGCCTGGAAGCCCTGGGAAAACCCCGAGTTCACGACCCCTCCCGCTGCCCCTTCCGGGATATGGAAATCCGACACGGAGAAAACGGGTACCAGGCTTTTCTCCACGGTCCATTCCGTTACCACCGATGAGCTCACGGTCTGGCCCTCTTGGCCGATCAACCCCCGGTTGGCCAACATCACGATGGCGTCTCCGTGTTCCGGAAGGTTGGCTACGCCATCCTTCCATTCTTGGAATGTGCGAAAGAGATGGGTTTCCATTCGCATACCCGGGAACCCTTCCGCAGGAAGTTGCCCAATCATCCCCCGGGAGGTTTCGCTATCGTCGCCCAACAAAAGGATGCGCGTTGTTTGCGGGAAGAAGGAGTCAAGCAGCGAAACCGTCTCCGGGAAGAAATTCGTTTCCCGAACTCCCGAAACATTCTCCCGCGGGTACCCGTACATTGCTGGATCGTTGTTGACACCGCAGAAAACGAGGGGAACGTTCAACAGAGTTTTCCCGAAAAACTCCTGGGCAATATCGTCGCAGGCGATGACCAGGTCAGGCTGGAATTGTTCCACGCGAAGAGCTGCCAGTTGCCCCGCCTTGATCTTCCAATCCAACCCGGGCCTTAGCCGGGAATCCATGAAAAAAAAGTCCCATTCAATGGTTTCGTCGTCCATCGCAGCAAGGATCCCATCCTGGATTTCCCGCGTCCACGTGTACCCCTCGTCGTAGCTATGAACGACCAGCACACGAGAGGCCAGTGCAAGTGCAGCAAGCAGCAAGATGGCCAGGAAAAAAGCGATTCGTTTCATGTATTACATCCTCCCCTTTCGAAATCAGGTTCACGAGAGGGATTATACCACCAAAATCAAGGGCGATATAGGGAAATGATTGCCTGGCGAAGTGGTATAATTTCACCAACCAGCAAGGGAGGTGCAAGCCTTGGGAGAAAGGAACCCTGGTTTGTCGGCTTCGGCGGACCCCTTTTTTCAGAACGCGCACACGATCATTCTCCTGGTAGACCCTAAGGATGGAAGCATATGGGATGCAAATCCCGCCGCGGTTGCTTTTTACGGATGGTCCCGCGAAGAATTCCGAGGGAGGAGGTATCCGGATGTTTCTCTGGATACACCGGAAGCGTTCCGGAACCAAGTCAAAAACGTCCAAAGCCAAGGAAAACCCGGCATCGTTTCCGCGCATGTTCGAAAGGATGGAACCCATCGCAGGGTGGCAGCTCATTTTGGCCCCATTTTCCTCCACGAGAAGGAGGTCTTGGTCTTCTTCGTGTTCGATATCCACGAAATCCTACAAGACCTCCAGCTTTCGCAGGCCAGGTTGCAGCAGGCCCTTTCGAAGGCGAAAGATTTGGCGCAGCAAGCCCAGCAGGCAAACCGCATCAAAACCGAGTTCCTGGCCAATGTCAGTCACGAGATCCGAACACCCATGAGCGGGGTACTGGGTATGCTGGAAATTTTGAAGGAAACACCACTCGACGAAGAGCAGCTGCACTGCGTAGAAATTGCCATGGAGAACGGCGATGCCCTCGTGCGACTGATTGACGACCTGCTGCAATTTGCGCGCATGGAGGCGGAGAAAGCGCGGCTGGTCCCACGGGAAATTTCCCTGCGTTCCTTGGTGCAGAATTTTGCCGAGGTGCTGGAGTTAATGGCCTCCAAGAAAAGCCTGGGTTTTTCCATGCAACTTGATCCCGACCTTCCCGAACGGGTTTTCCTGGATGGAGAACGACTCCGCCAGGTACTGATGAACCTGGGAAGCAACGCGGTCAAGTTTACCTTGAAGGGAGAAATCCACTTCGAAGCCCGAGTGCTTCGGAGGGAAAGAAGCCTTTGCACCGTGGCTTTTTCCTTTCGGGATACCGGCATCGGCATCGCCGAAGAAAAACTGGGAATGCTGTTCCAACCCTTTTCGCAGGTGGATAGTTCTTCCACGCGCGAATTCGGGGGAACGGGATTGGGCTTGGCCATCTGCAAGAAGTTGGTGGAAGCAATGGGAGGAAAAATCAGCGTGCGCAGCGAAGAGGGCAGCGGATCGGAGTTTTTCTTCACCCTGCCCGTGTCGTTGGATGTTCCTTCCAATAGCCGGGATGACGGAAGAAAAACCAGCTGGATCGAGAACCCCGATTCGTACAAGGTACTGGTGGTGGAAGATAACCTGACCAATCAGATGGTTTTCACCGGGATCCTGCAAAAGTTTGGCCTGGGGGTGGAAAAAGCGAACAATGGAAGGCAAGCGTTGGACCTCATGGAGAAAACCCGTTTCGACCTGGTTTTGCTCGACTTGCAAATGCCGGAAATGGATGGCTACGAGACACTCAGGGAGATACGGGATCCTTCGTCCAATGTCTTGGATCACCAGGTTCCGGTGGTGGTTCTGAGCGCGCATGTGATGCGGGGGGAACAGGAAAAATGCAAGAAAATGGGTGCGTCCGGTTTCTTGCTCAAGCCCGTTTCCGCTGCCCAAATGAATGAAACCGTTAAAAAATGGCTGGAAAAAAACCCCCGGGGGTTAAATTGACCGGAAGTCATGCTATAATTCGGTCGACTTAACGAAAGGGGGAATACGATGTTTCGCAAAAAAATGGTTCTGGTCTTCTTGCTTGGAAGCTTGCTGGCAGTGGCGGCCTTTTCCCTGACGTACCCCGAGGCAAAGGAAGCCTTTCGGGTGGCAAACAGTGAGCATGACGTGGAAGGGATGAAAGCCCTGGTTGAGCAACTGCGTTCCATGCAGCAGGTGAACCCAACGTACAAGGCATTGCACGTAAACGCAATCACCGAGCTGGCGAACTGGGGAATCACCGACGAGAAGGAACGAGAGGCGCTGTACGAGGAAGCGGTGGAAATCGGGAAAGAAGCCGTGGAGCTCTTTCCCAACGATGCATACTCCAACTACGTAACCGGTGCAGCCATCGGGCGACTTGCCCAGTTCAAGGGCATCGTCAAAAGCCTTTTCATGCTGGGGGATTTCGACAAGTACGTGGAAAAGGCAAAGGAACTCGATCCAAATAACTTCTTGCCCTGCATGGCGCTGGGAATGCGCTACCGGGATGTTCCATGGCCCATGAGTAACTTCAAAAAGTCCGAGGAAAATTTCCTGATGGCCATTCAGCTGGAACCCGGCTACCAGAATGCCTACTACGAGCTGGCAATGCTGTACAAGACCGACAAGAAAAAAACGGACTTGGCCATCGAGTACTTTGAAAAGACACTGGCCACCCCACCGCACCCCGATTGGGTTGCCCAGGCAGAAGAGGCGTACGCAAAGTCACGGCTCGAGTTGGAAGAACTGCGGTAGTTTTTTGCGCCCTGGTTTCCCTGCCCGCTTCCCTTACCCGGGAAGCGGGTTTTTGTTGTACAATAGGGAGAGAAGACTCGGGGAAAGATGGGAGGATGAGAGCATGCGAAAGAAGAGCGTTACCATGGCCATTCTCATTTTCGTGGGCGTGTGCGTGTTGGGAACCCGTGTTATCCTGCTTGTTCCAGCAACAATGGGAAGCACAATGGTGGAGAGTGCTTCCATCATCCCACGCCTTCCACCCTTCCCCGAAGACATGGAAAACCTCCCTGTTCCCGATTCGCTGAAAATCCACGATCCTTGGGGAAGCGTGGGTTTTTCCAGCCTCAAGAGGTTGTTGGAAGAAGACCCGGAAAACATCGTGGTGGAAGTGCCCTACGACTGGAGACAGGATTTCTCCACCACGTGGAAGACCTACTTGAAGCCCATGATCGACGCGTGCAAGGCGGAACATGGAGTGCGGAAGGTCGATATCATCGCCCATAGCATGGGAGGGCTCGTGGTGCGTTCCTACATCCAGCACGAAGGCTTTGAAAATGACATCGACCATTTCATCATGCTGGGCACGCCCAACCAAGGCTACCCGGGGATTTTCTACATCCTGGGCCCGGTGGATTTCCACGAGTACAAGTCCCCTCCCCGGATCACCGGAATGCAAAAGTTGTTTTCCGCGATGCTCAACCAACTACAGCTCAAGGAGTCCATTATTTTCGAGCAGCTGCTCAAGGGCCAGGGTTTCCTCGATGCCAGCGAGGAGCTGTTTTCGTCCCAGGTAGATATCTCGATTTCCCCGGAAGGCTTCCGCTTTGTGCGAGGTGACAAGAGCCTATGGCTGAGTCGAGAACAGGTTCTTGCCCAAATCGAGCAGTTTTTCCCCTCCCTTTTCTCGCTGCTTCCCACCTACCCCTTTCTTTCGGACGAAACCGGTTGGCTTGCCTTCGATTCTCCGCGGCCAAACGAATTGTGGCAAATGAACTCCGGGGAACCCCTGGAGCGATGGCTTCAGCGCGTGGGAAAAGCTCCCGGGCAGGTGCAAGCCTTCCTGTTCCTCTCCGATAACGAAAAGGAGAACACCTTGTTGCAAGTACATTTCCCGGGGATCTTGGATTTCCAGACGCTCTTGAGCCTGAGCCAACCGGATTTCGAAGAAGTCCATGGAAGCGGGGATGGCACCGTTCCCGATTTCTTCGTGGGGCAGAGTGCCTTTCGCCAGTTTTTCCCCGACTCGTTGCAGCTGATTCGTGGGAATTTCGGGGACCATTCCCCTCTTCCGGGGAACGCCCAGGTCCAGCAGCATATCTTGGCCATCCTGTCGGGACAACAGGGGCAACCACCGGAAAACGGGAAAGGGAAGGAAGTTTCGTGGACCACGTTCGCCTGTTCTCCCTGATTGCGCCATTCTACAACCTGGCTTTCCCTTCGCAGTTGCGGGGGTACCGGCAGTTGCTTGGGAAGTACAGCAGCTGTATTCCCCCAGGCGTTCACAGCGTGCTGGACCTGGGGTGCGGAACCGGGGCTTTTGCACGAGCGCTGCACGAAACGGGTTTCCAGGTCGTGGCACTGGATGCTTCGAAAGCAATGTTGCGCATGGCGAGTTGGAACCTGCGGAAACTCCCCATCCGTCTTGTCCAGGGTGATTTCCACCATGGGTTACCATTCGGGGACCAATCTTTCGACTGGGTGGTTGCGGCGTACGTGTTGCACGGTTTTCGGCTGGAAGGGCGCGAGCTCCTCTACCGCGAAGTGAAGCGGGTATCGCGCAAAGGGGTGCTGTTCCACGAGTTCTTCCCCAATCACAACCCCGTGGTGAGCGTGGTGGAATGGATCGAGGGCAGCGATTACCCCGCTTTCGTGGGGCACGCCCGGAAGGAAATGGAAGAGCGGTTCTTGCAAGTGGAAGCGCTCCGTGTTTCTTCCACCACCGGTTGGTACGTTTGCAAAAATACGAAGGGAGAAAACGCATGCGACAAATTTTCCGCCAATGGGCGGGGCAAATCGAGCAGGTTCGTGGAGCCATCCTAACTGGCTCCAGGACAGATCCAAACGGGCACATCGATTGGCTTTCCGACTTTGACATCATGCTGTTCGTTCGTTCGCCGCAGTTGTTTGAAAAACCGGGATGGGAAGAAGAACTTGGACCGGTAATGGTTTGCCTCCCCGAGGGCGTGAGGCTTCCCGACGGCCTTTGGATACCGACCCGCCTGGTGGTGTATTCCATCGGCCAGCGCATTGATTTTTCCATCTGGCCGCTCGAATCGGTGCCCCGCCTGTCGGAAAACGGGGAAGTGGTTCCCTGGCTGGACAACGGTTACGAGGTACTGCTGGACAAAGACGGTCTGTTCGAAGCGCTTCCCCCTGCCACGTACCAGTGTTTCGTGCCCGACAAACCCGGCCAGAAAGAATTCCAAGCACTGGTGGAGGAATTCTTCTGGGAAGCGACCGTGGTGGCGAAGTACCTTTGGCGCAAGGAGCTGTCCCCCGCGCTGTTCAGCTTCGAAACCGTGATGCGCCAGAAATGCCTGCTGCAGATGTTCAACTGGCACATCCAGCAAGAAGGAGAATGGCAAGTTCCCGCGTTGAAAATGGGCCGGGGTTTGAAGAGAAAAGTGGATGCCAAAGAGTGGAAGCGGTACAAGAAAACGCTGTTCCAAGGCAAGGCATCGCAAAACTGGGCCCCCTTTTTCGAGATGGTAGCGCTTTTCGGGGAGATTTCGAGGAGCGTTGCCCGCGATGTAGGATTGGAGTACCCGGAGAAAGTGGAAGAAGAAGTGACACGCTTCTTGCAACAAATCAAGGACAAGGAGTGATTTCCCCCCGTACGCTCTTTCCTTTTGTGCCATTCTTTGATATGATTGAAGTGGACAGAGCATACAGGCAAGAGAAGGGATTTTCGGAAAAATGACATGCTGGAGGTCTGAAATGGAAGAAGAAGTCCAAGGGAAAACCAAAAAAACGCGTGTGCTGGTCGTGGATGACGACGTATCCGCACGCATGATCATGGAGAAATACCTTGTTCCCAAGTACCAGTTCTTCTCGGCGGAAAATGGGCCCGCCGCCCTGGAAATGGCCCGCAAGCTGACCCCGGATATCATATTCCTGGATATCATGATGCCCCACATGGATGGTTACGAGGTGTGCCGGCAGCTGAAAAAAGACCCGCACACGGCGGAAATCCCAGTGATCTTCCTCACGGCCATGGGCCAGGAACGCGACAAGGCGTTGGCCTTTCAGGTGGGTGCCTCGGGGTACCTTGTCAAGCCCGCAAAGAAAGAAGTGATGCTGGCAAGCTTGGAAGAAAGGCTTCTCATCCGAGAGCAGTGGAGGCAGCTGATGCAAAGCCCGGGTCCCTTGCAGAAGAGTCCAAATCCGCCGCGCTACCAGGAGTTCTTGGGGTACTTGGGGGAAAAAGAACAAGGCTGGCCTGATTTTTGGCAACACATTTCCCAAGCCTCGGAGGGCGAATTGTATGCCATTGCCACCCACGCGAGAATCAGCGAGCGAGAGATGGCCCGCAACATCGCGGAGTTCTTGCAACTGCCCTTCTTCCCGGAAATCGATCCGGAAGATATCGCGTTGGGAAGGCTCCCCACGAACTATTGCCAGTCCATGCACGTGGTTGCCCTGGAAAGCCCCTCCCCGCAGAAACAATTCGCCGTCAGCAACCCCTTCGACCCGGCAGCCATGGACCAGCTCGAAGAATTCAACCGGTACGAGGAAGGCTTCGAGATTGGCATCACCCCTCCCCAAGCGATCGATCGCCTATTCCAGCACCCGCAGGAGGAATGAGCCCAAGCAGAACGGCCCGCATTTCCGTAGCAAAGAACCAAACCACCAGAATCCCACATCAGGAGATTTCGCATGCTCAATCTTTGGTTCATCCCCATTTCACTTGCTTTCGATGCCTTCGCGGTTTCCATTTGCATGGGAATTCGCTTGCGGCAGGTATCCCAACGGCAGGCACTGCGTACTTCTTTCCATTTCGGCTTTTTCCAGTTTGGTATGCCCGTTCTGGGCTGGTTCGCGGGACAATCCGTTGCAGGTTGGGTGCAATCCTTCGACCACTGGATCGCCTTCGGGCTTTTGGCAGCCATTGGTCTGCACATGATCAAGGAGGCCTTTGAGAAGAAAGAAGGAAATCCATCCGAATCCTGCGAACAGAAAGACCCCTCCCGCGGGCTTTCGCTCATCGTGTACTCCGTTGCAACCAGCATCGATGCACTTGCGGTAGGGTTTGCCTTTGCGCTTCTGGGTATCCCAATCTGGCAGCCTGCCACCATCGCCGGTGTTTCCACCATGGCGCTCTCCTGGATCGGCATCCACGGTGGTGGGAAGTTGGGCACCCGTTGGGGAAAGCGCGTGGACTTCATCGGGGGCCTGATCCTCGTTGCCCTGGGCACGCGTATACTTGTCGAGCACCTTATGCAAGGCTAATTCCACTACGCGAAATCGATATCCTCTGCCAAGATGATGGTCCGTTCCATGATCGCTGCCCGCGCGATGGCGCGTGACACCACCGATTCCAGTTCGCGGAAGTTCCCCGGGTAATCGTAGCGTTCCAACTTCTCGATGGCCTGGATACTGATGCGCGCAATGTTCTCGCCTTCCAACTGGTTCCGCTTCTGCAATGCGTAGCTCAGCAAGAAACGGAAATCATCCCGGCGGTCTTTCAGGTCGGGCAAGCGCAACCTGTACGTGAAACGGTGGTACAAGTCTTCGCGGAACGTGCCCTGCCGCACCGCTTCCTTCAAGTTGCGGTTGGTTGCGGCGATGATGATCACCGGGGCGATGATTTCCTTCGGATCCGACCAGCCAGACATTTGCACCACCATGTCGTCGAGGTACGTGAGAAGCTTTGGCTGCATGGAGAGTGGAACGTCCCCGATTTCGTCTAAGAAAACGACCCCCCCAATGTTTGACAGGATCTTCCCCATCCGAAGCTGGGAGCCGGTGTAGGTTCCCGGAATCACCCCAAACAGTTCTCCTTCCAGCACAGATTCACTCAAGTTGACCAAGGGGACCTTGGAGAAAGGAAGATCGATCGGGGACTTTTTGTTAACCCTTTCAAAAAGGAATCGCGCAAGCAGAGATTTCCCGGTGCCGGTTGCGCCTTCGATGAGCACGGTAGGGATTTTTCGGAAGTTCAGGGTATCGCTCTTCTCTCTGGCGATTTGGGAAACCTGCAGCAGTTTGGTCGAAAAAACTTGAAAATCCTCCTTGGAAAAGCTACCTTCCCTTTTCTGGATTTCCTTGAGTTTCGCCTTGGTTTCTGAACGGATTTTCCCAAGGGCTTCTGCTGCGGGCCCAAGTTTTTCGACAATGCGAATGGCCAAGTTCATCAGGTCCCGCATGGAAGGATCCGAAAGAAGCGATACTTGGGCGGGAGTTTCTGCACTGCCCTCGCAGTTGCTGGAGAAAAGCAATTTCCAGTCAATGGCCTTGGAAAGGTCCGACTCCCGGGTGGTGGTGGAAAGGGAGCGGCGAACCTGTTGTTTCACGACTTGTTCCAGCCGGGCAAGTTCGGAATACTCTTCGCTTCCCTTTCGGAATTTTTCCAAGTTAAAGAGGCCAACAGGAAGGGGAATCCTCGGCCCCAATTCCTCCAAAACCCCAAGAGGGAGCCCTCCTTCGTAGAAAAAACAAAGTTTCAGCCCGGGGTTGTTGTGGAAGCGCAAGATAATTTGGTCGGGGTTCGAGGATAACAAAAAATCCACTTTTCGTTCTTTATCCCCTTCGTTGAATTCCAAGATTTGCAGTTGGGCAAGCCTTTCCACACCTCCTGCTTCCTGGAATTTTGCCTGGAACAGGTTTTCCAGGAGATTCCGAATGACCAGTGGTTCCCCCAGAAATTCTCCCTGGATTTCAAAGGAAAATGTCCTGGGCATGGTCAAAGCCTCCCCTCTGGATGTCCCGATTTCAAAAAGCGAACCAGTTCCACAAAGGGAGAGAACGAACCTAACACCCTTTGGAGAGAGAGATAATCAGGCATGGCCCACTTCAAAAAGGCGCTAAAGAAATTGTTGGTTTTGAGAAACTCATCCAGTTGGGACACATCCGAGATTTTCTGGCACTTTTTTTGAAATTCCTTCTTCTCTTCGGGCTTTTCTCCCAGCCATTTCCGAAACGCTACGTATCCTTTTTTGAGTTTGGATGGTTTACTTAAGTGCGAAAGGCAACCCAAGGAAAAAACCCTGATCATCCCATTGGGAAAAACGAATTGCAGGGCAAGGTTGGGGAAGAGGTGGCGTTCGTTCTCCGTGCCTGGGGGCAACAAAACCTCCTGGTTAACGATTCCAAGGAAGTTCTCCTCCAAGAAAGGCTCGCCAGGGAAAAACCCCCGGAGATAGCCTTCCAAGAAACGTTGGGTTTTCTGGGCAACCGCCCATTTCTTGAAGTACTTCGGGTCCGAATTGCGTTCTAGACTTGGCGGGAGGAAGAAAAACCGACCGCATGGAAGAACGCTGAGATGGGAAGAGGACCAAAAAACCGAAAGAAAGACGCTGCGAGAGGATACAGCGCGTGATGCCCAATCCGTTTCGAAGGGGAACTCGAAGGGATCAACCGCCCCACTGAAACTGCTATCTTCCCGGGTGGGAGTCGCTTCTTGTTCCTCGTCGTTTGTTTCCCCAGTTTCCGGGGGGCTTTCATGCGCCCCCAATTCCTCACCTTGTCGCGAGTTTTCGTTGGAGTCGTAGTCTGTGGGGGTTTCTGGGTCTTGAGCTTGGGTAGATGGGAACCCTGTGGTAATTCCTCGCTTCTCCCCTCCAATGTTTTGGTCCATTCCCTGGTTTTGGGAACCACCTTGGCGCATCTCATTCGGCATCGGAAAGCACCTCCTTGATCTTGCGTGGAACCAGTGCGTAAACCGCCTTGGGCGAAGCCTCCACCGTTTCCCGTTCTGGTCTACTACCTGCAGCGGAAAAGGGTTCTTCCTTGTTCCAAGTTTCGAAGTTTTTGCCTTCCCTTTCGAAAGAGAGTGCGCCGAAAAGCCCCAAGCGGGTGGGGTTGCACATCCAGTTGAAAAAGTCGGTTTGGGAATGCAACCCAAGGT
>Ga0209607_1004392_pt1 | contig 10480 bp, 8 predicted proteins | sample AD_UKC117_MetaG_FD_184413 | JGI IMG/M metagenome (GOLD analysis project Ga0209607, IMG submission 184413) | Active sludge microbial communities of municipal wastewater-treating anaerobic digesters from Hong Kong - AD_UKC117_MetaG (SPAdes)... | ecosystem: Engineered > Bioreactor > Anaerobic >... | reverse complement strand
GTCGGAACAGCTGTCGACCGCATAGCCTTCGTGCTGGAGTTCAAGCGTCAGAAACCGAACGATCTCAGCTTCGTCTTCAACGATCAGTATCCGCATAAAGCCGTTTTCCTCCTCCCGTACCTTTAATACCACCATAGCGGCTCTGCAAAAGAAAATCAATCTCTATACATTATATCGAAAATGGAACGCCACAAAATGAGGATTGCATGAGAATTTCTTAATAATTCATTGAAACGGGAATTTCATCCAATTCTCATGATGCGTTCGCGGGATTCTCATGAGCCTTGTGTAGGATGATTCAAACAGGAGAGGATGCAGAGATGGAGCAGATGCAGCCCGGCGGCAAACATACGGAATGGTCCGGGGCGCTCGTCATTGTACGGGACGCGCTGATATTCCTTTTGTGTCTGCTTACGCTTGCACTTGTCTACTTCGTTTCTCCGGAGTCGCTGAGCGGCGGCACGTCTGCGAAAGCCACTGCGCAGACAAGCGCGGCCGTGCTTTCGGAAAACGTCGAAACCTTGGTACCGCAGACGATCGTCCCACAGACAAACGCTGTTTTGTCTGCAACCGCAACAACAGCGCAAACACCGTCTCCGGCACCGGAACCGACGCCTTCGCCAACGCCAGACCCCGCAGCAAACGGCGATTTTTCCGCAACATTTCCAACGTATGATACGGGTGCGGACGCGCTTTATAGTTACCAGACGGATACGGTAAAAATCGCAATCGACAAAGTGCAATCGGACGGCGTGACGTATTTCGTTGCGGACGTATATGTGAAAAGCATCGATGCATTCAAAACTGCGTTTGCAAAGGATTCTTATGGACGTGGCCTGCATGAAATGCCGCTGAAAATTGCGGGCGATAACAATGCTGTGTTTGCAGTCTCCGGCGACTATTACGGTGCGCGGGAGCAGGGCGTCGTGGTGCGCAACGGCATTCTCTATCGGGATGTGATGGGCGACGATGTTTGCATGTTAAGAAAAGACGGCACGCTGCGCGTTTATCAAAAGAGCTTGTTTTCGCCGCTCGATATGCTGGACGACACGGTTTGGCAGGCGTGGGCGTTCGGTCCGGTGCTTGTGCAGGACGGCGCGGCCTGCGATACATCCTCAAGCCGGATTAAGGTGAAAAATCCGCGCAGTGCGATCGGGTACTATGCGCCGGGGCACTACTGCTTCATTGTCGTCGACGGCCGGCAGAATGGATACTCCACCGGTATGACGCTCGACGAACTGGCGAACACGTTCGTTTCGCTTGGCTGCGTAACGGCCTATAACCTCGACGGCGGCGCGACCGCCATGATGGTGTTCGACGGAGCGGTCATCAGCCAGCCGACGAACGGCGGACGTTCGTCCAGCGACATCATTTACTTTTAGTGTATTTCAGGGGGTTCGATTTCAATGAACAAACAGCGTTTCTGGGGATTTTTTGCACATACCAGCATTATCATTGGCATGATGTTTGTGATCTTTTTTGTGATCGACCGGTTTAACCCGGCAATGGAATTTTTAAGCAGCAATATCAGTAAATGGCTCATTTTGATTTTTGCCATATGCTCCATTTTAAACGGGCTGTTTTCCGCGGTGTTTTTGTTTCAGAAGCAGAAGCGGCACGAAGAGAAGCGAGGCAATGCGCCGCCCAGAGCAACCCCGAACCAAATTCATGCTGCACAGCGGAGCTTCGCTCAACCGCAGTACGATACACATGATAACATACAGCGGCAAAGAACACCGAAAGGCCGTGTGAATGCAAACGGATATCCAACGCAGCAACGTCCGCCGGAACAGCGGCAGTACCGGCACGCTGCATCGGCTTTGACGCAACCTAATATGGAAGCAGAGCATTTGAACCCGCGCGCCGGACAATAGTGCCGACATGGCCTGAAAAAAGATAAGATTATGTGCAGGAAGGGTTAATAATTTCTATGTCAAATACTGGTAATTATGTTTGAATTTTTACTATGCATTTTAACCCCACTTAATCATCTGTAATTGGAGTACTCTATAGCGATTCAACGATATTGGGACTGCGCGGAGAATCCATTTCTCTCCGCCAAAACGAAGAACGCCCGTTCGGGCGTTCTTCGTTTTTCGCATACGGACGGAGGGACTGAAGGACGGGAAAAAGCAAACCGCACTGCGGGCAGCCGCCCGGAAAAAGCGCGCAAATTTCTTTTGAAAAAGGTATTGACGAAAAACGGAAATGTTGCTATTATCTTGAATGTTTGATATGAAACTGTTGGATATATAACTATTATAGTAAAGGAAGGAGGTCGCCCGCGAAAATGGATAGGATCGGAATGGAACTTCGCTCGCTGAACAATCTGATTCGGCGGTATTTTGAGTTCTCCTCGCACAAGCGGGAAATCGAAAGCGTAACGGGCAACAACGGGTGGATTATCGGTTACCTTGCCGACAACAGTGGCCGGGACGTCTTTCAGAAAGACATCGAAAATCACTTCACCATCACCAGGTCCACCGCCTCGAAGGTGCTCAGCCTGATGGAGAGCAAGGGACTGATTACGAGGCAGTCGGTCGCGCGCGACGCGAGGCTGAAAAAGATTGTACTCACGAAAAGGGCCTGGGACATCAGCAATACGATGCGCGAAGATTCGGAAAAAATGGAGAGCACACTCGTGCAGGGGTTTTCGGACGAAGAAATTGAAGAACTCGTCTCCTATATCAGAAGAATGAAAGAAAACATCTCCGCTTCACAGGAGATTGGCTGAGGAACTTTATGATTAAGAAACTGTTGTCCAGCATACGGGACTACAAAAAAGATACGATTTTAACGCCGGTTTATGTAACGCTGGAATCGATCCTTGAGATAATTATTCCAACCCTGATGGCGTTTTTAATCGACAACGGGATTGAAGCGAAAAACATGCGCTATGTCCTGCTGATGGGCGTCGCGCTGGCGGTCGCCGCTGCGGTTTCGCTGGTCACCGGCGCGCTGGCCGGGCGCAGCGCCGCGATTTCGTCGAGCGGGTTTGCAAAGAACCTGCGCCACGATATCTTTTACAACGTGCAGAAATTCTCGTTTTCAAACATCGACAAGTTTTCGACGGCGAGCATCATTACCAGGCTGACCACCGACGTGACGAACGTGCAGAATGCGTTTCAGATGATCGTGCGGCTTGGCGTCCGCGCGCCGATGATGATCATATTCGCACTGCTGTTCTCCATCCGCATCGACGCGAAGCTGTCCCTGATTTTCTTTGCGGTGATGCCGGTGCTCGCAGTCGGGCTGTGGCTCATCATGTCGCATGTGCACCCGGTTTTCGTGCGCGTTTTCAACACCTACGACAAGCTGAACAATATGGTTCAGGAGAACCTGCACGGCATCCGGGTCGTCAAGTCCTATACGCGGGAAGCATACGAAGAAAAGCGCTTCGGGGGTGTTTCCCAGATGATCTTCAAGGACTTTTCAAAGGCGGAAAAGCGGATTGCATTCAACATGCCGCTGATGCAGTTCTGCCTGTATACCAGCATGCTGCTGCTTTCGTGGTTCGGCGCAAAAGCGATCGTTGCGAGCAACAACAGCGCCGCGCTGGGGCTTTCGACGGGTGAACTCACGAGCCTGATTACATACGCCATGCAGATTCTCATGAGCCTGATGATGTTTTCCATGATCTTCGTCATGGTCATCATCTCCCGTGCGTCCGCGGAACGCATCGCGGAGGTGCTGGACGAGGAAAGCGACATGCAGAACACGGAACACCCGGTTTTCGGCATCAAGGACGGCTCCGTTGCCTTTGAACACGTCACGTTCGCCTATTCGAAAAAGGCCGACCGGCCGGTTTTGAAGGACATCGACCTGACCATCCGATCGGGCGAAACGGTCGGAATCATTGGCGGAACGGGTTCTTCGAAAACCAGCCTGGTGCAGCTGATTCCGCGCCTGTACGACGTTGCGCAAGGAAGGGTCGCCGTTGGCGGCGTAGACGTGCGGGACTACGATTTGGAAACGCTTCGCAACGGGGTCGCCATGGTGCTGCAGAAAAACGTGCTTTTCTCCGGCTCGGTCAGGGAAAACCTGCGCTGGGGCAACGAGAGCGCCACGGACGAGGAACTCGTGCACGCATGCGTGCTTGCGCAGGCCGACGACTTTATCCGCGAGTTCCCGGACCAGTATGAAACCCATATCGAACAGGGCGGCGCCAACGTGTCCGGCGGTCAGCGGCAGCGGCTCTGCATTGCCCGCGCGCTCCTCAAAAAGCCCAAAATACTGATTCTGGACGATTCGACCAGCGCGGTCGATACGCATACCGACAGCCGGATCCGGCAGGCGTTCCGGACGGAAATTCCGGACACGACGAAAATCATCATCGCGCAGCGCGTCGCGTCCGTGCAGGACGCCGACAAAATCATCGTAATGGACAGCGGGGCGATCAGCGCGGTCGGCACGCACGAGGAACTGCTGAAAAGCAGTGCAATCTACCGGGAAGTCTATGAATCCCAGAACAGGGGAGGCGATCTCCATGAATAAATTCAAGGGAAAACCCGGCGCGCCGGCGCCCGGGAAAAAGCCGGAAGCGCGCTTTAAACCGGGGACGATCAAACGTCTGCTCTCCTATATGTCCGCATACAAAATTCAGCTGATTTTCGTCGTCGTCTGCATTCTGCTGAGCGCGGCGGCCATGGCGGCGTCCTCGCTGTTTCTGAAAACGCTGATCGATAACTACATCACCCCGCTGCTGGGGCAGGCGAATCCCGTTTTCACGGAACTGTTCCGCGCAATCCTGATCATGGGCGGCATCTACCTCGTCGGCGTGCTTTCCACGCTGTTTTATAACCGCAGCATGGTGGTCATCGCACAGGGAACGCTGAAAAAAATCCGCGACTCCATGTTTGCGCATATGCAGGCGCTGCCGATCCGCTATTTCGACACGCATACCCATGGCGACGTCATGAGCCGCTACACCAACGACACCGATACGCTCCGCCAGGCGATTTCGCAGAGCCTGCCGCAGATTTTTTCGTCAATCATGACCGTGACCGCGGCGTTTCTCTCCATGCTGTACCTTAGCGTCGGCATGACGGTGTTCGTCGTTGCGTTCGCCTTCCTGCTGCTGAAGGTCATACGGATGCTGGTGGGCCGGAGCGGCAAATACTTCATGGACCAGCAGACCGCGCTCGGCGGCGTCAACGGCTACATCGAGGAGATGGTCAACGGACAGAAAGTGATCAAGGTGTTCTGTCATGAACAAGCCGCCGAAAAGGAGTTCGACGAAAAGAACGAGGAACTCTGCCACAGTTCGACAGAAGCGAATAAATACGGCAATATCACAATGCCAATCGTCGGCAACATGGGCTATATGCTCTATGTGCTCGTCGCCATCATCGGCGGCGCGGCCGGCATCGCGGAACTGCCCAACCTGAGTCTCACCGGCGTCAACGTCCTGACGATCGGCACGATCGTGTCCTTTCTGACGTTGTCGCGCAGTTTCATCAACCCCATCGGACAGATTTCCATGCAGTTCAACATGGTGGTCATGGCGCTCGCCGGCGCTTCCAGAATTTTTGAACTGATGGACGCGGAAGTGGAGCAGGACGACGGGTACGTCACCCTCGTCAACGCAAAAGAGGTCGACGGTGAAATCGTGGAGTGCGCCGAACGGACCGACGCCTGGGCCTGGCGGCATCCGCACGGCGACGGCACGGTCACCTATACGCCGCTGCAGGGTGAAATTCGTTTTTACGATGTGGATTTCGGGTACGAAGCGGACAAAATCGTGCTGCACAACATTACGCTTTACGCCGAACCGGGACAGAAAGTTGCGTTCGTGGGCGCAACCGGCGCGGGTAAAACGACGATCACCAACCTGATCAACCGCTTTTACGACCTTGCGGACGGAAAGATCCGCTACGACGGCATCAACATCAACAAGATCAAAAAAGCCGACCTGCGCCGTTCGCTGGGCATCGTCCTGCAGGACGTGAACCTCTTCACCGGCACGGTCATGGAAAATATCCGCTACGGCAAGCTGGACGCGACCGACGAGGAGTGTGTCGCCGCGGCGAAACTCGCCAACGCGGACGGGTTTATCCGGATGCTGCCGCAGGGGTATCAAACCGTGCTCAAGGGCGACGGAAGCGGCCTTTCGCAGGGACAGCGTCAGCTGATCTCCATTGCGCGCGCCGCCGTGGCCGATCCGCCCGTGATGATTCTGGACGAGGCGACCTCGTCCATCGACACCCGTACGGAAGCCATCGTGCAGAAGGGCATGGACGCGCTGATGCAGGGCAGGACGGTGTTTGTGATTGCACACCGGCTTTCCACCGTGCAGAATTCCGACGTGATTATGGTGCTGGAGCATGGCCGGATTATCGAGCGCGGCAGCCACGAGCATCTGCTGGCGGAAAAAGGGAAGTACTATCAGCTCTATACCGGCGCGTTCGAGCTCGAATAAGCACGGCGACGGCTGGAACGGGCGGCGGAAAGTGCCGCTCGCGCTGCAAACAATCAGGGCCGCCCGCAAAACGGGCGGCCCTGACGTGTATCCGCAGTGAAAAATACTTCAGATCCGGCTTTCATCCACTTTCAGGATTACGTCGCCGAAGGTTTCCCGGTTTTTGTGGAACCAGGCGTTGGCATAGGAACACGAGCCGACCGCCTTCAGGCCGTTGTCCCGCAGATATGCCGCGACCGCCTGCATCAAAATACCGGCGACGCCCTGTCCCCGGTAAGCGGGGTTCACGTAGGTATGGTCGATATCGACCTCGTTATGCCCGATGGAATGATACGTCGCTTCCGCGATTACGTCCTGTTTTTCGTCGACGCTGAAGACGCGTCCTTCGGTAAATTGAAATTCCATAAAGACCTTCCATTATAAAAACAGATTAGGCGTTCAGCCGTGCGCTTGCATGCCGCCTGATACTATCATTGCAAAAACGGCGGCCGCCGTCAACAAAATCCGCAAGAGCACTTAAAAAAGACCGCTGCCCGGCGCGGGAACGCATCTGCGACCGTCAAAAACCAGTTTTTGACGGGTTAACCGTTCTTTACCTCTCGTCCTTCGAACCCACGGGCGGCAAAGAACACAAATAAACCGCCCATTCCGGGCGATCCGCTGCGCCGGAAAAACGGGTTAAGGGCCACGGCCCTTAACAATCCAAGTGACCGTTTTGACAGACGAAAGGAACGCCTGAACGGACGTTCCTTTTTGCGTGGAAAAAATTTCCGGCTGCACTTATACGCCGGTCGATTCGCGCAGAATGAGCTCCGTGTCCACCAGATACCGCTGCGGCTGCTGGGACGGGTTCGCAATGACGGACAGCAGCTGCGTGAGCGCCATGGAGGCGATGGTGAAGCGCGGCTGGCTGACGGTCGTGATGTTCGGCGTGGTCATCACGGAGATGTCCGTGTTGTCGAAACCGGCGACGATGATGTCGCCCGGCACTTGCAGCCCTTCCAGCGCGCAGGCGCGCAGCGCCGCGGCGGCCATGATGTCCGAAACGCAGAAGATCGCTTCGGGCGGTTCGGTGCTTTTGAGCATGGCGGACACGGCGGACACGGTCGCGCTGAAGCTGCCGTCCGGAATCGTTATGATCATCGAAGGGTCCTGCTCGATGCCCGCGGCCAAAAGCGCCTCCCGGTACCCGTGCAGCCGTAAACGCGCGTAGGTATAGCGGTCCGGGTCGCAGTTGACCAGCACAATGCGCTTTTTGCCGGTGGAGATGAGATAGCGCATCAGCTTTTTGGTTGCGTCCAGATTGTCGATCGTGACGCACGGGACGCTGCCGCTTTCGTTGAATTCGCTGCACTGCACGACGGCGACGCGGTCGCTGAGCTGGCCGAGGACTGCGTCGTCCACGCGCTGCAGCAGGATGACGCCGGAGATATCCGTCTGCGCAATCAGCTTGAGTACGCCGCCGATGTTGGACTTGCTGAGCGTTTCGTTGAGGATCAGCAGCGTGCAGCCGTTCTGTTTCGACGCGTTGCGGATGCCCTGCAGAACGTCCGTGTAGAACGGGTTTGTCAAAATCGGTGTAATTGCCAGGATGCGGCGGCTGCCGCCCGCGTCCAGGGCGCGCGTTTCGGGGACCGTGCCGCCGAGTTCCTTGATGACGGCGTAAATTTTTCGGAGCGTTTCGGGTTTTACCAAATTGGGCTGTTTGAGCGCGCGCGAGACGGTTGCAACGGAGATGTCCAGCGCCTCGGCAATGCGGCTGTAAGGGACTTTTGTGTTGTTCATTCAATCACCAGCTATCTGCGTCTTTTGTTCTTCCCGTTTACTATATATGAAATGAAAAAGACAGTCAACCACTATTTTCATAAAAATGCAAATATTACATTTAGAATGTAAAAAACATTTCCTGGTTTTAACGAGCTATTTTACATTATTATATAAAAGCGGGAAAAAACAGACGCGCACATACGCGGCGCACTAAAATATTACAGAAATAGTTATGAAAATATGAAAGAATCATATTGACATTTTGCAAAATCAATGCAATAATCAGACACAAGAACAAGCATTCTCCTGCAGCAATCCAACACACATCAGAACGAAGTAAGGAATGAAGCTATGAATATCAGTTTTCACACAGATGCATTTAATTCCGCTGCGTTCAGCTTTTTCAAAGCGGTCGACTGGGCGCAGAAAAACGACGTGCACCGCATCGAATGCGGCGTGATCGAGGGCGTTTCCTGGATTCACGGACTCGGATATTTCCCGCATATTTCACTGACGGAGGACCCCGTAAAAGTACGGGACAAGATGGCGCGGCAGGGCGTTTGCTTTTCTCAGATTGACGCGGCGTATCCGCTTTCCGGGCTGGACGGCATCACGCTGGGCGTTTCGTACGTGCTCAAGTCCATGCAGTGGGCAAAGCTCGCGGGGTGTCCCAACATCGCAACGACGGACGGGCTGCTTGCGCCCGAAGGCCTTTCGGACACGGAATCGCTGGAACTCATGAAGCGCTCCTACGGAATCATCGTGGAAGCCGCCGAGCGCTATGGCATCAACGTAAACATCGAAATCCACGGATACTTCACGACGAAGCCGGATTATGTCGAGCAGATGCTCGCGTTCTGCGACTCAAAGTATTTCGGGCTGAATTTCGACACCGGCAATTCCTTTATTTCCGGCGCGGACCCGGTTTCGTTCAGCAGGCGCTTCCTCAAAAGAATCAACCATGTGCACATCAAAGACGTTTCCGCATCGCTCGCGGCACAGAGCCGCGGCGAGGAAAACGGCATCGCGGTCAGCCACTGCGCAATCGGCGAAGGCGTGAACGCGGACAACATCGTAACAATCATCGCAATGCTGCGCGACGGCGGCTACACCGGCACGCTGAGCATGGAGACCGAAGGCGGCGGCGGGCCGCTGATTGAAAAATCGCTCGCGTGGCTCCGCAAAACGCTCCGCGAACTCGAAATTCCCGAAGAAAAGTAAAAATCTCACAAAAACCGATTTCATTTTAAAAAAGAATTCTTCCGGCAGCAATGCTGGAGAATATAATAAAAGGAGGAACTTTCTAAATGAAAAAAGCACTGTCTTTGCTTCTCGTTCTGATGATGGCGCTCGCGCTGGTTGCCTGCACGTCGACGGAAACGGCCGAACCCGCGGCCGAGAGCGAAACGACAACGGAAACTGCAGCCGAAACCACGGAAACAACTGCGGAAGAACCCGCCGCCGAGGCTGAAACGGCGGTCAAAATCGGCTATATCTCTCCCGGTTCGGACACATGGTACCTGCGCGCGGAAGAAGGCGCACAGTGGGCCTGCGAAAAAGCCGGCGCAGAGTTCGTAGCCGTCAACTCCAACCGTGATTCCGAGCAGGAAATCGCCAACATCGAGCAGCTCATCAACGAGGGCGTCGACTGTATCGTGATCCTGTCCTGGAATGAAGCGGGCTGCGTATCCTGCGCGGAAATGTGCCAGGAAGCCGGCATCGGCTGCGTCGTGTTCGACGCGTGCGGCGTGATGTTTAACCACGATGTGGACATCACCGCGTCGGTCGACTTCGACTGGGCGGGCATGGGCGCAATCTATGCCGACTGGATGCAGGCGAACTATCCCGGCGAGAAATACGTCTTCATCAACGGCACGATGGACAGCGTCGTCTGCCAGACTGTTGAAACGAACCTGAAGGCCGCCACCGAGGCGCTTGGCTCCAACGAGTGCGTCGACGTACGCTTTGGCCAGTACAACCCCGAAACCGCCGCCAACGAAGCGGAAGACCTGGTCAACTCCGGCCTCGAATTCTCCGTCATCGGCGTGATCAACGAGGACTGCGCCGCCGCGATCATCACCCGTCTTGAGGATATGGGCGTGGCCGACAAGTACCATGTATTCGCCGAGAACGGTTCCGAAACCGGCATCGACCTGATCAAGGCCGGCAAGCTGGACTTCACGATTTCCTCTTCGCCCGGACTGGAAGCCGCAATCGCCGCGCTGGTCGGCGTCGACGCTGTGAAAAACGGCGGAGACATCAACCGCAAGGTCGACTGCCCGATCGCCTCGGCGA
>Ga0209607_1004383_pt1 | contig 10504 bp, 9 predicted proteins | sample AD_UKC117_MetaG_FD_184413 | JGI IMG/M metagenome (GOLD analysis project Ga0209607, IMG submission 184413) | Active sludge microbial communities of municipal wastewater-treating anaerobic digesters from Hong Kong - AD_UKC117_MetaG (SPAdes)... | ecosystem: Engineered > Bioreactor > Anaerobic >... | reverse complement strand
AGATTGTGTGGCATGGGCTTCGGCGTAAGTGTAGTTACTGGCTCCGAGAACGGCTACAAAAATCTGAGCCTGTTTACGCTCGCCTGTCTCTGGGTCCGTGACTGGCGCCGTCTGACCAGCGTAATCGGGGTGTGTTTAACAAACGTGCAACGAGAGGTCACTTGATGAGAGCCAGATTAGCGAGAGGCAGTGTTTATTTAGGCTTCTTTGCTTCTTGGCGCAGATTTCTTGTGTTGATGTAGTAATTCAGGCTGGAGGGGTAACCATAGCCCAGATGATGGGTGGAAATGCGTTTAGGAGACCACCAAAAACCGGGGGCTAAACGGCCAATGGTAGATTCTCTACCGTTTGGGTCATAGCCGGATACCAATCACAGAAAACGTCACGTAATTCTCCATTAAGCGTCGTCGTTCGCGTTTGCAGCAGCAAATGTGCCCCTCGTTTCGTCCACCGCATCTGCTGTTTCTTGATCATACGCTTACTGACCACCCAGTTAATCGTCGATTCAACAAAGGCCGTTGAAATCGCCTCGCCATACCGATAGCGTTCGCCATAATTGGGAATGAAGCCTTGATTGGTTTCAATATAGCCAACAAACTCCTGTACGTTTCGCAGCAATTTGTGAGCAGTATCATTTTCATCCTCGAACAGCTCCAAATGCCCTTCAATCAAGTCGAGCATCTCCAATGCGCGGAAGACATTGCCATGCCAGAGATACCACTTGGCGCTATCCAGCTCTTTCAATATGGTGTCCAGTTCAGGATCCGATGGCAATCCTTTGGCCGTGTTCTTCATCACCGTCAACCGCATCGTGATATGGAACCAGTCCAGCACGTGCTCCGACCAAGGGCTGAGATAGAATTGCAGATCGCGAACAGTATCGCCACCATCAGACAGGAATGTGATGTCCTGATTCATCTGTAGTCCCTGTGATTGCAGCACTTCATGCAGCCGCCGCTTGGGTTTCTCATCATACTGATGAACAAACCCGAATGATTTCGCCTCGCCATCCCAGGTGACGCTCTTGCCGGCGATGACTTCAAACCACCCAGCCTTACGATTGTCTCCCTCACGAGCATGAACGTAGCCGCCGTCCAAACCAACAGTAATGCGTCCATCCGGCCGTGGCAATGCGGCCCAATCTCGTGGACAGCCATCTATGTACATCACCTCCTCTTCTCCTAGTGCATCTTCCATCCTCTGGGCCACCTGCTGTGTATTCAGAATAATGGCCTGCGTGCTGGTCTCCATGGGCAAGGTATCCGCCAGCAAATCAGCGGTCAATCCATAGGACATCAGCGATGCCCATTTCGTTTCCAGATAGAGGAGTTCCGGAGCGGAACGCTCGGGCAGCAGAACGGCCAATGGGCTAAAGCTTTTGGTTTTGCGTGGTTGACAGTGACAACTGTACAAGCGGGGGCTTTTCAAGCGCAGCTTTCCGAACAGAGACCGCCATACGATTTCATGCTGGCCTTTGGTACTGCGTCGCTTCCCACAATCCGGGCAGTGGCGCTGTCGGTCAACATATTCCTGTGCCTGGTGCTTCACCATGGCCGCTTGCATGTTGGCCAACAGGTTTTTTCCTTCATCCAGAGTCATTCCCATTGTTTCCGGGAGCAGGTCACCGCGACACAGGCAAGAAATCTCCTCGATAATTGGCTCATCCAATTCCTCGTATTCAATAACGATCTGCACCATAATCTTCATCACACCTACTCCTTCACGTCCAGCGCCACTCATCATCGCCGGCGGCATACTGGCGTAACCGCCGATTGACGGCTCGCCGGTCAAATTGATTCACCGACAGCCAGTACATGAATTCATGCAATTCCTCCCAATATTCATCACGCAGATCGTATTCGATGATCTCCCACAGTTTGTCGGCAATATAGAACACGGAGTAATGAGATTCCAGCGCTTGAAAGGCCATCGGCCCACCACAATCTTCCGGCGGGGCTTGCCTGGCACCACCGATACAGACTGGGTACTTCTTATTCGGATCCACGGGCAGTTTCTTCTCCAGTCGGATTTCATGCTCCCAGCGATCACCAAAGTCATACTCGTAGAGAAACCGCTCGCGCAGACGGAAGTGGAAGTTGCTGAGTTTGACCGCATGCGGATCATCACTGAAATTCATGCCGCCAATGTGTGTCACGCCGAAATCTTTGCCATGAATCAGGAACCGGTTCAGATGCAGGTCACTCCAGCCCATGGCAATTTGTAATGTGTGATGCAGGTCGGCAATTGTCTGGTCACTACGCAGCAACAAGCGCCGCCAGATAGCCGGGCTAATCTCCCGCAAGTAAACACGGAATTGATAGACTTCGACCATCTGTCACACACCAGCTCGCTGAACGGCATCGTGCAGATCCCCTTCACTGGGAATCAGGTACATGCCAGTCGTAGATAAACGGCTGTGGCCCAGAATACGTTGCACCTCTGGTAATGTTGCGCCATTACGCAACAATCGCCGGGCCAGACTATGGCGCAATTGATGCGGGGTGACTTTGGCAACTTGCCGCACTGTTTGTTTCATTGCTTCGGCACGGCTCAAATCAGATGTTTGTTTTGCTTCTGTTTGCAACTGCCTGGCGGCTGCCTGTCCCAACTGTTTCAGCCGCTTGCGAATGGTTTGCGGTTGCACACCCGGCAGCCAGGGTTGCCCTTTCATCGTCACCTGCTTTCCTATTAGTAAGGGATCACGCTCTTCATTGCCACCCACATCGGGCAAACCGCCAGGGCAGCGAACTTCATCCAGGTAGCGTTGTAGTATTTCCTGTGCATCGGCATGCAAAGGAACCCGGCGCGCTTTTCCGCCCTTGCCCCGTCGAATCGTGACCATCCCACCGGCCAAATCCAGATCGCGCAACTGTAAGTGGCATGTTTCCTGAATGCGTAAGCCCGCATAGACGAGCAGCGCCAGCGCAGCCTGATCGCGGTGGCGCTGTATTGCGTCAGGCTCACTGGCCGTGATGCGCAGCAAGGCGTCGATAGCGGCATTGCTAATTCCCTGGGGAGATAGGTCAGGCTTTGTTACTTCGCCAATATTTTCTGTGGGGTCATTCGTATGACGGCCGTTTGCTACTGCCCAGCGACAAAAACCGCGCAAGGAAGACAGCCCTCGATTGATGGTGCTTGGCTTTGCGCCATCAATCTGTTGCCGTTCCCGTTGCCAGCGACGGATGTCGCGGGAAACCAGGTGCGAAATCTGAAAGGCACGATTTGTTTTTTGCTCCCACCACTGTTGGAATCCGGATAAATCGGAGCGAGTGGCTCGCAATGTGGCTGCCGATTTGCCCTGTGATTGTAAATAGTCCAGGTACTCATTGATGGCCTTATCCATACAGATCCCTCGTTAGTCAGCACACTTTGCAGATTATCAGTAATGTCAAGATAAGCAAAATCAGCCTATTTGTCAACACTTTATCATTACTGTTGTGGGGTTTTCTGTCTGGGAATCATGAAGCCACGCTACTGATAAGGTCGTGTATCAGTAATGTGGGGTGGGTTGTGGTCTGGAAGCGGGAGCTGGGGGAAACGGGTTTCAGCAAACGGAATCTACCGGAACTTTTTCTTAGACGGCCACTCAGACGGAGTTTGCCCCCGGTTTTTGGTGGTCTCTGCGTTTAGGAGACCACCAAAAACTGGGGGCAAATTTCACAAGCATATCACAAGGATCTAGAACAACTTTGATATTTTTTGCGAATTCAGCCCGGGGATTATTCTGTTTTGCATCATCGTTTTTTGCAGCCGCTCTCCGGTAGCCCCCAGTTTTTGGTGGTCTCCAGAATGATGGGACGGAAGTGTCTTTTTGAATCAATGCGCAACCGGACCTCTACGCGCTAGATTGACCGTCGGGATTGCCCTAATCCTGTTGTGGTTTGGTACCCAATGCCACTGTAGAAAGCAAAATCAGATAAAATGTGGAGTTGATTGGCTTGCCAGGCATCTTCGGCTATTAAAGCGTAAATCGCTTGACCGACACATCCCATTTGGGGGATTTTGTTTTTGCCCGGTATGGCTCTCGTGCTGAGTTGATAACGACTGAGTACCACAAACTCCTGAACAAAGTCGAGCAAACGGCTGTCCATGCCAGTAGGACTAAATAAATTCCACTGGCGGTATAGGCTGCCAAATACCCATTCTGGCATTGGGACAGGCCAACTCCGGGTTTGTTTGTGCTTGCCTGTCATGCGAAAGGTGGTAGGGCTGGCAAATTCTATTTGCAACGTTGCGCGCGGCCTGCGGCGTGCGATGTGTTCTGTGACCAGCGCCTCGTAGGTGGTCTGTCCTGCCCATTGATGCTGTTGGTTATCTACAGTGGCGCTTGTAACTTGAAATGAAACGCCATCTAGCTCTATCGTATCAGGTGGCTGGTTTGCCATGCGTTGTAAATGATTGGAAATAACCTGGGTTAATCCAGTTATTCGTAACCAGGCTGGATTATCTGGCGTGAACTCCTGGCTATCATTCTCCAATCGCGTACCGCCAAAGACAGTGGAGCAGGTAAATGGTTTGCGACGAGTATTGTCATGCAGTGCTTGACTAAACTGACTGTCATACTTTGCTATATCTTCAAGAAAAAAGCGATAAACAGCGCGTGCCAGATAAGCAGGCAAAGTGACAGATTTATCAGGGATTACTGTGAGGACGAGGGACGTCAGTAGAGACATGATTTAAATCGGTTCCGTAACGCTTTTGTCTTCCCAAAATAGCTGAGTTAAAACGCCAATTAACAGCGAAAGGGCGGTGAAGAAAAAGGTGAAATCTTTAGAAACACGCTGTCCAAACAATATGACAGAGCGGTTCAACTGTAAATGCCCTGTTAAGGGTCCATAGACAATACAGTTGGTTTGTTGCAGGTTGCAAGCTGTGAACCCCAGCGGATCTGAGAACCAGGCCACAGCTAAAGAAATCCAAAAGGCGGCTGCCAGCGTATAACCTGACAGCAGCAGAGTGCGGTAAGAGGCTGATCGCCAATCTTTTGTGCGAGTGACAGATTGAAAAAAGAGGTAGCCAACCGCTACAAACAGGCAAAAGATGGTGATCAAATAGGCTATTACGGGGGCGTCCCAAGCGTTCAAAGCAAAGGTGGTGTAAGTATCGGACAAACCGGTGATGCCAATGACACCCAAAAGCGCCATAGCCGGAATGCGTAGAGCCAGTGGATAGAGGATAACAGGTTGACCGCGCATTAAGAGGGCTGCGGCCAACCAAATCATAGCTGGGGGGATGAGAGTTAATATAGCGGTTGTAAGAAACAATCGTGTATTACTTTGGTTACTCCAGCAAAATATGATAGCTGCCAGGGATGTCAACAAGCAGATCCAAATGTGGAAGCGGCGTAATCCCTGGGCGATAATGGTGCGGGCGCCTCGCCAGAACCGAGACGAAGATGATGGGGTAACAGTCATAAGGTTTGCAACAGTATCCGTGGCGGCCGCCAAATGATTGCGCCCCAACAACCCTTGACGAATGAGTCGATGCGTCAGCGCTGTGTCAGACGGCGTATGGTGAGCAATAGGCCATAGCGTGTTGGTCTGGTCGTTCGTAAGAAGCAGTCTGTATTCGTCATCCAGCGACCAGGATTCGGAGCCAGGCGACTTGGCCCGAGCGAAGGCAAGCTCAACTCGTTCTGTCTTTTCAAGAAGGAAGTAGGCATAGGTTTCACGCGCGATACGTAGTATGTACTCGTAGTCGCTTATTTTTTCGGCAGGTAAGGCGGCCAGATACCGAAAGCGTTGGCGAAGCAAGAGTATATGGGAGTCTTGCAGATTGAAAGGCAGATTTGGGCGAGACCTCAATTGTTCCAGTAGCGACAGACAGATTTCGGCCAGATGATAGCGAATCAGTCGGTTTTCAAAGGAATCTTCGGGATAGTCAGGATATGCCAATTTGTGTCTGTCATCCAGCCAGAAAGGAGACCAGCGTAAGACGCTGGCAAGATTCGTGACCGAATAGCACGCCAATATTTGGGCTGTAATCGTTTCTAGCGGTAGTCTTGTGGAAAGCAGACTGTTTCCAATCAACCATTGTCCGTCAAAACCAGGCAAAATACTCTCTATCTTCAAGAACCAAGAGGTAGTATTCAAGGTGAGCTTTAGATGCTGCCATTCTTCTTTGTCACGAGATGTTGGAAGTGTCGGTGACAAAGCTTTACCAGAAAAGATGGGATCAATGTTTTTCTTGCGCATGTAAAATCGCCAACAAGACTAGACCGAGAGGGCTAAGCGTTATTTTATGGGCCTCATTGTGAAATAAGGGCTGTATTTTTGGTGATAGTTGGTTAATGTCAGTCATATTTCCATAGTCGTTTCTTACAGCCGCTGCCCAATCTGGATCGATTGTGACGGCAAAGGTGGGAATTGTCATGATGGCATCCCCTTGTTCGTGCAAACAAACCAGCGGAATGCCACCCATGTTGCTAATCCTTTTTGTGCTGCCCAAAAAAGTAGCTATCTGCGCGAGCAAAGGGACAATGGCTTTCATCCCACCGGTGAAATTGATGACGGGGCGCTGTCCGTTTTCTTCAGCTCGGTGAATTAGCTTTGCCAGCACGATGCCCAATTTATACAGGCCAGTCTCCGTAGGACTATTCGGATTGAGGGAAAATTGTTGTGGGCGCGTAGGGTCCAGGTTTGGGATAGGGATAATGTCTATCTGGGAAGTTACTAACTTCTGTAAGGCATCGTTAGGAGAAACGGGTAGATCCCAGGCGATCTTTCTGCTGCACAATAACGGAGAATCCTCCCAGATGCAAATCCGATCAGAATCGCCACCTGCCAGCAAGTAGGCATTGACCAACGCGCAAAAGACACCGGTGTTGGTGTCGGATGTGAGAAAAATGACCTCATCTTCGGATTGTAGGCGCGGCGATTGAGTGGATTGGGCTAAATAAAAGAGACTGGCTATTTCAGCAGTAGCTGTTTCGCCTAGCGAGAGGGTATTATACCTACTTGCATAGTATTTAATGATAGTTTGTGTGTCTTTAGTCCAATAGGTATCTGGCCTTTCGTAAAGTTGGGAGAGATTGTTAGGCAATTTACCAGACAATTGTCTGGCTGCTTTTTGAGCTTGCGTATTATTGTTTTGTTTTTCCAGGTTCTCCAACAGGGATTTTCCCGTGGTCATGATAAACAGGTTGGGCATAACTTAACCTTATCGGTGACAGCAGGGCGCTGTATTGTTGATTGGTAAGAGACTCAAGGCGTTCCGATTATTTAACGGGTGCAGGAAGCTGATATCCGCCATCCGCATTAAATTCATTCGGAAATCGAGGGTATTCAATACGGCTGTGAGGGCTAGGATACCGCAGAATCGCTCTCAGATCCTTTACGTTGATTGTCGCACCATACTGCTCTTCAAAGGCCTTCTTGTTCTCTTGGATTCGTTCATCCATAACCTTACCCCCGACAGTATGCCAACCGGTACCATCCCCTCTATAGCGCCCTTGTTCTCCAGCCAATTCCAGCCGCCGCCATTTTGTGATGAGGATGCCGACGCTGCCTAAACCCGCCGGTTTTCCATAGCCAAGTTTGTGGTAAGCGCCGGCTTGCCAGCGGTTATCACTTTTGGCGGCGTCTAATACCAGAGTGAAGATAAGCAGCTGAAGTTCTTCATCGGTAAGGTTGTTAAAATCAACAGTGAACTCGAATTGGGTTGCGGGTTTTAGCGGGCGAATGGTTGCCTGGCGATTCCCTCTTTGCGTGCTGTCGTAGATTGTCGAACGATGATAATAAAATTTGCGACCATGCGGCACGCGGTTTTCTAAGTCTTGATAATACAGGTAGCTGGTGGGATCTGGGGAGGAAAGCTCAATTAAAGTAACTCGTGGATTGTACACGGGTTTCCCTTGCAAGCGGGCATCGCTAAAGCTGAGTTTTCCTGCGAAAAAATCAGGACGTTGACCAGCCTGGTCTTCCCCCTCATCCGGCGCCGGCATTCCAAATAGCCTGCAAGTTGGGCACAAACCTGAATCCGCAGCGCCTGATTTTTTTTCAACTAAATGGCAGGGCTGTAGGTGAAGTTCTTTAATGGCTGGCTCCAGGTCAAAAGGCTCTGTGTAACGATGGCTTTGGGGCGGTTTCTTGGTTCTGTTGTTGGTGGTATATTGGCCACTGAATACGGAAAGGCAGCCATTGACAGCTGCCTCTGCAACGCTACGAAACATACCTTTCAATGAAGATCCAGGAATAACCGGGCGATGATCGCCCAGGTGGAAAAATTCATCGTAGTATTTATGCTGATTGCCTTTAGATTCATCTTCAAGATGATAGGGGATAAATATCGGCGAGAGCGCCGTGATCTGGCAGGTAAGCTGCCCGCTATGCAGTGAGGCGTCAACCGCACTGTGCCATACAGGTGTTTGCCGAGCATCATCAGCCATAGGGCGAAACCGGACGAAGTTATAGGGATTAAGTTTGCTCATTGAGATTCATCTCCTGCGGGCCATTGGGTTAATCCAATGTAGCGGGAAAAAGCGACGCGTCCACCCAGAATGTATTCGGTGACGGCAATACCCAACCAACGTGGTTGGTGCAAATATGGATAATCGAGACGCCGGGGAATACGGGGTTCCAGCCAGGTATCTTGTCCGGTGCGCCGCTCTCCCCATAGTTTGACCGTTACTGTCTTGATTTGGTAGTTACTTCCCAAATCTTCTTTTGTTTCACTTTCTTGCAGTGTGGGTGGGCACATAGTGGCATCGCCGCTAAAAACGACTCGCCAGCCGAAATGCGGGAGCCCGTCTTTCAACCAGCGCTCTCTTTGCCAGTGGAGCTGGACCCGTGGACCAAAGGCATACGCTTTTAAGTATGAGGCAGGATTGCAATCGGCTGGAAACTGCTCGATTTCCTGAGCAATATCTGTTTGCCAAAGGAGGTATTGACATTGGGGGGCTACGGCAGATAACAGCTGATGCAGATTGTCTGCTGTGATCTGGCCGCGAGCGGCAATAATGTCAGGCATGGGACACCTCTTCATTATGTTTCTGCAGCAGTTCGTTCAAAAAGGGGATGGTCATGGCTTCTGGGTAATCGAATTGCTGCAAATACGCGCTAGCCAGGGGGCGGGTCGCTTGCCAGAGTAGTTGTTGTTGTTTAGGGGAGAGTATAGTTGTATGCCATTGGTGATCGCGCTGCCATTTCAATTTGCTTATAGAGATTGGGGCTTCCTCGGCAAAGCCATAGGCTAGACGTTGCTCGGGCGACAGATAGCGCCCAACACCGTTTACAAAGTCGTTGGCTGGTGTGGGTAATTGCCGTAAGGTGACAATTGTATCTTGAATCTCTACCTGTCCGGCGCCGCTGGTACGTTTGTGGCCAATTCGGATAAGGCCATCCTGGAGATCGCGTAGCAGATAGCTAAGCCACCCAATTTGCCAAAGGGTGAAGTTAGTAAGGATCAAGTTCCCGGTGAAACACGTCTGGGTGACATATTCGTTGGTGAATAATTGGCCACTGTTGCTGGCTTTTGCTCCGCTGACTCGGGTAGCCACGCTGTTCGTTATTCGGTCCAAGGCAATATGTGGTAGTTGGGTTGTTCGCTCTTCGTCGATTGCCGTGAAGTCGGTGACACGCAAATGGCCGGCGTATAGCGTATGGCCAAACATCTGGCAGGCAGGGCAGGCATCCTTGAAACGCTGTGCCATAGTGAAGGGGTGTTTACCGGCCTCATACGCCTGTTGACGTATATTGAAGCGATAACCACAGGCCAATCGGTAATAGGCTTCTGTATCATCTGTTGGCTGATGCAAGTCCGAGTCAAAGAGGTGGCAAGATCCCAGACCAGTTTGATTAACCAGGTTGGCGATGTATTCGGCGCGTTGCCGGAAGACGCCTTTCAGGCTGCTGCCAGGAATGTAGAGATGGCCGTTCTCTCGCACCACCTGGGTTAGATTTCCCGGCTTGTCTCGCTCTGCTGCTTCCCGCGGGGCGGCGACTTGTAGTCGTCCTGGTACCAACACGGTCAGCCGGATGTGGCATTCATTCAGTAACCATTTGTGCATGGGTCGCTCCCTTAATTGGTCAATGCGGCCAGACCGTTATTGACAAAGTCGCTGACAGACTGTTGTTCAGGGTATCGTTGCTCTGTTGAGCCAGATGCAGTGAGGTAACTGATTAGCTGTTGGCGGTCTGTCATATCTACCCAAAAAACTTGAGCTGCTTGCAACTGACAGGCGCCTAGGCCTCGCCCTGTGCTGCCACCCAGGGGAAGATCGCCGCTGAGTAAAGACTGTAACGACAGGGCGATGATTGTCCGATCTGTTTCATCCAGGTTTTCTCCAATTGCTTCAAACTGGAAAATAGAGCCGGCAGCAACAACTTGTTTGTCATATTTGACGGCCGGAGCAGCTGTCCCGGTATCGCGGTGAATCCCAACACCGTGTCGGATGTCAAAGCCACCGCCGCTAAGCAGCGCTAAATCTGTGAATCGGAGTTTGCTGGCCCAGAACGTCCCGGCGCCAAAGAGACGGCAGGCATCGCACAACTGGTCAGGCAGGGCC
>Ga0209607_1004379_pt1 | contig 10510 bp, 14 predicted proteins | sample AD_UKC117_MetaG_FD_184413 | JGI IMG/M metagenome (GOLD analysis project Ga0209607, IMG submission 184413) | Active sludge microbial communities of municipal wastewater-treating anaerobic digesters from Hong Kong - AD_UKC117_MetaG (SPAdes)... | ecosystem: Engineered > Bioreactor > Anaerobic >... | reverse complement strand
ACCACGGCCAGGCCCGCCGGTCGAATAGTCGGTCACGTCGCCGCGCAGCCTGAGCCGAGAGACTTTGGTCACCACACGTCACCCACTGACCGATCCTGACCAAAGTCCCGCTTCGAGAACAGCCGAAGGCAAGCCCCTGAGCACGACAAAACCCCGCCGGTAGCACGTACCCGGCGGGGTTTCGTCATAACAACTACGCGGGCGGGTACACGCCCATCTGCTTGGCCTTGTCGGTCTGCCAGAAGATGTCGGCGATCTCGTCGATGTAGTCGATCAGCTTCTGGCCTTCGGCCGGATCCATCGACTTCTTGGCCTCGCCGGCCTGGTGGGTGGCCTTCCAGAACAGCTCGTGCAGGTTGGGGAACTGCTCGAAGTGCTCGGGAGCGAAGAAGTCGGCCCACAGCACCATGAGGTGGTGTTTGGTCTCCTCTGCGCGCTGCTCCTTGATCAGGATGCAGCGGGCGCGGAACACCTCGTCGTCTGAGTCCTGGTATTTCTTGGCGATCTTGAGGACCGACATCGCCTCGATCTTGGCCTGCGCAGGGTCGTAAACCCCGCAGTACAGGTCACAGTGGGCGTGGGCGACGGTGGCCGAAGCGAACAACCTGCCGAGCATGAGCAACTCCTTCATCGTGGGTTCCAGTGCCGAGCCTACAATCCTGACGTGCGGTTCGACAGTGGGCGATCCCTGCTTCCCTTGCGTCGCTTCGTGGTTTCCGACCGTTCGATGGAGCCCACCCTCGTCGAAGGGCAGGGTCTTCTGGCAACCCCGTATGGAGCCGCGAAATCAGGGCAGGTGCGTTGCTTCGAACATCCCCGACGACGGGGCTTCTGGCTGGTGAAACGCGTGTCACAGGTCGAGGGAGCCAGCATGACGGTGAGCTCGGACAATCCGGCAGGTGTTGACTCACGGGCTTTCGGTCCGGTGCCAGTCGCGGGCAGTTACCGGGTGATGCTGGCCATCCCCCGCCGCTTCATGTGACAGGTGGCTTCGCCCAGAAGAACTCGATCGGGATGCCGTCGGGGTCCCGCCCGGTGACCACCAGCGCATGCGCAGTGTCCTCGACCGGACCGTGCTCGATCCCGAGCTGGTCCATCGTCTGCACCCAGTCCCGCACCGCCGCGGCACTGTCGACGCCGAAGCCGACGTGGTCCACGCCGATGCGGGACGGGTCGAACGCATCGCCCGCGCTGTCCTCGAAGACGGTGACCCCGATCATCAGACCGTCAGGCCACAACAGCCGGCGGCGCTGCCATCCCGGGCCTTCGCGGGTGAGAACCTCAGCCGGGCCGAACAACTGCTGATAGAAATCCGCGCTGCGAGTCAGGTCGCTGACGGTCAATGTGAGGTGGTGCAGGACGGGTGGCTTCATCGGTCGACCGTACGATGAAAGCGTGACCATCGACGACCTGGCGGCCGGCAAGTCCATCAGTCTGGCGACGTTCAAACGCGACGGGTCTCGGGTCGCGACGCCCGTGTGGGTGACCCGCGACGGCGACCACCTGTACGTGATCACCGACCCGAACTCGGGCAAGGCCAAGCGACTGCGGAACTCCGCACGAGCTGAGGTCGCCCCCTGCGATGCGCGGGGAAAGACCAGCTCCGACTACGTGCCCGCGTCTGCGGTCCTGCTGGACGAGGCCGGGACCAAAAAGGTCAAGGATCTGGTGAACGCGAAGTACGGGCTGGTGGGCAGAGGCATCCAACTGATGGGCAAACTGCGCAGCGCAGTGGGCCGCGGCAGCAATCAACAGGTGGGCATCGAGATCACGCTGGCGTGAGGCAGCGGATCATCCCGGCTGGATGTAGTCCATCTGCCGGGCCACCCGGCGGGCCAGTTCATCGCCGGCGAACCGACCCACCAAGTGCAGTCCCACGTCGATGCCGCAGGCGATACCCCCACCGGTGACTACGTCTCCGCTGTCGACGACCCGCGCAGTCTGTCCACCGGGCAGATCCAGTGCGTCGACATCCTCCCAGTGGGTGGTCCATTCCCGACCGGCGAGCAGGCCGGTGTGACCCAGCAGAAACGCCCCGGTGCACACGCTGGCCACGGTGCGCCCCGAACTTGCTGCGATCACCGCCATCAGTTCCACGTCGTCGAGAGCGGACCGCACGTCGATGACCCCGGGCACGATGACCAGCCCGTCCTCGCGCGCACGACCCGTCGGGCTGACGCGCACCCCGCCGTAGCTGGTCACCGGCTCCCCGTCGACGGTGAAGGCCACCATCGAGAAAGCCGCGGGTTCCCCCTGCCTTTCCAGCAGACGGTTCGCGGTCAGGAAAACCTCCCAGGGGCCGCTGAAGTCCATCAGGTCCATACCCTCGAACAACAGGAAGTCGACGTTCACGACACCAACTCCTGGACCCGCAGCGCCAGTGCGTGTCCGAGGGCATGCTGGCCGTCCGGGTCCAAATGAATCCCGTCGACCGCGGACGGTTGCGCCACATCACCGGCGGCGAAGAACGGCGTCGACGTCTGCTGGCAGATCACCCGGAACTGCACCTCCAGTTCGCGGGACTCGGCGTCGCGGCCCTCGTAGAAGACGCCCATGAATCCCTTGGCCTGCACGATCGGGGGCGGCGAGACGACCAGGCAGCGCGGCGCACCCGCGCCAGGCCCAGCACCGCTGCGGTTCACGATGTCGATCAGCGTCCACAACCCCGAAGCGGAATGCCGGGCGGACAGCCCCAGCGGAACTTGCAGATCATTGGTTCCCAACATCAGGATCACCAGATCAACGGGGGCGTGCGATTCCAGGATCGGACCCAACAGGGCGCGTCCGCTGCGAGCGTCCGCGTACGGCGAGTCGAACACCGTCGTCCTGCCCGGCAGCGCCTCGCTGATCACTGTGTGACCGGCACCGAGTTCGCCGGACATGACCTCGGGCCACCTGTCCGCGCGGTCGAACCGACCACCGGTGACGGGGTCGTAACCGTACGTCAGGGAGTCACCGAAACACAGAACCACCGCCATAAGCGCCAAATCTAGCGCCGAGCCTCACCGGTGGTCGGACCGCCGGTTCATCCCGGACTGGTCGATCACCGACCGCCCGTGGAACGTCTTCATCCCGTCGAAAGCCCCCGCCCAGCGCGAGATCCGGTCGGACACGGCCGGTGGGAACGGCCTGATCAAGTACGCGGTGAGTACAGCCGGACGGTTGAGCAACAGGCGTTGCCGGTTGCGTTCCACTGCGTTCAGGATGCGCGTGGCGGCGTAGTCAGGGGTCAGTTCCGGGAAGTACCACGGGGACTTGGCCCCCTCGAACATCCCGGTGTTGATGACTTGCGGCATGACCACGGTCGTCCTCACGCCGGGGGCGTCATCGGCCAGTTCGGTCCGCAAGGATTCGGCGAATCCATAGGCCGCGTGCTTGCTGGCCACGTAGTCGCTCATACCCGGCACCGGGGTCGCGCCGACCAGGGACGCGATGGTCACGATGTGTCCGCTGTTGCGTTCCACCATCGCGGGCAGGAAGGCCTTGGTGCACCAGAACAACGCCAGCACGTTGACGGCCATCGTCTTCTCGATCGCGTCGTCGGGCAGATCGATCAGACGGCGACCGCTGACAACACCAGCGTTCAAGATGAGGACATCGATCGGCCCAGTGCTCTGGGCCTGGGCATGAACCGCCTCGCGGTCGGTGACGTCGACCACCGCGGTGGACATGCCGGTCAGTGACCGCAAGGACTCGGCGTCGATGTCCCATGCCACCACCTGCGCCCCGCGCCGCTGCGCCTCCAAAGCCATCAACCGGCCGATCCCGGAACCGGCGCCGGTGATGAGAACCTTCTTGCCCTGCAACCGTGTCATGGATTCACCCTTCCACGGGTTCCGTGCTGTCGAAAACTGCCGCCTGGCCGCACACCGTGCCCTGCTCATCGGTGACCGGCCAGACCGTGGCGTCCAGGATCCGGAAGCGCCGGCCTGACGCTGCGATCCGGACGCCGGTGTATCCGCGCACCACGGTCTGGCTGTTCAACGCCGCAGCCCGTTCGGACCTAGCCTCCGGCGGCGCAGTAAGTCGCGACGGCGTACCGAGCAGGGGCCGTTGCCACAAGCGCACTGCGGCCTGGTTGGCGTACACGAACACAGGATCGGCGGCGGTGTCGTGACACAAGACGACGCCTGAGAAATCATCGAGGTCGTCCGGGGCACACAGTTCTTCGCCCAGTGCCAGGGCATAGGACGCCGCGATCAACCGTCGCCATTCTCCTGGATCAAGGCTGGTCATCGCGGAACTCCCCGCGAGCTCTCAGGGCAGCTGGGTCGGGGTCGGGGTCGCAGTCTCAGTTGCCGTCGCGGTGGCCGTCTCGGTAGCCGTGGCCGTGGCAGTCTCGGTGGCCGTGGCAGTCGCGGTGGCCGTCCTCGTCTCGGACCTCGTCACCGTCTCGGTGCTGGTCGGGCTCGGCGACTCCGAGGGATCCGTGTCGGTCCCACCACCACCGCTGGTGAAGAAGAACGCGAGAGCTCCCACGACGACCAGCAGTCCCAGAATCCCTGCGATTATCCAGCCCACCGGGGAGCTCTTCTTCGGCGGTGGCGCGCCTTCGACCCACTCCATGTACAACACCGAGCCCCGCGGAACCCAGGCCCCCGGCAGCGGGTTCTGGGCCACGATGCGAGCGGCCGGCTGACCCGGCACGGGCTGTTGCCCGGCGAACGAGGCCGGCGTCTGCCCCCATTGCGTGGCTACCCCGGGCAGCGGCTGGTCGGCCACCGCCTGCACCTGGAACATCGGCGCGAGTCCGCTCTGGCCGACAACGTTGAATGCCACTTCCGGGCTCAGACCCACCGTCTGTGGCACCTGCACACTGTCGACGGGATTCTGCGGCCACGTGCTGGTCATGTTGTTCCCTTCACCGGACGTTACCGAGCACGCTAGCGGTTTGTGGGCACCGCACACCGGATCAACATCACCTAATGTCGGGGCATGGTCGACGCGGTTCCGGGCAGCGGGGACTGCGAAGCGCATATCGAACAGTGGGGGCAGCCGGTCCTTCTGCTCACGTCCGCGTCCTACATCCTCGCGGGCCTGTTCGTGGTGTGGTTCGCCCATCGAAACAGGGCTCCGGTTCCCCGCGCCCTGGTGTGGTCGTACGCCACCGGACTTGTCCTCGCCGGACTGGGCAGCATGGACTACCACGGCCCGAGCGTGGGTCCACAACCTCTGCTGCACGACGGGGGGCTGGCCATAGCTCTGGTGGCAGCCCTGGCAATCGACCTGAGCGTGCTGCAGTTCCGTCGGATCCGGGTCCTGGCGATCCTGTTGGTTGCTGCGCTGGCGGTGATCGCCGTGGTTCCCGCTATCAGCCCGGCACTTGCCGGAATCGCGGCGGTTGGTCTGGTCGTGGCCGAGGTTTCGGTGTACTGGCGCGGACTGCGACCGCTCACACCCGCCCTGTGGGCAGTCGTGGCCAGCCTGCTCCTCGGCGCGGTCGCCTTCGCACTGAGCCGGACCGGGGGCCCGCTGTGCGACCCCGACTCCTGGTTCCAAGGCCATGGTGTGTGGCACGTACTCACAGCGGTAGCGCTGGGTCTTTGGGCGGTCACCGCGCTGCAGCATTCGGTTACTGACGACAGGCACACAGTGCTCGAGGGGCGATAGATGAACCGGACGATCAACTTTCTGGTGCGGGCAGCCACCAACACCGCCTTCCGCTCAGTGCAGGTGCGTCGCGTGGCGCCGGAGCCCACCGGGGCGGCGCTGGTCCTGGCCAACCACGGTGGCGGGCTCGGCGACATCCTCACGGTGATCGCCGGGTGCAGCCGATTCCCCCGCTTCTTGGCCCGAGACATCATCTGGAAGTTCCCCGTGGCACGCAGCGTCATGGACAGCGTCGGCGCGATCCCGGTGTCCCGGCGTCAGGACCACGGGGCATCCGCGGACAACTCCGGGCTCTTCGGGGCGGCCTGGGCTGCGCTGTCCGACGGCGACCTGTTGGCCATCTATCCCGAGGGTGAGAGCATCGCCGAGCCGCGGCTGGCACCGCTGCGAACCGGAGCGGCGCGCATCCTGCTCGGCGCCTGGGAACGCGGGACCGATGTGTGGATCGAACCAATGGGGCTGCACTACTACGACATCTCCGTGCTGCGCGGACGCGGATTCGTGCACGTGGGAACGCCGGTCCGGTTGAGCGAACTCGTCGGTGAACTGCCAAGCCCCGCGACGTCGGAGAATCGCGCGGCGGTCAGGGCCCTCACAGAACTGATCGCGCAGCGGTTGAGCAAAGTCGTGGCCGAGTACTCCGACTGGCGGCAGCGCCGGGACTACGAATCCGCCGCCACGGTTTACCTCACGGATAAGTCCGACCGGACAGATGCCGACTACGGCGACGTCGCGATCACCGCCGAGGCGATCAGTCGGGCACCGGCGGATCTGCAGGAGGACGTCGTCGTTGCATTGCGGGCCTACGTCGCGTTGCTGGAGTTGCTGGGCGTGCGCGAAGGGGAGATCCCGCGGGTTGCCGTGGCCCGGCGTCGACTGGCGGGGCGTACGGCCCAGCTGTTGGTCCTGGCTCCCGCGGCCGCATACGGACTGGTGATCAACGGACTACCCATGGCGGGCCTGCGGACCATCAGCATCACGGGTGTGGCACCGGCCACCGCCGCCAGCCTGAAACCAGCCTTCGCCCTCATCGCGTTCCCCGCCGTGTGGTCGGCGCTCGGATGGTGGGGCTACCGGCGGGCGGGGGTCGCGGGAGCTGTTGGGATGGCGGCCAGTGGCCCGGCGAGCCTCGCGGCGACCGTCACGGTCGCGGAGAATGCCCAGCTCAGTTTCCTGCTGGCCAGGGCCGTTCGGCGCGCCGAGGGGCCGGTCCTGGAGCGACTGACCAATGCTCGTCGACAGCTCGTGGAGACGGTCAGGGCTGCTGTGCAGGAATCCGGCTGAGGAACTGCAGCATCGCCTGCTGGATCTGGGCCTGAGCCTGCTCACGGCTGATCGTCGCCTGCCCGTCCCCACGCTGTTCCCCGTAGTCGCCGAAGAACGCGTGCGTCCCGCCTTGGATCTCGACGTATTCGGCACCTGCTGGCAGGGAATCCTTACTCGCCTGGATGTCGTCGGGCGTGCTCAATCCGTCCTCGCTGCCCGAGATGCTCAGCACGGGAATGTCCAGTGAACTCTGGTCGCCGATGGGGAACGACCCGAGCAGGATCAGGCCGGCGGCGTCCTGGGTCTGACCCGACACCACCGCACCGCCCAGTGAATGCCCAGCCACCACCCACTGACTCACCTGCGGATCAGCGGCTCGCGCATCGGCGACGATGTCACCCACGGTGAAAGCGATACCCAGCGGCGGCTTGGCGATGTACACCGGATACCCGGCTTGCACGACAGGCTCGAAGATCGACTGGTAAGCACGCGGATCGACCAGAGCGCCTGGCATGAACGCCACCCCCGTGGTGCCGGGCTGGTCGGGTTCGAGCAGGATCCCGGTGCTGGATGTCTGAGTCGCTGCGGGAGGCGCCGGATCAGCCGGGTAAGGCGCCAGCCAGAACGTCGCGGCCGCCAGCCCGAGACCCGCTGCCGCTGCCAGCCAGCGGAACGCCGCCCGCAGGGTGCCGGATTTGGGAGTGGAGCCTGCGAAAGCCCACGTGACCAGCCCGACGCCGAGCAGCGCCACGACAACCAGCCAGAGCAGATATGCCGGATGGCCAGCGGTGATCGCTGACCCTGATCGGACCACCGCCGCCGCGACCGCAACAACCAGTGCGAATCCGGGGACCGCGCGGCTGAGCGTCACCGACGGTGTTTCCACAGGTACGCGATCGGCCCGACCGGCTGAACGAGCAGCGCCAACGCCCACAAGCCCTTCCTGCCGTGGACCTCGGTTGCCGGACGGAACGCGAGGTCAGCCGCTGCGGTGGCCGTCAGCGAGAGCTCGATGCTGGCCACGGTGAGCAGCAGCGCCTTCTGGGCCGAGGTCAACTCCGACCATTTCTTACTGGACATGTCCGCCTCCTGGTTGCACGGGATTGGGCCACTCTCATTCTGACCCCGGCGGCATCGGCAGAACTGCGATCCGACCGCCGTGGTTAGTTCTTCGCGTCGCGCTTGGCCTGGCGCCGCGCGCCCTGTGCCCGGGTGTCCGCCCGGCGCCGCTCGGTGCGCGTCGACCGGTTCTTGGCGTCCCCGCGCTTCTTGGGACCTGTTCCCTTCGGAACGGGCTTCGCTGCCGGCCTGGCACCAGGCTTCTGGCCCGCCTTGGCCGCACGGGCCGCTTCGAGTCGCTCCTGCTTGAGTTCCTCTGCGCTCTCGCGTGCCAGTTCGGACAGCCGCCGGCTCACCCGTGCCAACGCGTCTTCGAAGACCTCGGCCTTGTCGCGGGCCCGCTGATTCTTCTTGAACGACTTGCCCCGGCCACCACTGCCCGAAACTCCTCTGGCCGCCCGCCGACGGTACTTGCCGGAGTACTTGTTACGGGCACGCCGGATGCGCGCGTGCAGCGCCGCCACCTGGTCCTCGTCGAGCTCGGCCATCGCCTCCTTACTCGTCTCGTGGATGAGCAGGCGCTCCTCGGTGTTGAGGATGGCGAGTTGGGACTTCTTCATCTGGGCAGCTCCATCGGTCTGTAGGGTCAGTTGACACCATTGAGCAGCGTTCCCAAAGCGGCCTGCGGGCGACCGGATCATGAACATGTCATGAATTACCGTCAGTCGGTTCATCAAGAATTCACCCGGGCGCGAGTATTAGGCTGCCAATCTGTCACCTGGAGGAACGCACGTGGACTGGACTCTGATCACCATCATCTTGTTGGTGGCAGCGGCGCTCTTGTTCGACTTCACCAACGGTTTCCACGACGCCGCTAATTCCGTGGGCACCGTTGTCGCGACACGCGCTCTACCGGCGCGCTACGCACCGGCCTTCTCGGCCTTCTTCAACTTCCTGGCACTGTTCGTCGTCGGCACTGCCGTGGCCAGCACGGTGGCTAAAACGGTCAAACCCGAATTCGCAGGCGAAGCTGTCATCTTCGCGGCCCTTTTCGCAGCCATCGCGTGGAACTACATCACGTGGTACGTCGGCATGCCGTCATCCTCGAGCCACGCCATCATCGGTGGCCTCGTGGGCGCGGGACTGGCTGCCGGGGGTTTCTCGGCCATCTCGTGGAGTTCGGTGGAGAAGGCCGCGATCGGCATCATCGCCAGCCCGCTGGTGGCCATCACCATCGCCTTCATCGCGATGTACTTCATCTACTTGCTGCAGAAGGTGTTCAAACTTCACGACAACCACCCGACCTTCAAAGGACTACAACTCGTCTCGGCCGCGGGGCTGTCGTTCGGACACGGCGCAAACGACGCCCAGAAAACGATCGGTGTGATCGGGGCCCTGCTCGTGGGCGCCGGCTACGCGCAGACCTCCGCTGACGGCTCGAACATCTCGGTGCCGCTATGGGTCGAAATCGCCGCGTACACCGCGATCGCTCTGGGAACCCTGTGGGGCGGCTGGAAGATCATCGAGACGATGGGCCTTCGCATCACCACGCTGCACGCCAACTCCGGCGCGGCGGCCAACCTCGGCGCCACCACCGCGATCTTCGGTGCTACCGCGATGGGTGCGCCGATCTCCACGACCCAGGCCGCTGCCAGCTCGGTGATCGGCGCTGGGGTCTCCTCGGGCAAAGGTGCCAACTGGAAAGTCGTCGGCGAAATGGTCACGGCATGGGTCCTCACCATCCCAGCGGCCGCGGGCATCGCGTACGGCATGTTCTGGCTGACACAATTGCCCACCGTGCTGGCCTGGATCGTCGTAGGTGTCAGCGTGATCGCCTTCGGCAGTTGGGTGGTCTGGGCGATGCGCAACACCATCCACGCCAGCGACATCGAGGCGGAGCTGCCCTCCGAGAAGGAACTCGACGAGTTCGACCAAGACCCCACCCCGCACCTCAGGGGCAAGGGCCCCGTCGATTAGGCAATCCACGGTCCTGGCCGTGTGATTCGATCCGCGAGGAATCTCGTGGAGTGCAGGTTCCAGCGCTTTGCGGGACTGGTCAAGCGGGTCGATCAGCAGCGTGAGTGGAACCGTGAAACCGGTGCTTCGGATTTGGGCTGCGGGACCCGGGGCCGGGTCAAGCAGCCACCGGTGGTGCGCCTGACGGATGTACCGGTGTTCGGGCGTCCGGCGGTGGCGGCCTGGCGCAAGGTTCGCCGTCCTGCCCTAACAGGGTGTGTGTGGGGGTCGTGGACCACCAGTGATGCCCGGATCGCTGCGCCGCGGGGCTCGGTGACCCACCACAGGTCGGCACGTATCGGCGGGTGGTGTCGGTGGTGGCCGCGGCTTTCCTCGAAACGACTGCTGACCAGCGGTTCGGTCCAGCCTGGCCATCAGATGGGGGCCACCGGTGGCACCCTCGGCTCCGCTGCGGCCCTCATGTGATGGCAGAAATGGGACATAAGCCCCAGAGTGCACGCCGTGGCCATCACATCGGGGCCGCCGAGGGCCTCACCGCCCCCGCCGCGGCCCTCATGTGATGGCGGTGAGCCGTAGATGCTCTGGTGGCAGGGGCGTC
>Ga0209607_1004369_pt1 | contig 10518 bp, 10 predicted proteins | sample AD_UKC117_MetaG_FD_184413 | JGI IMG/M metagenome (GOLD analysis project Ga0209607, IMG submission 184413) | Active sludge microbial communities of municipal wastewater-treating anaerobic digesters from Hong Kong - AD_UKC117_MetaG (SPAdes)... | ecosystem: Engineered > Bioreactor > Anaerobic >... | reverse complement strand
CCGCATGTGGCGCGGGGCCGACAGCGAAGACCTGCTGACCGTCGTGCAGTCCGCCCGGACGACCGGACTCACCCCGGCCGAGCACATGCTGATGCGCCGTCTCGCCCTGTCGCCTGCCCGGGCGCCGTCGGGAGAGGAAAGCGGCGCCCTTCTAGCCGCGCGTGCCCGGATCGCCTTCGAACTGGGCGAAGCGGCGGCGGCCGCCGGACAATTCTCCCGCCTGACGGAACCGTCCGATGGCTTCGACGCGGCCGCGATGGCTGCCGACCTGAATCTCGCGCTCGGCAATGAAGCCTCGGCCTGCGAGTCGCTTGGCGCGCCGGATCTGGAGGGTGACTACTGGGCCCGCCTTCGCGCCGTCTGTGCCGCGCTTGCCGGCAACACGTCCGGTGCCGAGCTTGCCATGGAAATGGCGCAGGCCCAGGGCGTGAAGGACAACTGGCTCGCCGGCGCGGTCTATGCCGCCTCCGGCGTGACGCCCAATCCGCCCAAGGCGCGGTTCGACACGGGCATCGGCTTTGCCATGTCCACCCGCGCCAATCTGGAAGTGACGCCGGATTCGGTGCCCGAAGACCGGCCGGACCTGGCTGCTGCGATGGCGCGCCGCAAGCTGATCCCGCCTGCCGTTCGCGTGAAGGCGGCCGGCCTTGCCGCGCGCGCCTATCTCATCACGCCGGAAGAATACCGCACCGCCTACAATTCCGCCCTGTCGGCCGACGGGTTCACGCCCACAAGCGCGCTCGACAAAGCGATCTTCGTTGCCTCCGACGGCCTGACCTCGGCGGAAGAGAAATCGAAGGCCCTCGCCGCAGCGCTGAAAGCCGCCGCCGGCCAGGCTGACCGTTATAGTGCCGTAGCAAGCCTGCTTGTCGCCGACATTGCCCGTCTTCCGCTTGGCCCGGACACGGAAGCCGACGCCCCCCTGTTCGCGCGCGCCGCGCTCGCGGCCGGCAACACGGCCGAAGTCATCCGCTGGATCACCCCACCCGAACCGGAAGTCGTTCCCGTCGAACTGCCGGCCGAGCCAACGGAAGAGGCGCCGGCCGAACTTCCCCTCGATGTGGTGGCCGAAGCGCCGGCGGAAGACGTTCCTGAAGAAGCGCCCGTGGAGGAGCTTCCGCCGCCGGAACCGGTCCTGCCCAGCTTCGACCAGGCCTGGCTCGGCGCACTGGTCATGCTGGCGGAAGATGAAACCGATCCCGAAGCTGTCGCGGCCTCGGCGCGGATGCTGATACAGGTCGCCGAGTCCGATGCCGAGAAGCAGGCCGCCGCCCGGGTCTTCGCGCTCTGGGCCGCTGCCGGGATCGCGCCGCCTTCCGACGCCCGCGCCTACCTTGCGAACGAGAGCGATACCTCTCCCAAATCCTCGGACATTGGGCCGGCCCTGGCCGTACTCGGCGCCGCGCGGTCCGGAACGGCGGCCGAGGTCGTCGTCCAGACGCTCGGCCTCACCGATGGCGACCCATCGAAACTCGATCTCGCCAGCCTCACGATCCTCCTCGGCGCACTGGAAGCTGTCGGTGCGGAAGATGCCGCCCGGCTGCTGGCGCTGGAATCGACCGGATACTGGAAGGCCCAGAAATAGAGCCCCCTGCATCTTGATCTCTCCGGCAAAAGGCCGATGCTGACCGCATAAAAAGGGACGAGACGCCCGAGGGAGGAATCAAGATGAAATACCTGGCACAGGCCAGCATGGCCGCATTGCTTCTGGCAGCGGCCTGCAAGGCACCGCAGGAAACTGTCGCCGCGCCGGACGCCGCACCCGCGACGCCCACAGCCTCGACCCAGATGAGCCCCCGGCCGCCGGAACCGGCAAACCGCGTCGCCCTGTTCGGCGACCTGCACGTCCATACCGGCCGATCCTTCGACGCCTTCATCTCCAGCGTGCGCGCAACCCCGGAAGACGCCTACCGCTTCGCGCAGGGTGAAAAGCTCCGCATCGAGGCCGGCTATGACATCCAGCTGAGCGCCCCGCTCGATTTCCTCGCAGTGACCGATCACGGCGAATATCTCGGCATCATGCAGTCCATGGCGACACCGGGCTCGGCCCTGTCGCAGACCGCCTTCGCCAAGACCGTGTTCGGCCCGGAGGCGGAAAATCCTGCCCAGTCTTTCCAGAATGTCGGCCTGACCATCGTCTCTGGTGAGGAGATCGAGGAAATCTACGACCGCGATGTGATCGACTCGGCCTGGAAACGCGCCATCGACGCTGCCGAGAAATACTACAAGCCCGGCGAGTTCACGACTTTCGCGGGCTATGAGTTTACCGCGATGACGCCGGTGACCGAATCCGAAATTCCGGCCGCGGCGAACCTCCACCGCAACGTGATCTTCCGCGGCGCTGCGCCCGGCCGTCTCTTCTCGACGCTCGACTCGACCAATCCGGAAGACCTCTGGGCCTGGATGGACCAGCAGCGTGCCGAGGGCCGGGACGTCATGTCCATCCCGCACAATTCCAACGCCTCGAACGGCGAGATGTTCGCCTCGGAAACCTATGAGGGCGGAGCTCTGACGGCAGACTATGCCCGCACCCGCATGCGCAACGAGCCGGTCATCGAGATTACGCAGATCAAGGGCACGTCCGAGACCCACCCTTCGCTCTCTCCCAATGACGAATGGGCGAATTTCGAACTCTACGACACGTTCATCGGCAGCGCCGCGAAATCGTCGCCGCATGCCGGTGACTATGCCCGCACCGCGCTCGCCCGCGGCCTCGGTCTCGAAGATGCAGAGGGCTTCAACCCCTACAAATTCGGCTTCATCGGCTCCTCCGACACGCATATCGGTGCCGGGCCCTACATCGAGGAAAAATTCTGGGGCAAGTTCCCGGCCGACGGCGCAAGCCCCGAAGCCCGCCACTCCATCCCGCCGGACGGTGCGACCACCTGGGACATCGCCGAGAAGGAAACCGCCGCGGCTGGCGGCGGCGTGATGCGGCCCGACATGCGGCGCCTTCTGGCGGCCAGCCAGTACAGCGCCTCCGGCCTTGCCGGCGTGTGGGCGGACGAGAATACCCGCGAGGGAATCTTCGACGCGATCCGCCGCAAGGAGACGTTCGGAACCTCCGGCCCACGCATCCGGGTACGGATGTTTGCCGGCTATGACTTCGACAGCACGGTCCTCGCCGACCCGGACCTTGTTGCGAAAGCCTATGCCATCGGCATGCCGCAGGGCGGCAACATCCAGGGCAACGGCAAGACGCCGCAAATCCTCGCCTGGGCGATGCGCGATCCGAATTCCTATCCGCTCCAGCGCCTGCAGGTGGTGAAAGTCTGGACCGGTGCCGACGGTACCGCACATGAGGCCGTCTATGACGCGGCCTGCTCCGGCGGTGAAGCGCCGGATCCGGAAACCCATCGGTGCTCGGACAATGGCTCCAGCGTCAATATCTCCGACTGCTCGACCAATGATGGCACGGGCGTCGGCGAGATGAAGGCGCTGTGGACCGATCCGGATTTCGACCCCGCCCGCCGCGCAGCCTATTATGTCCGTGTGCTGGAAAACCCGTCCTGCCGCTGGTCGACCTGGGACGCCGCCCGGAACGGGACCCCTCCCAATCCGGACATGCCGGTCCTGATCCAGGAACGTGGATGGACGAGCCCGGTCTGGTATAATCCCTGAGGCTCACGCCAAGGCGCGGGACAAGCTGCTTGTCCTGCGCTATCAGGGGCGATCCGCCAGCGTACCAGGTGAAACATGCCCGAGATTTCCATTCCCGGCGATATCGCCCATGTCATCCAGATTGCCATCGCGCCGGTCTTCCTCCTGGCCGGTGTCGGCGCGCTGCTGAATGTCATGGCGAACCGGCTCGGCCGGGTCGTCGACCGCTGGCGCGCGCTCGAACACGAACTCGGCAAGTGCGGCGATGAGGAGGCTCGCGTCCGGATCACCGAACTCGGCCTGCTCGACAAGCGGATGGCGCACATCAACCGCGCCATCGCCCTGTCCACGCTTGCCGCCCTGCTCGTCTGCATCGTCATCATGTTCCTGTTCACCGGCCAGCTGCTGCATTTCCCGGTGACCCAGCTCGTCTCCATCCTGTTCATCGCGACCATGGGCGTCCTGATCGCCGGGCTCCTGTATTTCCTGTTCGAGATCCGGATCGCCAACCGCACACTCCGCGTTGCGCGCCACGTCCTGAAGCGCGAGACCTGAGCCCGCGGGAGATTCACGTCCTTTCAACGGGTGGCGTGGCAGGATGAGCGCATGTCAGATCGCGCCCGTATCGAAGCCTTCCTGGAAATGATGTCGGCCGAACGCGGCGCGGCGGCCAACACGCTCGACGCCTATGGGCGCGACCTGCTCGACGCATCTGAATTCTGCGCCGGAAAACTCGAGACCGCGACGGCGCGGGATCTTGCCGGCTGGCTTGCCGATCTGTCCGCCCGCGGCATGGCCCCCTCTTCGCAGGCGCGGAAGCTGTCCGCCGTCCGCCGCTTCTTCCGCTTCCTGTTCGAGGAAGGCGACCGCAAGGACGACCCGACCGCAAAGCTCGACGGCCCGAAGCCCGGCCGCGACGTGCCGGATGTGCTGTCGCGCGAGGAAATGAAGCGCCTGATCGATGCCTGCGGGGAAGACCTCCGCCTGAAAGCGCTGGTCGAACTGCTCTATGGCGCAGGCCTTCGCGTATCCGAACTCGTCTCCCTTCCGCTGGGCGCGCTGCCGCGCCGCAAGGGCGAGCGCTGGGTGACGCGCGACGTGATCGTCCGCGGCAAGGGCGGCAAGGAACGGCTCTGCCCGCTGGGCGGCCCAGCCCTTCAGGCTCTGTCTGACTGGCTGGCCGTGCGCGAGGAACACCTGCCCAAGGGCAGCCTCGCCCGCACCCGCGCCGAGAAATACGTCTTCCCCTCCCGCGGCAAGGAAGGCCATGTCACGCGCCGCCGCCTCGGCCAGTTACTGGAAGAGCTCGCGATGATGGCTGGCATAAGGGCAGACCGCGTTCATCCGCACGCCCTGCGCCACGCCTATGCCACGCACCTCCTGATGGGCGGCGCCGACCTGCGCAGCGTCCAGACCCTGCTCGGCCATGCCGACATCGCCACGACCCAGATCTATACCCACGTCCTGACCGACGAGCTGGCCGAACTGCTGGAGACCGCCCACCCGCTGGCGCGCAGCTAATCCCGCTTGCGAACCGCCGCCGCCGGGACAATATTGCCGCCGGGCCGGACCAGCCGGCACCTTTTTGCGGAGTGTCCCATGGGCCCTGTCCTGAAAGCGATGATCCCGGCCGCGCTTCTGACCGAGATCGCAGCCATCGTCTTTATGACCGCCACCTGGTCGATCCTGGCCGAGATGCATTTCGGCAAGTCGGTGATCCTGGGCGGCGAAGCCGTGACGGCCATCGGCGTTGCCGCCATCGCGGTCGCCGTCTTCCGCCGGGCCATCCGCTCGGAAAAGCGCATGGCTGCCGGCACGGCGCCCGACGCCTGATCACTCCCGCCTGATCAAAGGCCGGCCGGTTCGCTCCGCGTCTGGACCCAGAAGGCATGGACCACGCCCGGCAACCAGCCGATCAGCGTGAGCAGCACGTTCAGCAGGAGCTGAACCCCGAACCCTTCCTTGATCGCCACCGGCAAGGGCGGCAGCAGGATGGTGAGAAGAATCATCAGAACAGACATGGCGCGGGCTCCCAGCGGTTATTGCTGCTGACGCAACGTTTTGCCGTCGGAGACGTTCCCTGCGGATTTCCATTCCAATGCAGCGGCCAAATGGCCGTTTGACGCGCCGCAGCATTCGCCCTAGGCCATTTTCCTGAAATCAGGGGCCCCGCTCATGTCACAGAAAACACCGCGCAACTTCTTCAAACCGCTTGCGATCGGCGCACCGGAGCCGATGCGGGACCTCCCCGTAAAGCTGGAGCGGATGATCCACTTCGTGCCGCCGCACCTCGACAAAGTGCGCGCGAAAGTGCCGGACATGGCGCCCGGCGTGGATGTGATCCTCGCAAACCTTGAAGACGCAATCCCGGCCGATGCCAAGGATGCGGCCCGCGCCGGTGCCATCGAAATGGCGAAAATGTACGACTGGCAGAACAGCGGCACCGGCTTCTGGAGCCGCGTGAACTGCCTGAACTCCCCCTGGTTCCAGGAGGACGTGTCCCAGCTGGTCCTGAACGCCGGGCACCAGCTCGATGTCATCATGCTGCCAAAGGTCGAAGGCCCGTGGGACATCCACTTCGCCGACCAGTATGTGGCCCAGCTTGAAGCCAAGGCCGGCCTGACGCGCCCGATCCTGTTCCATGCCATCCTCGAAACCGCCGAGGGCATGGCCCGTGTCGAGGACATCGCCCTCGCCTCCCCCCGGATGCAGGGCATCAGCCTCGGCCCGGCAGACCTTGCCGCGAACCGCAAGATGAAGACGACCCGCGTCGGCGGCGGCCACCCCTTCTACCGTGTCATCGACGATCCGAAGGAGGACGGCAGCCCGCGCGCCTCCGTCCAGCAGGACCCGTGGCACTACACGATCGCCCGCATGGTCGACGCCTGCCGCATGGCCGGGATCAATGCCTTCTACGGCCCGTTCGGCGACATTGCCGACCTCGACGCCTGCGAACAGCAGTTCCGCAATGCCTTCCTGCTCGGCTGCTCCGGCACGTGGAGCCTGCACCCGAACCAGATCGCCATCGCCAAGCGCGTGTTCAGCCCCGATCCGGCCGAAGTGAAATTCGCCCGCAAGATCCTCGCCGCCATGCCGGACGGCACCGGTGTCGCGATGATCGACGGGAAGATGCAGGACGATGCGACCTGGAAGCAGGCCAAGGTGATTTCCGACCTCGCCGACCTCGTCGCCGCAAAAGACCCGGACCTCGCTGCCGCTTACGCGGACTGATCGGGACTTCCCCCGGCACAATCCCATGCTAGGCTGCAGTGAACGCAGCACGGATTGCGGAAGGGGAAGGACATGTTTCGGACGGCCGCCGCAATAGCGCTGGCGATGAGCCTTGCGGCCTGCGACCCTGCCCCGGTGCAGGATGCGCCGGCCGCAGAGGCGCCGGTCGAAACAGCTGATGCCGCGCCGCCCGCCGAAGTACCCGCCCCCGCCGTCTCCTGCACCGAACTCCGCGCCCGGCTCGACGCAACGCCGCTGCCCGCCGACATGGCGGCCCGCGTCGCCGAAAGCGATGTCGCCAAGCTCGGCGGCCCGATGCTGCCGGCCGTCTTCCAGTATGCCCCGCCGATCCTTCCTCAGGACCTCGCAGACCTCCACACGAATGCGGTCTGCGACCTGGTCTTCGATGTGGACGAAACCGGCATCGCGCGCACGCCGCAGGCGCGCTGCAGCAATCCGGCCTTCGAATACGATGCCCTCACCCGCCTCGGAGCGATGCGCTTCGAGCCCTACACCCTGAACGGCCGCGCCCTGCCCGTGTCCGGTCTCATCATGCCCATGGAGTACTGCAACAATGCGTGAGCACCTGATCCCGATGAAAGGCTATTCGCCCCATCTCCAGCGCTGGCTCGACTGGATGGAAAGCGATCATTCGCCGGAAGGCCTCGCCGGCCAGCTCGCAGACACCGTCGTCTTCCGCAGCCCTGTCGTGCACACGCCGCAGGAGGGCAAGCAGATCACGCTCGCCTATCTCACCGCAGCTGGCCAGACGCTCGGTGGCGACACGTTCCGCTACACCCGCGCCTTCGATTGCGGCGACAAGGCCGTGCTCGAATTCGAATGCGTGATGGACGGGATCCAGGTCAATGGCATCGACATGATCGAGTGGAACGGGGACGGGAAGATCTCGGACTTCAAGGTCATGGTCCGTCCGCTGAAGGCCATCCAGACCGTCCATGCCGCAATGGGCGCGATGCTCGCCAAAATGAAGGCCGGCGCGTGAACCCACCGACCCTGACAACAGACCGTCTCATCCTCAGACCTTTCGAGGAGGGCGACTTCGTTCATGCAGCGGCCATGTGGGGCGACGATGACGTCGTCCGTTTCATCGGCGGCGTGACCCGCAGCCCGCAGGACGTCTGGTTCGCCTCCATCCGTGGACGGGGCATGTGGGATGTGAAGGGCTTCGGCTTCTGGACCGTGCTGGACCGCGAAACCGGCACTTTCCTGGGCGAGGCAGGCTTTGCCGACTTCCACCGCGGCCTCACGCCGGACCTGTCGCAATGGCCGGAATCGGGCTGGGCCTTCGGCCGTGCATCCTGGGGCCGCGGCATCGGCAGCGAAGCCATTCGCGCGATCCATGCCTGGCTCGACGCCAACCGGCCGGGTCAGAGCGTGTGCATCATCGACGAGGGCAATGCCGCATCGCGCCGCGTGGCGGAAAAGTCCGGGTACGAATTCTGGCAGGTGGCGGAATTGCGGGGCAAGCCGGTCAACGTGTACCGGCGGGCGGGCTAGCTCGCCTTGCGGATTGTTGTGGCGCGGGAATCCCAACCGCGCAGCAATTCGAGGAAGCCTTCCTGCGGCAGGCCCGGCGAATAGAGGAAGCCCTGCGCCATCGAACAGCCGCGGCGTGACAGGAAGTCCGCCTGCCGCTCGGTCTCGACGCCCTCGGCAACCGTCTTCAGGCCGAGCGTTTCCGCCATCGCGAGGATCATCTCGACAATCGCCGGCGCCTGACGGTCTGCATCGAGGGCCGAGACGAACTGGCGGTCGATCTTGAACACGTCGAACGGCAGCTGGGTCAGCATGGACAGGTTCGAGTGGCCGGTGCCGAAATCGTCGAGCGCGAGCTTCACGCCGAGCGCACGCAGCGGGCGCATCACGCGGTCCACCTTGGCCGGGTCCTGCACCGCCATGCTTTCGGTGATTTCCAGTTCCAGCCGCGCGGGCGGCAGGCCGGTGCGCTTCAGCACTTCAAGCACGAGATTGGTAAGGTCCACCGACATGAACTGGCGCGGCGACACGTTCACCGCGACCGAAACGTCGTAGCCTTCACGCATCCAGACGCCTGCGCATTCGCACGCCGATTCGAGGATCTGTTCGCCGATCTGGTTGACGAGGCCGGTTTCCTCCGCCAGCGGAATAAAGGCCGCCGGGGAAATGATCTTGCCGTTCGCGCGCTGCCAGCGGGCGAGCGCCTCGGCCCCGACGATCTTGCCGGTCTGGAAGTCGACCTTCGGCTGGAACACGGCCTTGAACTCGCGCGCGGCAACGGCTTCGCGAAGTTCGGCCTCCAGCATGTACTTGCCGCGCGCAACGCGGTTGAGCCGCGGCGAGAAATAGCGGAAGCCCGACGCCGATTCCTGGCGCACCTGCTGGAGCGCGAGATCGGCATGGCGGAACAGTTTCTGCGAGGAATCCGCATCTTCCGGCGCCATCACGATGCCGCCCGACATGCCGATGCCGACCGACTGGCCGTTGATCTCGAAGGGCTGGGCAAAGGCGACGCGGATGGCGCGGGCGATGTTCGACACGTTCTCGCGCGTCACCGCGTTCGGCAGGAAGATCGCAAACTGGTCGTTGTGGAGCGCGGCGACGACGGCGCCATTGAGGCTGGCCGAAACGGGCGCTTCCAGCCGGTCGAGGCAACCGGTCAGGCGGTCGCCCGCAGCGCGCAGCAGCGCATTGGTCGCCAGGCTGCCGAGACGTTCGGCGGCGCGGGTGAACTGGTCGAGGTCGAGCAGGAAGAAGGCGGCCGGCGCCTCGAAGCTGGCGCCCGGCAGGCGCTTCTCGATGGCCGCTTCCAGCGCGATCGTGTTCGGCAGGCCCGTGCACTGATCGACATAGGCGATCCGGCGCAGGCGCTCGTTCTCGCGGCGCAGGTGGCTGACCCGGCGGGTCACGGCGACGCGCAGGCGGCGCAGTTCCTTGAACATGACCGATTCCAGGCCGCGCGGGCGCACATTGGCCGAATCGTCGAGATAGGCGAGGAATTGCTGCAGCACGCGCTGGAACAGCCGCGCCAGGAAATAGGCCGCTCCCGCGCCGGTCACCACCGCAAGGAGAAGAAGACCCGCCATCACTTCCGGCGGCGAGGCGAAATCATTCCAGGCCCGTCCGCCGATCAGGATCCGGTACATCTGCTCGATGCCGGTCACCGCGAGGAACACGATCACGGCCGCCACGGCAGCACAGCCAGCGGCAAACGCAGGCAGTGTCATCGTGCCGAAGATCCGGCGGATCAGGGACGGCTTACGCAAGGGAACCTCGACTTGGATGCGCCGACAAGGCGCACTACCCCGCGCGCACATTCCTCCAATATGTTTAGAAATCAGTGAACAAGATGCGCTAGCTGTAGCTTCGTCTACACACTATATCGGCAACCATGACCCAGACCCGCACCGCAACGATCAGCCGCAAGACCAAGGAAACGGACATTACCGTCACCGTTGGCCTCGACGGCACCGGCAAGGCCGACATCCAGACCGGAATCGGCTTTTTTGACCATATGCTGGAGAGCTTCTCCAAGCATTCGGCCATCGACCTGACCGTGCGCTGCGCCGGCGACCTGCATATCGACATGCACCACAGCGTCGAGGACACGGGCATCGTCATCGGCCAGGCGATCATGAAGGCGCTGGGCGACTTTGCCGGCATCAACCGGTTCGGCCATGCCTATATCCC
>Ga0209607_1004366_pt1 | contig 10521 bp, 6 predicted proteins | sample AD_UKC117_MetaG_FD_184413 | JGI IMG/M metagenome (GOLD analysis project Ga0209607, IMG submission 184413) | Active sludge microbial communities of municipal wastewater-treating anaerobic digesters from Hong Kong - AD_UKC117_MetaG (SPAdes)... | ecosystem: Engineered > Bioreactor > Anaerobic >... | reverse complement strand
AAGAGCTGTTTTGAAAGTTTTGTTGATGTAATCATAAGATTCAAGTAGACCTTCAAAATCTTCATTTAGCGACTCTAAAAGATTACTAGAATTTGAGATATTTTTTAAGCCAAGTTCAATGCCATTTAACTCACTCTTAATTTTCTCAATTTCAAAAGTATCAACCTTTAATTTTAACATTAGAACAAGCTTTTCTGACTTGAATTTATTCAACCACTCCTTAAAGCTTTCATTTATTTTACTAACGATTGAAGGTTCATCAAGTTTCTTTATTTCCTGTGCTTTGTTTTTCAAATGCTTAATAATATCACTCCAATCAGTGATGTTTATTTTTAATATAGGATTTCAGTAGTGTCCGATTAAAATAATAAAAGAAGGGGTACTCCCCGAAGGTTTCCCCCCGATGTTGTAATTTGGTTTTTGCGAAAAACAACTACAACATGGGTAAAATTACAGAAATAAAATTTGTCGGACAGCCGGTTTTCAAACAGATAATGAATTTGGTGGAAAAAGTTGATATAAATGGTCTGATAAGCAAGCATGAGAGTGATTACTATTACAAATCATTCAAGACCAGAACACACCTTTTCACAATGCTGTTCGGTATATTGAGCCGTTGCGATTCGATGACTGAGATATGCGAAGGGCTGCGAGCCATGGGCGGTAAGCTTAATCACCTGGGCATGGATCAGGCACCGGCAAAGAGTACTGCATGTGACGGTTTGCGTAACAGAAGCCACAAGTTCTTTGAAGAGCTGTATTTTACCTTGGTCAGGCATTATCAGAGTTTTTTGTCGGACAGCCGAACTTTTGGATTGACATTTAAAGAGGTTCTACTGATCGATTCCACGACGATCCGCTTGTTCAGTGATATATTGAAGGGTGTTGGCCGTAACCCCAAGGGAGACGGCAAAAAGAAGGGAGGCTTAAAGGTTCACATGCTGATAGATGCAGTTCAGTCGGTTGGACGATTTATTAAAATCACGGCAGCCAAAGTGAATGATCAAAAGTTTTTGAAAAGCCTGGAGCTGATCTCCCACAGCATGATAGTCTTTGACAAAGCCTATAACTATTACCATCAGTTTGCCCAATGGACCAGTAATGAAGTATACTTTGTGACCAGGATGAAAAAGAATGCGGTCTACGAGGTTAAGAAGGTTACACGGGTTCATTATCGCAAAAAAGGTCAGGCGAAGGTCTTGCGGGATGAGGTTATCACTCTGGAATACCATCCTGAGACAGCTGAAGGCAAGAGAGATACCAAGACCACGCTCACACTTGAATTAAGGAAGGTCAGTTATCAGGACGAGCGGGACCGTTATTATGATTTTCTGACAAACAACTTTGATATTGAGGCTGAAGAGGTCGCATTCCTTTACAAGAAAAGATGGGGTATCGAGATACTGTTCAAGAAAATGAAGCAAAACTTCCAGCTTCATTACTTCTACGGAGAGAGCGAGAATGCCATCTATACCCAGGTCTGGTGTACACTGATTGCCCAATTGCTACTGACGGTAATTCAGAAGATAGCACAGGCAAAGAAAGCATTCTCGGTTGTAGCATCATTGGTCCGTATACATCTGATAAGCATGCTTGACGTAAATGAGCTGTTGCGGAGTACAAAGCGACTTGTCAGGAGCAGATCAATCCCCCCTGGTCTGCAATTATCCTTCAATATGCAGGGGGTCAGTTTTTAAAACCAAAATATGACAATTGATAATCAAATACTTATAGAGGTCAATTGTGAATCTAAAAGATTAATCGGACAATAGTGATAGGATTTGTTGTTAATAGATTTTTTACATTCAAACAGTAAATTTCCAAATCTCCTTTACATGGAAGTTGTTCCCAATGCTTTTTTAAACCTTCTAGTTTGTTTAATTTCTGAAGATTATAATTCTGAAAATAAGAATTAATAGATATATAATTATCAATTAATGGAATCCATATATCTTTTAAATCCGATTCGATTCTATCATAAATATTATCGCCCGTTTTAAACTCTAACTGTCTTTCATACTTAGTATAAATTAACTTAAGATTATTATCGGTTTTATTATGTGCTTCTAATTTTTTCAGAGACTTGATAGACTCTTTGATGTCATTGATTATTTCTGATGTTTTTTGTGCTATATCACTTAATCTTATTTTTGTTTGGTCTGTTGAGAGCCAATCTTTATTTTCTACAATTTTTGTTATTATAGAATAATAATATTCTGCCTCTTGATCATAATTAGGTTTAAAATCGGTATTATCTTTGAGATTTATGTTTGTTGTATAAAAATCCTGGACGTTATTATAATATAATTCCTTAATCTTAGATATACCTAATAACATGAAATCCAATTCTTTAATAAATCCAGGTAGTTCTTTCTCTAATGAAGATCTTGAACTTTCAAAGACTAGGATTCTCTTAGCAATATTTGTCCTTATGTATGCTTTAATTCGTTTAAATAATGAGTCTCCGGGTTCTAGTAAGATAATATTCTCAAGAATTGACTGAACCTGACGGCCTAAATCATTATAATCCTGTATTAAGATCCGTTTGATATTTTCAAGCTTAGTATTGTCAATTTTGATTGAGATGTCAAGCATCTCAAACCAATCACAAAGCTTTTTAACACCAGGGGCAGTGATCACTTCATATACTTCATTAAAAAAGTCTATTAGCTCTTTTCTGTATTTATCAAATTTCTCATATGTATCAATCTTCAACTTTTCAGATTGATAATACTTTAACTTACCTGGCAAATCATTATCGATAATAGCTTGAATAATTGCTTTAGAATCATTACCGCTTTTTAACTCTAGCAATGACTTAAATCGTGATTCAATATTATGAAAATCTATATCATTATTCATTTATGTCGATTTTTATTAGTTCTGACAGTTTATATTCAATTTCTTCTGCCACTTTTACCGAATTATCCAATTCAGTCATTTCATTCAACAATTCATTTATCTCAGGGATTTTATTCTGAAATGACACATCCAGGGTTTTAATGAATTTTTCTACGGTGTCCTTCTTTAAGTAGAAATTATTACTGGGTTTATATGTCTCGTCGAATACTTCTCTATAGGGTTCCCCAGCATTTAACTGCTTGAATGAGGGCATAAAGATCCTATTGTAAATATATTCGCCATTTTTTGCCTGTTTCCCATACTTATCCTTAAATAATCTTTCAGTCAATCCTCCTTTTTCATATAATTCATTAATTTTATTTTGAGTAATGTCTATCTTCTTCTTGTATGCTTCAAGAGTTCGTTGAATCAAAAGAATTTGAGCGTTGAAATTTTCAATGGTTTTTATTTTACGAGTAAGAGTATCATTAAAATATTTGCCCATAATCATTATTGAAGCAGAATCATGCTTTTCAAAATAAGCTAAATAGGGGTTCACAATATTTGTATAGTAATCATCGATTTCCTTTATTTGAATAAAATCATCTTCTAGTCCGACAAGAAGTCTAATTTTTGCTTGGTATTCTAATAACGATGTGCTGTAAGATCTCAATGTATCATTTCTCTCATTGAGATTCTTAATTAGGGTCGTTTCCCCTTCATTTATGTTTAATTTCTGAGCAATCCTTGTTAAATAGATTCCTTTCAGATAAAATTTCTTAACTGATGAAAAACCCAAATACTCAAAATATTTATCCACAAGGTGATTCTTGCAGTGTAATAGATCAATGAATTCTTCAATAGTAGTTGTATTATCATACTTCACTAAAAGATTTATGAAATTTAATAATCCATTAAATGTTTTATCATTCGCTTCAAAGTCCTCTAAAATGCGTTTAAGGTCATTTTTGAATCTGAAGATAAACACATCAAAACTCACCATTGAGAGTTCTTCTTCATCATTTTCAGGATACAGGTTTAATTTGTGCGTTGATGATAGTATATCCCGTAATTCTGTGGGTAGTTGTTTGTTTTCTGCAAAGAAATAGCTGATGTAATTTCGGCTTGGAATACTATTTACTGTGCCAAAATGATCAAGATCGTTAACTTTAATATTATAACTATAATCTTTAAGGCCTTGAATATTTTCTATGTATTCACTTAGTTTACCACGATATTGACTTTCTGCTATTTTAAATATTTGATTGAAGGCGCAATTATCTCCAGATAATAATATATCTGCATAATGTTCAATAGTTCTCCTACTTTGCTTACTTTCAGTCCAACTAGCACTTTTAATATCAACAATAAGTTTATCAATTTCAATTAGTTCCTTATCATAATTTGCTCCGGTTAGATCTTTGGTTTTTAAAGCTATTGTCAGGATTTTACAAAGAGAATCCAGATAATCAGCAATGCGCTGAGAGTTGTGTAACTGGTATGAAGTGAAATTTACGATATCAAGTTTTTTTAAGAAATATGGGAGTTCTTCCAGCGAATTATCGTCAGTTGCATAAATCAGCCACGACTTGAATTCATCAATTAAATCATTCTCTTCAAAATAGATAATATTTGTTATTAGTTCTCCATCCTCAAAGTAGTTTTTCTCCTCTTTCCAATTCTTGGTAAAATAATCCTTCAGATTTTCAATATAGGTTTCCAGAAGCTTATTATCATTGTAATTTGGAATAAAGATTAATTCCTTTTTTTCATTACCCTTTTTGTAAATAATTACCCTGTTAAACGATTCAATCTCCTTAATTTTATCTTCAAGTAAATTATTTTTATAAGATAGTATTGGTGATCCTATTGGTTGTTCAATTGATTCTCTTAATGCAAATAGGTTAAGTTGAATAAATATTTGTGGTTCTCTTTGTTGATTTATATCAAATAAGTCATAAATCTCCCTGAAGTTCTTCTCAATATTATCAGCATCCTCAGCTATCGCGATTAATTCAAGCACCAAATCAAGAATCCTTTTTGTCTTTTCTTCTGTTTCATCTTCATAAATACTTATAAAATCGTACAATAAACCAAAAAGAGGTACTAAAAATCCCTTATGTAGAGCTTTTTCTACATTAGTTTTATCAAGACAGCCAAAAGCTATTCTTTTATTTTCATCTGTTATAGATCTCAATATTAGATCAAGGTATACATGAAGTAAATCAAAATTTATAATTTGATATTTTTCATTCGTTTCTATTCTTTTTAAAATAATCTTCTGCAGTCCTCCAATAATCTTGTTATAGTCGATGGGCTTATTGCTAGCAAATAAAATATCTTTCCCCTCTAATAAAAGATTCTTTGATTCATCAGTATTATTATCCCGTTTGTGCATTTGTAATTTCACAAGTAGGTCTTTTACAATATCTTTAAGAGAAGGATTTAAATTTTGAAAAACCTCAGTTTTTAAAAAGGTAACATTAGCTTCACCAATATCGTCAATTGGATCTTCAAGCACTTTATTGTCTCGGATAAATGATGCATAATTGCCCGACATTAAATCATCATAAGGTTGAATTGATTCCTTCAACTTCTTTATTTGACCGGGTCGACTTCGGGAAAGCCACCAGAAAAAGTTCACATGACCAATTGGGTAGTCTTTTAAGAATGATTTTGATAATGAATCTACAGTAGGAATGAATATCTGTTTTACTGTTAACCTTCTTTGCTGAGCAGCATTACTTTCAGGTAAATTATCAACTAAATCCACGTTTAATTCATATCCAGAAGCTGGGCCATTTCCTATAATGCAGTAATAATTTGTCGAAGAGATACTTGATATATCATCGAAAAAATGGCGTAATAAGCCTCCTTCTGAACTCTGTATCAATTTCTTTAATTCATGATATTTGGACTCAAACTCATCAACTAATAGAAGGTATCTATTCTCCGGATTGAATTCCTTGATAGTTTTTATATCAAACAACGGAAGGGATTTATTTATAAATCCACCATTATTGGTAGTATGAAGAATTGCCGGCTTAAATCCTGTTATATATTCTTGAAGATTGCCTTTTGAAAAAGAAGGGAAAAAAATCTTATTTGAATCAATTTCGTTGAAATCGCATGTCTTCAACAAGCCCACTTGAGTGTCGAGCAAATCGCCTATAAATTTACTTACCAAAGTATTGGGCAATTTAGTTAATCCCTGATCCTTTACATAGATTTTTAACTCTTCTATTATCTGTTCTAGATTCACGTAAAATGCAGGTACTTTTAATTTTGTCCAGGCGTAATGAAAAAGATAATGTAGAGTGGCAGTTTTCCCTATACCAAAAGCACCTTTGACCATAACTGGTGAGGTATCATTTTTATTTACGCATGCCTCTTTAATTTGTTCTTCAAGGAACTCTCTTGTTGACGTATGATTATTACTGAGATCAATCCAAACCGCATTCCTTACTGAGGAAGTAAGTTGAACGCCCTTATGAGTGGTAAATTCATCCATTTATAATCTAATTTTAATTGGTTTATCCATTATTTCACTGTTTAAAATGTATAAACCGGAATCAAGGTCTTTAAATATCGTATTGTTTGAAGATTTAATTGGATTAAATGAATTCCCTCTTTCGTCTTTTAAAATTACATCTTGATGAGTCGCAATAGAAAGAATAAATGTATTTCTATCTTTAATTAATTCTATTTCCATCTTTTCTCCTTTAACATGATGGGAATAATGGTAACGTTTTCTAAGATCCTTCTTCCCCCTCTTCGCAGCGATAAGTAACTCATATGGCTGTCCATCTTCTTTTACAGCGTCATTTTTTTCGACCAAATAATTTATATAATTATCAATATTAATAATTGGGCAATTACCCTTATTGGCAATGATTTCTTTATAGGATAAAAATGAAATTACCGATTGCCGTAAATAAGAAGTATTTTCTATTTCTATTTCTCTAAACTTCTTTTGGTCATCAGATAAATTAAGAAATTCTTCATTTACTGGAGGATCGAGTTGTATGCTTCCAATATATAAGTTCAATAAATTAACAGATATTGGTTGTTCATTCCAATGTTCAATAAAAAATTCAAAACCTGCAATATTTTTATTTGATATAATTTGTTCATCCTTTGCCCTTAACTCTACAAAAAGATTGATTGGTTGGATCCTTATTGACTCGAAGTCATCGAGTTTACAAACTTCATCGATTACTACTACATAATAAGGCAATTTACCATTGATTTCGTTCCCAAAATAATCATCATAAGTTTGAAAGCATGTCCAAATTTGTCCTGTTCTAGGTAGAGGTTTGTCTTCAACCATATCATTTTTTACTGGTACATTTATCTTAATGTTACTATACTTGGATCTGAATTTTGCGTAATGTTCTTTAACCCAATCCTCATTAAGAGGATAATTGGATATTTTTTCCAAAGGTTCTATAGGTTCAGATAAGAAAGCTAAGATCTCATTCATGATACTAGATTTGTTTCATATATAAAATCCAAATTATTTGAGTTCATCCACCTTTTGTTCCAATTTTTTTAAAAATTCGATCCCTTCTAATTCATTTTCTGGATTAAAAACACTCGTAATAATTAGTTTTATTTTCGCAATTTTTTTGTGTAAGGTGCTTTTTGGAATACTAGCCTGAATTATTCATAAATAAAGGAGAGAAAGTTCCCTGAAATTGCTGAAGTATCAGTAAATTCAAGGTGTTGACAACCTTCACTCCTTCATACAATGATAAAGAATTATTCCGAGACCACCCCAATAGTTCACGAGCTTTTTCCTGTATCCAACAAACAAATTGAACTCAGCTTCAGCGGTGATGATATCAGCAGCGATGGCGGGTTGTTGCTACTGCGGGAAGTTGAGAACCAGACGGGATTAATCAATCGCATAAGTAACTGTATTACAGATAACAGGGATCAAAGATATGTTGATCATACGATCAGAGAGATGCTTACTCAGCGAGTTTTTCAAATAGCTGCGGGTTATGAAGATTGTAACGACTGCGATGATCTTCGAGATGACATGATTTTCAAGACCTGTGCAGGTCGCTTGCCACAAACGGGTCTGTCTCTTGCTTCCCAGCCTACGATGAGCCGGCTGGAGAACTCTATTAAAAGCCAGGATCTGTATCGTATTGGGCAGGAGCTGGTGGATACTTTTGTTGAATCTTATGATCGGGAACCGGGAGTGATTATCCTGGATTGTGATGACACCAACAACAATACCTACGGGCAGCAGGAACTGAATCTGTTCAATCAGTATTACCATGATCATTGCTACATGCCTTTGCACATCTATGAGGGCTTGTCGGGCAAGCTGATCACCACAATCCTTAAACCTGGAAGACGGAGTAAGCAAAGTGATATTGCCTCTTTGTTGAAAAAGCTGATCCTTCATCTTCGGAAGGAATGGGCCAATACCATGATTATTGTCCGTGGCGATAGCCATTTTACCTCTGCGGATTTTATGCGTTGGTGTGAAGAACAATACAATACCGGTTACATTACCGGGGTGAGTGGTCACCGGAAATTGCATGAGATGGCAGCGGTGACCATCCAGAGTGCAGAAAGGGAATTTAAGCAATATGGCAAGTACGTTAAACGCTACCATTCTTTCCTGTACCAGGCCGGAAGCTGGTCCCAGCCACAAAAGGTGGTCGTCAAGGTCGAGGTCTCCGAAATTGGAACCAATATCCGGTATATCGTTACCAACCTGGTTCAGTTCAGGGCAAAAGATCTGTATGAAAAAGGCTACTGTGCCCGAGGTGCCATGGAACTCCGCATCAAAGAGCATAAGCTGTATCTGAGGAGCGATCGCTCATCATGTCATCGTTTTAAGGCCAACCAGTTCCGTCTGTTCCTGCACTCGATAGCTTATGTGTTGCTGCATACCTTCCAGAAAGAAGTGCTCAGGGGAACCGAGTTTGAGAATGCAACGTTTAAAACCATACAGAACAAGATCATTAAGACAGCAGCCTGGGTTAAAGAGATGAAAACCAAGGTGAAAATAGAACTCCCCAGGTGTTGTCCGACAAAATCCATTCAATCCAATTGCCTGGAGATGTTCGCTGTAATGAGAGTCTGAATAGTATCAATCCTTTGATTCCTTGACATATAAATGAGAACAACACAAGTTGTCAGGGAAAAATATGCTCACATATATTGAAATCGACTGATTTTTAGCAAAATCACTACCCTTAGATGATAAATCTGTACACTTGTTCAGCTAATCCAGAGCAAACCGGCCGGGGAATCCCGGCATATACAACTTGAAAGGGAAAACAAATCTGATTGGAATGCCTAAATTGTAAGTTTATGAATTAATCAGGCTAGATGAAAACAGAATTATTCGCAAAATAATTAGAGGATATAGTAAGGATTCAACAGATAAAGAAATTAGAGATGCTATTAATGCATTAATATGAATTGTTTCTGCGCATAACAGGTCGGTATATGTCATTGGCGCTCCGCACCGCTAGAATCTTCTGGCTAAAGAGGACCGCTAAGTGGTCGGCGGTGCGGCCGGCCCCGGCTCCCGCCGGGGACCCCCTCCTGGTGTCACGGTTTTTGCCAACGCGAGAATCTTGTAATCGAAAAGTTTATCCCAGCACCACAGCAAGCCTGCAAAAACACGCGCCACCGCGACTCTGCGCCAACGCCACATACCGCCGAACGTTAGCACACATTTAACCCGTTCCCTAATAAAAGACAAAATGATATTTTACTTATTCCCCAATTTTGATGTTTTCCTGTTTGTTGTTTTGTTCATCCTATGTTCCATTTGGTTGGTTTTCTTATATAGGAAAGGTGCATCCAAAAGAAAATCATTTAAGATCCAATTTTCGATTCTAATAGTTCTTAGTATAGTTGCAGTTTGGTATTTAAGAATTTTCCCCTTTGCTCATAACATAGAAATTATGAACCTATCAGAATCTCTTACTGGTAAAAGATTTTGGTCATGGAAGAACTTTAAGTATTATGATGGCTCAGTTAGAGGTGAGGGCTATTATCTTGATATCTATAAGTACAGTGAAAAAACAGCCGAATATTTTGAAACCCCAGATTCAAGTTTCTTTGAGGAGTATCCTCCAGAATCTTCCTCATTGACAAGATGGCGGCCAACTCCTATCTCAGAAAATGAAGTAGAAATGCTTGAATTCGCAACTCCAACTTATGCCGGATGGAAAGGTAAAATTGTTGAATCACAAAACTTTATCAGAAAAATAGCTAATAGCCCAGATGCTTACTACTCTTTTCGGCATGAGAATAGTACTGAATTGTACATCATATCACCGAAGGATAGGATGATAATTCTAATTTATCACAATATGTAGAAAAAACGTGTGCTAACAGGTCGGTATATGTCATTGCCTCTCCGTACCGCGAGAATTTTCTGGCCAAAGAGGACTGTTAAGTGGTCGGCGGTACGGCCTGCCCCGGCTCCCGCCGGGGACTCCCTCCTGGTGTCACGGTTTTTGCCAACGCGACAATAAACAAATCAACATCATATCCCTGCATCGCACCACGAGTGCAAAAACGCGCGCCACCGCGACTCTGAGGCAACGCCACATACCGCCGAACGTTAGGTACAATAGCAGCTATATGATATTTAAGGGGTTGGGTGCTCTAATGGCTAAATTGGGGGGCCAGCATTCCCTC
>Ga0209607_1004365_pt1 | contig 10528 bp, 9 predicted proteins | sample AD_UKC117_MetaG_FD_184413 | JGI IMG/M metagenome (GOLD analysis project Ga0209607, IMG submission 184413) | Active sludge microbial communities of municipal wastewater-treating anaerobic digesters from Hong Kong - AD_UKC117_MetaG (SPAdes)... | ecosystem: Engineered > Bioreactor > Anaerobic >... | reverse complement strand
AGCGCGTCGTATGCCGCCCGCTCTCGATGGCGACGATCCGCGCGCCCCCGCGCGCTCCGGTGAGCGGTTCCGCTCCCCGGGTGAGCCGGAGCCGGGGGAGCCGGACCGGGCCGAGCCGCAGCCGGGTGAGGCGGGCTGGCGGGAGGCGGACCGGCGGGGGGCGGCGAGCGCCCCGTCATACGGTCGATCACCGGCACCTGACCCGTCACTGCCCTACGATCAATCACTGCCATACGACCAATCACTGCCGTACGACCAGTCCCGCGGCGACCAATCACGCGGCGACCACTCCCGCGACCGGTCGCGCGAGAAGGACCCGCAGCACCACTCGACCCCGTCGCGCATGGCGCCGGCCGACCGGCCGTGGCTGGAGATCGACGGCGACCGCTACCCGCTGATCGGCCCGACGACCGTGCTGGGTCGCGACACCGGCGCGAGCATCATCCTCGACGACGCCAACATCAGCCGGCGGCACTGCGAGATCCGGGTGACCGCCGACGGCCCGCACCTCGTGGCCCGCATCAAGGATCTCGGCTCGACCAATGGCACCTGGGTCAACGGCGGCCGGGCGGATTCGGTGCTGCTCAAGACCGGCGACCGCATCACCATCGGCCAGACAGCGCTCATCTTCCACGCCGGGCGGCGGTGATCGGCGCCGCATGAGCGAACTGACCCTGACGGTCCTGCGCCTGAGCCTGCTCGTGCTGCTCTGGCTGTTCGTCTTCTCCCTGGCAGCGGTGCTGCGCGGCGACCTGTTCGGCACCCGCGTCGTCAACCGGGTCACGACCACCGGCGGCGGCAGCGGCTCGCTGGCCGCGACCGTCCCCCGCGACCGGCGCTCCTCCAATGGCAACATCCTCGTCACGTCCGGCCGCCTCACCGGCACCCGCATTCCCCTGGGCACCGGCGACATCCTCATCGGCCGCAACCCCGAGTGCCTGCTCGTCCTCGACGACGACTTCGCCTCCGGCCGGCACGCCCGGATCTTCCCGGCGCAGGGCGGCTGGGGGGTGGAGGACCTCGGGTCCACCAATGGCACCTTCGTCAACGACGTCCGCATCGAGGAGCCCGTCCAGTTCGAACCCGGCGCCCAACTGCGCATCGGCCGCACGACGATCGAGCTGCAGAAGTAAGCCGTGCCACACGCCTTCCACTACGCCGCCCGCTCCGACGTGGGGCTGGTCCGCTCGGAGAACCAGGACTCCGGGTATGCCGGCCCCCACCTCCTCGTCGTCGCCGACGGCATGGGTGGGCACGCCGGCGGCGATATCGCCTCCTCGACCGCGGTCGGCTATCTCGTCGAGCTCGACGACGAGTCCCACTCCGCCAACGAGACCGGCGACGAACTCGCCCAGGCGATCGCGACCGCCAACGCCGAGATCGGCCGCATCGTCGCGCAGCGTCCCCAGCTGCACGGGATGGGCACGACGATCACGGCGCTGCTGCGCTCGCGGCATACCCTCGCCATCGCCCACATCGGCGACTCGCGCGCCTACCTGTTGCGTGACGGCGAGCTGGCGCAGATCACCACGGACCACTCGTTCGTCCAGACCCTCGTCGACTCCGGCAAGATCACCGCGGAGGAGGCCGGCAGCCACCCGCAGCGCTCCCTCGTCACCCGCGTGCTGACCGGCAGCCGCGGCGACCAGCCCGACCTCGGGGCCCGCGAGGCGTATGTCGGCGACCGATACCTGCTGTGCTCCGACGGGCTGTCCGGGTTCGTCGCCGCCGACACCATCGCCGACGTGCTGCGGGCCGGTGCCGCTCCCGAGGAGACCGCCGACCGGCTGGTCGAACTCGCCCTGCGCGCCGGCGCCCCCGACAATGTGACGGTCATCGTCGCCGACATCGTCGACATGACCGCAGGGCGCCTGCCCCCGGTCACCCCGCAGATCGTCGGCGCCGCCACCCAGAGCCGCGCCGGCAACCGCGCCCTGCGCGAAACCCCTGCCGCCAAGGCCGCCGCCCTGCGCCCCACGCTCGGGCTCGACGAGGAGAGCGAGACCGTCGAGCGGCTCGCCCTCGCCGAGGAGTCCTCCTCCTCCCGGCGCCTCCTGAAGTGGCTGGGCGCCCTCGCCGCTGCCGTCATCGTCATCGCCGGTGGGGGCGCCGCGCTGTATGCCTGGTCGCAGCGGCAGTACTTCGTCGGCACCCAGGACGGTGAGGTCGCGATCTATCAGGGCATCAGCTCCGACCTCGGCCCGATCGACCTGTCCACCCCGCTGACCAAGACCGGTATCAAGGTCAGCGACCTGCCCGACTTCTGGCGGACCGAGGTGGAGTCGAGCATCACCGCCGACAGCCGCGACGACGCCGAGAAGCGCGTCGCGACGATCCGCGCCCAAGCCCAGGCCTGCATCGCCGCCCGCGCCAAGGGCCAGACGTGCGGCGCCGACACCAATCCGGGGGCGAGTGCCTCGTCCAGCAGTTCCAGTGGGACGAGCAGTTCCAGTGGCTCGGGCAGTTCCAGTGGCTCGGGCAGTTCCAGCGGCTCGAGCAGTTCCAGCGGCTCGAGCAGTTCCACCGGGTCGGGCAGCTCCTCGACCTCGAGCCGCCCGGCGAGCACGACGACGAGCCGCGCATGAGCGTCGTCACCTCGCTGCGCCCCCGCCGCGGCCGCAACGTCGAGCTGCTGCTCCTGTTGTTCGCCGTCGCCATCATCACCCTCGCCTATGCGACCGTCGAGGCCAGCGCCCACGGCGCCTGGCCGGCCAATCTCGCCACCCAGGTCGGCGGGGTGCTGGCGATCGCCGTCGTCTTCCACCTCGTGCTGCGCTGGACCGCGTCGTATGCCGATCCGCTGCTGCTGCCCATCGCCACCCTCCTCAACGGGCTGGGTCTGGTGATGATCCACCGCCTCGACATCGCCAAGGGCAACGAGCTCGGCGAGGGTATGGCGTTGCGCCAGTTGACGTGGAGCGCGCTCGGCGTCGCGATCGCGATCGGGGTGCTGCTCTGGCTGCGGGATCACCGCACGCTGCGCCGCTACACCTTCCTGGCGGGCACCGCCGGTGTGGTGCTCCTGCTGCTGCCGCTCTTCCCGTTCATCGGACGCGAGATCAACGGCGCCCGGATCTGGATCGGCCTGGGGCCCTTCAGTTTCCAACCGGGTGAGATCGCCAAGATCGTGCTGGCCGTCTTCTTCGCCGGCTACCTGGTGCGCACCCGCGATGTCCTGTCCATCGCCGGACCGCGGGTGCTGGGGATGCAGTTCCCCCGCGGCCGCGACCTCGGCCCGATCCTGCTGATGTGGGCCATCAGCCTCGCCGTGCTGTTCTGGCAGAAGGACCTCGGCAGCGCCCTGCTCTTTTTCGGCCTGTTCGTCGCGATGCTCTATGTCGCGACCGAGCGGGTCGGGTGGATCGCGATCGGCCTGCTGCTCGCCGCCGGCGGCGCTGTCATCGCCTTCCGCCTCTTCGGGCACGTCCAGACCCGGGTGCTGCTGTGGCTGCACACGTTCAGCCCCGAGGCGGTCGCGCAGTCCGACCAGCTCGCCAAGGGGCTGATGGGGATGGCCAGCGGTGGCCTGCTCGGCACCGGGCTGGGGCAGGGCCGGCCCTACATCACCTACTTCGCCGAGTCCGACTTCATCATCGCCAGCTTCGGTGAGGAACTCGGGCTGGTGGGCCTGATGGCGATCCTGATCCTCTATGTCCTGCTCGCCGAGCGCGGGTTCCGGATCGCCGTCGGCGTCCGCGACGGGTTCGGCAAGCTGCTCGCCGCCGGCCTCGCGTTCTCGCTGACCCTGCAATGCTTCGTCGTCGTCGGCGGCGTCACCCGGGTCATCCCCCTGACCGGCCTGACGATGCCGTTCCTGTCCTCGGGCGGCTCGAGCCTGCTGGCGAACTGGACGCTCGTCGCGCTGCTGCTGCGGATCAGCGACCAGGCCCGCCAGCCGGTCCTCGACACCGCCGACAGCGGCCCGATCCCGGCGGCGGTGGGCGGCCGATGAACTCCCCCATCCGCCGGCTGTCGGCCATCGCGGCCGCCTTGTTCTTCTGCCTGCTGGTCTCCAGTTCGTGGATCCAGTTCGCGGCCGCGAAGAAGATCAACGACCTGCCCGACAACAAGCGCACCCTGCTCGCGTCCTACAACCGCGAGCGCGGCTCCATCCTCGTCGGCGGCGAGGCCATCGCCCGCTCGGTCGCGACCGACGGGGAGTTGAAGTGGGACCGGCGCTACCCGATGGCACAGCTGTATTCGCATGTCACCGGCTACTACTCCTATGTCTACGGCGCCGGCGGCGGCATCGAGGGCGCCGAGGACGAGTTGCTCTCCGGCCGCAGCGACAAGCTCTTCTACCGCCGCGTCTCCGACCTGCTCACCGGCAAGGACCCCGTCGGCGCCTCCCTCGAGCTGACCATCAACCCGGCCGCGCAGACCGCGGCCGACCGCGGCCTGGGCACCCAGCGCGGCGCCGTCGTCGCCCTCGACCCGAAGACCGGGGCCATCCTCGCGATGGTCAGCCACCCGGCATACGACCCGGCGGAGCTGAGCTCGCACGACATCGGCGCGGTCGAAAAGGCATGGCCGCGGCTGCTCAAGGACGAGGGCGACCCGCTGATCAACCGGTCCATCGCCGGCGACCTCTACCCGCCCGGCTCGACGTTCAAGCTCGTCACGGCCGCCGCGGCGCTCGAGTCCGGCACGTACACGCAGAACTCCACCGTGCCCGGCCCGGCCACGCTCCAGCTGCCCGGCGTCGCGGCCCCCCTCGCCAACCACGACCGCGCCCCGTGCGGTCCCAATGACAAGACGACGCTGATCCACGCGCTGGAGATCTCGTGCAACACCGCCTTCGCGAGCCTCGGGATGCAGCTCGGCGCGGAGGCGCTGCGGGAGCAGGCGGGCAAGTTCGGGTTCGGTCAGACATTGACCGTGCCGATGCGGGCGACGGCCAGCTCGGTCCCGGCGAACATGAACGAACCCAACACCGCGCAGGCCGCGATCGGCCAGTATGACGTGCGCACCACCCCGCTGCAGATGGCCATGGTGGCCGCCGCCATCGGCAACGGCGGGGAGGTCATGAAGCCCTATCTGGTGCGCCGCGTCCTCGGCTCCCAGCTGCAGACGATCGACGAGGCCACGCCCGAGCGGCTATCCGAGGCGGTCTCAACAAGCACAGCGCGGCAATTGACGACCATGATGAAGGACGTGGTCACCTCGGGCACCGGCACGGCAGCGCAGATCGCGGGCGTTGACGTGGCGGGCAAGACCGGCACCGCGCAGCACGCCAAGGGCGCCGCCCCGCACGCCTGGTTCGTCTCCTTCGCTCCCGCCGCCGACCCGAAGGTCGCCGTCGCCGTCGTCGTCGAGGACGGCGGCAACGCCGGCAGCGAGGCCTCGGGCGGCGCCGTCGCCGGACCCATCGCCAAGTCCGTCATGGAGGCGGTGTTGAACTCATGAGCGCGACCCCACGAAGTTCCTCCCACGCAGCGCGTGTGACCCGCCCCGCCTCGCTTCGCCTGATTACTGCGCGAGGTCCGCTCATGACCAGCTCCCCGAACCTCCCTAGGGGGCCCGAATGACCATCCATGTGCCCAAGCTCCTGGGCGGCCGGTACGAAGTGGGCGAGCTGATCGCCCGCGGGGGTATGGCCGAGGTCCACCACGGCTACGACACCCGCCTGGGCCGCACGGTCGCCATCAAGATCCTGCGCAGCGATCACGTCCGCGACGCCCACTTCCTCTCCCGTTTCCGCCGGGAGGCGCAGTCGGTGGCCGGGCTGAACCACCGCAATATCGTCGCCGTCTACGACTCCGGCGAGGACCAGCTCACCGAGACCGGCGGCGCACGCGTGCCGGTGCCGTGGATCATCATGGAATACGTCGACGGCTACACCCTGCGGGAGTTGCTCAACGAGCATGGGGACCTGCCGCCGCAGGAGGCCGCCCGGATCACCGAGTCCGTCCTGGACGCTTTGGCCTATTCGCACGAGATGGGCATGGTGCACCGCGACATCAAGCCCGCCAACGTCATGGTGGCGGGCGACGGCACCGTCAAGGTCATGGACTTCGGCATCGCCCGCGCGGTCGCCGACACCCAGGCGACGATGACGCACACCTCCTCGGTCATGGGCACGGCGCAGTACATCTCCCCCGAACAGGCCGAGGGCCTGACGGTCGACTCCCGCTCCGACCTCTACTCGACCGGGTGCCTGCTCTTCGAACTGCTGACGGGGCGCACCCCGTTCGTCGGGGAGCCGGTGTCGCTGACCTATCAGCACGTCTCGAAGCCGCCGCCGCTCGCCTCCTCCCTCAACCCGGCGGTCTCCGAGGATCTCGACGCCGTCATCGCCCTGGCCCTGACCAAGGACCGGGAGCAGCGATATCAGGAGGCGGAAGACTTCCGCGACGACCTGCGCTCGGTGCGGCTGGGACGGCCGGTCAGCGCAGCGGCATACGCAGCCCTGCGCGCCGACCAACCCACGGCCGTCGTCGCCCCGGCGCAGCACATCCCGCCGACCCCCGTCGACGTGCTGGCGCCCGAGCAGCCGTATGACGAGCCGCGGCGCCGCGGGTCCGGCGTGCTCATCGCGTCGATCCTGCTGCTCGCCGTGGGGGTGCTGGGGTTCGCCGCCAAGACCTATCTGGACTCCCGGCCCGAATATGTGACGGTGCCGTCCGTCGTGGGCAAGACCCTGACCAAGGCCAGCAGCGACCTGCAAGCCGCCGGCTTCGAGGTCAGCTCGTCCTATCAACCCTCGTCCGAATACGACAAGGACAAGGTGATGGATCAGGACCCCAAGGGCGGCACCGAACAGCTGGCCGGCAAGCAGATCAACCTCACCGTGTCCGGCGGTCCGGCCGCGACGCGCGTCCCGCCGCTGGCGGGGCTCACGCTCGACGAGGCCACCGCGGCGTTGGAGGATGCCGGGCTCGAACTCGGAGATGTGCGATCGCTCGACTCCCCCGACGCCAAGAAGGACGAGGTCGTCTCCTCCACGCCGGAGGAGTATGCCGACGCCGCCGAGGGCGACGAGGTCGACCTGACCGTCGGCACTGGGAAGGTCGCGCTGCCCGACCTGGTCGGCAAGACCCAGGACGAGGCCCGAGCCATTCTGGCGGAGTTGAAGCTGCCGGTCCTGACCGTCCTGGAGGAGAGCTCCGAAACCGAGGACACGGTGCTACGGACCGACCCCAAGAAGGGCGAGGTCAACGTCGGCACCACCGTGACCTTGACCCTGGCGAAGCCGCGCACGATCGTGCAGACGACGACGATCACGACGACCCAGTCGAGCACCCCGCCGCCGACCGAACCGACGACATCGACGGACACCGCGACGTCCACCTCGACCACCCCGCCCCCGACCGACACGGGCACCGGCGGCGGGACCAACACGGGCAACACGATACCGACCATCTCCCAGACGTCCGCGCCCCCGCTGCGCAACTGACCATACGATCAGCCGATGGCCAAAATCCTCGTCGTCGACAACTACGACAGCTTCGTCTTCACGATCGTCGGCTACCTGCAGCAACTCGGCGCCGAGACGACCGTGGTGCGCAATGACGCGATCACACCGGACGAGGGCACCGGCTTCGACGGGGTGTTGATCTCGCCCGGGCCGGGCACACCTGAGGAGGCCGGGGTGTCGATGGCGATGATCGCCGCGTGTGCCGAACGCAGCCAGCCCATGCTGGGGGTGTGCCTGGGGCACCAGGCCCTCGGGGTGGTCATGGGGGCGACCGTCGGCCGGGCGCCGGAGTTGTTGCACGGCAAGACGTCTCAGGTGCACCACGACGGGACCGGTGTGCTCGACGGGCTGGCGGATCCGTTCACGGCGACCCGATACCACTCCCTGACGATCGACCCGCCCACGCTGCCGGACTCCCTGGTCGCCAACGGCCATACCGACAGCGGCATCATCATGGCCGTCCGCCACCGCGACCTGCCCCTGCACGGCGTGCAGTTCCACCCCGAGAGTGTCCTGACCCATGGGGGCCACCGCCTCCTCGCGAACTGGCTGGCCGTATGCGGTGACCCCGCCGCCGTCGCCGCCGCCGAGGGCCTGAGCCCGCTCGTCCGGGACGCCGCCGGCATCGCCCGTGTCGTCGCCGGCTGACCCTCTCCCCGCGACGTTGGTGGGGCGAGGCAGCGGTTAGTCGGCGACCCGGGCGGAGGTGAGGGAGAGGGTGCCGGCGAAGGCGGGGAAGGTCTTGATGCCGGTGCGCTCGACCGCATAGCCCAGGCCGAGGGCACTGACGTACTCCCGATAGCGATCGATCGTCGGGTCGGCGTCCAGGGCGGCCTCCAGCGCGGCGGGATCGCCGATCACGCTGATCACGAACGGCGGTGAATAGACGCGGCCCTGCAGGATCAGGGTGTTGCCGACGCACCGGACGGCGCTGGTCGAGATCACCCGCTGGTCCATGAGCATCATCGCCTCGGCGCCGCCGCGCCACAGGGCGTTGACGACGGCCTGCACGTCCTGCTGGTGCACGACGATGTCGTCCACGGTCGCCCATTCGGGCAGCTGATCGCTGGTCAGGGGCGAGTCGTCGAGGGCGACGGTGAGGGTGTCCCCCTCGACCGCGGCGGTGCCCGCGCCCGCGGCGAGCGCGTCGGCCGCACCGGACAGTTTCGCGATCCGCTCACTCCCGGGAGCGGCCGCGGCCGTGAGCCGGTCGACGTCCGCGCGGACCGCGGCGACCTCGCCCACTCGGTCGGCCATCAGGCGCTGACGCTCGCGGATGACGTCGGCGAGTCCGGGCGCGTCCGAGCGCAGGTCGGTGCCGCGGGAGGCCTGACCGCTGGTGGAGAACAGGATGCCCGCGAGGACCGCCACGATCGGCACGAGCAGCGACCACATCGTCGGTCGGCGGGTCAGCACGAGCCAGCGCCGCCACCGGGAGGCCGCGACCCGCGCGGCCGACCGCCGGGCTGCGCGCCGGTCCGGCTGAGGCTCCTGCTCGGTCATGGTGCCCCCACAGTAGGTCATTCGCGCAGGACCGGCTCGTGCGTCGACTACCCTGGAGGCCAGTTCCGCGAATGACGCACAGGGAGATCCGCACGTGCCAGAGTCGAAGGGCCGCAAGAAGGCGACCTACACCCCGCAGGAAGCGCCCCGCGCGCAGAAGGTCAAGACCGGCAACCCCTCGTGGTACGTCCCGGTCATGCTCGGCCTGATGATCCTCGGCCTGCTGTGGGTCGTGACCTTCTACATCACCAAGCAGCAGTACCCCATCGAGTCCCTCGGCCGCTGGAACCTCGGCGTCGGCTTCGCCCTGATGCTCGCCGGCTTCGGCATGACCACCAACTGGCGGTAAGCCGCCGCCGCGCTCGATCGGGCGACCGTTCAGTCGTCGGCATGGTCCGCTCACTCGAGCTCACGACAAGCGTCACGGCGCAACTAAGGCCCGCTTGTCCTCAGTTGTCCCCAGGGTTATCCCCGGACTGTGCGTTATCCACCCAGTTGTCCACAGCTGGGGACGAATGACACCGGTGTGATTCCCGGGGGGATGGTATGCCGCCCGGTCCGGCGGCTCGGAAAGCGGTCGCCTCGGAAAGCGGCCTCAGCCGGTCAGGTAGCGCGCCACGCCGGCGGCGACGATCGCGCCGGTGACGGCCGCGGCGCCGCCGTACGCCACCGCCGCATTGCGCCGGCCGCGCGCGAAGACGAACGCCAGGAGCAGGCCGGTGAGGAAGCCGCCGACGTGCGCCTGCCAGGCGATATTCGGATAGAGCAGCGGCAGGGCAGCATTGATCGCGAGGTTGAGCATGATGCCCTGGGTGCTGCGCCCGAGGGCCCGGTTGAGGACTATCAAGGCGCCGAACAGCCCGAACACCGCGCCCGAGGCACCGACGACCCCGCCGGTCGCGGTCACCGGGTTGAGCAAGATGTAGGCCACCCCGCCGCCGATGGCGCTGACCAGGTAGAGGATCAGGAAGCGCACCTTGCCCAGCAGCGGCTCCAGATAGGAGCCCAGCATCCACAGGGCGAACATGTTGAACAGGATGTGCATCGGCGGCCCGTGCAGGAAGGCCGAGGTGACGAACCGCCACGGCTCCTCCTCCCCGATGGCCGGGGAGAGCGCGAACCGGTAGAAGATCTCGTCGCTGCGGCTGGCCTGCTCCAGCAGCCAGATGCCCACGCACGCGGCGATGAGGATCAGCGTGACGATCGGCCGGCCGCCCCGGTCCCCCGTCCGGGCACCGAGGACCGTCTTGGTCGTCGGGTGCTCTCGCGCCGATTGGGCGACGCACGAAACACACTGCACCCCAACGGCAGCGGCCCGCTGGCACTCGGGGCATGTGGGGTTGCCGCACCGCTGGCAGCGGACATACGAGATCCGGTCGGGGTGGCGGGGACACACGGGCGCGGGGGCGCCGGGACCGGCATACGGCTCGGTCATCCGGCGCTCCCCGGCGTTCCCGGGAACGGGCGCGGCATAGGGGTCACGCGGTCAATAACGCGGACGGACTCAGGAGAGTTCGACCGACTCGATGACGACCGGCTCGACCGGCTTGTCGTTGGGCCCGGTCGGCACGGCGGCGATCGCGTCGACGACCTGGCGCGACGCGTCGT
>Ga0209607_1004356_pt1 | contig 10538 bp, 6 predicted proteins | sample AD_UKC117_MetaG_FD_184413 | JGI IMG/M metagenome (GOLD analysis project Ga0209607, IMG submission 184413) | Active sludge microbial communities of municipal wastewater-treating anaerobic digesters from Hong Kong - AD_UKC117_MetaG (SPAdes)... | ecosystem: Engineered > Bioreactor > Anaerobic >... | reverse complement strand
CGAGAAGACCGCCAAGAATTACAGCGGAATGATCAAAATGGCGTTCATCCAACGCTACTTGAGAACGCTGGCCTGATGGGTTTTCAGACGGAGCCTAGTACAATTCCCACATGGGCAGGCTTGGGTGCGCAATCGCTTCAGCGCTTCGCATACCGACGCGAGCCCCCGACTCCGATCATCAATCAGGAACTGAATTTGCTCCTCCTACTTCAACCCTACGGCGCGTGGGTGAGCCGCCGTAGGGTTGACCTATTTCCACGCATTGGATCGCCGGCACAACTCCATTGATCTTTCATCCTGAAGTCAGACCGAGCGCAGGATCAGGATCCAGGCCCCAATTCAGGAAAAGCCCAGATGATCAGGAATCGAGATTCCTGGCGGAAGCGATCGGCAACTGGCCGCGTGTGGTTGCCGTGTTGCACGCGGGGCAACGCCCGCTGACGTTGCCCCGCGCGGGTCCGCGAGCGAGGGTCCAATTTGTCGGCACTCCCCTGCCGGATTCTCAGAATTCGATTTCGTGATCGCGTGAACCCGAATTGGGCTCATCGCGGCGCAGCGGGATTTGCGAATGGCGCGCTGGCGCTCAGAAGGAGCACACTCGAATCTGTAGCTATTGTGTTGCTGATATTGGTCTCTCGCAAAGTCGTTAGGCGGCGCGTTGGTAGTGCCGCAACAAGCCGCCCAGGAATCTTTGACATCCATGGCCTGCTACTTTGACCACTCCGCCGCGGATTAACGATTCTCTCAGGGATCCAAATACAGATTCCCCTGACGAGTGGCAGTTCCTCTTGATTCCACAGAATCTCAAATTCAAAAAAGAAAAACCCTGCAGCTATCTGACGAGATAGACGCATTTCAACAATGACAGATCGACGTCATACGGGAGCCGCTGCGCGATCATGTTGAGTTCACGGAGTGCCTTTCAATCGTATCACGCGGAGTGGCGCCGCGAGCAGGAGGCTGACATGACATTCACTAAGAGCCTATCCCAAAAACCCGTTTTTCGTCGATATCTCTAAAGGGCAGGATGCCCGGGAGACCTATGACAGGGATGTCGATGACCAAGAGCATGAAGAAGTGGCGTTGTTCGGATGAATTGTGGGCGTTCGTTGAGCCGCGACTGCCGGAGCACAAGAATACGCATCGCTTTGGTGGCGGACGACCGCGGGTGGATGATCGCTGCGCGTTCGATGGAATCCTGTTCGTGTTGCGGACCGGTTGCCAATGGAATGCGTTGAATGCGACGGGCATCTGTTCGAGTTCGACGGCGCATCGGCGCTTCCAGGCGTGGGCCGAAGCCGGCGTGTTCAGGCAACTTTGGGCCGACGGTCTCGTATGTTACGACGAACTCAAAGGGATCGATTGGAAGTGGCAAAGCATGGACGGCGCGATGACCAAGGCGCCGTTGGGCGGGGGGAAAAATCGGCCCCAATCCGACGGATCGAGCAAAAAGCGGCGTCAAGCGTAGCCTGCTGACCGACGGTCGCGGGATACCGTTGGGGTTGGCGATCGCCGGCGCCAACGTGAACGACTTCAAGTTGGTGGAAGCGACGCTCGACAGCACGCCGATCAGGCGACCTCGAACAACAAGGCGCCGGCGACAACATCTGTGCCTAGACAAAGGGTACGATTACCGCGTTGTAAGAGATGTGGCGAACCGCCGCGGATACACCGCACATATTCGCACACGCGGCGAAGAAAAACTCGCGAAGAAGCGAGGCCACGGAAAATCGCGCCGTTGGGTCGTCGAACGCACGCACAGTTGGCAAAATCGCTTTCGCCGAATCCTGATCCGCTGGGAAAAGAAGGAAGAGAACTACATCGCCGTCCTGCATCTGGCCTCCGCGATCATCGCGTTTCAACAGGCGGGACAGTTATTGGGATAGGCTCTTAGTATCTCATCGAACCCGCTCCGTTTGTCACGCCATTGGGGGTGACGCGTGGCCTGAGAGATCATTGACGTATTTCGACAAGCCGGAGGGAATGGCGGTCCCGTATATGTCACGAGTCATGCCGATTCCGGCATGCTTCAGCCGTTCTGACGGTTCTCCCTGAAAGTAAGTCCCGGGGAGTCGTTTGAGGCTCATCGCGCTTTCGCTCGTCGACGGATATCGCCGAACGCCGGCGCGCAGTTTTCCAGGATCACCTGAGGCGGCCATTTGCGTTGGTGGTGTTTCCCTGGGGCCCGGACTGTCAGCCGCGACGATCTGCGGCCTGTGGCCGACAGCGTGAACAGAGGAAGAGGCGACAATGGAAGCGACCCTGTCCACTGACGAACTGGCCAGACGACTGGCGGATACCATTGAATCAATCGGCGGTCCCGCGTCGATCGAAGAGTTCGTTGGCTCGACGGAAGACGCCGACTTTATGGAAGGCGTGTCGTCGAGACGGATCACCGAGGCCAGAAACGCCGCCTCAAAACTGCAGCGCGGTCGCAAGCCATCCGCAGCGTCGCTGTATCACCTTGAGGCGATCGTCCATCGAAAACACCGGCCGTCGCATCGCATCCGGAACAATACGTTTGACGCGTTTCCCGGCGAGTTTCGGCGCCTGAGAGACGACCCGGCAATCTACCAGCGAATCAAAGAGACTTTCTCGGCGATCGGTCGGATCGACATCACGGAACTGGCGACGTATGAGGGCACAGGTTTCGTGGTTGGCAGGAACCTCGTCATGACCAATCGCCATGTCGCGGAGGCCTTCACCAAGGGAGTCGGGCGTCTTCGTATCCAACTGCAGCCGTTGGGGCCTGAGATCGATTTTCGCGAAGAACCCAGTTCTGAAAGACCCGACGGTTTTGCGCTCAAAGAACCCGTCATGGTCCACCCATACTGGGACATGGCGCTGTTTGAGGCCGACCTGCCCGACATCGAACCGCTGAAGCTGTCGACGACGACCTACGAGGCGCTTCTCAATCGCAATCAGGTGATCGTCGCGATCGGTTATCCCGCCCGAGACCCGCGCAACGGACTTCAGGCCCAGCGGGAGATCTTCGGCGACGAGTTCGAGGTCAAACGAATCGCCCCGGGACGCATCTCTCGGCGGAAGCGAGCCATCACTTCCCGCTGGCTCTCCGCGCCCGTTGCCGCGCTCGCCCATGACGCGTCAACACTCGGAGGCGCCTCGGGCTCCGCAATCATCAACGTTGACGATGGAACCGTGGCGGGCCTTCATTTTGCGGGGCGATACCTGATCGAAAACTACGGAGTTCCCGGTTATGAGCTCGCGCGTGATCCCCGGATCATCGACGCGGGCGTTCAGTTCGCAGGCGCCAGGCCGGCGCCGAACGACGATCTCGATGCGATCTGGCTGAATACGGAATCTCCCGATTCGACGCCGGGCGACGCAATGCGGCGTTCACAACCGCAGATCGTTATCTCACACGCCAATCACACGCCTCTGGACAGGAGCAACCCGATGAGCGAGCGCACGGACGACCTGATTGTCGAAATCCCTTTGCGAATCCACATCTCTCTGGGGCGTCCGACGAACGCGCCCGCGGCTGGCGTCGGCGCCAACGCGGGAGGCGCGCAGACGGAGCCCGATGATCTGGACGACACGCCGGATTATGAGATGGGTGAAAGCACAGGAAGCGGGTACGACCCGGAGTTCCTGAACGAGGAAACGCCCGTTCCCACACTTCCGAAGAAGCTCGCGAAGGACGCCTTCCATTACAAGGGCTCTCCCCTGATTCACTACACCCATTTTTCCGTCTGCCAGAGCAAGTCACGACGACTTCCTCGATTCGTTGCGTGGAACATTGACGGCGGAGAAATGAAGCAGTTGTCGCGCAAGGGAATCAAGTTCATTCTCGATCGGCGCGTTCCTCAGGAATACCAGGCCGGAAACGAACTCTACGTTGACAACAAGTATGACCGCGGACATGTGGCGCGTCGCGCCGACCTCAACTGGGGGCCCGTGAAGGAAGCGAAACGCGCGAATCGCGATTCATTCTTCTTCACAAACATGACGCCGCAGCACGAGAAGTTCAATCAGTCTTCCAAGGGCGGTCTGTGGGGGAGGCTGGAAAACGCGATCTTTGAAGACGTGGATGTTGAGGACCTGCGAGTCTCCGTGATCGCCGGGCCGATCTTCCGGGACGATGACAAGACCTATCGCAATGTGCAGATCCCGGCGGACTTCTGGAAACTGATCGCCTTTCATGACGCGGAGGACGACGAGTTCAAAGTGGCCGCCTTCATCATCACACAGCGAGACCTCGTCTTTACTGAACGTCGGCAGATCGACGACTTTCGTCTCTACCAGGTGTCGCTCAGCAAGCTTGCTCATGAGACCGGATTGAATTTCGACGAGATCTCGGACTTCGACTCCTTTGACAGCCAAAGCGAGTCCGTTCGCGGCGCCGCCGCTCGGGAAATCACGTCGCGTGAGTCGTTGTTTTAGTCCTCTAACCACTAGTTCAATCGTGATACCCGACGCTGACAAACATGAATTGATGGAAAGATCCGGAAACCGAAGAACGCTTGCGCGCGCGCAGGAACTCTTCGACGCGGGCGTTCTTACGCCATTCATTGGCGCCGGTCTAAGCGCGAACTTCGGTTTTCCACTATGGGACGCGATGCTCCTGCGGATTGCGGAGCACGTCTCTCTTGCCAAATCAAAGACCTTCAAACGGCTGTTTCCTGACCATCTTCCTGAGGTGGCCGCTTACCTGCGCGAGACCGCCGATACAAATGTCTTCCAGCGTGCGTTTGAGAGTATCTTCAATCGACCGATACGCTCAAACGAACCGACTCACAAGGCCTTGCTGTCATGCTGGGAATCTCGCGGCCCTATCGTCACGACAAACTACGACCAGGTGATCGAGCATCATGCGTCATCCATGGGGATCCGGTTTGCCAACGGAACGACCAAAGGAATTTCCGGAATCGAGACTCCGGATGTTGTTGCCGCGATCGACTTCAGGGAGTTTGCACTTATCAAACTCCACGGAGACTACCGTCTCGGAAACGGCCGTGTAGATACACGTGAGGCTTACGCAGCCGCATACAACAGACGTGACGGCTACCTGTTGAACGCGTTTAGAAAGCTCCTCTACAGCCGAAGCATACTGTTCCTGGGGTGCGGTCTTCGCGATGAGACTGCCGAGATCATGAAGCGAGAGCTTAACCCAAGGACGCAGTCAGTGTTCGAGCACTTTGCGGTCTTCACACTACGTGAAAACGGGGATGCTCCTGAAAGATGGCGGCGTCAGCTCGAGCGTCGTGGTGTGACACCGATCTGGATCCCCCACGGCCGATACGACCTGATCCCGACCCTGATTTCGATGCTTCGGAATCGAGAGTGCAGCCAGACCGGCGCTTCCATGAGCCTGACCCTGGCGATAGAGCACGGAGACCGGTCCGGAGATCACGATGATGGGGTCTCGCTGGACGATGTCAGAAACAGGCTCACCGCTGAGTTGGAAATCGGAGCTCACGTGCCGGCGCCGATCGTCGAAGGCGCGTTCCGGAACGCGACCTATTTGCGGATCAGGCGGTCGGCGGAGCCTCTGGAGACCTGGCTCGCCCGACTTGAGAGGTTTGCGCGCAATGCCAGAGTTCGCATTTCGGCAACGCTCGGCGATCAGACCTGCAGCAGGGTGCTTCTGAACGAACGAATTCAGATCGCGCGTGATCTCCTCTACCTCAGGCATGAAGATCCCTCGTCTTCCAGAAAGCTGGGATTGCTGATTGCTGTTTGCGAGGGATTCAGTCAGTACGACGAGATAAAGCGTCGGTATCACTGCGAACCGGCCATGGCGATCCCATGCCCAAATGATCGGTTTCGTGAATATACAGGATATTCCGTATTCGGGACGCGTTGCCTGAGGCGTGATGCGTGCGAGATTCAACTGGGCTCTGAAGGTGTGGTCGACTTGTTGAGTCCGCTACGCGTTGCACATCCCGATTTTCGAAGGATTCACCTCGAGAATGCTGTGGAAAGAGACACTACCCCAGAGCGACGTCGTCGGAAGGACAAGGTGAGTTTCGCTGTTTCACGTGAAAGCGGTGATTGGCGCATCCAGTCATGGCCACGAGGGCGCAGTGACGGCGAGCGCATTCGGGACAATTCTTCAAGGTCGCTCAGGTGGAATGGTCTCACGATCGTCGCCCAAGCAACGGCTGGCGAACTCGTATTGACAACTTCGGCCGAGGACCTGGTTAAGACTGACTCAGCATGGAGTGCGTGGTTAGGTCACGGACCGCAATTCAAGATTGTACACAATCCGAGGAAAACCTGATATGGCAAGACTCTGGATCAATGTCGCGAGTTACATAAACGTTGACAGCGACGGCTACGTCTATGACAAGGATTGTCTCGAGGGCGCGCTCGGATGCGTAATAAAGGTCTACGGCGGCGAGGAGATTCCTGAAGGGCGGACTATCAGGGCGTTGAAGATTCCCAGGTATCTTGCCGACACAACTCGTGAGAATGCGTTTATTGACACGCTGCTTGAGAACGAACACCGCGTCGTCCAAAGGGTTTTCGCAAAGGCGCCCGAGAGCGGCTTTCTTGGGCTTCTGCGATCGACATCGAGCGATGGTATCCCCCCAATGCGACAGCTGGCGCCGCGGCATGTGCGCTACTGTGAGGGTTCCGGAAAGGAAAAGGAACTGGGGGGCGGCCTTTTCCTATTCAGCTTCAAGAAGTCAAAGCCGCCTCGCATGGCGTGTCTTCGAGTTTCCAGTGGCGAAGAAGTGGCGGTATTCCCTGAGCTGCCCGAGCTCCGCAAAGTCGTGGAAGGCGATGACGACTTGCAGGCGAAGCTCGCAAACCTCCAGGATGCGGACCCACGCAAGCATGTGACGTATCGGCTTTGTGTGGAAGCAAACTCCCGGATCCCATCGAAATGTGAAGAGCTGAGTTCACACCTGGAGGACGAGGATAGTGACTCTGACGTGTGGTACATCCTGCCTCCATCCATACTCTATGATTGGGGTTTTGGAAATCTCCAGGAGGTCATCAGTACTGGTCGACTGCATGATTGGGGAATCTCCAAGCACCTCAAGTTGAGCCGAACGGTACTGCAGGGTCTGCAAACGCTCCATCAAAAGCAATTTCTTCATGGTGACATCAGGCCGGCCAATGTCATGTACGTGGGTGGGTGGGATGAACCCGAGCAATATGTGTTAATAGACTATGGGAGCTTCAATGATGCGCCTCGAGCTGTGGACTTGGGAACTCCCGGCGGACAGACGCTACTTGGGCCATCGGTCAGGCCGGAAAGGCAGAGCCCGTTCTACTCCAAGGAGCGTCGGATTGCGTCTGAATTCGAGTCTGCCGACACGGCGTTCATCTGGTGTGACCACGCCCTGGGCTTGTCGAACGACAGCGAAGATAAAGGCGGGATTCTCATTCGCCTGGGATGGCGGAACTGTTTTGATAGTGGCGAAGGAAAAGGTCATCGCGTAGCCGAGAATCAGCGGAAGTTGATTCGAGAGGCGCTACAGGCGTCTGCGAAACAGATGATGAAATCGGATGCGGCAGTATCCACCACAGGCCTTGTTCGCGACGACTTGGTAAGACTCCGTGAGTTTGTGTTCAGGATATACGCGACACGCCGGTCGGGGGAATTCCTCGATATTCTCTGCCGGCCTGAGTGCTACAAGGTCTTACACGATCGGATCTCGATTCCGGCCAAGCTTGAGTCTGTAGACGACGGCGTGTTCCTGTCTGTTCCGCGAGTGATCGAGATGCGACAGCTCAGTTGTGCGACAGACGTCTATAGCGTCGGCGTCCTGTTATTGTACACGGTGTTTTGTGGAAAGGCGTTCCAGAGCACGGCTGCACAATCGAATAATGCCGGCCCTGGTGTTGAGGAGTCAAAGGCAAACCTCAATGAGCAATCTGAGACGCTCAGAGTCGAAAAGGAGTTTCGTGAGTTTGTGGCGACTCTGGAGAATACGACTTACTTCCACCAACTCTGGCCCCGCGTCGGAGAAGTATGTCATCATCTCGAAGAGTGCTTCAGGAATAAAGTTGCCGATCTCAGAGAGTTCGAATACTCGAAGGTGGATGGCCGTGATGGCGCCCACGAGGACGCGAACTTGAATGATCGGGTGGTTGTAAAGCTTGATGATGAGTTGGTGAGCCTGGTGGAACGAATTGCATACACAGTGCCGGGTGTGAGCAGGATGTTGCGGGTAATTGACAAAAATATCGCCCACTTTGCGTTCCTTATGCAGTTCGTGTTGTGCTGCATGCATCGTGTATCGGAGATTGAGAGCCGCAGTCACTCCCGTGTACATCAGATGCCATTTTGCGGGGACCGACTTTCGGGCTTTGCGGAGAATGCGGTTGCAGGAGCGATCACGCGTCTGCAGAAGCTGCAGGAAATGGTCTCACGGGAGTATTTCGACGAAGCCTTTGGGAACCGCGATATCAACATTCCGGAGGATATCAATGAGATCAGGCCTCCGGCGGACCTCTATAGCGAGGTGAAGGATTTGCGAAATGAGGTTCAGGCCTACCAGTCGAAGCAACAGAGGCTGGAAGAAGCAATCAGCAATGTTCAGAAGTGCATCAGGGATGCCAAAGCCGACTTGAATCGAGGGACGGTTCGGTGGATGCCGGCAGTGAAAGAGGCACTGCAAAGGCTAGACATTGCTGAGAGAGCATCTGTTGATACAGTTTTGAAAAAGGTTGATGATGCCGAGGATAAGGTCCGAGCCGTTCAGTAGTTCGCATCGTGTGGATCCCCGGTGCCTGTATGTTCAGGGAATCGGTTCGCAGGCGTCGACGGACGGCTGGGAGCTGTTGTGGGACCTCGCGCTGTTTGGTCGGCCGATGGGCGAGCGAACAGAGGGATTCAGCGCGAAGGATCCGCTGCGCTCCCGAGCGGAAGATCAACGACGAAAGCCATCGGCGCCTGAATCGGACGAATCGTCTGTCAAAGCGATACTGAAAGGCGCCGATCTCGATCCGCGCGACGAGGCCGCGGCGGCGTTCGTCACGCGATTGATGGCGAGACTGGGCCTTGGGGGCGCTGTCCCGGTGGAAGCGGCCGGCGGGAAGGCGGCGCCTGCAACCGGATCGTGGCGAGGCCGGATCGCCGAGCGGTTTCTCTGGTGTTTTCTCGAGCGGATCACGCGTTACTGTTTCGATTCCGATGTTCGGCGAAGAATCAGGAATCGGCTGCGTCGGCGGATTACCAGGTCTGAAACTCCGATCGTTCTGGTGGCGCATGGGATCGGCGCGCTCGTCGCGTACGAAGCGCTTTCGGAATTGACGCCTGAACAGGCGCAGCGGGTCCCGCTGTTTGTCACGTTGGGTTCGCCACTCTGCATTCGCGTGATTCAGGAGTGGTTGACGCACAACGGGACGCCGATTGCGACGCCGGCGGGAGTCGCCTGGTGGCACAATTTCGCCACGAGCCAGGACCCGATCACACTGGACAGCCGCCTCGCAGGGGATTTCCCGAACAGGTCGGGCGTCTTCGGTGAACTACAGGACCATCACATCGTCAACCCCAGTCTGGAGGACGCGTCCAACTTCAATCCTCACGACGCGGCGAGTTACCTATCGCACCCTGAAGTTCGCTCCGTCGTTCATCAGGCGATGCGGCTCGACTCAGCGGGGCGGTTCGTCATCGCCCGCGATGTCGCGCACGCTTTCGCGGCGCCGGATGTGCGACAACCGGTGCTGATTGAAGCGCTTGAACTGAATTACCCCGCTGTCGACGAGTCCCATGAGGAGATGACAGAACGCGAGTCACGGCAGCGTAAGCGCAGCAAGCGCTTCACGAGTCTGGAAGGCCGAATCAAGGTTCTCGCAAAACGAGTGAAGGCCGTGGTTGAGGAACAGGCCGACCAAGAAAACTCAGAGGATGAAGTCAGGGCGGCTCGGATCATGAAGCTCCGCAAGTACGTGTCGGCCCACTTGACGCCCTCGGAGATTCAGGCGCTGGCGACGATCCACGCCGACCTCAATATCTATGCGATGTGGCGAAGTTCTTCCAAGAAAAAGCTGATCCATCGATCGCATCGCGCCATCGGCGCTGAAGCGGCGAGAGCGAGTTTCAAGTCAATGGGAGAGGGCGTCACATGGGCGGTATTGGATACCGGATGCCGTTTCGATCATCCGCATTTCCGACGACGGCGGGGCAGGGACGGCGCCGGCATCGACAACTCTCTCGTGATCGATGTGCTGGACTGCACGACGACGTCAGATCTGCCGGAATCGATCACGGACGCGAACCTCAGCGATCCAGATGGCCACGGAACGCATGTGTCCGGCATTATCGCCGGACGGGGGCGGGTCAGGCGGGTCGTCTACGAGGGCGTTGCGCCGAAGACGCGACTGCTCGTCTATAAGGTGCTGAACGATCACGGTGTTGGCGAGGACGCGTGGATCATCAAGGCGATTGATGACATTTTTCGGCGCAACGCTTCCAGCGCCAGCCTCGCGGTTCATGGTGTTAACCTGAGTCTCGGCGGTCCATTCGATGCGACTGTATACGGATGCGGCTTCTCGCCGATCTGCAAGGAGCTGCGTGATCTGTGGCGACAGGGAACGCTGGTCTGTGTCGCTGCGGG
>Ga0209607_1004355_pt1 | contig 10538 bp, 14 predicted proteins | sample AD_UKC117_MetaG_FD_184413 | JGI IMG/M metagenome (GOLD analysis project Ga0209607, IMG submission 184413) | Active sludge microbial communities of municipal wastewater-treating anaerobic digesters from Hong Kong - AD_UKC117_MetaG (SPAdes)... | ecosystem: Engineered > Bioreactor > Anaerobic >... | reverse complement strand
GGCACGTCCGTCATCCGCGAGACGATCTTCGAGAACCGTTTCATGCATGCGCCGGAACTCTCCCGCCTCGGCGCCGATATAACGGTGCGCGGGCAGGAGGCCATCGTGAAGGGCGTCGCCCATCTCACCGCCGCGCCGGTCATGGCGACGGACCTGCGCGCCTCGGTCTCGCTGGTGATCGCTGGGCTTGCCGCCGAGGGGGAAACCGTGGTGAACCGCATCTATCACCTCGACCGCGGCTTCGAACGCCTCGAAGCCAAGCTCGGCGCCTGCGGCGCAAAGATCGAACGCCGGTCCGGGGAAGAGGAATAGGGAACACCCGCGCGGCGGATTGTGTGGGGGAAGGGCTGACAACAAGGGGGATGTCGTGAAAGCCGCACAAACATTGGTCCTGATCTGTCTCCTGTCGGCGGCGGCCTGCTCACAGCCGTCTGCTCCGGCCCCCGAACCGGACCTCAAGGCACCGGCAGCCACCCCGGAAGCGCCCTCTGCGTCGGCAGAGGCCGAAAGCGGGATTTCGCTGCCCGACTACACGGTCGTCGAGCGGCGGGCGGCGCCACCATACAAATTGGCCATTGATGTCCGGCTGCCAGAAAAGGTCAGCAAGGAGGACCTTGCGGCGATTGCGAAAAAGCTGAAGAGTCAGGAAGCAGACTCCTACGACCGTATTTTCATTCTCTACTACCTGCCGGACATGGTTGTCGGCTCCGGCGCTTGGGCGTCCACCCATTTCAATCCGACGCTCGAGGTGAAGATTCTCGGCCTGTCCGCAGACGCGGAGAAGGCGGCCGCCGCCGCTAGTCAGGCCATCGAGAACAAGATCGGCGTCTGGATGGACGAACGGCCTTACGTTGGCGCGACCAATGTCCTTTACTCGGAAGATGGGCGGCTGAAGCTGAAAACGACCTATATGGATGGGAGCGGCTCGCTGAAGACCCTGGTGGAGACGTCCGACACCCGCGGCCGGAAGTTCGAGGATGAGGAGGGAAACGATTTCGGTGAATACTATATCCTCGAACCGGACGGGGATCTCTCCCTGTACGACAATGAGGGCTTCATCCTCAGTATGCACAAGAAGTCCTAAATCCCATTTGTTAAGGCCATCAATCATTCATCCATGCCGAGCCCCCCATGACTGAACTGAAACCCCTCCGCCTGATCGCCGAGGAGCCGGAAGATCTCGAAATCATCTCCGCCGCGGTGCAGGACGCCGTCGTGAAGGCCGAGAACCTGAACTACGAGGCCCGCCACCGTCGCTTCGCGCTGGAGATCAACCGGTTCCGCTGGGAAGAGGGCACGCAGAAACGCGGCGAGGCCGAGCGCGTCCGCTCGCTGCTGGCCTTCGACGGCGTGTTGGGCGTGAAGACCCGCGCGGTCAACAAGGCCGACCCTGAGATGATCCTCTCGCTGCTGCAGGTGACGTTCACGCCGGACGCCGAACCGCCGGGCGGCAAGGTCACGCTCCTCTTCGCAGGCGACGGCGAAATCGCCCTCACGGTCGAAGCCCTCGACGCGACCCTGCTCGACAGCGACTATATCTGGCACACCCGCCACACCCCAAACCACGACCGCCGGAAACGGTAGGACCTACCCCACCTTCCGGTGGCACACCGCCTGGATCTTGTTCCCGTCCGGGTCTCTCACATACGCCCCGTAATAGTGTGGATGGTAATGCGGGCGGGGGCCGGGCGGGCCCTCGTCCTTGCCGCCATGGGCCAGCGCCGCCGTGTGGAAGGCGTCCACCGCCGCCCGGGTCTCCGCGATGAAGGCGACATGCGTGCCGTTGCCGTTCGTGGCCGCCTTGCCGTCGAACGGGGGGCCGATGAACAGTTTCGGGCCGGTCAGGTCGCCGAATGCGATGCCGCCGTCATATTCGAACAGGACCGGTATTCCGAGGGTGCGGGTCACGGCGATCCAGAAGGGCTTCACGCCGTTCCAGTCATTGGTGCCGAGGGTTACATGGCTGAACATCGGTCTGCCTCCCCATCCATCTGCCGTAGACAGGGTACGCCCGGGCCGGGCTTTGGCCAAGCAGAACCCGTCCAAAGTGCCGAATCGCCGCCTTGCCAGCGGCGGGCGGAGAGTCCATGAAGCGGGGTTTACAGCAACCGGAGCCCGCCCCATGGCCCGCACGTTCAACGCTTCCGCACCGGACTTCGAGGCCCGGTTCAGCCGCTTCCTCCGGGAACAGCGGGCGGACGGCCATGACGTGGCGGGGATCGTGGCAAAGATCCTGGACGATGTGGACGCGCGCGGCGGCGCCGCCGTGGCCGACTACACGTCCCGCTTCGACGAGCTCCAGATCGACCCGACGACCCTCCAGTCCGACAACGTGGACCTCGCCGCCCTCGCGGCCGAGTGCCCGGCGGACCTGAAAGCCGCTATCGACTATGCGCACGACCGGATCGCAGCCTATCACGCCGCCCAGCGCCCCGCCGACCATTCGTTCACGGATGACACGGGCGTCGAACTCGGCTGGCGCTGGACCTCGCTCGAAAGCGTCGGCGTCTATGTGCCGGGCGGGCGGGCGAGCTATCCGTCCTCGGTCCTGATGAACACGGTGCCGGCCAAGATCGCTGGCGTCGACCGGATCGTCATGGTGGCTCCGGCGCCGAAGGGCGAGCTGGCCCCGGCGGTCGCCTATGCGGCGCTCAGGGCCGGCGTGCACGAATTCTATCCCATCGGCGGGGCCCAGGCCGTCGCCGCGCTCGCCTTCGGGGCAGGACGCCTCCAGCCGGTCGACAAGATCGTCGGCCCCGGCAACGCCTTCGTCGCCGAAGCCAAGCGCCAGGTCTTCGGCCGCGTCGGCATCGACACGATTGCCGGCCCCTCGGAAATCCTCGTCATTGCCGACGAGACCGCCAATCCGGACTGGATCGCCGCCGACCTGCTCAGCCAGGCCGAGCACGATCCCTCGTCACAGTCGATCCTGATCGCTGTGAATGAGTCTGTGGGCAAGGCTGTGGATAACGCTGTGAATGCGCAGTTGAAAACGCTGGCCACGGGCGAGCGCGCAGCGCGGTCCTGGTCGTCCCACGGCGCCATTATCACCGCCCGCGACCTCGATGAGGCCGCTGCCATCGCCAACCGCATCGCCGCCGAGCACGTCGAACTGGCCGTCGCCGATCCCGACGCCATGTTGCCGAAGATCCGCCACGCCGGCGCGGTCTTCCTCGGCCACCTGACGCCGGAAGCGCTCGGCGACTACGTCACCGGCTCGAACCACGTCCTGCCGACCAGCCGCGCGGCGCGCTTCTCCTCGGGCCTCGGCCTCTATGACTTCCTGAAGCGGATGAGTGTGCAGCGCGCGAGCCCGGCCGGTTTCGCCGCGCTCGCCCCAGCCGCCCTGCGCCTTGCCGAGGCCGAGCGCCTGCCGGCCCATGCCCGCTCCATCTCGATCCGCTCGAACGCAGGCACCGCCGATGAGTGACAAGGACTGTCTGATCGCCGTCGAGATCGACGACGAGACGCTTGGTGCGTCCGGCCCGGATGCCGAGCACGAGCGCCGCGTCGCCATCTTCGATCTGATCGAGCAGAACAGCTTCGCGCTGCCCGAAATCGACCGCGGCCCGTACATCCTGACGCTGTCGCAGGTCGAGCGCCGCCTCGTCTTCGCGGTGAAGGACGAGGCGCATCAGGACGTGCACACGTTCATCCTGTCGCTCGGCCCGTTCCGGGGCGTGATCCGCGACTATTTCATGATCTGCGACAGCTATTACGACGCGATCCGTACCCAGACGCCGCACCAGATCGAGGCCATCGACATGGCCCGGCGCGGCGTTCACAACGAGGGCTCGGAACTGCTCGCAGAACGCCTGAAGGGCAAGGTCGAGGTCGACTTCCTCACCGCCCGGCGCCTGTTCACCCTGATCTGCGCCCTCCACGCCGGACAGGCGCGGGCCGCGGGCTAAAGCCCCAGCGATTTCAGCAGGCCTTCGATCTTCGCCCTTTGCACCGGGTCGTCGAAGGGAAAGGCGCGCAGGAAGGCTTCCGTACTGATCGTCGGATCGCGCTGGCGGGCATACTCGATCCAGCGCGCGGCGGCGGCATCGTCCCCGGCATGCTTGCGGGCGGCAGCGGCCACCACGGCGATGTGGACATGCGCGCCCGGCATGCGCATGGCCCGCTCTGACCATTCGATGGCCTCGGCATGATTGTCCCGGATGAGATGCGTGATGCCCCGCGTCGAGAACATCGCATAGCCGAGCGGGTCCAGCGGGCTCAGACGGTAGGCGAGATCGACATCCCGTTCGCCCTCGGCGCCATGGCCGGACATGCTTCGCGTCAGGCCGCGCAGGTAGACCGCCTGCGCATAGTTCGGGTTCAGCGACACGGCCCGGTCCAGCCAGTGAAAGGACCCACCTAGGTCCTTCTCGATCCAGTGCGTCCGTCCCATCACGAGGTTCGCGAACGGATCGAGGGGATCGCACGTCATGGCCGCTTCGGCTGAGGCCCGCGCGCCGGCGATCTCGGCATCGGTATCCGGCTGGTAGCCGAGGAAAGCATTCTGGAAGCGGGTGAAAGACAGACCGGCATGGGCGCGCGTGAAGTCCGGCGCGCGCGCCAGCGCCTGTCCGAACAGGCCCTGCGCGATCTCGTTGTCCCGCCGGGTGAAGCGGAACATGTGGTTGAGGCCGAGATGATAGGCCGACCAGGCATCGAGACTGGTCGCCGGCAGGGCCCGCGCCATCCGGGCCTCGTTCAGCGGGATGTGCACGTCGAGTTCCGACACGATGGCGGAAACGATCCTTTCCCGGAATTCGTGCACGTCGCCGATGTCGCCGGCATAATGCTCGGCCCACAGAACGCCGCCGCCCCGCGTCTCGGACAGCTCCACCGTCACCAGAAGGCGCGATCCCGCGATCTCTACCGCGCCGGAGAGGATATAGCCGACCCCCAGAACCTCGCCGATATGGCGCACGTCCGGCTCGGCGCTCCGGAAACGGAACGTGGAGCCCCGCGCGATGACGAACAGCCAGCGCAGGCGCGACAGGCTGGTGATCAGCTCATGCGGCAGGGCATCGGCCAGCGAGCCCTACGCGCCCCCGATGCCGATCAGCCGGAACGGCAGCACCGCGATCGAAGACTTCTCACCGATCTCGGTCAGGGCAGGCGATCCGCGCGTTTCGGACTCCGCCGCCGCCACCACGGTCACCGGCGCGGGCAGGGGCTCGACCCGGTGGATCTCCGGCTCGACCGCAAACCGGAAGCCAATCCCGTGCACGGTCCGGATCAGGCGCTGGGCGCGGCCGTCGTCGCCCAGCAGCTTGCGGGCAGACTTGATCCGGCTCGACAGGGCCGAGTCCGAAATGGCGCGCCCCTCCCAGATACGGTCGATGATCTCTTCCTTGCTCACCAGCCGGTCGTGATTTTCCACCAACAGCAGCAGCAACGACAGGACCTGAGGTTCCGTCGGCGACGGTTCGCCGCCCTGCCGCAGCTCGAATCTGGCCTGATCCAGCTCGAAATCTTCAAAACGATAGATCATTGGAGGATAGCTTAGACGGAATCCCGGATTTCTCCAGAATTTCTCCAGACTCTCTCCAATTCTGCCTGACCTGCCTCCGGTAGGGTCCTTTCATCGGCGCCGGGATGGAGCTGGTGCCCAGCAAAAGACTGAAAGGAATACACCATGCCCCTCGTTACGATCGACGTGATCAAGGACGTTTTCACCCCGGCCCAGAAGCAGGACCTGATCGAGCGCGTCACCGACGCCATGGTCTCCGTCGAAGGCGAAGCGATGCGCCCGGTCACCTGGGTCCGCATCATGGAAGTGGAGCAGGGCGACTGGGCCATCGGCGGCCAGGCCCTCAAGGCGAAGGACGTCCACGCTCTCGCAAGTGCCAACGCGGCCTGACCCGGGCCAGTTTCAACCGACTGCCACCCCCACCCCCCGGGCCGGATGAGAGGTTTACCGCCTTTCATCCGGCCTTTCCCGTTCCCGGGACAGGTCCGGCCCCGGCAAAGGGCTGACTTCCAAAGCTTGCCGGAATCCCTGCAAAGCGTTAAGGCGCACCCTACATTAACGGGTGGCGGCGCAATGGACCGTCCTGTTTTGGAGACTGCATGTCGAAGGAAGAACTGATCGAATTCGAAGGTACGGTGGTGGAACTGCTGCCGAACGCGACCTTCCGCGTGAAACTCGAGAATGACCACGAGATCATCGCCCACACGGCCGGCAAGATGCGCAAGAACCGCATCCGCGTGCTGACCGGCGACAAGGTGATGGTCGAGATGACGCCCTATGACCTGACCAAGGGCCGCATCACCTACCGCTTCAAGTAAATCCCCATGGCGTTCCCCGGGGCCGCGCGGCTCATCCTTGCCAGCGCCAGCCCCCGGCGGCGGGACCTGCTCGCCCAGATCGGCATCGTGCCGGACGCCATCTGCCCCACCGACATCGACGAGACCCGCCGCAAGGACGAGAGCCCGCGCGAGCTGGCCTTGCGCCTTGCCCGCGAGAAGGCGGTCGCCTGTCCGGAAGAGGGCTATGTGCTGGCCGCCGACACCGTCGTCGCCCTCGGCCAGCGCAATCTCGAGAAGGCGGCTGACGAGGCGGAGGCCGAAGCCTTCCTGCGGCTCCTCTCCGGCCGGGCCCACCAGTGCATCACCGGCCTCGCCGTGCGCGCGCCGGACGGCCGCGTCAGCGCCCGCACCGTGCTCGCCCGCGTGAAGTTCAAACGTCTGACCGAAAAAGAGATCGCCACCTATGTCGCCAGCGGCGAATGGAAGGGCAAGGCCGGCGGCTACGGCATTCAGGGCATGGCCGGCGCCTTCATCACTGGCATCAACGGCAGCTACACCGCCATTGTCGGCCTGCCGCTCTACGAGACGAAAGCGATGCTCGAAGGCATGGGCTGGCGGGCGTCCTGACGGCAGGACGCCGCGCGGTCAGAGACCCTTCGCCTTGACCTTGTCCCGGCCCGTATTCTTCGCCTCGTACAGGTAGGCATCGGCCGCCCGGATGATCTCGCTGGCCGTCATCTCGGGTTCATACCTCGCAAGGCCGAACGAGGCGGTGACGCCGGAGACCTCCTCACCGTTCTCGCCGATCGGCACGACGGTGCCCTTGAGGCTGTGCTTGATCTTCACCAGCAGGTTATAGGCGGCGACGACATCCGTCTGGGGAAGGATCACTGCGAATTCCTCCCCGCCGATGCGGGCCACCATGTCCTGGCCCTTGATGTTCTGGGACACGATGTGGGCGAACGTCTTCAACACCGCGTCACCGGCCTGATGGCCATGCGCGTCGTTGATGTTCTTGAACTGGTCGATGTCGGCCATCGCGAGGCAGAACCCCTGTCCGCCGCGCCGCGCCTGTTCGATCTGCAAACTCAGGCGCTTGTCGAACGCGCGCCGGTTGGAAATCGAGGTCAGCGGGTCCCGCATGTACTGGTTCTGGATTTCCTCGAGTTCGATATTCAGCGTCGCAATCTGTTGCTGCGACTCCTTCAGGCCCTTTCTGAGCTCGAGTGTCTTCGCCGCCATCCGGCGGTTTTCGGACATCAGCTGGGAAATCACGCCGTTCAGCTCCATGCCGGACATGGCATTCGCCAGGCTGCCGCCGATGGCGTTTAGCGACGTGTGATACTCGTCGTTTGTCTGAACGCTCTGCTGGACCATCTGGAGGATGCCGGAGATCTCCTTCTCCATGGCCTCGCCGATATTGTGCTGGGCCGTCTCGCCCGGGTCCAAGTCGATCATGTCCTCGCAGATTGCCTCGATGTCTTCGGGCGGCAGGCTGCCTTTCACCTCGATAATCCGGTCGACACGGGCGACGAGCGCCGGGTCTGTGCCCGCCGCATAGGTGTACCAGACCGAATAGGTCTTGGGGTCCGGGGGCGTGCGGTATTTCTGGATATACTCGAAGGCCTTCGTGGCGTTCTGGAAGACGTCGCGCAATGCCTGGCCCGGCGGGAGCGGCGTGCGCGTTTCGGTACGGCCTGTGGACATGGCTTCCATGGCGATCTGACTGCTCTGCGTTTCTGAGGAATACGGAGGCAAGCTATCCAGACCCTTTTGCTCGGCAGTTAATTCAATCGGCGCATTTTTCCCCGCGCCAAACATATCGTCCGGGCAATGATGTTTGTACGAACTGTCCCGCGCTGTCGCGTTTTGGGACAGAAAAGGCGATGAGTGTCCGATCCTGTGTCACGAGGATAGAACGCGCTCTATCCGCGCCCCGATCCCAATGCCGGCGCCGCATCCGCGTCCGCCAATCCTCCCGTGCCGGTGCCGCGTCCATTCTTGCGCGCATGGACCAGCTGGATGATTTCATCTCGGGCGCAATAAAGGCCGCGCCGGGTGTGGTGGCCGACCTCCTGTCGCTGGGCGCGTATAAGGTGCGGCCGGGCTTCCTGAAACAGGCGAACGCCAGCCGCTGCCGCGTCCAGCTTGCCTACCTTCCGGCCTTCGTTCGTCAGCTGATCTTTCTGCTCGCGGCGGGCCTGATACCTGTCCGTTTTGAATGAAAATGCCGGAACGCCAGCGGGCGCTTCCGATCGAATGTGCTGGCGGTAACGGAAAACCCCTCTCCCGCAGGAGAGGGGGAAGTGCTTGTTACGTCCGTTCCATCGTGGTCACAGCCGCGAGGCTGAGGGCGACCAGGGCGGCGATGCCGAGCCAGAGCGGGTTCGTGCTGGCGAGGATGCCGGCCTGTTGCTGGGCGGTCGAGATTGCGGTGACGATCGTGTTGTCGACCGTGATCCAGTCGCCGAGCAGGCTCGGCACCTGAAGCGCGGCAACCACGGCACCGGCCCCGCCGGCCGCCAGCAGGAGTGTCTTGCGCACCATCGACCGGCGGCGGACTTTGCCCATCACCTCGTCGATGAAGGGTTTTGCCTCGAGCGCACGGTCTTCGGCCGCAAACAGGCTGGCGAGGTCTTCGAAGGTTTCTTCTTCGCGCATGTTTCTACTCCATCACGCCACTTGGGCATTCGCAAGATGCTTGCGAAGGGCTTCGACCCCTCTCAGCACGTGGGATTTGACAGTGCCAAGCGGCCAACCGGTGGCTTCGGCCGCTTCGCGATGGGAGAGCCCGGCAGCGACGCACATGACGACGCAGACACGCTGGGCTTCGGTCAGGCGGTCGAGCGCCCGGGACAGGTCCATCCTGTTTTCTGTCTGGCTGGCCGACCGGTCTCCGATCTTGTCGAACGGGATGATCTCTGCCGTCTCGTCGAACTCGATCTCGGGCCGGGTCTTGCGGCGCACCTGCAGGAACTCACGCCAGCAGATGGTGCAGATCCAGGCGCTGAACGTTCCGCCGGCATAGGTACCGATCTTCTGCCAGGCCGTAAGGAAGGTCATCTGGGCGATGTCGTCCCCGGCACTGGCCGAGCCCGTGAGGCGGCGGGCCATGCCGCGGACGCGGGCCTGGTGGCGGCGGACGAGTTCGGCAAAAGCCGCCTCGCTGCCGCGTGCCGCATCGGCGGCCAGGTCCGGATCGGTGCGCATGTCCCGTCCTCCGTCGGCGACCAGATAAAGCTCAGGCCTTCCGGTCATTGCGACCCGACACCCACAGGCCGAGATAGGCAAGGCCGAGGAAGACCGGGAAGGCGGCAACGCCGAGCATCGGACGGATGGCTTCACCTTCTTCCATGCCGACCATCCAGCCGAGGAAGGCGAAGGCGAGGCCGGCGGCAATGAACAGCACGCCGCGGCGGAGGTCGGCCCGGACCGGGTCGTTGGCCAGCGACAGGCGCACCATCATTTCGTCGGACAGGACCTGTCCCTTGTCGATGGCATGGCGCAGGGTTTCGTGCACCGTGGTGCGCTTCTTCGAGTTGAACAGGCTGACCAGCCAGACAATCGCAACAATCGACCCGAACAGAATTGCCGGGACCAGAACATCTTCGCCCATTTCAGGCTCCTTCTTTCAATTCCCGCGGCACGATTGCCGCTTGTTTGACTGTCAGATGCAGCGAAGGGCCCGTTTGGATGCGGGGCGTGTGATTTTTTTTGGAAGGGCGGAATCAGTCCTGCCCGGCGACTGCCACGGCCAGGTCGGCGACCTTGGTTTCGGTGTTCACCCGGTGCGGCTTCAGCGCCTGCCGCTCGTCGTCTTTCTGCGGGGCGAAGACATTCTCGAGCCGGACCTCGATCACCGGGTTGGCGGGCAGGGACTGGCCAAGCGGAATGGTGACGCTGCGCGCCGCGCCGTCCAGGACGACAATCTCGCCGACCGGCACACTAAAGGCCGCGCCACCGTCGCCGCTGACCTCGATCGTGCCCTGAAGCCGGGCATGAGCATTGCCGGTATTGCTGAAATCGAGCCCGATGGCGGGCTGGCCGTCGGTGGCAACGGTCAGGCGACTGGCGGCGATCCGCGGCCGCGAGGCGGCTTCGCCGGCCGTCAGATAGAACAGGGAGGCCGTCTGCTGCTTCTTCCAGGCGCCGGCCTGGTCCTGCACCACGGTCGCGGCGACCAGCGCAAACCTGTAGTCCCCCGTGCGGGAGAGGCTTTTCGGCGCGGCGAGGTCGAGCGCGACCTGTTTCGTCTGGCCGGGCGCCAGCGAGACGGTCATCGGGCTGAAGAG
>Ga0209607_1004351_pt1 | contig 10550 bp, 8 predicted proteins | sample AD_UKC117_MetaG_FD_184413 | JGI IMG/M metagenome (GOLD analysis project Ga0209607, IMG submission 184413) | Active sludge microbial communities of municipal wastewater-treating anaerobic digesters from Hong Kong - AD_UKC117_MetaG (SPAdes)... | ecosystem: Engineered > Bioreactor > Anaerobic >... | reverse complement strand
CACATCGCGAATCAACCACAAAACCAAAAAATCACCGCCGGCAGAGAGGGTAAAAATTAGCCCCCAGAAGAAAAGCCAGCCGTTACCCGCCACCAGACCAACCAGCAGCGGCAAAAAGCCTAACACCAGCCCCGGCATAATACCGCCCAACCGGTATGCCCACGCAGGCATGGGTTCCGTACTGTGGGCATAAGGAGTGAGCAGCTTCCAATGCACGCCAAACTTCATTGCCCGCAGCGGCTTGCGACCGGCAATCATCCACGTCAGTGCATGAATACCTTCGTGGATAACAATGCCCGCAAAGAGCAGCAAGATAAACAGCAGGAAGTTGCCATAAAGGCCGCCGAATCCGGCGGCAAACTGGACTCCTCCCCAGACCAGCCCCCAGGCAACAACAAAGGGGATAGCAGGTAACAGACCCATCAAAACACCGGCCACGTTGGCCGTGCCCATCCCTACCGACAAATCCTGTTTGTCTTGCTCCATTTCAGGTTATCCCTCAGTCTCAGCTAAACAAAAACGGCTACTACCCTGACGAGGTTGTAGCCGTTTTACGATGTGTACAATGGGCCCACTAGGATTCGAACCTAGAACCCAGCGGTTATGAGCCGCTTGCTCTGCCATTGAGCTATAGGCCCAATTTCCCTATAAATCAAGTTCAATAAGGAATGGGTAGAGCGGCAGACGGGATTCGAACCCGTGAAAACAGCTTGGAAGGCTGTTGTGTTACCCCTACACCACTGCCGCGTCAGGTCGGGGCGGCCGGATTTGAACCGACGACCTCTCGGACCCAAACCGAGCGCTCTACCAAACTGAGCTACGCCCCGTAATGGTAACGGCCGTTAGTATACTTAGGCTGGGAAACAACGTCAACTTTTATAGCAGCGCAACTGCACCACGCGTCGGGCGACGGCCGTGGCTTTCGCCCGTTCGTCGATTTGGTGGCCCACCAGCCAGACAACGTGCCCGGCTGTACACACCAGGGGCCAGTTGGCGCGCCAGACCGCCCCGATTTTACGGTTCACCATCACTTCTTTGAGGGCAGCGGTACGGCCGTTCAGGCCCAATGGAGCAAATCGTTCGCCTGGCCGCCGGCCGCGCACCCACAACTCTGCTTCCGGCACAGCCAGAAATGCTGTCCACGGATCGGCATTGTGCCGTATTTGTGCCCAGTCCATTCCTTCTTGCCAAACGGACTCCAACTGCCAGCCATCGTTGAGCGCAATCGTCCCAGGGACGGGCAAAGGCAAGACAGCACCATCCGGCACTTGCGGCCAATCGCCGGGAAATCGAGATGGTTCCCGGGTAAGGCGCAGACGGCCGTAATCCACCTGCAGAACCAGCCCGCCAGTCAGCGAGCTTTGCGCCCCAACCTCGCCTGTCTCTGCCACCTGCCGTGCTTGCTCAATGGCCGCAAAACCGATATTGGCGAGAAACGGCCGTAAAACCACCATCGCCCGCCGTAACGTGCGCCGTCGCAAAGCCAGCGGCAGCACCCGCCAACGCTCTCGATTCAGAGCGAGTTCTGTCTCCGTTTGCTCCTGCACCAATGAGGGCCAGTGATGGGAAACGCACTGTTCGAGGTAGCCGTCATCGGCGGCGGCCAGAGCGGCCAGCTGCTGCAAGTGAGTCCGAATTTGCGGGTTATAAGAGGCCAGTTGGGGCAGTAGTTCGTGTCGCAGGCGGTTCCGCAGGAAGGTGATATCCGCGTTGGTGCTGTCCTCTCTCGGGGTCAGGCTGTGTTCCTGGCAGTAAGCCTCGATGTCGGCGCGGCTGATGGCCAGAAACGGCCGTAACAACGCCACTTCCGGAGCTTCCGGCAGCGGGGCTACTGGCTTCATAGCGGCAAGCCCTGTAAGGCCTGTTCCCCGCAGAAGGTTCAGCAAGACGGTTTCAGCCTGATCGTCGGCATTGTGGGCCACGCATACGACCGTGGCTCCGGTCTGCTGCGCCAGCCGGGCAAAAAAGCGATACCGCGCCCGCCTGCCCGCTTCTTCCAAAGACAACCCCTCATCTTTGGCCTGAGCCACAACGTCAACCGTTTCGACGACACAAGTCACCCCCCAGCTGGCGGCCGTTTGGGAGACGAACTGGGCATCAAGAACGGCCGTGTCCCGCCAGCCATGATTTAGATGGGCTACTACCAACTGCGGCGGCGCCAGGAGGCCTGCCAGAATATGCAGCAACGCCAGCGAATCGGCCCCGCCGGACACGCCAACGATAAGGCTGGTTTTGAGAAACGGCTGTGAAGGGAAAACGGCCGTGTCTTTCAAAAATACCTGAACCGCTTTCGATAAATCCATCTATCCGGAAAAGTACCCCTCGAAAATAAAAAAAGGTCCATACAGGACCTTTCTCTTAAGTAGGGCGGGTGGGATTCGAACCCACACGGAGGTTACTCCGGCGGATTTTAAGTCCGCTGCGTCTGCCTTTTCGCCACCGCCCCAGAATACGATGTCACAAAGGCGAAGCGTATTGTACACATGAAAATATGCCCCAACAAGAGCAAATCATCAGCCTGCACGCCCCGCCTCCAACATCACTCACCCCCTGTATATGACAATAGTAAGTTTGACTTGCATTTTTTCACCTAGTATAATGCTCAACGACAATAGTAATTGTCATAACAGTGCAAGCTGCATCTTATAAAAAGTCATTACATACCAAATAAATAAGTGACAGCGACAGCAAATTTAGCTGTCGTTTGAATAAAAATCATTTTAGCAGGAACGACAGTTATGGCCCTAAAAGGGAACCTGCGCGACTTTTCCACAACCCAGTTGCTCAATCTTATAAACCTGGCCCGAAAAACAGGAACTCTCACCATTCAACATAACGGTGATACAGCTCAGATGTCGTTTCGTGAGGGCAAGTTAATCTATGCTTTCATGGGTGAAGAGTCTGAAAACCACCTGGCACAGATCTTGCACAACACGGGCAAACTTTCCGAGGAACAGGCGCGAATTATCCAGCTTCGCGGCAAAGGCACCAGCGACAAGCAGCTTGGCCACATGCTCATTCAGCGAGGCCATATCACGCAAAGCGACATTATTCAGAGTGTCCGACAGAATGTCTTAGATACGGTCTACAAACTTTTTACCTGGGGCGATGGCATGTTCCGCTTTGATGCCAACAAACTTCCTTCGCCTGGGCATATTACCATTCCGATTGACCTGGAAAGTGTCATCATGGAAGGGAGCCGTCGGTTAAAGGAATGGGAAATCTTGCAGGACGAGCTGCCTGATCTAGATATCTCGCTCCGCTTCACCGACCGTCCGGATGCTCGCCTGCGGAATATCAATCTGACCGTTGAAGAGTGGCGAGTCGTGTCGTTTGTCAATCCGCGCAATACCATCCGCCAGATTGCCAGAGCCAACAACTTGAGTGACTTTGAAATCCGGCGTATTGTTTATGGCATGCTCCAGGCGGGTCTCGTGGAAATCGTGCGACCAAGCAAACCACAGGCGCCGCCAACACCACCCGGAAAACAACCTGTCGCCAAACAGGAAACCCGCAAAGAGATTGAGCAGCAATCACCAGCGGCGAAACGGTCTGTCGTTGTGCGATTGATTGACCGAATCCGTGGTTTATAAAACGGGTATCTAGTAACAGTAGTAAAAGTATTGGAAGGCACACGGCCGTATAAACACAAAATCCCGATTCGCCCACTCCACTCACCCGTAAGAGGTCATCGTTCTTATGCAAGCAGTAAAAATGGTCATCACAGGTCCGTTCTCAGCGGGCAAAACACAATTTATCGGTTCTATTAGCGAGATTGACGTCGTATCGACAGAACGAAGAATTAGCAGTACCGCTGAACAGATTAAAGACACCACCACCGTGGCTATGGATTTTGGTCGCATCACGGTCGGTGATGACCTGGTACTTTACCTTTTTGGCACCCCTGGGCAGCGTCGTTTTGACTTCATGTGGGACATACTTTCCCAGGGTATGCTCGGCTTTGTCGTCATGGTAGACAGCACCAAACCAGAAACCTTCCGCGAGGCCAAACGGGTTCTGGAAACCTTCGAAAGTTACGCGGCCACTCCCTACGTGGTGGCGGCTAACAAACAAGACCTGGAGGATGCGTGGGAGCCTGAAGATCTGCGCATCATTTTACGACTGCGGCCGGAAGTAAAAATATTATCCTGTGTGGCCAACGACAAGGAAAGTGTAAAAAACGTATTGTTGGAGCTTCTGTACTCGATTCTGGAAGAGCTGGATAAAGCTGAAGCCGCATGATCTTGTTTAACGGCTCATTTACACCTCCTTTACCTGCTTTTCACAGTCTTAAGTCGGGCCAGATGCTACTATCATGAGTGCATGATTCGCCCATGTTAGCTTGATCATAGAACGGTAACGAGTGCGCTATGGCGGCTAACGCCGTAGCAAACAAAGGTAGCAAACGGCCGTCTAATCGCCGATGAAGTTAAAACACAGGGGCGGCATTGAGGCTAACGTGAGTTCTATTGTCACAGAACAGGGTTTACTTCACTACGAATCTATCGGACGTGGGCAGCCGATAATCCTTCTGCACGGATGGATCAATTCATGGGACGTTTGGCGCGATTCCATGATCGCCCTCTCAAAAACCAAAAACTATCGTGTTTACGCGCTAGATTTTTGGGGATTCGGTGAATCCGCCAAAAGTACCCGTACAGCCCCCTCCACTTTTCGCGTTTCCAGCTACGTCGAAATGGTTTATCAATTTATGAATAGACTGGGCATCCAGCAAGCCCCTGTCTTCGGGCATTCCATGGGCGGCACCGTAGCCCTGCAAATGGCCCTAGAACACCCCGACCGGGTTGATAAAGTGGCCGTCGTTGGCTCACCCGTCATCGGGAATTCGCTTAATCCATTTTTGCGCTTGGCCGGTTACGGCGTCATTGCCAAACTCATTTGGCGCTATCCCATACTGCTTCATTCTATCATGCGCATTCTGCTGGCAAAGGATTCAAAAGAAGTCCGGCACATGATTTTCCGCGATGTCCAACGGACCACCATCGAATCATTTTTCCGAAGCATCGGCGACCTACGAGATACAGACCTCCGCAGCGCACTACCCTCCCTTGATCTGCCTACACTGGGCATTTACGGCGTCAAAGACAATATCGTGTCCCCTTCCAATGCCGACTTGCTAACCAAAAACACGCCCCAGACCCAGGTATCCATGATGAAATACTCGCGCCATTTTCCGATGATTGACGAGCCACAGTTGTTTATTGACACGTTATACGCTTTTCTTAAGAATGGACACCCGGAAAATCCGCCAGAGGTGTTGCATAAATCAAGTGAATGAACTAACCCAACAACCTGTTGAAGAAATTGCCGAATTCTACTACCCCAACAAAATGGGCCGAATTGTCCTGACGGCCATGGAAGAGATCATGGGCCGGCATGGGGTAAATGCCATTCTTAATCTCGCTCACCTACACCATCTCGTCAACAGCTATCCTCCTAACAACCTGGAACTCGGATTCACTTTTGCGGAATTCAGCGCTATTCAACAAACCCTGGATGAGATGTATGGCGTCCGGGGCGGAAGAGGTTTGGCCTTACGCGCGGGGCGCGAAACCTGGCGACTGGCGCTTAAAGAGTTTGTGCCTGTATTAGGCATTAGCGATTTGGCGATTCGCACTCTGCCGTTAGGGATTAAAATAAAAATTGGCCTGGACATTTTCGCTCAAACCTTCAACAAGTTTAGTGATCAACAGGTGCGTTTAGGCGAGGATTACCGGGGCTACTTGTGGATTATTGAACGCTGCCCAATCTGCTGGCAGCGTACATCGCCCCAGCCCTGCTGCCATTTGGCTGTTGGGCTTCTAGAGCAATCGCTGGATTGGGTGAGTAAAGGTCGGCGGTTCCGAGTGGAAGAGGTTTCCTGCATAGCTAAAGGGGACGAAACCTGCACGATTCTTATATCTAAAAAACCGATTGTCTGAGGATTTTTGAGTTATGCGCCGAATAATCCTTACAGAGACATCTCATATTCATCCGTTTAACGAACCGGCCAGAGATTTGCGCGTGCAGAACAAGCCATTGTGGCTGTGGCAGCGCGATCTGCTTACTCCTTACACAACGGAAGAAAGAGAGTATCCTGATTGGCAGACCGCTTATCGCTTTGAAGAGGAAGCGGTGGAGTGTCTGGTGCATCGGGATAATTTGTTTTTCAACAGAGAACTGATTAGCGAATTTGTTGATCGGGCACGGGCCGGAAAACGGCCGGTGCGGTTGGCATTTGAGGCAGATGATCCTGTCATTGTCACCCACGTTAAGCCGCTAACCCACTCTTTTTTTCAACAAGACAAACTGTTGTTGGCGGACATGTGGTACTTGCCTAAGGGATTGTCGCAAAGTGTGGAGGCGCAGCCGCTGGTGGTCCGTACGGAGCCTTTAGAGCGGGGTTATTACCATGTGCCGCCCTATATGGCGACCGAGTTTGGGGATCTGGTTTATCAGTTGCCGCGTAAGGCGTTCATGCTAATTGAAAACTGGGTTCACGTGTTTATCGCCGATATTTTGTTTGGTGTATTTGCGCGGGGCGCTTTTTTTGAGAGCCGAATTGACAATGATTGGTTGTTGAAGCTGAAAATTTTGGCGCGTTCATTGGTGGAACAAAAGCACGTTCTGTCTAACTCCGAGATGGTGAAGATCGGGAAAAATGTCAGTATTGATTCAACGGCCGTTATTCATGGTCCCACGACGATTGGAGACAATGTAAACATTGGCGCCGGAGCTGTGATTGATAATTGCACGATTGGGAGCAACGTAACCGTATCGCAGGGCTGCCAGTTGATGCTTAGCGTGGTCAGCGACGGCTGTTTTTTGCCTTTTCGCACGTCGTTGTTTATGACGACAATGATGGAAAACACGATGGTGGCGCAAAACACGTGTTTGCAATTGTGCGTTGTCGGACGTGATTCATTTATTGGCGCCGGCACGACGTTCACCGATTTTAACATTTTGGGCGGACCGTTACGGACGTTAAGTAAAAATGCCCAGCTTGAAGAAACGAACATGTTGGTGCTGGGGGGCTGTGTGGGCCATCATTGTCGCTTAAGCTCAGGACTGGTGATTTACGCGGCGCGCACCATTGAATCCGACGTGGTACTGCTGGCTTCGGATGAACGAAAGTTTATTACCAAGAACGTGCGCTTCGAGGATAGCGATCATTATTCTTTTGAAAGCAGATATCCTTATCCGCGTTTGTATCCACGCGCTGATGGTTCGTAGGTTTTTGGTCTGGTGTAGGGTATGAGATAAACCGTTTGCCTGTTGTGCTTATAAATCGGGTGGCGGTTCTGCGGTTGTAAAGTGCAGCCAATGGTCAGGGACAGATATACCATTGCAGACATGTGGTTTTACTGGATAAACTGCCGTTTATGGAAGATTCTTTCGCCTTTATTATTCACCCTATCGATCCGCAACGAGATGTTAGTCGCAAGTATCCGGCGCTGGGCAAGCTTCCTGTCTGGTTGATTGAGTTTTTGTCACTTTTTTTCCCACCAGTTTACATTTCTAAAATCGAGAATATTGAGTCTGCGGCAAACGGCCGTTCCCTTCACGGTTGGTTTGTCGCCTGCCCGCTCACCCCAGGCCTCATGATGAGCCTACCCCCAAACGTGGTCTACAGAAAAATCGTGCAAACCGGCCGCCTGGCAGAAAAACTCGGGGCGCGTCTGTTAGGTCTGGGCGCCTTTACCTCTGTGGTCGGTGATGGCGGCCTGACCGTCGCCAGCCGCTTAAACATTCCTGTAACCACGGGAGACAGCCTGACAATTGCAACGGCCGTGCAAGCCATCGAAAAAGCGGCCCTCATCATGGAAATCCCCCTCCAAAACGCCACCGTCGCCATCGTCGGAGCCACCGGTGCCATAGGCGCTGTATGTGGGCAGTTGCTCGCCCCACAAGTACAAGAAACCCTGTTAATCGGCAGACAGCCCGAAAAACTGAACCACACTGCCCAACTGGTCCGCCAGGCCGGCTGCCCTCAGGTCACCACCAGCACACACATCAACGACCTGACAAAAGCCCATCTGGTCATCACCGTCACCAGTGCCGTCGATACGGTCATTGAACCGCGCCACCTGCGCCAAGGAGCCGTCGTTTGTGACGTCGCTCGCCCGCGCGACGTCTCACGTCAGGTGGCCAGCCAGCGCCCAGACGTACTGGTGATCGAAGGGGGCATGGTAGAAGTGCCCGGCCCCGTCCACTTCAACTTTGACTTTGGGTTCCCACCTAAAATGGCCTACGCCTGCATGGCCGAAACAATGGCCCTCGCCCTGGAACAACGATATGAATCGTTCACCCTCGGAAAGGACATACAATTGTCACAAGTACAGACAATTGATAAAATCGCCGCAAGGCATGGTTTTAAATTGGGTGGTTTTCGTAGCTTTGAGAAAGCGGTTACCGACACTGAAATTGCCCACATTAAAAAACTTAATCAAACAATAAAGGTGTCATCACACAAGGATAAATCAAAGGGCAATCAACCTGTGATTGATCGGGAAATTCTTTAGCTGCCAAGGGAAAAGCTCATGAGCAATGGTCGAATTCTTATAGTCGAAGATGATTACGATATTTCCAACATGCTGCGGATTTTCTTTTCCAACGAAGGGTACCATGTAGAAATTGCTGCCAGAGGTAGCGACGCCCTGGAAAAGTGCCGCAAAAAGCTTCCTGACTTAATCGTCCTCGATATTATGCTTCCGGACATGGACGGATATGACGTTTGCCTTGCCTTGCGCACGACAACCCGAACCAGCCACATCCCCATCATTTTCCTGACCCAAAAAGATGAACGAAGCGATCGCATTCGCGGCCTGGAATCGGGCGCAGATGACTACATCACAAAGCCCTTCGATATTGAAGAGCTGAAGCTGCGTGTCGGTACGGCCATTCGGACACATCAGCGGTTGAACATGACCAATCCCACCACCGGCCTTCCCAGCAGCCGCCTGATTGAGGATCAACTCCGTACGCTAATGCGGGCCAATAACTGGACCTATATCCAGATCGGCATAGATAATCTTGGTCCTTTTAACGACAAATACGGGTTTGTGGCCGGCGATGAAGTGCTGCGCTTTGGCGCTTTTTTGCTGAACGAAATTGACGACGAACTGGGTACCCTGGATGACTTTATTGGGCATCCGGGAGGCGATACATTTGTGCTGATTACGTTGAGCGATAACGTAACGGCCCTGGTAGACAAGCTGCGCCAGCGGTTTAATGAAGAGGTTCTCTCTCATTATGATTTCATGGACCGGGAACAAGGAGCACTGGTAACGGCGAACGGTTCGTTTGCGCCGTTCATGAGTCTTTCGCTGGGCGTTGTTTCCTCTCAGACCCAACGTTTTGCGGATATTCGTGAAATCACGGAAACGGCCGCCGAGCTTCGCCGCCTGGATCAGGCCAAGCAAGCTAAACAAACAAAGTTAAACTGATTTTCCCATTCGTGCAGTACCTGTTTGGGTATTGAGTAATCAATGGAAAAGGAACTTATCTCGGCTCTCGACTTTCGTGTGTTGGATTCTCTCGATGAAGGGGTTCTTATGGTCGAGGCTGATGGCGCTATTCAGTATATGAATCGTGCAGCCCGGGTATTGTGCGGTCTGGAGAAAAACTCGCCTGCTCCGAAGCATCTGCGTCAGATTCTGGTCGACGGCGCAGCTGAGAGTGTGTTGTTAAATGCGCCGGGGCAGACGGAGGTGCGGTTGGGGAACGGCCGTTTCCTGCAGTGCCGCTCCCATCTCTACCGGGCCGCCAGCCCGGTTCTTGTCCAACTCCTGCTCAACGACAGCCCCATACAGGCATTCGAAACTCTGGCAGAAGCCAATCAGGCCCTCTCCGGCTTGCTGGAAGAAGAGGACATTATCAGCCTCATCGGCCAGCAAATGGTTAAAGCCACCCACGCCTACGGGTACGTAGCCTATCGCTGGCAGCCGCAAGAGAATTCTCTCACTGTGCTGGCGGATCACTTGGTGACAGAGGGGGAGTGGCAAACGGCCGTAAACACCCTCCTCTCCCTGGACAACGCCAGCCCCATCATCGACATCCTGGACAAACAACAAACGGCCGCTTACCACCAGTCAGACACACACCCCACGCCCGCCCTGTCATTCCCCTGGCTCAATCCCCACCTCCTCTTTGCCGAAGCCTACTTTCCCCTCGTCGTTTCCGATGAAACCGTAGGGCTGCTGCAAATCGTACGCCAGGGGGCTTGGGCCGCTTTCACAAAACGAGAGATGCGCCTCTTAGAAGCCCTCGCCCATCGGGCCAGCACCGCTCTGGAAACTGCCTATATCTTCCAGGATACCTATGAACGCGAGCAGTTCTACAACGCCCTGGGCAACGTCAGCATGGCCATCAACTTCACCCTGGAGCAAGAAACACTGCTCAACCTCATTTGCGACGAAAGCTTGCGTATATTCGAAGTAGACGGCGCTTATATCTGGCAAGTGGTTGAGGATCAGTTTACAGGCAGCGCCGGGCGCGGCTACGGTGAAGAAGGCTTCGTCGGCACCACCGTGGCCGCCGAAGATACGGAA
>Ga0209607_1004347_pt1 | contig 10554 bp, 6 predicted proteins | sample AD_UKC117_MetaG_FD_184413 | JGI IMG/M metagenome (GOLD analysis project Ga0209607, IMG submission 184413) | Active sludge microbial communities of municipal wastewater-treating anaerobic digesters from Hong Kong - AD_UKC117_MetaG (SPAdes)... | ecosystem: Engineered > Bioreactor > Anaerobic >... | reverse complement strand
ATGATAAACTTGCTGTTTTTTCCGGAGAATTAAATATTATAGATGGAAAGGTACAGAATGATGTTACCATAATACATGCCCGTTCGGTAGCTGAAAATATTTTGGTAAGTAATTCGGGTAGTCCATATAATGGTGTAATTGGTATTTCTGGAGGAAAAATTGAACCGCAATACAGTTCGTTAATAATCGAGGGAGAATCGCTGATACATAGCGCTCCCCTTACAGCTGTTGCCTTTACCCGAAGCTTCTTTGGCGAATGGGGTAAATACATTGTAGCTATCGGTTTGTTGTTATTTGCATTTTCAACCGCAATTTCGTGGTCGTATTATGGAGACAGGTCTGTAACTTTTTTATTCGGAACTAAATATGTTCTGATTTACCGGCTGTTTTTTGTTGTTGCTTTTTTCTTTGCATCATTTACTGATACTACAATCATTTGGAATTTATCGTTATTAACCGTCGTATTTATGGCTATACCAAACTTATTTGGTTTGTTATTATTACGTAAAGAGGTAAGGTCAACTATAAAAGAATACTGGATAGGATTTAAAGAAGAGAATCCGGAAGTTAATATACCAGAAAAAGTATAATCTAATAATCTAAAATAATTGTAAATGTCATTCTGCGCTAGCCAAAGAATGACATTTTTTTATAATCTAAACCCGAAAACCATAATGTCATCAACCTGTTCGTAACGTGTGCCCATCCACTTTTTAAGATTAAATGCGATCAGGTCTTTCTGAATTTCAAGTGGTTTCTGATGAATATCCAGCAACATACGTTTAAATCGCCGCGAACGGAATTTTTTACCATCATCTCCTCCAAACTGGTCTAATAAGCCATCTGAAAAAAGATAGAACATATCGCCCGGCTGGTATTCAATTTCATTGTTTTGAAAAGGAATCTCAATAGGGGTTAATCCTATAGGGTTACGCGTTGGTTTATATTCAATTAATTTTTCATCACGAATTAAATATAAGGGGATATTTGCACCGGAATATTGAAGAGTTTTCTTTTTTACATCAATGGCACAAAAGGCAATATCCATTCCACTATAATAAGAGTATTCCTTTTCCGATTGATTTAGATTTTCTTTTAACTCGTGCCGCAAAACTTCTAAAGCCTGGTTTGCTTTGGAAATTTCTTTGCGTCGCACGATTTCATTTAATAAAGAGATTCCCAAAACACTCATAAATGCACCCGGAACTCCATGTCCGGTGCAATCTGCAATGGCTATAATTTTATATCCATTAATTTCCTTAAACCAGTAAAAATCACCGCTTACAATATCTTTGGGTTGATAAAATAAAAAATGCTGCGGAATAAGCTTTATTATCGTTTTACGGTCAGTTAAAAGTGCTGTCTGTAAACTTTTAGCATATTTAATACTATCGGTTATTTGAGTTTTTTGAAAAATAAGTGCATCGCGTTGATTAGCTGAGATGTTTTTTTCTTCCCTGTAACTTTTTACCAGAACAGCAACTGTAAAATAAATCAGTATAAAAGAAAAAAGAAATGTAATACTTACATCATAAAATTTAATTTGCTCACTTTCATATTTTGTAATCCAATCCGGGAATCGAAGTTCAAGTATAAAAAGAAGGGTGAGGTTAAGCAAAAAAGCTGTTATAACAATTATTCTGTTTTTACCTTCGGTAATAATTACAAAAAGCACCAAACCAACAAGATATACAAAAACAACAGGGCCTTCAGAGCCTGCATTAAAAAACCAAACGATAGATAATACAATTAAACTATAAAGGATATATGGCGTTAAAAGAGGCTTAAATATTTTTCTTTTACGCGAAACATAGTAAAAACTAAATAGAATAAAACTGGATACTAAAGTAAATAAGGTAAGCCTTAGATTTAAACCTAAAACAATATTGGTTATGGTTGCAAAACTGGCTGCTAATGCTGAAAAAAGACTAACTGAATTAAAAAAACGATGTTCCAGGCTATAATCATCCCGATTCCCAAATAGAAGATCTGTATAGTTATATGGCTCTTTGTTTTCCGAATCGATGTTGTATGTATTCATTTATAGAGTTAGTTGCATAATTTTTTCGCACAAGCTAATTTAATCAAATAAAGCGAAAAAGCAAGCCCGACAATTATGATATATTGACAAATAACGCTTATTCAGATATAAGCAGCAGGTTTTTATAAATAATCTATAGAGTTTTTCTTTCTAGTAAAACAATATTTTCTACATGATGTGTATGTGGAAACATATCAACTGGCTGAACTCGTGTAACTTTATAGTTTTTATCAAGCAATTGTATGTCTCTGGCCTGAGTTGCAGGATTACAACTTACATAAACTATTTTTTTTGGATTTGCATTTAATATGGTTTCTACAACATCCTGGTGCATTCCTGCCCTTGGAGGGTCGGTTATTATAATATCAGGAACACCATGCTGGTTAATAAAATCTTTGGTAAGAACCTGTTTCATATCTCCGGCAAAAAATAAGGAGTTCGTTATGTTATTAATTTCGGAGTTTACTTGTGCGTCTTCGATTGCTTCCGGAACATATTCAATTCCGATTACTTTTTTAGCTTTTTTTGCCACAAAATTGGCTATTGTACCGGTTCCGGTATACAGGTCGTAAACAATTTCTTTGCCTGTAAGCCCGGCAAATTCTCTTGCTTTGCAATATAAATTATACGCTTGATCAGAGTTGGTTTGATAAAAAGATTTAGGCCCGATTTTAAATTGGAGTCCTTCCATCTCTTCAAAAAAATGATCATTTCCCTTAAAAAGTATAACTTCCTGGTCGGTTATGGAATCATTTGCTTTACTATTTACAATATACATCAGCGATGTAATCTCAGGAAATTTTGTGGCCAAATGGTTTAAGAGAGGTACAATTATATCCTGATCGTTATAATAAAAAACCACAATAACCATAACCTCTTTTGTTGTTGATGTTCTTATAATAACATTTCGAAGCAAACCTTCCTGGTTTCTGATATCAAAAAAACTAAGTTTATGGTCATCAGCATATTTTTTAAGTTCCAACCGAATTTTATTTGATGGTTCGGGCTGCAAATAACAGTGATTTATATGCACAATTTTATCCCATATTTTCGGAACATGAAATCCCAAAGCATTATCTCTGGTTAAATCTTTGCCCGAATTTATTTCCTCTTTGGTATACCAGCGGTTATTCGAAAAGGTAAATTCAAGTTTATTGCGGTAATAAGTAGTTTTTTCAGATCCTAAAATATAGTCAATTTCGGGAAGTTCAACCTTTGCTATGCGTTGCAAATTATCAACTATCTGCTGATGTTTATATTTTAATTGTTCGCTATAAGGAAGGTTTTGCCATTTACAACCGCCACAAACCTCGAAATGTTCACAGAAAGGTTCAACCCGTAAATCCGAATATTTATGAAATTTAACAGGAATGCCTTCCATAAAACTTTTTCTTTTCCTGATAATCTGAACATCAACAATATCTCCCGGTATTGTTTTGGTAACAAACAATACTTTATTATCCACTTTAGCAATTGATTTACCTTCGGCAGCAACATTTGTTATTTCAACATTTTCAATAACTGGTAGTTTTCTTTTTTCTCGTCCCACGGCATAAAATTTTGTTGGGCAAAGATACAATTAAAAGAGATTTTATAAAAAGAGAACATGAATCAAAGCTTGGTAAAAACCTTCTTAGGGATTTACTGAGATTATTATATCTTTGCGCAAAATATTTCACAGAATGATTTCGGTTGAACAACTAACAGTAGAATTTGGTGGATTTCAGTTATTTAATGATGTTTCTTTTTTGGTGAATCCAAAGGATCGTATAGGCCTTGTTGGGAAAAATGGTGCTGGTAAATCTACTTTATTAAAAATTTTTATGGGAATGCAACTCCCGACAAAAGGGAGAGTTACTATTCCTTCAGCAATAAGTTTGGGGTATTTACCTCAAAACATGACCTGTAAAGATAAATATACTGTTTTTGATGAAGCGAAGGGAGCTTTTTCGGAAGTTTTAAAACTGGATGAAAAGATAAAAAAAATTAACAACCAGCTAGCTGATAGAGAGGATTACGAATCTCCTGAATATTTGAAATTAATTCACGATTTAACCGAAGCAACAGACAGGTACCAGATTTTAGGCGGAGGATCGATAGAAGCAAGTATCGAACAAACTTTAAACGGACTGGGTTTTCAGCCAAAGGATTTTACAAGGCAGACTTCCGAATTTAGCGGAGGTTGGCGTATGCGTATCGAATTGGCTAAAATATTACTGCAAAAACCTGATGTTTTATTACTCGATGAGCCTACAAATCATCTCGATATTGAAGCAATACAATGGTTCGAAGATTTTTTAAAAGATTATTTCGGGGCTGTTGTTTTAATATCGCACGACAGGGCTTTTCTCGATAATGTCACAAAACGTACCATAGAAATATCTGCCGGGAAAATATACGATTACAATGCTTCATATTCAAAATTTGAGGTTTTAAGGCAGGAGCGGCGCGAACAGCAATTGGCAGCTTATCGCAACCAGCAAAAAACGATTGAAGATACCGAAGATTTTATTGAGCGATTCAGGTATAAGGCTACGAAAGCAGTGCAGGTTCAGTCGCGAATAAAACAACTGGAAAAAATAGAGAGAATTGAAATTGATGAAATTGATAAATCGGCAATAAATATTAAGTTTCCTCCTGCACCTCGTTCAGGCGATTGGGTGCTTACCATAAAGGAATTGAGTAAAAGTTATGGCGATTTAAATGTTTTAAATACCATTGATTTGTCGGTGCAAAGAGGAGAAAGGATCGCATTTGTAGGAAGGAATGGTGAGGGAAAAACGACTCTGTCCAGAATAGTTATTGGAGAACTTGATTATACGGGCGAGATGAAAATAGGGCATAATGTTTCGATTGGTTATTTTGCTCAAAATCAGGATGATTTGCTTGATGAAAATAAAACGGTTTTTCAAACTATTGATGATATTGCGGTGGGTGAGGTTCGATTAAAAATTCGTGATATTTTAGGCGCATTCTTATTTAGTGGCGAAGATATCGACAAAAAAGTAAAAGTGCTTTCCGGAGGTGAACGTTCTCGTTTAGCAATGGCTAAACTTTTATTAAAACCATATAATTTTTTAGTGCTTGACGAACCTACCAATCATCTCGATATGTATTCGAAAGATATCTTAAAAAAAGCACTAAAGGAATATACAGGAACATTATTGCTGGTTTCGCACGATCGTGAGTTTTTAGATGGATTGGTTAATAAAGTTTACGAATTCAGAAATAAAAAAATTAAAGAACATATCGGGGGTATTTATGATTTCTTACAAAAGAAAAAGATTGAGAATCTGCGAATCTTAGAGAAAAAAGACAAATTAACGGAACAGCCAAAGGAAAAAAATCTTTCGGAAAACAAGCAATTATATATAGAGCGTAAAGAGGTTGATAAATTAATTCGTAAAGCCGAAAATAGTGTAAAGCAATGCGAAGAAAAAATTGGGAAACTGGAAGCAGAAATGGAAGAAATAAGTGTAAAATTATCCGATCCGGCTCAACTTAACGGCGATCATTCTCTTTTCGAAAAATACGACTTGCTGAAAAAACAATTAGAAACGGAGATGGCTAACTGGGAGAAAATGAATGAACAGTTGGATGAATTGAAACAACAAAGATTTTAGTTATCTTTATAAATCATTAAAAATTAAGATGGTTAACCGCATATTTGTTATCGTTTGTTTTGCACTCATTATTGTTTCCTGCAAGGTTAACCGGGAGCTTGTACCTCCAAATCTCGAAAGGCTATACGATCCGTCAGCCTCGGCTATTCACCCCGAAATAAATACATTTAACATTTCTGATACCAGCTCTGTAATTGTTGAAAAAATTTTTACCAAAGAACTGCTTTTTAACCAGGCTAACGACGAAAATAAAATGCAAGCCCGAGTAAAAGTAATCTGGTTTTTATACGAAGTGGGCGAGAAACAGCATTTTATTGATAGTTTATCAACTACCTTCAGTTTTAACCGAAGTGAAAATAAAAAATCATACATTATTGAAATACCGGTAAAAACACAAAAAGGGAAAGAGTATTTTATCGAAATTGTTACCATTGATCAAAATCGTAAGAATTCGCAATATGCTTTTGAGAGGATCGACAGGCGAAATGAGTTTAACACTAAAGATTTTATGGTTTTTGACAGATATACTGATGAAGTTATCATTGAGCCTTACATAAATAATAATACTTTGTTTATCATCAGGCACTATAAAAAAACATTTGATTCGTTGAATGTGTTTTTCTTCAGGAATCAAAATACCATTCCGCCACCACCGGGTTTAGATGATAGCATAAAATACGATTTCGAAAAGTATGATTCAAGCTGGGTTTGTTATTTTGATTCATTGTGTATTGAAGACTTTACAAAAGAGGGGATTTACTATTTTACTGCCGAAAATAAACCGCGTAATGGAATACCTTTATATCGGTTTAGTTCTAATTTTCCGGTTGTTCGAACACCCAACGATTTAATTAAGCCCTTAAGTTATTTAGGTTATAATGATTCAATTCCAATAAACGATTCGACTGGTAAATTAACCAAGCTGGCTGTCGATAATTTTTGGTTGGGTAAAGCTAAAAATATGGATAAATCGCGTGAGCTTATTAAAACTTTTTACAACAGAGTGCTTTTTGCCAATATTTATTTTTCGTCTTTTAAACCGGGTTGGCAAACCGATAGGGGTATGGTTTATATAATCTATGGACTGCCCGATTATCTTCATAAATCGGATAAAGATGAAAAATGGATTTATAACCCATCGGGTATTGGAACCGGAATTAGCTTTACCTTTACATATTATCCTAATCCGTTTAGTTTAAACCATTATATACTCGACCGCGAAAAATTAAAAATTACAGGTTGGGACGAAGCAATAGAAGTGTGGAATAAAGGTGAAGTGTTTTATTACCAAAATCAGTTTTAGTAAAATATATAGAAACTTGTTCTCCTTTGTGTAAGGTGGCTGAAGGGTAGAAAATAATTGTATTATCATTTGCGGATAAACCAGCGTTTAACCGCCAAACAAAAAATTAGAAAAATGAAAGAAAATAAAGATTTTATATTTGGTATACGGGCAGTAATCGAAGCCGTTAAATCGGGTAAACAAATCGATAAACTGATGATTCGTTCTGGGCTCAAAGGTGAGCTTATATTCGAATTAATGGGCTTGGTTAAGGAATTGAATATACCTGTTCAGTATGTCCCAAACGAGCGCATTAACAGGGTAACCATGAAAAACCACCAGGGAGTGCTGGCTTTTATATCTCCCATCGAATTTCAAAATATAGAAAATATATTGCCCATGTTATTCGACAGAGGAGAAAATCCTTTTTTTATTGTTTTAGATAAAATTACAGATGTGCGCAATTTTGGAGCTATAACCCGAACAGCAGAATGTGCAGGTGTTGATGCAATCATAATTCCGGAAAAAGGCTCGGCTCAAATTTCTGCCGATGCTGTGAAAACATCGGCTGGTGCGCTTTTAAAGATTCCGGTTTGCAGAGTAAGAAATCTGTCGAAAACGCTTAAATATTTGCAGGAAAGTGGTATTCAGCTTGTGGCGGCAACCGAAAAAGCTAAAGAAAATTATTATTCTACAGATTTTACAAGCCCAACGGCTATTGTCATGGGATCGGAAGATACAGGAATTGACATGGAATTATTGAGGACAGTGGATAAAATGGTGAAGATTCCAATCATGGGCGAAATCGATTCTTTAAATGTTTCGGTTGCAGCAGGTATTCTGATGTACGAAGTAGTAAAACAACGGCTACGATAAGGGAATTGTAAATAAGAAAGCAGAGCCCTTTCCGGGTTCGCTTTCAACCTTTATGGTGCCTCCATTTTTTTCAATAAATTCTTTACAAAGTATTAATCCCAATCCCGATCCTTTCTCTCTTTTTGTCCCCGGGGTCGAAAAGCTTTCTTCAATTTTAAATAATCTTTCAAGGTCTTTTTCTTTTATACCAACTCCATGGTCTGTTATCTGAACCTCTGCTTTCTCATCCACAAGTTTCGCGGTTAAAACGATAGTATTTTGGAGATACGAAAATTTTATTGCATTTAAAACCAGGTTTCTGAAAACGGTGCTTAGCATATTTAAGTCGGCAAATACTTCCAGATCATAGTCTATCTTAACAATAGCTTTTAATTCCTTTTGTTTTAAATGTTCTTCGTATAAATCCAGTATTGAATCAACAAGTTTTCGCAGTTTAAATTTCTCTGGTTTATGGGGTATATCTCCGGTTTGGGCACGCGACCATAGTAACAGGTTTTCCAGAAGAGAATACAATTGTTCCGATGATTGGTTCATTCTGATGATTAAATCGTGCGAATCCGATGGTGTAAGGTTTTCAAAATCCTGCGCTAAAAAGTCGGTCTGGCTTAAAAAACCTCCAATGGCTCCTTTCAGGTCGTGCGATATGATAGAAAAGAATTTATCCTTGGTATGATTTAGTTCACGTAAAATCTTACTTTGCTCAATTATTTTATTGGTTTGAATAGTTAACAGCTTAAATGCTTTTTTTCTGGCTCTAACCTGGCGGTATAAAATGATGAGTAAAATAATAAAAAGGGTAAAGGTTATAGATAAAATACTGATTATTAAACGACTTTGTTTATTTTGCTTGTTTAGTATTTCTATTTCCTGCTGTTTCTTTTTCGATTCATATTGTATTTCAAGTTCGGCTATTTCTTTACGTGTTTCCTGATTTAATCGTTTATTTCTAAGCTCGTTAAATAACTCGTAATAATACAGTGCCTTCTGGAAATCAATTTTTCTTTTGTACATATCGTACATGCACTTATAATTGGTTTCCAGAGTAAACTGATCATCAATGGATTCAGAAATCTCTATGCTTCGATGAAAATAAGTCAATGCTTTTTCGTACTGATTAAGCTTGCTATATACTTCACCAATGTTTAATTGCGATGTTGCAATCCCCGATTTGTTTTTTAAAGCTAACTCTATCTGGTACGATCGGTTATAATAATGTAGTGCATTCTGGAAATTGCTCATATGAAAGTGCATCACTCCAATGTTATTTAGCGTATTGCTTATTCCGGTTGAGTCATTTAGTTTTTCCTTTAAGCGTAAACTTTCCAGATAATAAGCTATAGATGCCTGGTAATCCTCTATATAACGATAAACAATGCCCAGGTTGTTATATGCAGTAGCAATTCCATCTGTATCGTCCTGTTTAATATTGGTTGCAAGGAATTTCTTAAAATATTCTATCGATTTTTCTATATCATCCAAATAAAAGTATGCTTCTCCTAAAAAGGAACTTGCCAAATCAACATATTTAAGGTTGTGTTCCTGTTCTGCCAGCTCCAGAAGACTACTGGCATATTTTATGGCTTCTTCAACCGAACTATTCATGTACTCTTTGGAAATCTGACGCAAGATCTCCATTTTTTTCTCACCATCATTTTTTTCGAGGATAGAGATTAAACTATCGGTTTTTGAATGCTGCGCTATTACTGAACTGGCATACCAGAAGGAAAATAAAATTATTACCGGATATTTAAGCCAGTTTAACATGTGTTTTGATATAATTAATTGGACGTAAAGATAGAAAATTTGGATTAAAACCAAATTGGATCAAAAGGGTTAAATTTTTTCTTTCTTAGGTAGTGTAAATATAAACGAAGCCCCTTTGTTTATATCACTTTCAACCCATATTTTTCCATTGTTTTTTTCTACAAACTCCTTGCAAAGAATAAGCCCCAAACCCGAACCTTTTTCATCAGAAGTGCCCTGTGTTGTTACGTGCTGATCAATACGGAAAAGTTTTTCCTGTATTTCTTTTTTAATCCCAACTCCCTGGTCTGTAACAGAAAGCTCAATTTCTTCGGCATGGTTCACACATCTTACATGAATAGAGCTGTCGCGATTAGAAAATTTAATAGCATTACTTATCAGATTGCGGATAACAGTTGTAATCATATTTTCGTCGGCATACGCAACCGTTTTGTCTTCTACCTGTATTTTAATCTTAATATTTTTATTTTCGATGTTTAACATCATAGCTTCAACGGCGCTGTTAATCATCTTTTTTACCGGTACATAATGAGGTTCGAACGTAATGCTGCCGGTTTGTGCCCTCGACCACTGCAATAAATTCTCCAGCAGATTGTAAAGTTGTTTCGAGGCTTGATTCATAACGGTAACAAATTCCTTGCGCTCCTTTTCTTCCAGTATGTCAAAGTTGGTTGATAATATTTCGGTAAGATTTAAAAATCCTGCTATCGGGTTTCGCAAATCGTGCGCTATTATTGAAAAAAACTTGTCTTTACTCGCGTTTAATGCTTTAAGCTGCTCTCTGTGTTGTTCTATTTCTTCCTTTTGCTGGCTTATTGTTTTTTTTGCTTTTTTTAAATCAATCATTTTCCCAAAAAGCTCAATGGTGCGGTCGCGGAATTTTTCATTCGATTTTTCAAGCAAAACCTGGTGTTTCTCAATCTCCTTCTGCTGTTGTTCCAGCTTTTCATTTTGTAAACTAATGGTTT
>Ga0209607_1004345_pt1 | contig 10554 bp, 8 predicted proteins | sample AD_UKC117_MetaG_FD_184413 | JGI IMG/M metagenome (GOLD analysis project Ga0209607, IMG submission 184413) | Active sludge microbial communities of municipal wastewater-treating anaerobic digesters from Hong Kong - AD_UKC117_MetaG (SPAdes)... | ecosystem: Engineered > Bioreactor > Anaerobic >... | reverse complement strand
GCGCTGAACTATCGAACACCCGCTGAGGTGTATGCGGACAGGCAAAGCCGGTCGCTATAAGGTGTAGAGTGTCCACCTTAAATTCGGCTAAATTCTGTCTTGACATTGGGGTCCACCTCAAGGTGATTACGCTTTGTCTTATTTGGGATTATGAGTAAACACAGTCAAATCAAAACCATCTATGATGAAACTCACCGTCATCTGGGTGATTGGTTTCCCAATTTGCCCTCCTATCCTGGGTTTGTGCAACGGGTGAATAAAGTCTGCGATGTTTTCGCGCCGCTCGTTGAGATTCTATCGGCCCCTGGCCCTATTTTGGGCGATTGGTTGCTTGATTCTCAACCGATTATCCTTTCTCAATAAGGATATAGCTTTACAACGTAGGTCGCGCCAGAGTATGCCGATCGCGGTTACTGTGCCTCGAAGAAGCTGTATTATTATGGCGTTAAACGGCATGTTTTAGGCCAACAGCGGCGTTGGTGCATAAACAAAATGAGGGTAATATCCTCTCCCCTCTATGTCTTTTCAAGACAGAATAACCCTGCAGGGGACGGAAACGGGCATGCCGAGGTAGGTCATGACATTCAACGCGGCGACCCGGACGGGATCTCTGTGACTTGGGTTTCGAACAAACGGGAGGCCAAGCGATCACCAAACAACGGTTTGAATCGATACATGGCGTTTTCGGCGATGCGGTGGCGATGCTAGCCGACCGCCTGTTTCCACGCCAGCAGTCCTTGCGCGGCAATGGCCGCCAGTGCCTGGGTGCGGGGATGATCGGGAGTCCACGGCACTGCGTGTTCGCGGGGTGAGATAGTGACTTCGGCACCGCGTTCCCCGGCCGCCGTGTAAACCCCGTGCGTGTCATACGCGCCGTCGGCCCGGACGTGGCCGATCGGGTCATCGATTTGCTCGAGCCGTCCGGCCAACACTTCACTATCCGTCCATTGTGCCGTCGTGACCTCAACCGCCAACACATCCTTGACGTCGGCATCCACCGCCAAATGCACCTTACGCCAGGTGCACCGTTTCCCCGCACCCTGTTGCCGGACTTTCCATTCGCCCTCACCCTACACGTTCAAGCCCGTGGAATCGACCACGACGTCGATCGGTCCACGCCGCGACGGACGGGAATCTGCACCGTCAGCGTGTTCGCCCGGCGCAACAGCAGGGTGTGGTCGGGAATGGGCAACGTCAATCCCAGCAACCGCACGATCGAACCCACCAGCCCTTTCACTCCGCGGTAGGGCAGACCGAACACCGCCTTGAGCGTCAACAACGCTTGAATGGCGGTATCCGAGACTGGAATGGCCCCCCTCGCTGGCCGGTCGGAGCCGGTCGCCAGTAGTCCTGCAAAAACACTTTGTCAAACCCGATCGTCAAACTGCCCCGGCGCACCAGGGCGCGATCATACTCGGGCCAGTTCGTCACTCGAGACTGGATTTTCTCTGTGGCGGCTTCCGTCGCAGGAGCAGCTTGCGCGTTCATGACGGCTTCTCCATCCTGGGGTTCCTTAACCACTTTGACCATCCCATAGGCTGTTTCAATGCCATTAAGTTAAGCCCATTTCCATCATAATTAAGAGGAGTTTCCTACCTGTCTTGAGAGTTGCCGATGAACCCTACGGCCTATGCTGCAATCGAGATCACCCGTGACCTCCTCAACAGCGCTGACTTTAAGAACCGACATCGGGTCAACGATCAAGCGTTCACGCGCGTTCGTTGTTTGTCGTTTGCCGCGGTCTTGGTCTTGATTCTGAGAAAGAGTGTGAAATCCTTGCAAAATGTGGTGAATGAAGCGACCACCTGGCTGATGATGGCTCCGGTCACCGCGAGCGCTTTTTCCCAAGCCCGTCGGTGCGGACCTCATTGAATAAATCGTGGGGCGTATACTCTTCGCGGAGTAAGAACCGATTAACACTGTCGTGGCTGATCTTCATCACTTCCCCCAACCGACAACAGGTCGGTGAGTGCGGTGTGCTCAATATAAAAGATACATACATCGCTAAAGTGCAACGGGCGGTGGGTGGGCGGCTGATTGTTCTCATTAACGGCAACATTCATGACCAAGATTTGACTCGCTATGCACATTATACGATGTTTGTCAATGCGTAAGCTCTATCTAATACGGCTTCGGTCATCGGATGAGCCTCGCAAAACGCAACTCTGAAACCACGACAGTATAGATGATGGAGGGTCTGGCGAAGTATCTGGCGGTTGCCTGAACGTCGTTCACAAAAAAGCCGGGATTCGGTGAACCCCGGCTAAAAACCACCAAAGGAAGGTGTGGAGAAGAACATCTGAACGATGTCAGAACGTAGCTTAGTCTAAATGTTGCACTGCGTCAAGCAAATTCATAGGAACGCAACAAAACTTTTTTTGCGGCGCAATAAAAAAAAGCCAGGATCATGCTTAATCCTGGCTAAAGAACCACCAAAGGAGGATTTGGAGGATAACATTCTCGATGAATGTTGCAATGCAGTATAAAGAACATATTGCACTGCGTCAAGAAATTAATTAACCATGCCGTAAAACAATTTTTCCCAGTTGCTCAGCCGCCAGCAACCGCTGATGGGCGGCAACGACCTGATCTAGCGGAAAGACCCGGTCAATTGCGGGCTCGACGTGATGCGCTTCGACAAAGCGCAGCATAGCGGCAAATTCCTCTGGCGAACCCATGGTGGAGCCAATGATCCGCGCCTGCCGGAAGAATAGCCGGACCATGTCCAGTCCGGGTGGGTTACCGGCGGTCGAACCATACACCACTAACCGACCCGCCGGTTTCAGCACTGAGAAACAGCCCTTAAAAGCCGGCCCCCCCGTTCCATCAATAACCACATCGACGCCACCGGTCAGCTTAGCCAATTGTTTATCCCAGTCCTCCGCCCGATAGTTGACGCCACCAGACGCACCCATCTGCCGCGCCTGTTCCAGCTTGCCTTCGTCGCCGCTGGTGACAAAGACCCGTGCGCCCAGCGCCACAGCCCACTTCATGGCAAAGGTCGCCACGCCGCCGCCAATGCCGGTGACCAGCACGGTTTCGCCCGGCTGCGCTGCGGCCTGGGTCATCAACGCTCGCCATGCCGTTAAACCCGCTAGCGGGATAGCCGCCGCTTGTTCCCAGTTCAAATGCGTCGGCTTGGCAAAAACATGACCGGCGGGAACGCAAAGGTGTTCAGCAAAACAACCCGGATCAGGCATTCCCAACACCCGGAAGGTCGTACCGGGGAAACGCGGGTCATTTCCCCAGTCATAAGCGGGATAGATCACGACTTCCCGGCCCAGCAAATCCGCTGGTGCGTCTGGACCTAATTGATCGACCACGCCCGCGCCATCCGAACCCATGCCGCACGGTAGGCGAATGCCCGGATATTGGCCTAAGGTGATCCAGACATCGCGGCGGTTGAGCGCCGAAGCGTGGAGGCGAACGCGAACCTGGCCTGGGCTGGGTTCCGGCAGGGCCAAGTCTTCAATGCTGAGTTGTTCGGGACCGCCGAGTTGGCGGAGCAAGACGGCTTTCATAGATTGCACTCCTGAGTTGAGGTTGCAATTTCGCGGACGATTGATCGCAGCGGGTTATTCACTTCCGGCCAAAATGTTCTACGTTTATGGGGACGAGTTTAGTTGAAAACGATCGAACACGACCGCCAGCACGACCCGGTCGGCGCTGCGCCTTGAACGGTCGGCGATTTTTCACCACCAGACGATTGCGAAGAGAAGCAAACGATGACTGACCAGCCTATCAACATGACACGCCCGTTGGACCTGACGCACGAGAAGCGTAATGTCGGCCCGCAGCGCATCCAGCGGCCGATTTACGCGGATTTGCTGCCGACGTGCAACAATGCCTGTCCGGCAGGCGAGAATATTCAAGCCTGGCTGACGCACGCCCAGGCCGGGCGTTTCAAAGAAGCCTGGCAGAGCCTGACCGAAAACAATCCTATGCCGGCGATCCATGGCCGGGTGTGTTACCACCCCTGCGAAAGCGCCTGCAACCGGGGCAAGCTCGATTCTTCGGTCAGCATCCATGCGGTCGAACGCTTCCTTGGCGATCTGGCCTTGCAGGAAAACTGGCAATTCGAGGTCACCGCGCAACCGACCGGCAAGCGGGTGTTGGTGGTCGGCGCCGGCCCCAGCGGCTTGTCCGCCGCCTATCACCTGGCCCGCCTGGGTCACGAAGTGGAAATTCATGAAGCCGGACCGATGGCCGGCGGCATGATGCATTTTGGCATTCCCTCTTACCGCCTGCCGCGCGATGTACTGGACGCCGAGGTGAAGCGCATCGAAACCATGGGCGTCAAGATCGTTCTGAACCATCGGGTCGATGACCTGTTGGCTGAGAAGCGGCAAGGCGATTTCGACGCCATCTTTGTCGCGGTCGGCGCCCATATCAGCAAGCGCACCGAAATCCCGGCGCGCGATGCCGGCAAGATGTTCGACGCCATCAACTTTCTCAAGGATGTGGAAACGGGCAATGCGCCCAAGCTGGGCCGGCGCGTCGCCATCTACGGCGGCGGCAACACGGCGATGGACGCCGCCCGCGTCGCCAAGCGGCTGGGCTACGAACCGTTGATCATCTACCGCCGCGACCGCGCCCACATGCCCGCTCATGAGTTCGAGGCCGATGAGGCGCTGGAAGAAGGCGTCAAAATTCACTGGCTGCGCACGATCAAGAATATTGAGGAAAACCAATTCACCGTCGAGGTGATGGAGATCGACGAGAAGGGTCGGCCGCGTCCGACCGGTCAGTTTGAGACGCTGGAGGCCGATGCCTTGATTCTGGCGCTGGGGCAGGACGTAGATACCAGCTTCATGCAAAAGGTGCCGGGCGTACAGTTCAAGGCCGACGGCGTGGTGATCGTCAACGACCAGATGATGACCGGCAGTCCGGGTCTGTTCGCGGGCGGCGACATGGTGCCTTCCGACCGCACGGTGACCATCGGCGTTGGCCACGGTAAGAAAGCCGCCCGCCATATCGACGCCTGGTTGCGCGGCGAATCTTATGCCAAGCCGCCCAAGCATGATCTGGCGACCTTCGACAAGCTGCATGTTTGGTACTACACCGACGCCGCCCAGCGCCCGCAGGGTCATTTGGACATGAAGGTTCGCCAGAGCAGTTTCGAGGAAGTGGTGGCCGGGCTGGGGCCCAAGGAAGCGGTTTACGAGGCCAAGCGCTGCCTGTCCTGCGGCAACTGCTATGAATGCGACGGCTGCTTTGGCGCCTGTCCCGAAGACGCCGTGATCAAGCTGGGACCCGGCAAACGCTACCGCTACAACTACGATCTCTGCACCGGCTGCGCTGTCTGTTTTGAGCAGTGTCCCTGCCATGCCATCGAGATGATCCCGGAACCGGCGGAAGCGTAATCATTCGCCCCCATCCCCTCACCGCCGACCCCTCTCCTGCCAGGAGAGGGGGAGCGCATGGTGATCAAAAACCACCTGCCCGCTCCATCACAGCGGGCCAAGAGAGAAGCACGAAATGACTGAACGGCAAGTTACCACCATTGACGGTAATGAAGCGGCGGCCTACGTCGCCTACCGGGTGAACGAAGTCTGCACCATCTATCCCATCACCCCGTCTTCGACGATGGCCGAGTTGGCGGACCAATGGGCTTCGGAAGGCGTGAAAAACATCTGGGGCAGCGTGCCCCTGGTGATGGAGATGCAGAGCGAGGGCGGCGCAGCGGGCGCGGCGCACGGCGCGTTGCAAACCGGGGCGTTGACCACCACGTTCACCGCCTCGCAGGGACTCATGCTCATGATTCCCAACATGTACAAAATCGCCGGCGAACTCACGTCAGCAGTATTCCACGTCGCCGCCCGCTCCCTGGCGACCCAGGGTTTGTCAATTTTCGGCGATCACCAGGACGTGATGGCGGTGCGCCCGACCGGTTTCTGCCTGCTGGCTTCCGGTTCGGTGCAGGAAGCCCACGACATGGCGCTGATCGCCCAGATGGCCACCCTGGAAGCGCGGGTGCCCTTCATCCACTTCTTCGATGGCTTCCGCACCTCGCACGAGGTCAACAAGCTTACGTTGTTGTCGGATGACGAGATCCGGGCGATGATCCGCGATGACCTGGTGCTGGCGCATCGCGCCCGGGCGCTGAATCCAGATCGGCCCTTCATTCGCGGCACGGCGCAGAATCCCGATGTCTATTTCCAGAGCCGTGAAACGGTCAACCCGTTTTACGCCAAGGTGCCGGGCATCGTACAGGGGGCGATGGACCAGTTTGCCAGCGTCACCGGCCGTCGCTATAACCTGTTTGACTACTTCGGCGATCCGAATGCTGAACGAGTGATTATTCTGATGGGTTCCGGGCAGGAAACCGCTTGTGAAACCGCAGACTATCTCAATGCGCGCGGCGAGAAGGTTGGTGTGATCCTGGTTCGCCTTTTCCAGCCGCTGTCGGCCTCTCATTTCCTGGCGGCCTTGCCGGCCAGCGTCAAATCCATCGCCGTCCTCGAACGCACCAAGGAACCAGGGGCGACGGGCGAGCCGATGTACCTGGAAGTGGTCAATACCCTGGTGGAAGCGCAGACCGCCGGCACGTTGCCCACCCCGACCTTCCCGAAGGTGATTGGCGGTCGTTACGGGCTGTCCTCCAAAGAATTCACCCCAGCGATGGTCAAGGCGGTGTTCGACGAATTAAGCAAGACGCGGCCAAAGAACCATTTCACGGTGGGCATTGTCGATGACGTGACGCACACCAGCCTGGACGTCGATCCGACGTTCATCATCGAATCCGATAAAGTCGTGCGCGCCATGTTCTACGGGTTGGGCGCGGACGGCACGGTGGGTGCGAACAAGAACTCAATCAAGATCATCGGCGACGATCCCGAGTTTTACGCCCAGGGCTATTTCGTTTACGACTCCAAGAAATCCGGCTCGCAGACGGTTTCCCATCTGCGCTTCGGTCCCGATCCGATTCGCTCGCCCTATCTGGTGCAGTCAGCTAACTTCATTGGTTGCCACCAGTTCAACTTCCTGGATCGCGGCGATGTGCTCAAGAATGCTGCGCAAGGCGCAGTGCTGCTATTGAACACCAGCCCCTACCAGCCGGAGCAGGCGTGGGATCGGTTGCCGCGCCCGGTGCAGGAACAGATCATCGCTAAGAAACTCAAGGTCCACGCGATCAACGCCGAGCAGGTCGCCCGCGATAACGGCATGGGAACGCGGATCAACACCATCATGCAGACCTGTTTCTTTGCCATTTCCGGGGTGCTGCCGCGCGATAAAGCCATTGAGAAGATCAAGTACTCGATTAAAAAGAGCTACATGCGCAAGGGCGAAGAAGTGGTGCGCAAGAACTTCGAAGCGGTCGACAATACCTTGACTAACTTGCGCGAAATTCCAGTGCCGGCCCAGGCTACCAGCACCCGTGAATTACCGCCAACGGTCCCCGCCAACGCGCCGGAATTCGTTCAGAAAGTAACGGCGATGATGATGGCCGGGCGCGGCGATGAACTGCCGGTCAGCGCGCTGCCGGTGGACGGCACCTATCCCAGCTCCACCACCCAGTGGGAAAAGCGCAATATCTCCACCTTCGTGCCGATCTGGGAGCCGGATGTCTGCATTCAGTGCGGCAATTGCAGCATGGTCTGCCCACATGGCGTGATCCGCTCCAAGTTCTACAACGAGGCCAACCTGAGCAGCGCGCCCAAGGCGTTCAAGGCCGCTCCCATCGACGCCCGAGGCTTCCCGGAAATTCGCTATACCTTGCAGGTCTATCTGGAAGACTGCACCGGTTGCGGACTGTGCGTGGAAGTCTGCCCGGCCAAGAGCAAGGAACAGACCGGACGCAAGGCCATCAACATGGCGCTCAAGGAGCCGGTGCTAGAGAACGAGCGCGCGAATGTGAGTTTCTTTGAGACCTTGCCGGAAGTGGACCGTGGCCGGGTGGATTTTTCGACAGTGCGCGGGGTGCAATTCCTGCCGCCGCTGTTCGAGTTCTCCGGGGCCTGCGCCGGTTGCGGCGAGACGCCTTATGTCAAGATGCTCTCCCAACTGTTTGGCGACCGCTTGCTGGTGGCGAATGCGACCGGTTGCTCTTCAATCTACGGTGGCAATCTGCCGACAACGCCCTGGTCGATTAACAATGAAGGACGCGGCCCGGCCTGGTCCAACTCGCTGTTTGAAGACAACGCCGAATTTGGCCTGGGTTTCCGTCTGACTGCGGATAAACATCTGGAGTACGCACGCGAGCTGCTGCAAGCGCTGGCCGGACAGATCGGTGCTGATCGCGTGGACGAATTGTTGAGCGCCGAGCAGGTGACCGAGATCGACATTCGCCGGCAACGTGGGCGGGTCGCGGATTTGAAGCAACGTTTGCAGGAGATCAACGATCCCCGCGCAGCGCAATTGCTGGCGGTCGCCGATCAACTGGTGCGGCGCAGCGTCTGGATTGTCGGCGGCGATGGCTGGGCCTACGACATCGGTTCCTCCGGCGTCGATCACGTCCTGGCCAGCGGTCGCGATGTGAACGTTCTGGTCATGGACACCGAGGTGTATTCCAATACCGGTGGCCAGATGTCGAAATCCACCCCGATGGGCGCCGTCGCCAAGTTCGCTGCGGCGGGCAAACATATCGGTAAGAAAGACATCGCGTTGCAGGCCATCTCCTACGGTAATGTCTATGTCGCGCGTGTCGCCTTGGGCGCTAATCCACAGCAGGCGCTGCTAGCCTTCCGCGAGGCCGAAGCTTACCAGGGACCGTCGCTGATTCTGGCCTACAGCCACTGCATTGCCCACGGCATCAATATGCAGCGCGGACTGGATCAACAACATCTGGCGGTGGAGAGCGGTCATTGGCCCTTGTTCCGCTACAACCCGATGGTGCATGAATCCAACGAGAACCCGTTTGTTCTGGATTCCGGGCGTCCGAAGATTCCGCTCAAGAAATACGCCTATAACGAGGTGCGCTACAAGGTGCTGGCTCACACCAACCCGGCGGAAGCCGAGCACCTGATGGACATGGCCCAGCAGGCGATTAACAGGCGCTGGTCGGTGTATGAGGACATGGCGACCCGTAGCGGCGGTACGTTTGTGCCCAAATTCAAGTAACCAAAGTATCCGGCGTTAGGCGTCAGAGGTCAGATACGGACCTGCAACCTGGCAGCCTGATGCCTGGAGTCTGGAACCTGATCCCTTATTTCTGAAGGAATGAACATGGATTTAACCACCACTTACATGGGGATGAAACTGAAGCATCCCATCGTGGCGTCATCATCGCCATTATCGGGAAGTGTGGCGAGCATCAAGCGCCTGGAAGACGCAGGCGCGGCGGCGATCGTCATGTTTTCCCTGTTCGAGGAGCAGTTAAAGCATGAAAGCGCTGCCCTGGAACACCTGATGACCGCCGGCACCGAGAGCTTCGCCGAGTCGCTGAGCTATCTGCCGGAAGTGGATGACTACACGGTGGGTCCGGATAGTTATCTCGATCTGTTGCGCCGGGCGTCCGAGGCTGTAGATATTCCGGTAATCGGCAGTCTTAACGGCATCACCAATACCGGCTGGATCGAGTATGCCCAATTGATGCAACAGGCCGGGGCTAAAGGCATCGAGCTGAATATCTATTACATTCCCGCCGATTTGACCACCAATGGTCGAGAAGTCGAGGAGCGTTACATCAAGATTGTCAAGGCGGTCAAGGAATCGGTCACGATCCCCGTTGCCGTTAAACTGAGTCCGTTCTTCAGCGCCATCGGTTCCATGGCCAAAGCGCTGGACAATGTCGGCGTTGATGCACTGGTGCTGTTCAATCGCTTCTATCAGCCGGATTTCGATTTAGACAAGCTGGAAGTGGCGCCGAATCTGAATTTGAGTACCCCGGATGAGATTCGCCTGCCCTTGCTGTGGATCGCCGTGCTGTACGGGAAACTAAAAGCTTCTCTAGGAGCGACGCGCGGGGTGCATACCCCGGTTGAAGTCGTGAAGTACTTGATGGCTGGCGCCGATGCGGTGATGACAACCTCGGCGTTGCTCAAGAATGGCGTCGATTATCTGACCACTCTGCGTGATGGTTTGCAGGCGTGGATGGAGATGAATCAGTACCAGTCGGTGACGCAGATGAAAGGGTCGATGAGCCAGCAGAATGTGGCTGATCCGACTGCTTTTGAGCGCGCCAATTACATCAAGACGCTCGAAAGTTTTAAGAGCGATTACATTTAAGCCGTTGAGTATTGGGTCTGATTGACCTCTGTTCTTTCGCTTGGAGGTCTTGCGGGGATTGCGGGGAGCGCAATCCCCTTTTTTCTGGCCGCCTGTTTGATTTGGAAGAACTGTCTGTAAGGGATCACCGGGCTGCGCCAGCGGTTGCTGGGCAGCGTTGTTATACCGTTTCTCAATGGATTTTGAATCGTCAATTCCCCCCTTGTATTGTCTTGCTAATAGTTATCCCCATAAAAATCATGCTAGAGCTTGTTCGAGACTAGTGGGCTGACACAGAAGTTTTGACAGGTAGCGGTGGGTGCCCTATGGTTGAGATCAACAGGAGGAATCACCATGGCCCACAAGTATCTGGTTGATCTAACTGAAGAGGAGCGGGAAGACCTGCTG
>Ga0209607_1004344_pt1 | contig 10555 bp, 10 predicted proteins | sample AD_UKC117_MetaG_FD_184413 | JGI IMG/M metagenome (GOLD analysis project Ga0209607, IMG submission 184413) | Active sludge microbial communities of municipal wastewater-treating anaerobic digesters from Hong Kong - AD_UKC117_MetaG (SPAdes)... | ecosystem: Engineered > Bioreactor > Anaerobic >... | reverse complement strand
TTGTCAAGCCTCTGGTGACGTGACCCTCTACCGATCCACTTCTCCCAGCACGATATCAATCGAGCCAATATTCGTCACGATATCCGACAACATGGCGCCCTTGCTCATTTTGCTCACCGCGTACAGGTTGTTGAAGCTCGGCCCGCGCACGTGCAGGCGATAGGGTTTGGCCGAGCCGTCGCTGTAGACGAAGAAGCCCAGTTCGCCCTTGCTCGACTCGATGCCGTGGTAGTACATGCCCGGCGGCACCTGGAAACCCTCGGTCATCAGCTTGAAGTGATGGATGAGCGCCTCCATGCTCACGTCGAGTTCTGCGCGCGGCGGCGGCGTGACCTTGCGATCCTCGACACGGTAGGGGCCGTCCGGCAGGTTGTCGATGGCCTGGCGGATAATGCGCAGGCTCTGGCGCATCTCCTCCATGCGCACGAGATAACGTGCGTAGGAGTCGCCCTCGGTAAAGACCGGTACCTTGAAATCGTACTTCTCATAGCCGCTGTACGGCGCATCGCGGCGCAAGTCCCAGTCGACACCGCTGCCGCGCAGCATGGGACCGGTCAGCCCCATGTTGATCACCTCGTCGCGCGTCAGCTTGCCGATGCCGCGCAGGCGCTCCTCCCACAGCGGGCCGTGGGTGAGCATGGACTCGTACTCGCTGATGCGTATCGGCATCGCGCGCAAAAACTCTTCCAGGTGGCCGAGGAAGGCGGGCGGGATGTCGCGTGAGACGCCGCCGATGCGCATGTAGCCGACAGTCAGGCGGGCGCCGCACGCCATCTCGAAGAGGTCGAGAATGCGCTCGCGCTCGCGAGTGGCGTACATGAGCAGCGCCATGCCCGTGCCGGAGACATCCAGCGCGTGGGTCGACAGCCAGAAGAGGTGCGACGCCACGCGCTGCAACTCGGCCATGATGACACGCAATCGCTCGGCGCGCTCGGGAATGTCGATACCGAGCAGCTTCTCGACGGTCACACAGTAGCCGAGGTTGTTGCTCATGGCCGACAGGTAATCCATGCGGTCGGTGTAGTAGACGAAGTCCTTGTAGCGCTTGTTCTCGCCGGTCTTTTCGAAGCCGCTGTGCAGGTAGCCGAGGTCGGGGTCGACGTTGACGACCGTCTCGCCGTCCAGTTCCACCACCAGGCGCAACACGCCGTGCGTGGAGGGGTGGTGCGGCCCCATGTTGATGATCATGTTCTCGCGGCTCATGCCGGGCGGCACCACGGGCGGCAGGCTCTCGGCGGCCATGACCTGCTTGCCGAAGGACTCGAACTCCGGGTCGCTCCAGGTGAGCGTGAAGGGTACTTCCTCGCCGCCCACCGGCACCTGCTTTTGCAGCGGGTGATTGGGCCAGCTCTCCGGCATCATGATGCGACGGTGATCCGGGTGGCCGGCAAAGCGCACGCCCATGAGATCCCACACCTCGCGCTCGGGCCAGATGGCGCCCTTGTAGACGCCGGCCAGACTTGGCACTTCGGGGTCGCCCCCTTCGTCGGCCGGGCAGACCACCATCAGATGCTGCTTGCGCGCATAGGAGCGGAGCTGGTAGACCGCGTGGAAGCGGGCGCCGTCGGCCGGCAGTTCCGAGCGGTCGACAGATGACACGTCGACGATTGCTTCGTACTGGAGCTTTGGGTCGCTCTTGGCAAATTCGGCCAGGGCTACCAGTTGCTCCGGCTTGACGTAGACGACCTGCTGGCCGTGGTGCATGCCGGCGGCCAGGATGGCGTCGCCAAAGCGCTCGACCAGGCGCTGCGTGTCGTCCGACTCGCCGGCCGGCAGCGGCGCCACCGCCGGGATGCCCAGCGGAGTGAGGCCGGGCAGGGTCTCGTAGGGCCGTTGCCGTGGAGAAACGTTGAGCATGGAGTTCTCCGAATGTTATGCGCGCTGCGGCTGGCGCAGCGTCTCGAGAGATTCGATGTCTTCCGGCGTCGCCGGCGCAGGCGAGGCATTCAAATTGGCGTAGGTGCGGAAGTTGTCCTTGCCCTGCTTGGCGCGCAGTTTGTCCATCGCGTAGAGCAGCCCCTCGGGCCGCGGCGGGCAGCCGGGCACGTAGACATCGACCGGGATGATCTTGTCCACACCCTGGACGATCGCGTAATTGTTGAAGGGGCCGCCGGCGCTGGCGCAGATGCCCATGGCAATGACCCATTTGGGCTCGGACATCTGGTCGTAGAGGCGCTTGATGACCGGCGCCATCTTGTTGCTCACGCGGCCGGAGACGATCATCAGATCGGCCTGGCGCGGGCTGGCGCGGAAGAGTTCCGAGCCGTAGCGCGAGATGTCGTGGCGCGACGAGCCGGTGGCGATCATCTCGATCGCGCAGCAGGCGAGGCCAAAAAGGAGCGGCCACGTGCTGTTCTCGCGGCTCCAGTTGACCAGCGTCTCCAACTGCGTCGTGATGATGCCTTCAGGCAGTTTTTCTTCAAGACCCATGACTTTACTCCCAATCGAGCGCGCCCTTGGACCACTCGTAGACGAGGCCCAGGACGAGTATCAGCAAGAAGACGCCAATCGGCGCCAGAGCGACAAGCAGGCCGAAGTTGTCGCGCAACGGCAGCAGCGCGCCGGCCCACGGATAGAGAAAGATGACTTCGATATCGAACAGGATAAAGAGCATGGCGACCAGGTAATACTTCACCGGGAAGCGCCGGCGGGCATCGTGGAAGGGGATGATACCCGATTCGTACGGCTCCATCTTCTGCGCATTCTTGCGCCGCGGGCCAAGGATGCTGGGCAGGCCAATGGCGATAAATGCAAAGACAATGGAGATGACGACAAAGACTAGAAGCGGAAAATAATCCACAGCCATGGAGGTCTTCCTTTACGCGGACTTGGACCATGCAAAACGACTCAACATGCTATTCGTTTGTTTAACATGCTGAGTCGCGTTTCACAGTGCCGAGTATGCAGGTGTCGTCCATAACACCGCTTGTGCAGTCTATCACGAACGCCAAAATGGTGTCAACATTACACTGTATCTCTTGTGAAAAAGTGCACAACGTGTTTCGCCGTAGTTGCGAGCCGACAGCGCAACCACAGCTCTCGCGTCCGGTCTGCGTAGCGCCAAAACTCCCTGTTGCAGCCGCGATTTTCACTTTGCCTGCGCCATGTCGCCTGTGTTACAATCGAAGCATTGTTTTATGTACGCCCGGCGCCCGTACTCCTCTGGATGCACAGCGTGAAGCGCCCGTGAACTAGCAAAAAAATGTGTTTTCAGGGACTGGGATTTTCCAGATCATCTCGGGTCTATGCTACGATACGCGGCAGTTTGTTACTTTCTACACAATCTTGCCGTACCGTCCGCAGTGCTCAGTGACCGTTGGTTGGCCGCGATTTGGCCTGCCCGATCTGCCACGGAGCGGACAGCAGCGCACAAACAGGCTTAGCGGAATAGCCCAGACAACTGGAATTTTGAGAAGCACCAGGAGTTGATTCATGCTCAGTCAGTGGGGGTTTGTCCTGATACTCAGCGCGATTGCCGTAATCATTCCGGTTGCTGCCGTCACGCTTGGTCATTTCCTCGGCCCGCGCCGTCCTGACCCCATCAAGAATGAGACGTACGAAAGCGGTGTCGAGACCATCGGCGATACCTGGGTGCAGTTTCGCGCGCAGTACTATCTGATCGGCCTGATTTTCCTCATCTTCGACGTGGAAGTCATCTTTTTGTTCCCGATCGCAATCGCCTACCAGGACCTGAGCTTTTTCTCCGTCATTGCGGCGGTAACCTTTGTCCTGATCCTGATTTTGGGCCTCTTCCTGGAGTGGCGCAAGGGCGCCCTCGAGTGGAGCTGACGGCTCCGACCCGACAGGTTGTGTTGTGAGCAGCCCGCAGACATGGAGGTTCTTGTATGAATTGGAGTGACGCCCTGATCCAGATGCAGTACAATCTGGGCGCGCCGCAGGAACTCAGTTGGCTGGTCCAGGGAATCACCTACTTTGTGGGTGCGTTCATCCTGGCCAATGCCGCGCTGGTGCTGGCCCTGGTGCTCATCTGGATCACGCGCAAGGTGATCAGCCGCATTCAGGATCGTATCGGTCCCAACCGCCTGGGGCCGTTTGGTTTGTTCCAGACCATCGCCGATGCCATGAAACTCCTCTCCAAGGAGGACATCAACCCGACCTCGGCCGACACCATTTCCTACCAGATTGCACCGGTGCTCTCCGTCGTCGGCGTCATCATGGCGCTGGCGGTAATTCCCTTCGGCGCCGGCCTGATCGGTGCGGATCTGAACGTGGGCGTGCTCTACCTGGTGGCGCTGGGCTCCATCGGCATCATGGCAGCGTTGATGGCGGGTTGGGGCAGCAACAACAAGTACGCGTTGCTGGCCGGGTTCCGCGTCGTGGCGCAGCTCCTCAGCTACGAGATTCCCATGGTGCTGGCCATGCTGGCGCCCGTGCTGCTGGTCAACACCATGCGCATGCAGGAACTGGCCCAGGCACAGTCGCTCTTCATCGGCCCCATCAACCTGGGCATTGGCTGGTTTGTCTTCCTGCTGCCGGGCGCCTTCCTGATTTACTTCATTTCGGCGCTGGCGGAGGGCGAACAAACACCCTTCGACCTGCTCGAAGCCGAGTCGGAGCTGGTGGCCGGTTTTCATATCGAGTATTCGGGCATGAAGTTTGCCATGTTCTTCCTTGCCCAGTTCCTGAACAGCTTCTTCCTGGGCGCCATTGCCGTGGCACTCTTCCTGGGTGGCTGGCAGGGTCCGTTCGCCGGCCAGATTCCGCTGCTCGGGCCCATCTATTTCATGGCCAAGACATTCTTCATCTATGTCGTCATTCAGTGGATCAAGGGTACCTTCCCGCGCATGCGCGTCGACCAGATGATGCAGTTTGCGTGGAAGGTGCTTGTGCCGCTGGTGCTGACGCTGATCCTGGTGCAGATGGTGGTTATGAAGCTGCCGCTGCCGGGCTGGATCAATTCGTTGCTGGTCTTGGTGGCGAACATCGGCGTCTTCATCGCCGTGCTCAACATCATGGGCAGCTACTTCCGTCGCGAGATGGTGCGCACCAAGCGCTCCTTCGAGCCGAAGTCGCTGATCGGCACGATGCAGCCGGTCAACACGTCGTCGGGTGACTAGACCAGTGGCGGGGCGACTGCAAGCCGGATGCCCTGCCGAACTGTGAGCGTTTGCCGGATGGTTTCAACGCTGCGTTGAGGGGAAACGATTTATGCCTGAATTGCCATTTCCGTTACCGCCGCTGCCGACGGTCCAGCAGGTTGTCTTTGTGGGGATTGCGCTCCTGACGGTCGTCGGGTCGCTGGCCGTCGTTCTGGCGCGCAACCTGTTCCACAGCGCGCTGGGGCTGGTTGCTGCGTTCTTCGGCGCCGCCGGCGTCTACATCATCGCCGAAGCGGAGTTTATCGGGGTCAGCCAGGTGCTGGTCTACGTCGGCGCCATTTCGACGCTCATCACCTTCGCCATTATGCTGACGCGCGGGATGATGTTCGGCGCCACGTCGCCGCGCAACCGCCAGTCTGGTACGGCCGCGATTATCACGTCGCTGACCTTCATCGTGTTGATGGCGCTGATGAACGGCATCAAGTGGCCGCAGGCTAGCGAGCCGATCGTCGACGGGCAGGCCATCATTGCCGGTCTGGGTCGGGCATTTGTGACGGAGTATATCATTCCGTTTGAACTGCTGGCACTGCTGCTGCTTGTGGCCCTGGCGGGCGCCATCGTGCTGGCCAAGGATCGCAACTAAGTGCGCGGCGTGCGCAGAGAAGTGGGAAGAGGGTGGATATGGTTCCTCTAAACTGGTACTTGATTCTGTCGGCTTTCGTGTTCAGCGCCGGCCTCTATGCTGCACTGGGACGGCGCAATGCCATTGCCGTGCTCATGGGGATCGAGCTCATGCTCAACGCTGCCAACATCAATCTGGTCGCGTTCTGGCGCTTCGGCGTCACGCCCGCTGAGAACCTGGATGGGCAGATATTCGCCCTGTTCGTGATTGCCGTCGCCGCTGCCGAGGTCGCTATCGGCCTTGCGTTGATCATTTCGGTCTACCGCAATCGCCGCACGGTCAATCTCGACGATCTCGATCTGTTGAAGGGGTAAGGTTGGTTGCGTCCGCTCCGGCGGCCGCAACCATGAAGGTGCGGGTGTCATGCCGAAAGAGTCATTGTCCGGCACCCTGGATGAACAGTGCGAGTTTCTGTATGACCTGGCTGTCGAGAAGATGAGCCAGGGCAATTACACAGGAGCCGCACACGCGCTCAAAGAGATACTCAAGTACAAGCCTGACTTCCGCGATGCACAGCAGTTGTATCAGGAAGTCAAGGAGCGCAAGTCCGAGCAGACGTTCCTGTTGATGATGGCCTTTGCCGGCGCAGCGGTTTTCGTGGCGATCGGCGGGGTGGTGGGAGTGCCGAACGACCTGGTCTTTCTGGTCGTCGTCGTCATCGGGGCGCTGGTCGGATACGGTGTAGGGAATTTGATCAGCAGTTTTCGCAGCCGGCGCGTGGCGCCGTAACGCAGTGGAATTATCGCCCACCCATTTCTGACCGGGCGTAAACCAAAACGAGGTTGAGCAATGGAAGGATTTCTAAATCTCGCCTGGCTCTTGCCAATTCCGCCCTTCCTGGCTTTTGTGGCGATCTTATTGTTCCTGAATCGCAACAAGACAGTCAGCGCGCTGACGGCAATCGGCAGCGTGCTGGTGAGTTTTGTCCTGGGCTGGCCCATCGCCTTTGCGGTTTTCACGACGCCGCACTTTGGCGAGCACCCGCTCTACGGCGAGCTTTTCACCATCCCGACCGGTACCACGGACCTGATGGTTGGCTACCAGGTTGATCCGGCCAATGCGCTGATGATCTTCATGGTCACCTTCCTGCTGGTCATGATTTTCGTCTATTCCAGCGGGTATATGACCTTCCCGAGTCACCTGAACAAGGAAGATTACCCGCAGGCGTACGCGCAGAACAAGGATCCGCGCTACAGCCGCTTCATGGCCTACATCAGCCTCTTTGCCACGGGCATGTTGGGGTTGGTCGTCTCCAACTCGCTGCTTACCTTCTTTGTCTTCTGGGAAATCATGGGCCTGTGCAGCTACCTGCTCATCGGCTTCTGGTTCGAGAAAGAATCGGCCAAGAAGGCGGCCTTCAAGGCGTTCATCACCACGCGCATCGGCGATGCCATCATGTTTGCCGGCATGATGCTGCTGTGGATGTGGAGCATCGACAACACGCTCGTCTTCGAGCAGATTCTGGCGCCGGCCAATCTCGAGCACCTGGCCGAGATGATGATCCACGTGCCGGTCTTCAACTTCACAACGCCGGCCGTCGGGTTGATTGCCGTGCTCATCTTCTTCGGCACCATCGGCAAGAGCGCCCAGTTCCCGCTGCACGTCTGGTTGCCCGACGCCATGGAAGGCCCGACTCCGGTCAGCGCCATGATTCATGCGGCGACGATGGTTTCCGCCGGTGTCTTCCTCGTCGTCCGCATGTTCCCGCTCTTCTTCGTCGCCGGTGAGGCGGCCCCGGCGAGCATGCAGTTCGTGGCCGGCATCGGCGCCTTCACTGCCCTCTTCGCCTCGCTGATCGCGGTGGCGCAGTGGGATATCAAGCGCGTGCTTGCCTACTCGACGATTGCCCAGCTTGGCTACATGGTGGCGGCGCTGGGCACCGGCGCCTACGTGGCCGGCTTCTTCCACCTGATTACACATGCCTTCTTCAAGGGGCTGCTCTTCCTTGGCTCCGGCTCGGTGATTCATGGCGTCGAGCATGGCTTCCACCATGCCCACGCCCATGGTGGCGACCACGGGCACGACGAGCATGGTCACGACGAACACGGTCACGGCTCCAGCATCGTGCACCGCCGCGATGGCGACCTGGACCGGAATGACCCGCAAGACATGCGCAACATGGGCGGCCTGCTCAAGCGCATGCCTATCACCGGCTGGACCTTCATCATCGGTGGCCTGGCGCTCTCCGGTTTCCCGTTTGTCACCGCTGGTTTCTGGTCCAAGGACGAGATTCTCTCCAGCCTGTGGTATACGGAAGACAGCCTTATCTTCTGGGCGCTGGCCATTTCGGCCCTGCTTACTGCTTTCTACACGGCGCGCCAGATCACGCTCACCTTCCTGGGGCAGCCCCGCTCGGAGGGCGCCGCACACGCTCCCGAGAGCGTGAAGAGCATGACCATTCCGCTGATCTTGATCACGCCCTTTGCGATTGCGCTGGGCTGGCTTGGCATCCCGGTTGACTTCCCGGGCCTGGGCTCACTTTTCCCACACTGGATCGAGCACCAGCTCGAACCGTACATCGAATACATGCATTTTGAGTTCCCCCACCCGGAATTCAACATCCTTGTATTGCTGGTCTCGTTTGGCGTGGCGCTCGGCGGGCTGGCGCTGGGCTGGCTCGTCTATCGCAAGGGGCTGCCCGAAGGCGAAATCGACCCCATGCGACGCTGGCTTGGCCCGGTCTGGTGGGCGATGCATCGCAAATTCTGGATCGACGAGTTCTACCAGTACACCTTCGTCGCTCTTTCGCGCGGTGTTGCCAAGTTCCTGTACTGGGTAGACGATGTGTGGATTATCGACCCGATCATCAATGCCATCGGCCGCATTGGCGTATGGCTTGGGTTTGTGGCCGCCAAATTCGATCAATACGTGGTAGATGGAGCCATCAATGCGTTCGGCTGGATGTCAGACCGCGCCGGCAGTGTGCTGCGTAGCAGCCAGAACGGCCAGGTGCAGGTCTACTTGATGGTGGTTGTTGTTTCGGTAACGATCTGGCTGCTGCTCTACGCGCTGCCGTTGATCTTGACGCTGGTCTAGCAGGCATTCGTGCGGGGTTTACCGTTCTGCCTGAGGTACTCTGAAAGCTTTCTGACAATCGGCGCTGAATTCCAAACCGAAGGTCTGCGGAGGAAATATTCATGGAATTCCTGAATCAGTGGGCATTGCCCATTCTCATCCTGTGGCCACTGCTCAGCTCCATTCTGGTCTTCCTGACCAAGAGTGAAAAGCTGAACAAGTGGGGCTCGGTGCTGGCCAGCCTGCTGCCGCTGGGGCTCAGCATTTACATGCTGGCTGCCTACGACTACGCAAAGGGTGGCATGGCGTTCGTGATCGATGTGCCGTGGATTCCGGCCATCAACTCGAACATTCACCTGGGCGTGGACAACCTGAGCCTGCCGCTGATTTTCCTGACGGCGTTGCTGACGGCGTTGAGCCTCTACTACAGCGCGTTTGTCATCAAGGATCGGGTGCGCGAGTACTTCGGCCTCTTCCACATCTTGGCGTTGAGCATGTACGGCGTCTTCATTGCGCTGGACTTCGTGGTCTTTTACGTCTTCTGGGAGATCAGCCTGGTGCCCATGTACCTGCTCATCGGCATCTGGGGCGGCAAGAATCGCAACTACGCCTCCATCAAGTTCTTTATCTACACCTTGGTGGGTTCGGTTGCCATGTTGCTGGCCATCCTTGGCACCTACTTCGCTACCGGCACCTTCGATATCATCCAGTCTGCGGCAGCCAAGCCCTTTGTGGGGCTGCCTGCCCAGGATGCGTTGCTGCTCACCAGCCTGGCGTTTTGGGGCTTCTTCCTGGGCTTCGCCTTCAAGGTGCCCAGTTTCCCCTTCCACACCTGGCTGCCCGACGCCCATACCGAAGCACCCACGGCCGGTAGCGTCATCCTGGCCGGCGTGCTGCTGAAGCTCGGCGGGTACGGCTTCATGCGCATCATGATCCCGGTCTACCCGACCGCAGCCGCCTACTGGTCGCAATGGCTGGTCGCGCTCGGCGCCATCGCCATCGTCTACGGTGCGCTCGTCTGTGTGGCACAGACGGACCTGAAACGCCTGATTGCCTACAGCTCAGTCTCACACATGGGCTACGTGGTCATGGGCATCGGCGCCGCCGCGGCGGCCTTCGGCACGTTGGACAACCAGGCGGCCATGGACAGCGCGGCGATGGCCTTCAACGGCGCGACCATGCAGATGTTCAACCACGGCCTCATCACGGGCGCCCTCTTCTTCCTGGTCGGCGTCATCTACGAACGCGCCCACACGCGCGACCTGGACAAGTTTGGCGGCTTGAGCGTCAAGACGCCCTACTACTACGGCATCATGATGGTGGCGGCCATGGCCAGCCTGGGCCTGCCCGGTCTCTCCGGCTTCTGGGGCGAGTTGTTCACCTTCCGCGGCGCCTTCTACCTGACGCCGTACTGGGCGGCATTCGCCGTGCTGGGCATCGTCTTTGCGGCGGTCTACATCCTGTGGCGGATCATCCAGAATGTCTTCCTGGGCACCTACGATCCGAACAAGATCACGCACTGGACGACCGCAACGGGCGAGCATGCCGATGGCCCGACCGACATGGTCGGCTTCGAGAAGCTCACGCTGTGGCCGCTGGTCATCCTGATTTTTGTGCTGGGTGTCTACCCCACGCCGCTGCTGAACTATCTCAACTCTGCCGCCCTGGAAATCCTGAACTTCGTTCAGAGCGTGCTGTAAGCCAAAAGGAGGCCGATTTTGGAAATCGGATTTGCTTCGCTGGCGCCGCTACTGCCTGAATTGTTGGTGGCCTTCGGCGGCCTGCTGATCTTGATACT
>Ga0209607_1004343_pt1 | contig 10557 bp, 6 predicted proteins | sample AD_UKC117_MetaG_FD_184413 | JGI IMG/M metagenome (GOLD analysis project Ga0209607, IMG submission 184413) | Active sludge microbial communities of municipal wastewater-treating anaerobic digesters from Hong Kong - AD_UKC117_MetaG (SPAdes)... | ecosystem: Engineered > Bioreactor > Anaerobic >... | reverse complement strand
TGGGATACGATTTCCTGGTGGCGAAAACCGAGGTGACGTTCGAACAGTACGATGCCTACTGCGAGGCTACAGGAAAACCGAAACCCGATGATGCAGGATTTGGAAGGCAAAGCTACCCGGTGATCAACGTGAGCTGGTGGGACGCGGTTGCGTTCTGCAATTGGATGAGCCAGCATGAAGGACTCCCCGTTGCCTACGGGCACCAGGGGGAGGCGAACGAAGGCCGCCTGCTGGATGCGAGCGGGAAGGTCACCACCGACATTCGGAAGGTGAAAGGCTACCGGTTGTTGACCGAGGCGGAATGGGAATACGTGGCAAGGGGAGGGCACGTGGACATCGTGGATGGAGTAGAAACCCACGACTACAAGTTCGCGGGAAGCAACGACCTGGATCTCGTGGGATGGTACAGTGACAACGGCGAAAACCAACCCCATCCGGTGGGGCAAAAGGGTGCGAACGAGCTTGGGTTGTACGATATGAGCGGGAATGTCTACGAGTGGTGCCATGACTGGTACGAGGACAGCTGGTACCAGCATGGAAACCAAATCAATCCGATCGGTCCGGGTTCGAGTACGAACGACTGGCGGGTGATTCGCGGAGGCGGCTGGGCATACGGCGAGGGTTTTGCGCGAGTTGCCGATCGCGGTATCTGTACACCCATCTGGTATTTTGCTTTCCTGGGGTTTCGAGTGGCCCGGACCTATTAGGGAAAGAAGCCGCACTGGGGTGCGGCGTTCCCAGGGGTGAGATTGTTCACGGGGTGCTTTTTTGCCGGCAAGCGGGGCAGGAGAGGAAAGCATCAACCACCTGGGGGTCGAATTGCGTGCCGCGGTGCTTTTGGATTTCCGAGAGCGCGATGTCTTCTGGCAGCGCGTTGCGGTACGGGCGGTCGGAGGTCATGGCGTCGTAGGCATCCGCTACCGAGATGATGCGCGCCATCAACGGGATGTGCTCCCGGGCGATTTTGTCGGGGTAACCCGTGCCATCCCAGTTCTCGTGGTGGTGGCGTACCCCCTTCACGATTTCTTCCAACTCATCGCCAGTCGAAAGCACGGAGGCCCCCCACTCGGGGTGCTTCTTCATTACGTCGAACTCTTCGAGCGAGAGTTTCCCCGGTTTGCCCAGGATGTCGATGGGAACCAGGATCTTTCCCACGTCGTGTACCAATCCCGCCCAGTAGACCTGGTGCACTTCCTTTTCTTCCATGCCCAGCTGGCGGGAAAGCTTGCGCGAAATTTCCGCGACGCTTTCGGAATGTCCCCGCGTGTAGGGGTCGTAGAGTTCCAGCACCTTGATCATCGAAAGCAGCAATTGCTTCTGGAACTTCTCTTGGGCCATTCGAAATTGCTGGGTGGTGAGGAAGGCGGACGTGACGTTGGAGAAGGCACGGAACACGCGCAGATCTTCCCGGGAAAAGCTGGAAGAATGGTCATGGAGAATGGTGAGCGTGACGCTTCCCACGATGTTTTCTCCCACTTTCAAAGGTGCAGAAGCAATTTCCTTGGCATGGTGGAGATTATCTTCCAAAATGTGGAACACTTCCGGGTCCAATACTTTGCGCGCATCTACCAGGGGGTTCTTCCAGATCATTAACTCGGGGGGATGGCGAAACTGGTTGCGCTGCAGTTGCAATCGATTGAAAGCTTCGAGGTCCTGGCCCACTGCCACCACTTGAAACCATCGCTTTTCGTCCAAAATGCCAACCGCCCCGGTATCTGCGCGCGGCACGAAACCCAGCAACATGCCGATCATTTTCTGGAAGAAGGTGTTTTCTTCGCCTTCGGAGAAAAGAGACATTTCCGAGGTTAGCGACAAGATTTTTTCGAGGTCTTGCGAAAGCGCCTCGTTTTCCAGGAACGATGCTTCCAATTGCTGGTTGGAGGCTTGCAACTGCTCGTTCATCGCGGCCAGTTCCTCGTTGCTGGCTTCGATGGTTTGCTGGGAATGGGTGAGTTGTTCGATGGTGTACGAGAGCGAGGTTGCTGTTTCGTTGAAGCGCCGCGCCAGAAGTGCCATTTCACGGGGGCCACGTTCGGGAAGGTGAAAAGAGGGTTTCTCGAGGGAAAAATCCTGGAGTTTCTTTGCCGCTTCTTCCAACGGACGGGAAAAAACCCGCGCCGTGAGTAGTGCCATGAAGGCAAACAGTGCGAGCGAACTGATGGTGAGAACCCAGAACAGTCGACGGATGAGAAGGCTGTTTTCGTACAGTTCGGGTTCGAAAATCGTGAGGGCAAGGATCCAACCCGGGGAAGAGGGAATGGCGCTGAACATCATTTTTTGAACAGGTTGCCCTTCGCGCTGGTATTCCCCGATGCCGAAAGGCGTGCGGGTAACCCGCTGGAAAAAGTCGAGGTAATCCTGGTTGACCCCCGGGATTTGCAGGGTATTCACGCTCATGACCACTTCTGGCACGGGATGGGCAATCACCAAGCCGTCCTGTTGCATGATCCAGGCGTACCCTTTTCCACTGATTTGCATGCTTTCGAGAAGGGGGTCGAACGCGGAAAGCGCCACCGTTCCCCCCAGGAACCCAAGGGTGCTGCCATCGTTCGCCGAAAGCCGGAGAAGCAAGACCATCACGAGGTTTCCCGTCACCTTGGAGTACACGGGGTTACTAATAACCAACTCTTCGCTCCCCGAAAGGACCTGTTGGAAGTAGGGACGGTCCAAGATCGAAATCTCGCCCCCATCGCAAGTATACGCGTTGCCCTGCATGTCGGAAAGGAAAATGGTCTCGAACGAGGAAAAGGACTGGTTGCAGCTCTCCTGAAGGTGCTTTCGAGCTTCTTGGCTGAACGGCGCGGAGAAACATTCGGCATGGGATACTTCGCGGATCTCGGTGATGCGCGACGCGATCCAGGTTCCCATTTGCTGGGAACGGGCTTGCACGATTTGTAGGCTCAAGTTCTCGGTTCGCTCGCGATCGATGTGGTCTACGCTTGCATACAACAACATTCCCGTGACCGCAAAGACCAGTAACGCGGGAAAAATCATCATCAGAAGCAGGTGGGATCGGAACGACCGGTTTTGGAAAAAATCCTTGCTGGACCTCACATTCGCGTACCTGGCTTTCAAGGATGCGGTGCTTTCCCCAAGATACCCAATGATAAACCTTTTTCCTCAAATGCAAGTTTATAGATTGTTACGGAGAACCATCAAAGATTCCCTGGGCTAAGAACACGTTGGAAAATGGAATCCACGTGACAAAGGAAGGAATTGGGGTCGAAAAGTGGTGTCATCTCCGCAGGGGATAGCCAGCGCCGTATCCGGGGATCTCCTTCCAGTTCTCGAAGGAAATCGGTCTCTGCCTGGCGAGCTCGCATGGCAACTTCCTGCACAAGGGGATACGCCTGCTCTCGGCTCATGCCTTTTTCTACCAGGGCCAGTAGTACTTTTTGGGAGAACACCAGACCATGCGAATGCGCGAAGTTTTGGCGCATTTTCCCCGGATCAATCACCAGCGTTTGGACAACTTCGCGGATCTTTTCAAGCATGTAATAGGTGAGCATGCACGCATCCGGCAAAACCACCCGCTCCACGCTGGAATGGGAGATATCCCGTTCGTGCCAGAGCGCGATGTTTTCCAGGCCCGTGGCGGCATATCCCCGAAGCAGCCGGGCCATTCCGCACAAGCGCTCGCACACGATGGGGTTTTTCTTGTGGGGCATGGCCGAAGAGCCCCGCTGCCCAGATGCAAAGGCTTCTGCCGCCTCTGCCACCTCGGTGCGCTGCAAGTGGCGAATTTCCAGCGCGATCCGTTCGACACCTGTTCCGATCAACGCGAGCGTGGAAAGGAATTGCGCGTGGATATCCCGCGGCACAACTTGGGTGGATACTTCCACGGCACGCAGGCCCAGTTTTTCCAGCGCGCTTTCTTCCAGTGCCGGCGGGAAGTGCGCGTAATTTCCCACCGCCCCACTGATCTTGGCCATGCCAACTTGCCGGGAAGACTCCGCCAGTCGCCGGGAATTTCGGCGCGTTTCCGAGAAAAAGCCCAGGAACTTGAGCCCGAAGGAAGTGGGTTCCGCGTGTACCCCGTGGGTACGTCCCATGGTGACCGTGTGCCTGTGCTTTTCGGCGAGCTGGGCCAGCGCTTGTTGCAGCTGGGCCAGGGAACGGGAAAGGATATGCGCGGAACGAACCAGTGCCAGCGAAAGCGCACTGTCCACCACGTCCGACGAGGTGAGCCCCTTGTGGAAGAAGCGTGCCTCGTCGCCCATCCGCTGTGTCACGCTGCGAATGAAGGCAATCACATCGTGTTGCACTTCCTGCTCGATGCGATCGATGTGGTCCAGATCGATCGTGGCGTTGTGTCGTATCGCCTCTGCAGTGCCGGTGGGGGCTTGACCTGACTCCTCCATTGCCGCAACTACCGCCAGTTCCACTTCCAGCCAACGTTCGAATCCCGCCTGGCGGGTCCAGATTTCTTTCATCGGGGAAAGCGCGTAGCGATCGATCATGGGTTTCACCTCGCATGGTTTTTTTGCAAAAAAAAAGCCAGGGGAGAGGGGGTCCTGGCCTTTCTTCTGCTTTATGTCAGTTGTCATGTTCATCAGACAAGACGCAGGAAACTTCCCAAAAATTCCCCCCCGGTTTCACAGGTTTGCCAACACCAACGAAATGATTCCGGCGCCCACCGCGGACCACTGGAGGGGTGAGAGTTTCTCCGAGAAGAAAAGGCGACTGCCCAGTATTATGACCGCCGCGCTTCCGGCACTGTACACGGGGAAAACGACCGTGGCGGAGAGTTGGTTCAGCGATCGGATCAAGAAGAACGAGGAGAGCAAGTTGGGCACCCCCACGAAAAAGCCGGTGATCCAGTCTTTGTAGCTTCGCGAAGGTGCTTGGCTTTTGCGGGAAAGCAAGAGGCTGATTACGAAGGCGGAGAAGAAAACCCAGAACAGGAAGAGCTGCTCGGTTCCGGGGGCGGCGAATTTTTGGAAAACCTTGTTGAAGAATTCCGCGAAACCGTTCAACAGCAAAAGCACCAGGAGCAAAGCGTGGAACCCTTTTTGGGAACGTCGCCCCGGAAACGTGACCAGGAGGATGGCCAACAGGGCAAACCCAACCCCCATCCATTGCCACTGACTGGGGAATTCTTTCCAAACCAGCAAGGAAAGGAAGGCGGGGATCAGGATGCCCATCTTCCCAAAGGTTCCCGATAGCCCTGCTCCGCTTTTTGCGATACAAAGCTGGTAGAACACGAACGAACCCACGAAGAGGAACCCGGTGAGAATGCCAAACCAGCTGGGGAAAAAAACGGCATCTATCGGCGGAAGGGATAACAGCGCAGCCACACCGCTTGCGGAAAAAGCAACCAGGTAGTTGATGGTCGTGACCCGGTAGCGGTTTTTCCCGGATACTTCGCTGAACTTGAGGACCAGCGCGATAGCCGCGCTGCATAGGATGGCGAGGAAAAGGGAAACCACGCCTTACTCGGAAACCCAGACTTCTTTCAGAGCATCCACGTACACCGGGTAAATCGTCCAGTTTTGCACCCGGTTGTTCAACCCAACGAGCTCCTCGGGTTCCATGGTCCAAAACGCGCAAGCATTTTCCACGAGAAGTTCCAGGATACCAGCGATGAGCTTCGAGCGCTTCTCGAAAGCGGTGACCAGCACGCTTTGGTCCAGCAACTCGTCGAGTTCGGGAATCTTCACGTTCATGTAGTTGCGGGAAGCGTCGGAGTAGAAGCGGTCGAGCAGAAGGTAGGGGTCAGCTTCCCCCTCGTGACCGATGATGGTGATTTGGTATTCCCTGCCGCGGTACACATCGGAGACCCATTTACCCCACTCCACGATTTGCAACTTGGCGCGAATGCCAACCTCGGAAAGCATTTGCGCGATGACTTCGCCGGTGCGCTGGTGAAAGGGGTAGGGCTGCGGAAGGGCAATGGTGATGTCCAGACCATTGGGATACCCGGCTTGGGCAAGAAGGGTGCGGGCCCTTGCAGGGTCGTAGGGGTAGCGATCGGCGAAATCCACGTAGTAGGGGCTTTCGGGTGGAAGGTGGGCCGTGAGGGGACGCGCGTAGCCTTCGGCCACCAACAACACGAGCAACTCGCGGTCAATGGCGTACTGGATAGCCTGGCGCACGCGCATATCATCCAGTGGGGGTTTCTCGTTGTTGAACGCAAGAACTTGCACCAGGTTCATGGGTGCGCGCTGGACCTTGATACCCCGGGCACTCTGCAACGCGTACACCAGGCTGGGATCCATGCGCGGAAACACGTCGATATCCCCACTTCTGAGCGCGAGCAACTGCGCGTTTTCGTCGGGGATCACCCGGAAGTAGGCTTCATCGAGCAGTGGAAGCCCCTCTTCGTGGTAGCTTTCGAACTTCACCAGGTGGAAATACTGGTCGCGTTTCCATTCTTGCAGAAAGAAGGGACCGGTGCCGATGCAGGCCCTGTCAAGTTGCTCGGAGGAGGTGCCGTCGGGCACGATGTAAATCTCGGACACCAGTGCCAGGAAGGGGGCGAACGGTTTGGACAGGTGGAAGGTTACGGTCAAAGGGTCCACGATTTCGATGGACGCGATCGCGCGGTAATTGGTGGTTTTCGAAAAACCCGTGTCCGGGTCAAGGATGCGGGAAAAGGAGTATTGCACATCCGCGGCATCGAAGGGTTCCCCGTTGTGGAAAAAAACCCCGGGTTTGAGGAAAAAGGTGTAGTGAAAGCCGTCATCGGAGATGTCCCATCGATGGGCAAGTCCGGGTCGAAGCATCCCGTCGGGGGCCACCTCCACCAGTGCTTGGTAGATGTTGTACAGGATTTCGAAGGTTAGGGTGCCAGTGGCGCGGTGCGGGTCGAGGGTTTCCGCCACGTCCGAAGGGATGGCGACTTGTATGGAACTTCCCAGCGCAAGAAACGCAGGCGCAAGCAAAAGAAGCGCGAAAAAGAGAACGAGGGTTCTTGGTTTCATGGCTATCCTCCTGCAAGGCAAACGGTGTCGGGAGCCACCAGGCTTTCCACCATCTTTTCAAAGTAGGGGAAATCGTCGGGCGATAGCAGGTAATTTTCCTCGGGTGTTTCGATCCAAATTCCCCGGGGAGAACCCGCCAGAACGAATGTCCTTTTCGGTGAAACCAGCAATTCTCCCGTTTCCGGGTCCACTACCTGCAAGCTTTTCCACACCCCCAGGGAGGGAAAGCGTGCTTGGCCCTCCCCCCATTCCACGGTGGAAACGTTTTGGATGCGGGAGCTGTCGATGGTGATGGGTCCGAAAACGAGGGAACGCACGATGATGGCATCCCCAACTTCGATTGTAACAGAAAAAGGGGAAAGAATGAAAAGCAACAGGAAAACGAAAAAAGCCCCTCCCGAGAAAATGGAGAAAAGGGTTTGGCGTTTTCCTTGCAAGATCCCGAAACCCAGCAGGAAACTTGCCCCCGACAGAATCACGGGAAGAATTGCCAACCAGAATCCCGCTGGATTGGAAGTTAACGCGAAACTTTCCATGGATGACGCCCCCTTGCTTGGAATATCCCATTCAAGAATATCCTTTTGGCGTGAAGAGAAGAAGAAAGTTTTTGGAGATTTGTGAAGAGAGGACCTTGGGAAAAATATTCTTACGAAAGGGAAAGGGTTGCGTGAAAAAACGAGAAAGAATCGGAGAAATCGGTATAATGGACATCAGGAGAAGAAGAATTCTTTCGAGAGGATGGGATGGTATGAAAACGGTTCTTGGGTTGGACCAACTGGAAGAAAACATCGGTATCTTTTCGGGAAAGCGCCTTGGACTGATTACGAACTACTCCGGGGTGAATTCCCAGCAGGAGGAGAATATTTCGCTTTTCGTGAAGAACGGGTTGGACATCCAGAAAGTGTTTGCACCCGAGCACGGGTTGTATGGAATTGCCGATGGCCAAGCCTTTGCGGACGGCACGCATCCAGAGTACGGGATGCCGGTGCTGAGCCTGTACGGTGACAGGAAGAAACCCCGCGAACAGGATGTGGAGGGGTTGGACCTGCTGGTTTTCGACATCCAGGATGTGGGGTTACGCTACTACACGTTCTTGTACACCCTGGCATACGCGTTGGAAGCAGCCGCGGAATTCGGGCTTCCCTTCGTGGTGCTGGATCGTCCCAACCCGCTGGGGGGCCAGATCGTTTCCGGAAGGCAAATCCCGGACGAGTTGGCGTCCTTCGTGGGTGGCTACCGTCTTCCCGTGCGGTACGGCCTGACCATCGGTGAATGTGCGTACTACTTCAAGGATTTTTTACACTTGGATGTGGACCTTTCGGTGGTGACGTTGAAGAATTACGATCGATCCACCACTTTTCCCGACACCGGTTTGCTCTGGAACTTCCCTTCGCCCGCACTTCCCACCTACGAATCGGTGATGTGCTACAGCGGGGGCTGCTTCTTCGAGGCCACAAACGTTTCGGAAGGAAGGGGCACCACGAGGGCTTTCCAAGTGTACGGTGCACCCTGGCTGGACATGGAAAAGACGATACACTTCCTGCGGCAAAGGGTGTTTGACGGAATCACCTTCCGCAAAAGGACGTTCGTCCCCTTCTCCTCGAAGCACCAGAACCAGGTGTGTTTCGGTATCGAGTTCTTCCCCTTGCACCCGCGCGTGGATGCCATCGGGCAAATGCTCTACTTCCTGCAAGGGGTGTACCAGCTGCATCGCAACCACTTTTCCTTCGTGGAGTACGCCGACGTGAACCGACTGGACTCCCTTACCGGGGATCCGAGGGTGGTGGACATGTTGGAAGGCAAGATGGAGCTGGATGCGCTTCTCGAGGACTGGAAGAAAAGCGCGGATGCTTTTGCTACGAGAGTAGAGCCTCTTCGGATTTACGCCTAAGGCTCTTTTCCCGGATCCCGGGAGACCAGAAGGTTGCAGATCTTCCGCTTCAACTCCTCGGGTTGCACCGGCTTGGAGGTATAGTCATCCATTCCCGCCTCCAGGCACTTTTGCTGGTCTTCCCGGAAGGCGTGGGCGGTGAGCGCGATGATGGGAAGGCGTTGTGTTCCCTGGAAGGACTCGCGTTGACGGATCTTGCGGGTGGCTTCCAAACCGTCCATTTCTGGCATCTGCACGTCCATGATTACCACATCGAACTTATCGGGGTCTGCCATTTGCAGGGCTTGTCGACCGTTTTCCGCGAGCTGCATGTGCCAGCCACAGTTGCGGATCCAGATTTTCATGATTTTCTGGTTGAGCGGGTCATCCTCTGCCAGAAGCACGCGGATCCCTTCCCGAGGTTTCGAGGTGTTTGGCAGGGTTGGGGTCTTCTCCCTGGGAGTTCCTGTGCTTTCGTACTGCAAGGGGATTTCCATCCAAAAGGTGCTCCCAATACCGGGTTGGCTTTCAAAACCGATGGTTCCGGACATGATTTTCACCAGGCGCTTGCAAATAGCTAACCCCAAGCCGCTGCCCCCAACCTTTCGGGTGATCGAACCATCCACCTGCGAGAAAAGTTGGAACAAAAGGTGGTGTTTTTCGGCTGGTATGCCCTTTCCGGTGTCTTCCACCGAAAAGCGAAGACGAAGGGTTTTTTCTTCCGCGGGAGAAACCGGCTGCACCCCAAGGGAAACCGTACCGGACTCGGTGAATTTCACGGCGTTGCTCACAAGGTTCAACAGCACCTGCTTGATCTTGGGTACGTCCCCGATCAGCTGCGCAGGGATGGAGGGGTCGGTTGCGATGGAGAAGGCGATGTCCTTCTGGGAAGCCCGGATGTCGAAAAGGGTGTGGATTTCCGAAAGGAGCTCTTCCAGGGAGAAGGGCCTGTTCTCCAGGTCCATCTTCCCCGCTTCGATTTTCGAGAGATCCAGGATATCCGTGATGACGTCGAGTAATTGCCGCGAAGAAGTGTTGCCGATTTTCAAAAGCTCTTCCTGGTAGTCATCCAGTCGGGTTTCTTGCAGCAACCCGATCATGCCCATCACCCCGTTGAGGGGGGTGCGGATCTCGTGGCTCATGTTTGCCAAGAACTCGCTCTTCAACCGGGAAGCCTCCCGCTCTTTCTGCGCGGCCTGTTGCAGGTTTTGTTGCAGCCGGCGTTCGGCGGAAACGTCTCGCCCCACCCCGAAAACGATGGGGTCGGTGGTCGCGTGTGCGAAACTCCAGGAAATCCAGAGGTATTCCCCTTTCTGGTTCCGCAGTCGAAGTTCGAAATTCTTGGTTTCCTCCCCCTTTCCGAGCGTTCGGAGGAATTGTTCCACGCGTGGAACATCTTCTGGATGGCAAACCGATTGCAGGTTTCCAAAAGCGGGGGAAGGGATTTCCAATCCCAGCAACTTTTCCCATGCAGGGTTGCTGTCCAAGAAAGTCCCTTGCAGGTCAAGGAGTACCACGAGTTCCGGGGTCAATGCAAAGAAGTGTTTCATCTGTTCGCTTACGGTGCGCCGCTGCGTGATATCTTCCGCCACTTCCACGAAGTGGAGGATTTTTCCCTTGTTGTCCTTGATGGCGGAAATCGAAGTGGATACCCAAACCGTGTTTCCGTTCTTGTCCAGGTTCTTGAACTCGTCGTGGAATTCTCCCTTTTGCTGGATTTCCTGGAGTACCTTTTCCTTTTCCCCTGCCCGCGAACTTCGCGTA
>Ga0209607_1004332_pt1 | contig 10570 bp, 10 predicted proteins | sample AD_UKC117_MetaG_FD_184413 | JGI IMG/M metagenome (GOLD analysis project Ga0209607, IMG submission 184413) | Active sludge microbial communities of municipal wastewater-treating anaerobic digesters from Hong Kong - AD_UKC117_MetaG (SPAdes)... | ecosystem: Engineered > Bioreactor > Anaerobic >... | reverse complement strand
ATGAACCAATTTGCGATCCTCTACGAGGACCGATTTACCAGATCGGGCCAGTAAGATCACCAAGCCGCCTCACGATTGAGTGACGGATTCAACAGCCTCACACACAGAAATCCTGACACTCCCGCCATCCACGAAGCTCATGCGCGCCACGGACCGGCTCTGGGTGTCCTGGGCCGCCGTGCACATCACATCGACGTTGCAGGCCCCGGCGGCCTGGGGTGTTTCCAGCGCGTCGCCGGGCAGCACCTTGAGGTGCACCACCCGGGGCAGCGCCACCTTGAACAGGGCCGGGTTCACGCCCGGCGCCAGTTCTGCCTCCAGCACGGCCTCGGCGCCGTCCACCGAGGGCAGCCAGTAGGTGTAGGCGTCGTCGCCGGTGGCGCCGCCATCGAGGTTCCGCTGAATGCTGCGCAGCACCTCGGTACCACTGATTTCCAGCATCTGCTGCGCGCCAGGGCCGTACACCCGGAGCACGGTGCCCGGGGGCAATTGCTGCACGCGCAGGCCCAGCCGCACGCCCCTGGCATCCGGCGACCTGACGTCGATCGCCGCACGGCGGCTGCCATCGGCCGCGGTGGTCCAGTCCAACAGCTGCGCCGTGGCACCAGCGTCGGCGGCCAACACCACGCTGCGGCTGAAGCCGATCTGTTGCGGCTGCCCCGGCCCGGCCACCGGCAACGCCTCGCTCCTAGTCTCCGGAAGGGCCGGGAGCGCGATCACGCGGGGGATCGCACGGTCCGCAACAGCCTGGGCCACTTCGCGGATCTGGACCTGGCGCTCATCCAGGGCAGTGGTGCCTTCGAGCGCGCCCATCTGGCGCTGCGGTGTTGCGGGCGCCACACCTTCCGTCTGGCCGACACCCGCGCCCCCGCCACCGCCGCAGCCGGCCAACGCCGCGCCCAGCAGACAGGCGGCAAGCACTGCACGGAAAGGCGCCCGGGGCGCGGACGGTTCAATGGAACGATGACTCATGGCAAAAGCGTGCTGAACAAAAGAGGCACCCGCATTGGGGACGCACCGGGGGCGGAAGAAACTGGCCCTCACGCGCAACGGACTCAGTTGGCCAACGCCTTCAGCGCCAGCTTGATGCCGTCGCTCACGCCCACGCCGGCCGGCAGGGCCTTGAGCGCGGCGGCGGCTTCCTTGTCGCTGTAGCCCAGGGCCAACAGGGCCTGCTGGATGTCGCCCTGCGCATCGCCCACGGGCGCCTGGGTGGAGCCCAGCTCGGCGCCGAGCTTGCCCTTGAGTTCGAGCAACAGGCGCTCGGCGGTCTTCTTGCCGATGCCCGGCACTTTGGTCAGGCGCGCCGCGTCCTGGGTGGTCACGGCCTGGGCCAGGTCGGTCACGCTCATGCCGGACAGCACCGCCAGCGCCATGCGCGGGCCAATGCCGCTGATCTTGATCAATTCACGGAACGCCGCGCGCTCGTTCTCGCTGCCGAAGCCATACAGCATCTGCGCATCCTCGCGCACCACGAAGTGCGTGAGCAGCACCAGCTTGTCGCCCACCGCCGGCAGGTTGTAGAAGGTGCTCATGGGCACCCACACCTCGTAGCCGACGCCGTGGCAGTCGAGCAGGATGAGGGGCGGGTTCTTCTCGGCCAGAAGGCCGCTGAGGCGTCCGATCACGGGGAGCTTTCGGTAAACACGGAAGGGCCGCACCAGAACGTGCGTCCGGTGCAAATTGGATGATAAATCACCCTCCAGCCCTTGTCGGGCAGGCGTTGGCAGCTATCACCATGAGAGCAAGAAAGAGACGTCGCGCGGCCTCTCCCCTGCCTCCGCTCAGGGCCGCACGAGACCGCGGCGCGCGGCTTCCAGCGCGGCCTCGGCGCGTGAGGAGACGTTGAGCTTGCGGTAGATCTGCTTCACGTAGTCGGCGACGGTGTGGCGCGACAGGCCGATCTGCGTGGCGATCTCCGGCAGCGTGAAGCCCTTGGCCACGCGTTGCAGGATCTCGGTCTCGCGGGCAGTGAGCTGCACCGCGTCGGGATCGAAGCGCTCGGCACCGAACTGGCGCGGCCCACCGGCGATGAAGTAGTTCAGCACCCGGCGCGCCACCGGCGAGGACAGCGGCGGCTCGCCTTCGGTGATGCGCCGCAGCTGCGCGATCACGATCTCGCGCGGCTGGTCCTTCAGCAGGTAGCCGAAGGCGCCGGCCTGCAGCGCGGGGAACAGGTGGTCGTCGTCGTCGTGGATGGTCATGACCACCACGATGGTGTTGGGTTGGTGGGTGCGCAGCGTCTGGATCACGGTGGTGCCCGAGCCATCGGGCAGGCCCAGGTCAACCAGCGCGTAGTCGAAGGGCTGGCGCGTGGCCACCGCCACGCCCTCGTCGCAGCGCCCCACGGCCACCACCGACGTGCCCGGCAGAGCCGCGCGCGCGACCTCGCCCAGCCATTCGCGGATGTCCGGCAAATCCTCGACGATCAGGGTGGTGCTCATGGAACCCATGCTAGCCGCAGCCAGGCGCCGGGTCGCGAGTGTGTCGGAGGGAAACATGAACTATTTGGTGATGTCCTTGACTATGTCGCCGGGTACCGAGCTGAACGCCTCGAACGGCACCCGCACCATCAGCAAGGTACCGCCCATCGGCCCCTGCATGAAGCGGTGCATGCCGCCCAGCCGGCGCACGCGGCGCTCGATGTTGGCCAGGCCCTGGCCGCGGCGTGTGGCGTCCGAGTTCCAGTCGATGCCGACGCCGTTGTCTTCCACTTCCAGCTGGATGTCGCCCTGCCCCACGTTCACATGCACGGCGCAGCGCGAGGCACCGCTGTGCCGCATCACGTTGGAAATGGCTTCGCGCAGCACGCGGGTGAGCTGGTGCACGGTGCGCGGAGGCACCAGCGCCTCGGGCCGGCTGACCTGGGCATCCCAGTCGGCCTCGATGCCGGCCCCGTTGAGCCGCGAGACGGTGTCTGAACGCCAGTCGGCCACCATCTCTTCCACCGGTGCCGGACGCGCCTTCATGTTGCGCACGGCCGAACGCATCTCGTCCAGTGCCTGGCGCGCCGCCGCCGCCACGGCCGGGGATCCACCGGGCTGCGATGCCACATGCACCACCGCCAGCAGCGTGGCGCCGAGATCGTCGTGCAGGTCGTCGGCGATACGCTCGCGCTCCTCGCTCACGCCGCGCCGGTAGGCTTCGCCGCTCTGGATCAGCTGGCCGATCAGCACGCACAGGCGCTCGGCCATGCGGCGGTCGGTGCTGGTGAACAGGCGCCGGCCCTGGTCACGCCGCTGCAGCACCACGGCCGGCAAATCACCGGTCTCCGGCAACCACATGGCCGCGCCGTCGCCCAGCAGGACCACGTGAGAAGCCGCCTCGGGCGTGGGCGGATCGGTGCCGTCCATCACTTCGAAGCGTCCGGTGTTGAACAGCTCCACCAGCAGCCGGCGCCACAGCGCCAGCCGGTCGGAAGACGGCACCATGCCGATGGTCAGCAGCACCGCCGTGGCATTGCGCAGATTGGGCTGGCTGCGGCCGAACCAGCGGTTCCACATCCATTGCCGCAGCGGCAGGTAGAGGCCAGCACCAATCGCCAGGCTGATGCCCAGGCCCTGCCAGTTGTTCAGCGGCAGCAGGTTCAGCAGCAGCAGGTCCAGCCCCACCAGCGTGATCACCGTCAGCAGCGAGATCAGCAGATGGCGCGACCAGACGTCGTAGTCGAACAGCCGGTAGCGCCGCACCGCCAGCACCACGCTCGCGAACAGCAGCGAGCAGAGTACGAAGGTCCAGGCTGGCGGCAGCAGCTCGGAACGTCCCTTGAACCAGGGCACGAGGTCCACGCTGAGGAAGAGGACCGCCCCCACCAAGAACGACAGGCCCACCCAGCGCAGGGCCGCGCGGTCGCGGGCTTCGCCGGCCGAGCGTTGCCACTGCCGCACGGCCAGGACCAGCCACACCAGCATGCCGACCGCCAGGAGCAGCGGCCGGCCCATGGACGGGGTGGGCAGCCACTGGGCGAAGGCCGCCACCATCCACGCCACGGCGACCGCCGTTGCCACCACCATGGCGTGCCACGACGCAATGCGGGTGGGATAGAACATCATCAGCCCCACCAGACCCAGCATGAACAGCACCGACCCGCCGCGCTTGGCCATCGACAGCACGGCGAACAGCTCCGGCTCCATGGCCAGTTCGCGCACCGGCTGGGAAATGACGCTGGCGCCCACGGTCGCCACCAGCCACCCCAGGCCCGACAGCAGAAGGCACGCCGTGGCCGCGCGCATCCCGGTGGCGCGCACCGCCCAGGCCGGCAGCACCATCGCCAGGGCACCCGCCAGCACGACCAGCCAGAACGCCGCCGGCAGGCTGCCCACCGGGCGAATGGGCGCGGGCGCGAGCGTGGCGATGCGCTGGCCGCCCGTGGCCACGCGCATCTGCCATTGCATGGCGACGCCGCTCTGCCATCGAGCCAGTTGCCGCTGGGCGGCGAAGAACGTCTCCCATTGGGCATAGTCGTGCAGGGCGGCTTCGCTGAACATCACGTCGCGCGCGCTGACAGGTCGCAAAACACCGCCTGCACCGCCGATGGCCAGCACCTGGTCGCCCGGCGCGATGCCTGCCAGCGCCGCCGGCGACGCCGGCGCGACGCTGGCCACGCGCAACACCGTCGGTTCGGACGCGAGCGGGTCCATCGTCAGCGTCAACCCCAGCCAGGGTTGGCGCACCGCCAGCACCACGCTCAGCAGCGCCGCCAGCAGCGCCACCGCGACCGCCATCAGCACTGCGTGCTGTTCAACGAACAACAGCGGCCGCTGCGCCCCCGGGCCGCCATCGGCCAGCCCCGGCCGCGTGCTGAGCAGCGCGGAATCGACCGCGTCAGGGATGGGGGGATAGAGGTTGTCGCTCAGCACGTCGTCCGGATCGGCCGTTGAAATCCGCCACAATGGCAACGTGATTGTCCGTCATGCCTTCAACCCGCCGCACAACCAGCGCCTGGCCAACCTCTGCGGGCCGCTCGACGAGCACCTGAGTGCCATCGGCATGAGCCTGGGGGTGCGCATCGGCCACCGCGGCGAGCACTTCCGCATCGAAGGCCCCAAGAAAGCCGCCGAGCGCGCGCTGGACATCCTGCAGGCCCTGTACGAACTGGCCGGCCGCCCGATCGCACCCGACACCGTGCAGCTGATGCTGGCCGGCGACGGCGCGCCGCTGGCCGAAGGCAGCGACGGCGCCCTGGTGCTTCATACGCAGCGCGGCAGCCTGAAGGCGCGCACGCCGGGGCAGACCGTGTACCTGGAAAACATCGCCGGCCACGACATCACCTTCGGCATCGGCCCGGCCGGCACCGGCAAGACCTACCTGGCGGTGGCTTGCGCGGTGGACGCGCTGGAGCGCCAGAGCGTGCAGCGCATCGTGCTCACACGGCCGGCGGTGGAGGCCGGCGAGCGGCTGGGCTTCCTGCCCGGCGACCTGACGCAGAAGGTGGACCCATACCTGCGCCCGCTTTATGACGCGCTGTACGACCTGATGGGTTTCGACCGCGTGGCCAAGGCCTTCGAGCGCAACCAGCTCGAGATCGCGCCGCTGGCCTTCATGCGCGGGCGCACGCTGAACCACGCCTTCGTGATCCTCGACGAAGCGCAGAACACCACGCCCGAGCAGATGAAGATGTTTCTCACCCGCATCGGCTTCGGCGCGCGCGCGGTGATCACCGGCGACGTGAGCCAGATCGACCTGCCCAAGGGCACGACCAGCGGCCTGATCGACGCCGAGCGCGTGCTCAAGCGCGTGCCGGGCATCGCCTTCACCCGCTTCACCAGCGCCGACGTGGTGCGCCACCCGCTGGTGGCGCGCATCGTCGATGCCTACGACGCCGCCGGGCGCACGGTGCGGGCCGGCGCCGGCAAGGCCGCCTGACGCTCCTCTTTCAATAGCTGTCTGCGGCCGTCACGAAAGGGGTGGAGGCCGATTCGATCATGAATCCGCCCCCTCCGTGCCGGTGGCGGCCACTTGGTGCTGCAGCTGGCGCGCCCGCCGTGCGATGGCCTGGTGCACGCTGTCGTTGACGGTGGCGAAGGTGTCGAACTGCTCGCTGCCGATGGCGCCGCTGGACACGCGGCGGAAGGCCAGCGCGAGCAATTCGTCAGCGTCCTTTTCCACCGCCTGCAGCTCCGCCTGGTCGGGCGCGCGGCGCGCCCGGGCCAGCAGGTCCAGCAGCTGGCGCGTGAACTGCGCGGCGTTGCGGCGCTGGCGTGCCAGCAGAAAACTCAGCAGCGCGCCGACGCCGGAGAACAGCGTCGTCACCAGCATGCCGCCGATGTAGAACAGGTCGCCGTAACGGTCGAAGAAGGTCTGCTGGTCGCCCGACAGGTAGGCCGCGGCACCGGGGTGCAGCGGCAGCGCGGCGCCCAGCGCCTCGCCGGTGTCCGTCTGCGGCGCGTGGATCGCCTTGGCCGAAGGCACGTCGTCGGCGATCGCCACCCGGCTGGTGAACAGCAGCCGCGTCACGTCGGCCACCACCTGCGAGCTGAGTTCGGTGCGCGCCACCAGCCGGTGCGTCACGGCCAGCGTGGTCAGCGGCTCGCGCGGCACCGGCGGCCAGGACAGCAGCGCGCCGCGCGGCACCTCGATCACCGCCAGCGAAGGATCGCGCCGCGCGATCGCCTCGGCCTCGCCCACGCCGAACACCGGCACGCCGCGTGCTCCCTTGTGCAGCACCTGCTCGTTGCGGTCACGCGCGGCGCCCAGCATGGGGCTGATGGGCATGACCACGTCCACAGGGCGCTCGGCAAGCTGCGTGGCCAGGTGCTCGGGCGCCAGCGGCAGGCGCTCGACCCGCTCGCGCTCCACGCCCGCCTGCTTGAGCACGGTGTCCAGCAGCGCCAGGTTCTCCGCGCTGCCGCGCAGCACGCCGACGCGCTTGCCCGCCAGGTCGGCCACGTCGCGCACGCGCGCATTGCCGGTCACGGCGAACACAACCGGCAGCTCGTGCAGCACGGCCACGGTGAGCGCATGGCGCGGCATCAGGTCGCTGCGGACGACGGCCAGGTCGGCCTCGCCGCTGTCCACCGCGGCGGCCTGGGCCGCGAAGTCGGGCTTGCGGATCAGGGTCAGGCGCACCGGGGCGCGGTCGGCATTGAGCTTGCGGGCGAACGCGGCCATCAGGCGCGCATGGTCGAACTCTTCCGGGCCCACGGCCACCCGCAGCCGCGCAGGCATCTGCATCACCGCCAGCGCCACCGCGAGCAGGCCCAGCAGCACAAAGCCCACGATGGCGATGACGGATGTCGGGCGCATGGCAGCAGCGGTACGGCAGAGGAGTTCAACCCATTGTGACGCAAGCCGCTCGTGCCGGCGAAGCCCTGCCGATCTGGCGGGCCGCGGATAATCGGGCACTTCTGGCCGCCACGTCTGCCCATGCCCCGCCCACCGCTCTCACTGTCGCTGCAGTTCGCCCGGTTCGACGGCGTGGCCGAGCACCGCGCGGCGCTGCCGCGGCACCGCGTGGCGCGCTGGCTGCGTGCCGCGCTGGGCGACGACGTGCAGGCGGCCGAGCTGGCCGTGCGCGTGGTGGGCGAAGCCGAAGGCCGCCAGATCAACCGCGATTTCCGCCACAAGGACTACGCCACCAACGTGCTCACCTTCGACTACCAGGGCGCGCCGGTGGTGGCGGCCGATCTGGTGCTGTGCGCGCCCGTGATCGCGCGTGAGGCCGCCGAGCTGGGCAAACCGCTGGCCGAGCATTACGCCCACCTGCTGGTGCACGGCGCGCTGCACGCCCAGGGCTGGGACCACGAGACCAGCGAGGCCGACGCCGAGGCGATGGAAGCCCAGGAAGCGCGTGTGCTGGCGGGTCTGGGCCTGGCCAACCCCTACCAGAGCTGATTCAAAGCCAAATAAGCCTCCAGCCCAATTCTGGCGGGCGCAGGCAGCTATTCAAATAGTAGCTATCCAGCCACTGTTCCGGCACGCGGCTCGATGCGCAGCGGGATCGTCACCGGCCCGTCGTTGACCAGATGCACCTGCATGTCGGCGCCGAAGCGGCCGCTGGCCACCGCAGAGTGCGCCGCGCGGGCCAGTTGCACCAGATGCTCGAACAGGCGGCGCCCAAGGCCCGGCTCGGCGGCGCCGCTGAAACCGGGGCGGTTGCCGCTGCGCGTGTCGGCCGCCAGGGTGAACTGGCTCACCAGCAGCAGGCCGCCAGCGGTGTCCTGCAGGCTGAGATTCATCTTGCCCGCCGCGTCGCCGAAGATGCGCAGCCTGAGCAGCTTGGCCAGCAGGCGTTCGCACTCGGCCTCGCTGTCGCCGGGCTCGGCGCAAACCAGCACCAGCAGGCCGGCGCCGATCTCGCCCACGGTGTCGCCAGCCACCTCCACGCGGGCCTGCGTCACGCGCTGGATGAGGGCCAGCATTTCGGCTATCGTTGTGGGTTGTTCGTCACAGGAAGGAGTATGTCATGCGTCTCAAGTCCGTCCTCGCGCGCGCCGGCCTGGCGCTCCTGTTGGTGCAGGGCCTGCTGCTGGCGCCTGCCGCCGTGCAGGCGCAGCAGAATTCCCAGCAGGCCGCAGAAGCAGCCCGCAAGTACCGCGCCGAGAAGGCCCAGGGCAACGCCCCGGCGCCGCAGCGCGCCAACGCCGCGGCCCCGTCCTCTGGCGGCACCCCGACCGGTGCCTACCGCTCCAGCGCCAACCCCAATGCCGATCCCAGCCGCAGCCTGAAGAGCTGCATGGACCACGCCGGCATGAGCCCGATGGCGCGCGACCGCTGCATGCGCCAGCACTGCGAAGGCCGTTGGGGCCAGGGCGACTGCCCGGCGGGCAGCGACTTCATGGCCAACAAGGGTGCCTCCAACACGCCGCTGGGCCACTGCCTGGCCGAGGCCGGCGGCAACCCCTTCAAGCGCGACGCCTGCGGCTGGAAGCACTGCCGCAACAGCTGGGACACGCCCGAATGCGCGGCCATCAAGCCGCGCAGCCAGCCGCTGGCGAACTAGGAACCTGTTCATGGCCTCGGCGGGAGCCGCGGCGGCGTCATTTCAGGATGGGCTGCAAGGCGTAAAACGCAGACGGGCCGCGTGGCCCGGCGAGGCTTTGCAACGCCGCAGACCGCCTGAAAGGGCGTTGGCACGGCCCTGCAGAGGTCGTGAACAGGTTCCACGGACACCCCCCTGAGGCGCTAACGCGCCTTCCCCCCTCTTCCTTCGGTAGGGGGGACGACGCCAGTGGTCAGGGAAACCCCGACCACGGCATCCGCTTGCCTGGCCTGCTCCGCGGCCTTCGGAGTTGCCTCCCGCTCCGAGGATCGCGGTAGAACGCTAACGAGCTGCGGAAGAACTGCGGTACACCCGCCTCTAGGTTCAGCCCGCCGCGTCCGGCACAGGAGCGGCCGGGGCGTCGCCGGCGTGGGCCTCGACGTCCAGCGGCAGCGTCTGGATCGTGATGCGTGCGCCGGGGACCAGGGCCATGAGTGCGTGCTCGACTTCCACGCGCATGGTGGTGGCCCGTGCCAGGCTCCAGTCCGCTGGCATGTGCATGTGCAGGTCGACGAAGTGGCGCTGCGCGGCCGTACGGGTGGTGACGTGGTCGAAGCGCACGTCGTGGGTGTCGTCGGCATGCTGCACGAACTCGGCCAGCGCGGCTTCGATCTCGGCCTGGACCTCGGGCGAGGCGGCATCCATCAGGCCCTGCGAGGAGCGCCACACCAGCCGCACGCCCTCGCGCACGATGTTCAGCGCCACGCCGATGGCCACCAGCGCATCCAGCCACAGCCAGCCCGTGAGCATGACCAGCAGCAGGCCGATCACCACGCCGGCCGACGTCCAGACATCGGTGAACAGGTGGCGCGCATCGGCCTCCAGCGCGATCGAGTGCGTGACGCGCGAGGCGCGCAGCATCAGCCAGGCCAGCGCGCCGTTGAACACCGAGCTCGCCACCGACAGCACCAGGCCCAGGCCGAGCTGCTCCAGAGGCCGCGGGGCCCACAGCCTGGGCAGCGCGGCCCAGATGATGGCCAGCGCCGCGCCGAAGATCAGCATGCCCTCGAAGGCCGAGGAGAAGTACTCGGCCTTGTGGTGGCCGTAGGGGTGTTCCTCGTCGGCCGGCTGCGCGGCCCAGTGCAGCATCAGCAGCGCGAACGACGCGCCGGCCAGGTTGACCAGCGATTCCAGCGCGTCCGACAGCAGCGCCGCCGAATCGGTGATCCACCAGGCCAGCGTCTTGAGCACGATGGTCAGCAGCGCCACGCCGACCGACATGGCCATCAGCCGGCGCGGGTCGAGCCAGGGGTTGGCGGGTGGAGCCGCGGACAGGGGTTCGCTGGTCATCGTCGAGGGAAATCGGGGCCAGATCCGGCCCGTACGTCATGGTACGTCATGCCCGTCAATGGGATTCTCGCCAACCTGGACAGTTCTCACACAAAAAGAAGTCTGCAGCCCTTGCGTGACGGGCGCAAGCAGCTCCTATAACAGGAGCACTTCAGGTGATGCGCCCCGCACGCACGCGGTCAGCCCGCTTGCCCTCATGCGCCCGCAGGGCGATCCGCGAAGGCTGGGCACAGCGCTTCAACGCGGCAGTTCGGTCGCCCCCATCAGGTAGTCGTCGATCGCGCGTGCGGCCTGCCGGTC
>Ga0209607_1004329_pt1 | contig 10572 bp, 7 predicted proteins | sample AD_UKC117_MetaG_FD_184413 | JGI IMG/M metagenome (GOLD analysis project Ga0209607, IMG submission 184413) | Active sludge microbial communities of municipal wastewater-treating anaerobic digesters from Hong Kong - AD_UKC117_MetaG (SPAdes)... | ecosystem: Engineered > Bioreactor > Anaerobic >... | reverse complement strand
TCACGCTGGCCGCGCCCGGCGCGACGGCCGACGAACCGGCCATCACCCACGCCATCGGCGGCGACCGGCTGGGAGGCCCGCTGCAAGTGAACGAATACCGCCGCCCCGGCAATCTGGAGCTGCGGACGTATGTGCGCGGCACGGCCGTTCTGGACGCCCTCACCGAACAACTCCTGCCCGATCTGTTCCGCCTGCGCTTGCAGCAGTTCAAGGTGTTCAAAGGCGAAACCTTCGCCGTATTGCTGGGGTTGACGATGGGTTTGAGCAGCGTTTTCCTGGTGCTGGCCCGCCCGGATGGGCAAAGCCTGGGGCGGGCGGCGGGGTGGACGCTGGCCGGATTGCTGCTGGCTTTGCTGGTGTGGCAGGTGGGTTGGCGGCGCGTGCAGCTTCCGCTGTTGGATCAGGCGGTGGCGCTGACGGCGGCGGACACGGCCGTTTCCCCCGCCTCGGTCAGCGGCGCCAACACGCCGCGCCTGGTCAACGACCTGACCGCCGCTTTGTGGACGGCCGAACGCCTGCCAGAGGAGCGCTTTGTGTCCACCACCATCGCCGGCGGCTATCCGGCCATCGTCGTGCCGGCGCGGTCGGCGCTGGAGTATGCGCTGGATGTGCCGCTGAACGGCCGTTTGCATACCGGCGTGCAGGTGGCCGGCGAGGGTTCGCTGGCGTTTGACGTGGAATTTAACGGCGCGGTGCTGGCGCATACGGCCGTATCCGCCGCCGACGGCCCAGTCTGGCTGGACGTGGACCTGGCCGACTGGCAGGGGCAGGGCGGCACGCTGCGTCTGGCCGCCGAGCCGCTCAGCGGCGCGCCCGACGGCCTGTGGCTGATGCCCCAACTGCTGGCGAACACCGATTGGCTGCTGGCGGAACTGCCGGCGACGGCCGTGCCCGCCGGACATCGTTTTGGCGCAGACGTGGCGCTGCTGGGTTACACTGTTGAACCGGCGCAGCCGCAGCCGGGCGAGCTGGTGACGGTGACGCTGTATTGGCAGGGGGAACGGCCGTTAGCCCAAAACGCCACCGTCTTCGTCCACGCGCTGAACGACAGCGGCGAGATGGTGGCGCAAAGCGACAGCCAGCCGGTGCGCGGCACGTACCCGCTGACCATTTGGCCGCCCGGCGCAATCATCGCCGACGCCCACCAGTTTAACTGGCCCGCCGACGGCCGTCTCGCCCAACTGGCCGTCGGCCTCTATGATCCGTCCACCCTGGCCCGTTGGCCGGTCACCAATCCGGATAACACGCCTAACCCCGATGGTCAGGCTGTCTTGCCGGCAGCACGGCCGTCAGCCGACGGCTAAATTCGTTTCTCGGCGGCGTTGGCGTGGGCGGTCAGTCCTTCTGCGCGGGCGATTTGCGCCGCGATGGGGCTGAGCTGCGCCGACGTGGCGTCGTCCAGCTGGATGAGGCTGCTGATTTTGACGAAATCCAGCACGTTCAGCGGCGAGGCAAAGCGCGCCGTGCCGCTGGTGGGCATGACGTGGCTTGGTCCGGCTATGTAATCGCCCAGCACCTCAAAACTGCGCTCGCCGATGAACAGACCGCCGGCGTTGGGGATTTTGCCGGCGTAGGCGGCCGGGTCGGCCACGGCCAGGCAGGTGTGTTCGGCGGCAAAGTCGCTGGCCAGCCGGCATGCCTCGTCCAGATTTGCGGTGAGGACGATGCCGCCGCGCCCGGCGAGCGATTGGGCGATGATGGCGGCGCGGCTTAGCTGCTCCATCTGCTGCCCGATTTCCACCTGGACCGCTTCGGCCAGTTTCCGTGACGGCGTGAACAAAATCGCCGTGGCCAGCACGTCGTGTTCCGCCTGGGCCAGTAAATCGGCGGCTACCCAGGCCGGGTCAGCCGTGTCGTCGGCGACGACGGCCGTTTCCGTCGGTCCATACAGCCCATCAATGCCTACAATCCCGTATACCTGCCGCTTTGCCAGGGTGGTGAACAGGCCGCCCGCGCCCACAATTTTGTCCACGCGGCGCACGCTGTCCGTGCCAAAGGCCAGGGCAGCGACGGCCTGCGCCCCGCCCAGCGTGTAAATCGTCTCGATGCCGCAAATCTGTGCCGCCGCCAAAATCACATCGGCTACCCGGCCATCTTTGCCGGGCGGCGTGGCCACGACGATCTCCGGCACGCCGGCCACCTGCGCCGGGATAACGGCCATCAGGAGGCTGGAGGGCAGCGGCGCGGTGCCACCGGGTACGTAGACGCCGACCCGCTGAATGGGCGTGGCGCGCTGGCCCAGGATGCCGCCCAGGGCGTTGGTGGTCCAGTTGGGCAGCGGCTGCAATTCGTGGAACTGACGGATGCGGCGGGCGGCCTGCTCCAGCGCTTCGTACAACGAAGCAGAAATGCGCTGCCCGGCGCTCACTCTATCCAACTCGCTAACCAACAAACCAGCCAACTGCACGCCATCGATCTTTAACGTCCAATCGCGCAGGGCGGCGTCGCCTTTCTGGCGCACGTCGCGGAGGATGTGGGACACGACCGTTTCCGGCGTCGCCCCCCGGCCAAACAAACGATCTAAACTGGCTTGCAACGAAGGCGGCACGGCTGGCTCCAAGGCCATCTCCCGCCGCAAAATTGAGGCCTCAGCCTCTGGTACAGAAAAAATCTTGATCATGATATGCCCCTTTTTCAACGTAAAGACGCAGAGAGGCAAAGGCGCAGAGAGGTGTCCAGTTGCTTGCTTCTCTGCGTCTTTGCGCCTCGGCGTTAAAAATCTTCTAACGCCGCCAGCATTGCTTTGTAGCGCGCCGGCTCTTCTTCAAAGATGTAGGTGATGGGCGTGACGATGACGCCGCTGCCGCCGATGGCCCGCAGTTCGGCGATGGCCGGGACCAGATTGGCCTTGCCCACGACGATGCTCACCGAAAACCAGCTGCCAGCAGAGCCATCGGGCGGGACGATGGTGGCGATGGTGGGGCCTTGCAGCCCGCCGATGAACGGCCGTCCCGCCATTTGCCGCGAAATGGCTTGCGGCGATTCGCCGCGCACGTTGGCGATGATGAGATAGGAACCCTGGGCGCGCAGGTGGGCTTCGATGTATTCCAACATTTGCCGGGCGACGGCGCGCACTTCGGGGCGCGCTTGCAGCGCCTGCCGGTTGGCGATGAGCGCCGCCTGGGATTCGAGGATGAGGCCGTCGGTTAACGGCCGTAAATGGTTGTCTCTTAGTGTTGTGCCCGACGAGACCAAATCGCTGATCAGATCGGCGAAGCCGATGTCCGGGGCGATTTCCAGCGTGCCTTCGGCGTCGATGAGTTTGTAGCCGGTGATAGCGTGCTGGTCGAGGAAGCGGGCGGTGGAGCGGGGGAATTTGGTGGCAATGCGCAGAGAACGGCCGTCGGCGGCCAGTTCCGCCGCCCAGGTTTTGATGTCGGCCATCGTGTGCACGGGCGTGGCTTCCGGCACAGCCAGATTGAGTGTGCAGGGGCCAAAACCCAGGGCTTCATGGATCGTCAGGATGGGCTGGTCGCCGTTCAAATTGCCCTTCTCGGCGATGATGTCCAGCCCGGTGATGCCAAAATCAATGCTGCCCTGCCGCACCCCCACGACGATGTCGCCCGGCCGTTGGAAAAGTACGCTTACGCCGGGCAGGGCGGGGATGGTGGCTTTGTATTGGCGTGGATTCGGCCGGTACACTTTCAGGCCGCAGTCGGCCATCAAATCCAGCGCCTCTTGTTGCAGCGCCCCCTTGCTGGGCAGCGCCAGACGGATGTCTGTACGGGTCATGGTGTCTCCTTGTGATGTTGTCTTTTAGTCTGGTAGTCTGGTAGTCGAGTAGTCTGTTAGTCCCGACTACTGGACTACTCGACTATTCGACTACTCGACTACTGGACTAAACAAAAAAACCCTCCCCGGGTTGCCGAGGAGGGTGCAATGTGACCTACCTTGTCGCGCGTCTTTTGCGCTGACTTAACCCAGGATAAACAAGTGCCGCTGCCGGTGATGGGCGTGATGACCGAATAGGAAGGCAGTGATGTGGGTTAAGTTTGCCAATGTATTCATAACGGCGCGGAGTGTAACATACGCTTAGTGAACGGTCAACAGAGGCGGTGTATAATTTTGGCAGCGACGGTTTGAGAAGAGAGACTAGAGACTGGAGACTAGAGATCCAGTTAGTCTCCAATCTCTAGTCTCCCATTAGTTCAAGAGAATACACCTATGACTCAGTTGGGCGATTTGCGGCATGAAATGGCGGTGCGCGATTTCCGGCGGGCGCGGCGCGAGGCGTCGTTGCAGCAGCTGCTGGCGCGGGTGACGGGCAAACCGGCGGAACTGCTGGCTTATAACGAGGTCAGCGAGCAGCTCAAGATCTCTGGCGGCGAGGAATTGGGGCTGCAAGAGATTCCGCTGGAGGCGATTGTGGGCAGTGTGGGGCGTTATCAGGATTTTACGCGCAGCTTTATGCCCCGATCGGATCAGGATGCGGAGCGGTGGGTGCGGGTGAAAACGGCCGTCAACGATATGCACGGCATGCCGCCCATCGACGTTTACAAAGTGGGCGACGCTTACTTCGTCATCGACGGCAACCATCGGGTCTCGGTGGCCCGCCAATTGGGCAGTGACACGATTACTGCCCGGGTGGTTGAGGTGAATTCGCGCGTGCCGCTGTCTGAACGGGCTGATGCCACGGAAATTATTTGTAAGGCGCGCTACCTGGAATTTTTAGAAAAGACCAATCTGGACAAAATGTTTCCCGAGGCCGATCTCTCTATGACGTTTGCCGGCAATTACCGGTCGTTGCTGGCGCAGATAGATGCCCAGCGTGAACTGCTGTTCGCCGCGCGCGGCGAGCCGGTGACTTATCACGAGGCGGTGGCTGACTGGTACACGCACGTTTACATGCCCATCATCCGCCTGATCCGCGAGCAAGGTGTGCTGCGCAATTTCCCGGAACGCACCGAAGCGGACATGTATATTTTGCTGTCGGAGCGGCGCGAGGAGTTGGAAGAGGGGTTGGGCTGGGACGTGGATGTGGAAACGGCCGTCTACGATCTGGCCAACCTGCGCGAAGCCGGCATAGGCGAAAGGCTGCTGGACGTGCTGCGCCCGGAAGGGTTTGAGGGCGGTCCGGAGCCAGGCCAATGGCGGCGTGAACTGGTGTCGATGCGCGGTTACAAGCGATTATTCGCCCAAATTCTCGTGCCCGTGCGCGGAGCCAGCGAAGATTGGCACATGCTCGATCTGGCGCTGGACGTAGCCCGGCGCGAAAAAGGGCGGCTATTGGGTCTGCACGTCGTAGAGAGCGAGGCTGAAATGACCGGCGCCGCGGCCAACAACGTGAAAATGGTGTTTGATGAGCGCTGCGAAAATGCGGGGGTGCGCGGCGAGCTGGTGGTGGCCGCCGGCGGCATCAGCCGAACGATCATCGAGCGCGCCGCTTATGCCGACCTGATCGTGATAAACCTGATGAATCCGCCGCAGAAACGGCCGTTAGCCCGCCTCGGTTCCGGGTTTACCATGCTCATCCAGCGCAGTCCGCGCCCCATTCTGGTGGTCCCCGGCGGGCGCGGCTCCGGCATGAAACGCGCCCTGGTGGCCTATGACGGCAGCCCCAAAGCCAGCGAGGCCCTCTTTGTGGCGACTTATCTGGCCCTGCGTTGGCGCACCAAATTAACGGTGGTCACCGTGGAAACTTCTTTCACGCCGGCCAAGGCGCTGACGTCGGCGCAGGAATATCTGGCTGAATATGGTGTAGAGGCGGAATTTGTCCTGCGTGAAAAGCCCATCGCTGAAGCCATTTTGGCCACGGCTGAAGCTTACCAAAACGATTTGCTGATCATGGGCGGCTTTGGTTTCCGCCCGGTGCAGCATATGGTCCTGGGCAGCACCGTCGACCAGATGCTGCACGAATTTCCCTATCCCATGTTGATTTGTCGTTAGGCAATTCATTCAAGGGCGAACCGTCCGTCAGGACAGGAAATCCACAAAAATGCGCCTGGTTTGTCCAGGTTGGAGACGCTATGGTAGACACGAACCCTCTCGACTTCCGTCAGGCCATCGAAGATTTTCATCAGGCCAGACGGCAGGCAGCGATGCACCAGGTTTTGGCCCGGCTGCGCGGCGACACGATGGAGCTGCTTTCCTATGATGACGTGCGCCGCAAATTGAAGATGACCGGCCTCACCGAGCAGGGCATTCAAGAAATCCCGCTGGGAGCCATCGTCGGCAGCGTCGGCCGGTCGGGAGATTTTACGCGGGATTTTTTGCCGATTAAGGACAGCGACAAGGAGCGTTGGGCCCAGGTAAAAGCGGCTTTTTTGTCGCCGATGGGCGTGCCGCCCATTTCGGTGTACAAGGTAGGCGACGCGTACTTTGTGCGTGATGGCAATCATCGTGTGTCGGTGGCCCGGCAGTTGGGCAATAAGACCATCGACGCCTACGTGACTGAAGTGCGCACGCGGGTGCCGCTCAGCCCGGATGATGATCCGGCGCAGATTATCTTGAAGGAGCGATACGCTAATTTTCTGGAGAAAACCAACCTGGACGAGATTCGCCCAGGGGCAGACCTGGGGATGACCTGGCCAGGGTTTTACAGCTTGCTGCTGGAGCATATCGACGTGCATCGGTATTACATGGGGCTGGATTTGCAGCGTGAGGTGTCGTATGAGGAGGCGGTAGGGCATTGGTACGACGAGGTGTACCTGCCGGTGGTGGCGCTGCTGTACGAACGGGGTTTGTTTAACGAATTTCCGGGGCGCACGGAAGCGGATTTGTATGCGCTGCTGGCCGATTACCGGCGGGAATTGGCCGAGCAGCTTGGCTGGGATCCGGACGCGGAAACGGCCGTTGCCAACCTCGTCGGCAGCAAGGGCGAACGGCCAGAGACGCTGCTCAACCGCCTGACCGAGCGCATTATCGAGGCGGTGGTGCCCGATGAATTGGAGCCGGGGCCGAAACCTGGCATCTGGCGCGAAGAGCGGCTGGAGCCGCTGGTGCCCAGCGCTATTTTCAACGACATCCTGGTGGCTGTGGGCGGGACCGACGGCCACTGGAAAGCGTTGGAACACGCCCTGGTGATGGCTGGTCGGGCGCACGGCCGTTTGCTGGGCGTGTATGTGGCCCATGACCTGGAGGATCCCGACGAAACGGCGTATATCCACTCATTGGAGGCGGAGTTTCATCGCCGCTGTGCGGAAGCCGGTGTGCGGGCCGAATTTGCCATCGACGAGGGCAGCGTGGCCAAGGCGCTGCTGTGCCGCTCGGTCTGGGCGGACCTGGTGGTGTTCAGTATGAGCCATCCGCCCGGCCAGAAACCGTCGGAGCGACTGCGTTCCGGGCTGACGCCGCTTTTACAGCGCTGTTCGCGCCCAATCCTGGCTGTGCCGGTGGAGTCGGGCAGCCAGATGGACCGTATGCTGCTGGCCTATGACGGCAGCCCGAAGGCCAACGAAGCGCTGTTTATTGCCACCTATCGCGCCGCCCGTTACCAGTTTCCGCTGGTGGTGGTGGTGGGCATCAACGGCCGTGTCACCCTGGAGTCGGCCGATTATGCCCGGCAATATTTGGCCGACCACGGTGTGGAGGCGACGTTTGTGGTGGAAGAAGTAGAAGATGCGGGTAAATTGATTTTGGAAACGGCCGTAACCTACCAGTCCAATCTGCTGATCATGGGCGGATTTGGCCGCCAGCCGTTCTGGCGCATCATGCTGGGCAGTCTGGTCGACCAGATGCTGCGCGAATTTCCAGAACCAATTCTTATCAGTCGGTGAGACAGGGGGCAAGGTGAGCAATCCATTTTCTCGTTTTTTGCGCCAATGGAATGAAAACGCCGGTTTGGACGAGTTTGCTGAGTATTGGGATGCGTTGGAGGCGGTGGTAGTAGGCGTGTACCGGGAGAAGATGACCCTGGCGGCGGCCGAAGAGGAATTTGGCCGGGTCTGGCCCTGGCTGCGGCAAAATTATGGGCAATGGCGGGCGGCGTTACGGCCGTATTGGCAGCAGACCAAAGCCGGCGGCGCGCCCACCCAGGCCGATCCCTTCCAGATGTTCCTCGACATGCAAAGTCCGCAGGAAATTGTGGGCAACTGGCGCGCCATGCAGCATTTGCCGGCGGCCCGTGAAGCGTTGAACCACTTGGTGCTGGCTCAGGATGGCTCCGGCTGAACGGCCGTGCCCTCAGGAAAATGAATTTGACCCCTTACCCTGGTTTCCTTCCGACAATTCCCGGTTACATTTGGCGGCCGCTGCAGGTCGGTGACGTGGCGGCTCTGCAGCGGTTAGAGGAAGCCTGCGCGCCGCTGGATGGCGCGACGACTCTCCGGTCGGCGGCGGAATGGTCGGCCGTGGTGGCCGAGGCTGCTTTTAGCCAGACGGCCGTTTCCCCCGCCGGAGAGATAGCCGCTGTGGGCTGGCTGACGCTCGAAGACCGGGTTGACTCGGTTCACGCGTTCCATTTTGGCCGGGTGCAGCCCCATTTTCGTGGGCAGGGCATTGGGCGGGCGCTGCTGGGCTGGCTGGAGGCCGCGGCTGTGCCCCGCCTGCAAGAGATGGCCGACGGCCGTCCCGCCTTTTTACGCACCTACTTCTACGACCTGAAGCCGCAGACCATTGGCCTGCTGGCCCGTTTCGGCTATGAACGCCAGTATGCCGAAGACGAGCTGCGGTTGGATTTGCGGCAGTCACTGCCGACGGCCGTATTGCGGGCGGAAACGGCCGTGTCCCCTTTCACCCCCGCCAGCGCCGGCGACTTTTACGCCGTCTACCGCGCTGCCTTCGCCAGCCGCACCACGTCGCTGCTAGACGCCGCAGCCTGGGCACACCTCTTCGCCAATCCCGACGATGACGAATTCCGGCCGCAATTATCGCGCATGATGCGGCAAGGCGGCGTGCCTGTGGCGTATGCCGTTGTTTACGTCGAGGCGACGGAGCCGGAGACGGCCTGGATCTCGCAAATGGGCGTGCATCAAGCTTACCGGCGTAAGGGATTGGGTCGGGCGCTGCTGCTGGAAACGGTCAGCGGTTTGGCCGCGGCGGGTTATCGCGAGGCCGCGCTGTCGGTCAACGTGGATAACCCGCAGGCTCGCGCGCTGTATGAGCAGGTAGGTTTCCGTCTGCGCCGGCGGCTGTCCGTCTATCGCAAACAGGTGGTAGGCGGTTAACCGGCGTTTTGGTCTGGCGCTGTTTTGGCGTATCATGGAAGCGGCGGATACACCTTGGCTGCAGGAGATTGGCAATGAAACAGTTGAAAAATCCAAAAACGTTCGTGTTAGGTCTGGTTTTTAGTTTGTTGGTGACGGTGATTGCCTGGTATTGGTACAAAAGCACGTCGGCGGAGGAGGGGGCGCTGGATTTGTTGGACCGGATGGCCCAAACCGAGGCGCGATTGCGCCAGGCGCAGGCGGCAGTGGGTCAGGCAGAAGCAGAGCCTGCCCGCTATATCAGCCTGGAGAAGAATGGGGCGGTGAGTGTGAAAACGGCCGTTACCCCTGAGGACCTGGAGCGCGTCAAAGGTATCGGCCCGGTTTTTGCCCGACGGCTGCAAGCGGCGGGCATTTACACCCTGGACCAACTGCTGCAGCAGTCGCCGGAAGAATTGGCCATCATCCTGGACATTTACGAGTGGCGCGCCGAGGCGATTTTGGCGGAAGCGCAGAAGTTGGTGTAGCAGGAATTTAGAGACTGGAGATTGGTGATTGAGCCAGTCGCCAAGCTTCAGATCAATTCGGTGTGCAAACGGCCGTCTTCGACCAGCCACACTTCCTCCGCAAACCGCTCAATAAAATAGCGGTCGTGGACCACGGCCAAAATCGTGCCTTCAAACTGGTTCAACGCCTGCTCAAAGCGTGTCCGCGACGGGATGTCCAGGTGGTTGATGGGCTCATCCAGCAGCAAAAAGTTGCAGCCTTCGGCCACCAGCCGGGCCAGCGCCAGCCGCGCCCGTTCGCCAAAACTCAACTGCTCGATGGGCCGCAGCGGATCATCGCCGGTAAACAAAAAGTAATGGAGAAACGCTCTGGCGTCGGTTTCGTTCAGCGGCGCGGCGCGCTGAATGGTTTCCAGGGCGGTCAGCCCCGGCGTCAACCCTTCCTGCTCTTGCGACATGTAACCCAGTTTCACGCTGCCGCCCAGGCGAAGGTGGCCGGATAACGGCCGTATCTCCCCCGCAATCGTCCGCAGCAGCGTGCTTTTTCCCGCCCCGTTTGGCCCCGTCACCACCACCCGCTGTCCGGCCTGCACCATCTGATTCAGGTTGGTCAGCAGCGGCGCATGGCCGGCATACCCCACAGCCAGGTTCTCTAGCGACAGGACGTCTCGCCCCAGATGGGTTGTTTCGTCAAAATCCAGCTTCATTTGCCAGCTTCGCGCCGGTTTTTCCACCCGTTCGTCCGAATTTTCATATCGTTCCAGCTTCTTCTCGCGTGATTTGGCCCGCTTCATCGCTTTCTTGGCGAACATACGAACGCCGGGTTGGCGGGCGGTCGTCGCCCGGTGGATGGCCATGGCGCTTTCCCGCTGCCGGGCGATGTCTTGCTTCATGCGCCGGATTTCGTACACCTGGTCTTTGTAAGCCGACCACTGCTTTTCCTGCTCGTTGAGGTACTGTTCCAGATAGTCGGTGTAGTTGCC
>Ga0209607_1004312_pt1 | contig 10588 bp, 19 predicted proteins | sample AD_UKC117_MetaG_FD_184413 | JGI IMG/M metagenome (GOLD analysis project Ga0209607, IMG submission 184413) | Active sludge microbial communities of municipal wastewater-treating anaerobic digesters from Hong Kong - AD_UKC117_MetaG (SPAdes)... | ecosystem: Engineered > Bioreactor > Anaerobic >... | reverse complement strand
CCGTCGCTGCTGTACTCAAACAGAAGTTTGCCGTCGCGGCGGACGGCCGTCCAGAGTCGGTCCGTACCTTCAGAGGGTGTTGGCGCGCCAACAGTCATACCCGTTCCCGCTCCACGCCGCCGCGCCCGGCCAGCAAATCAGACACGGCCGTTACCTGCGCGTTTGGCCCCCAGGTTTCATTCTCGGTCACGGTCGCCAATTGGCCGAAGCGGAAACGGCCGTCTTGCCAGGCCTGGTAGCGGCGCGGCCCCATCATCTCTCGTTGCACGGCCGGCGGCTGCCGGCGAAACCAATCCTCTCCGGACTGAAACTGCGGCCGGGGGAAGCCAGCCACAATTGGCACCAGGCTGCACCGATCCTGGGGATGGAGCGCCATCAGTTCGTTGGTTTCGTAGACCGTGCCGTCCAGCGCCAGGCAGGCCAGGCAGGTGCGCTTGTTTTTGGCCGCCAGGCGTGCGTAGCCGGTCACAGCCTCCGACCGGTCGTAGAGCGTCCGGGTCATCTCGCGGTAGTTACGGATCTGTTGGTCGCGGGCCACCAGCAGGATATGGTTGAGGCCGGGGGCCAGCCCCTTGCGCACGATAGCGCGCGCCGTTTCCCGTGGATTCCGGCCGACGGCCGTGCCGTAGAGCAGCTCGTTGGTGATGCCCTGCACGGCCGCCGGGTAGGCGTTGGACAGGAGGTTGTAGAGCGGCTGGTTGCCCCGGGCGATGGCGGCGATATTCTCCACCGCGCCGACGGGCAGGTTGGCCGTGGAGAGGGTCACACGGCCGTTGCTCACCGCCTGCACGTAGCCGGCGGCGTGCTCGCGGGCCAGCTCCCGCGCCTGCTCGCTCTCGGCCTCGATGTCGCCGGCGGCGCGCCGGTTGTAGACGGCCAACTGCTGCCCGATTTGCGCCAGCAGTTGTTGGTAGATGTCCAGCCGCGCCAGCCGCCAGCGGATCTGCTCGGCCGTTGCCCCTTCCGCCTTCATAGCCTGCACCTGCTCGATGAGCCGTTCGGTGTCGGCCAGCATGAGTGTTTCCACCGCCAGCCAGCGCCGGGCCATCTCGGCCAGCGCCGCGCCGTCCTGACGAATCAGGGCCTCACGGAATTGGGCGGCGATGTCGACGATATTAGCCATCGAACTCCCCGGTTATCAAAGCAGCATCGATGGCTGCCTTGAACGGCACCTGCTGTAGCTGCGTCGGGTATTTATCGGGCACGGCCGTTCGCTCCAGGTAATGCAGCGGGCCGACCGCAAACAACAGGTACCAGCCGTCGCGGGCCAGGCGGTTCAGCTCGGCCTGGATTTCTTCGGCGGGCGCGCCAAATAGGTCCAGTACGGTATATCGGGTCGAGGAAATGGCCTTTTCCTCGACAAACGTCGCAACGGACGCGGATACTGGTTTTGCAGATCTAGCTTTCATGCACTGTTCTCCATCAGGAACAACGGCCGTCGCGCCACCTCGCCGGTGCGCGAGTCGACCACGTCAATTTTTAGATTAGCCACGCCGATGACGATGGCCTGCAGCGCGGCGTTTTCCCGCTGCAGCGCCTCAATTTGCCGCTCCTGGATGGCAGCAATACGGCAGACGGCCTCCGGGTCCAGGTGGGCGGCTTTACGCAGCCGCTTGGCCGTTTTGGGCATTCTCGATTCCGTTGGTGGGCGCGGCCGCAGGCGCGCCAGCCTGCGGCACGGCCGTCGTCTGCCCGGCCTGGCCGGCATCGAACCGGTCCAGCGCGCCCAACAGCGAGGCAGCCATGCCGGCCTGCTGCATGGACTGTAGGCGGGCGTAATCCTGCTCCAGCTCGTCCAATTGCTCGCTAGTCCAACCAGAGCGCTTCAGGGCGGTCAGCAGCGGCAGCCCGGCGGCCGTCTCCGACTGCCAGATCTCCGCCTCTTCGTACCGGCCACCATCCAGGACCGCCCGTTCCTCGAAGCCGTGCTCCAGGTCGCCGTCGTCGTAGCTGCCAAGGCCGGACCAGATGCCGGCATTCTGTCCGATGGTCAGGGCCATCTTCTGGGCGCGCACCAGGGCATCCTCCAGGCTGCCGCGCACTTCCAGGGCCGATGCCACGGCCGGCGCCATCAGCAGGCGGATAGCCCGGCCGCTCAGGTCTGGCGCGTCCTGCAGCCGGAAGTAGCGCAGCTCAGGCAGGTCGTTCTCTAGTTCGCTCATGTGGTCCTGGAGGATGGCCAGGTGATCTGCGTAGTTAAGCGGAGGCACCAACGGCTCCAGAGTGCTGGTACCCGGCAGGCGGATGAACTTCTCGCCGCTCATCTCCACCACGTCCTCGCCGGCCGCGTTTTTGGTCGTGGCCACGTTAGGCGGCGGCAGCGCCCGGCCGGTGGCCTGGTCGACGCCGTTGGCCCGGAGCGCCCACTTCGGCTTGTTGTGGCGGAAGATTTGGGCGTGCAGGTCGGTGGCCACGCGGTTGGCTTCGTCGATTTTGTCCAGGTGCAGCAGGAACGCGCCGACGCCGCGGTCTTCGCCGATGTCGGTATGCACGGCGCGCACGAACGGAATAAAGTCAATGCCCCACGTGGGCAGCAGCTCGTATTCGCTGTCTGGCGTGCCCAGGCGAGAAACGGCCGTTTCTGCCCCTTTCTTGTGGAGCCAGAAGCGGGCCGTGCCGGCTGCCTTGTCCCAAACCTCAGTGTGGGTGTAATACTCGATCTTGTCATCCTTGCGTACCGCCTGGGGCACGTCGACGCGGATGTACGTGATGTTGCCCTGAGCGTCAAAGTCGACCTGGTCGTCGGGGATATATTCCGGACGGATGTTTTGCATGTAGACGCGATCTTTGCCTTCTGGCTGAGCGACCTTGATGTAGGCCTCGCCAAGCACGGCCGTCCACAGCGCCAGGATTTGCTTGTTGGACTGCCAGTTCGACCATTTCCATAAATCGCTGATAGGCGCGACCAGGGTATCGTTGCCCATCGTATCCAGCGGCAGGGCGTCAGGCAGCCGGCCGGGCCAGATGGTGTCCGTGTAGAACTTGACCACCCGGCCGGCCGGGTTGCGCAGCGATTTGAGCGTCTCGTCGCCCAGGAAGTAGCCGGCCAGGCGCAGCTCATCGTAGAGGCCATTGTTGAGATAGTAGCTCCATAGGAGTTTGGCTATCTCCGAATAGGGTAATTCGCTGGCCGTAGTCGCCGCCTGTACGCTGGTGCGCAGCGCCGCCGCCGTGCCGCCGCCAAAAAGGGATGTCAGGATTTTCATTGCGTATTGCCTCCCCGGGCCAGGTATCCGGCCGACAGGATGTTTTCTAAAAATAAAATCATCTGGCTCAGCGTGTCCGTCCGGTCGTCGTGGGCGACCTGGGGAAAGCTGAATAACTCGTCTTCAAAATCGACCAACCACGGCACGGCCGGACCGGGCACGGGCAGTAGGACGCTGCCGTTTTTGCACCACACGGCCGCCTGGCTGGCCCGGGTGACTTTGTCGGTCGTGGGCAGGAAGGGAATAAGCAGCCGCGCCAGCCAGTCTGGTGCCGATGCTCGCAAGGTTTGCAGAGCGCTGGTGCCGCTGGATTTGTCTTCGATGATGACGCCGTGCAGCTTGTCGTCGTGGTTCCAGTGGCGAGACACGGCCGTTATCTCATCGACCAGGTAGGGAAACTCCAGCTTCTTTTGCTCCACGCGCCGGACGATCATCCGGTAATCGGTCCATAGTTCCCCGACCAGGTGGGCGCTGTTATCGCTGGACTCCTTATCCTTTTGGCCGGTGTCGAATGAGATGTAACGCGCCCACAGGAGGCGCTCCAGTTCGCGCTCGTCGGTCGGATCGTAGCGGTTGGCCCGCGGCCACCAGGACCGTTTGAAGATGTAGCCGCCGGGCGGCGTGGGTGTGCCCTGGTAGGTACCCGACCAGACCAGCTCGGGCGTAGTAGCCTGGAGTTCCAGGATTTCTGCCAAAGGCTTGTGTTGGGACCAGAGGGCGGGGCCGTCATGGTGGAGGAGGAGGCGGTGGGTAGCAGGCATTATTCGTTGAGATTCCACTGGGCGATAACGGCCGTTTTAGGGATGACCAGCACGTCGCCGAAACGATGGGGGGAAACAGATTGGGCAATAGCCAGGTGGGTGTCGCTTTCGGCCGCCAGCCAGCCGACGGACTCAACAATATATTCATCGCGCACGAAGGCGGCCACGTCGACAGCCGTGTGCCAGGCGCCACGGGCGCAGGCGTCGCGCCAATGAACGCGCACCAGCTGCAGGCGCTCCCGGTCGGTAACGCAGGGTGCGGGAGTGACGTCACTCACGGCCACCGATCCTCGGTGGCCGCTATCATGGCAAATGCCATGAGGATGCCAATAATGAGGCCCGCACCGAAAGCAACAGCCACCCACTCGCTCACGGCCGTTCCTCCTCAAGTGTTGGCGCGCCAACAGCGCATTCCGATGCGCCAACAGCACGCTGCTTTTGCCAGTCCAGTTCACCCTGGCGAAAGCGGATCATCTCATTAAGCCGCCCCATCAGGCGCGGCCACGTGTACGCCTCGGCCTCCGTGCCGTTGGCAATGGTGCGCAGCTCCACCAGGTCGGCCAGGTGGGGGTCGGTGGGCAGGAATTGTCGCAGGTCGTTAGAAATGCCGGTTTGGCTCATTTTCCCTCAAAATAACCGTACATATTATGGAGGTATGTATAGAACGGCCGTTAACCGCGCTTCACCCGGCCGGTAAGGAAATGCTCGTAGACGGCCGTTTCATCCCCACCCTGCGCCGCCGCATCCACGCCCACCTTGGGCCGGCGGTGTTTACGGCCGTGCGCCAGGCCGGCAGCGTCCACGGCTGCCAGGGCCTCGTCGCGGGGCATGTCGAACAATGCGACGATGGCCTCGCGGGTCATGACGTTGAGTTTCCATTGGGGGATGGCTTCAGCGGCCGTCAGGTGGGCGACGAGTTCTTTTTTGGTTAAGTCGGCTGGGGAACGGCCGTTGGGCGGCGCGGGCAGCCGGGAGTCGTTATCGCTCACGCCGCTACCTTCTTTGCCAGATCGGCCCACGTCCTGGCGCAATACGATTTGTCGCCGATTTTTGCGATTTTCGCCGACTGTTCTGGCACTTCCCAACTAGGGCCGAGACTGGTCTCGGCCTGCGGGAACATTTTCTCAAACTGAATTCTGGTCAGTCGCGTTCTTGGTTTCAGTCTCATTCTACCCCCTCGACCATTTCCTCGATACTCGCCCACGGCCGGTAGCCCAGCGCGCCCGTTGACAAAGCTTTCAACTGTGCCGATACGTCATTAACCCCGTCGCGGACCTGCGCCAGGTGAAACGCCGGTGGCATGGGCAGCAGCGTCGCCGCCAGCAGGTTATCGAGCGTATCGGCTTGTTGGCCGACCGCCTCGGCCAGCGCGTGGTGTTTGGCTGCGGGGACAAGCTGCGCCAGGATTTCGCCACATACGGCCGTCATCAAACGGCCGTTGGGCGACTCCGGATCAAATTCCCGTGTCTCCTGACGAGTCTCGTAGCCAAACTGCGGCGCCAGGCGCTCGTAGGTCTGGTGAAAAATGCGCGCCAGCCGTTCGGCGTCGGTCATGTTCTCAAACGTTTTCTGACTCATTCAATTCCTCCAACTCATTCAACTCCGCCTGGCTAACCGGCTCACCGAGCCGCTCGCCGGCGTAACCGTCAGGATAGGTGATGATCGCCCACACCTCAGGCCCGGCCGATAAAATCGGCAGATGGCACACGACCCATCCGCCCTCGGCCTTCATCCGCGCATACGTGTCATCGTGGTGCCAGGCCGTGCCGATCACAATGCTCCGGCCGACGCGGCTCATGCGCCGGGATAAAAACGATTGGTGCAGCCAGGTATGCACCTGGTCGCGCTGGTTGGCCGTGCGGCTGTTCTCCTGGTCGTGCAGGTCGTCGCCGCCGGCCAGGCGCGCCCGGCTGCCGATGATGCTGCCACCCACGCCCATCGCGCCCATGGTTGGATGCACCCGGCCGGGCCGGGAACGGCCGTTGGGCGCCACACTCCACTCATCTTGATTCCAGGTCATACCAACGGCCGGCTGCACCTCGGGAAACGTCGCCTGGAATTCCGGGCTGGTGACGACGTTGCGCAGGGTGATGCTGCGCTTGATAGCCACGCTGCCGGTTACGGCGGCAATGCTGTGCGGCCATTCTGGGTAGAAGGCGATGGATGTGCCGTAGTAGGCCAGCAGCCACGTCGTCTTAGCCGACTCCGGCGGAGCGATGATGAGCAGCTTCTTAATGGCCTGGTTGCACATCAGGTCCAGCCACAGCCAGTGGTGGGCTGCCGGCGTGATAGGACGGCCGTAATCGTCGGTCATATGCAGCCAGGCGAAGTCGGCCACGGCCTGAGCGTCCAGCCGGCCGTCGGCTTTAGCCTGCTGCAGCCGGGTCCGCGTCTGTTCCCGCTGCCGGCGCGCCAGTTCCGTCGCCTTCGCGGCTATCGTTTCGCGTTGGCGCCGTGGCAAGCTGTCCCAGCGCTCCGGCGACGGCATCGTATAGTTCATCGTCTGAGACATTGGCAAAGTTATTCACCGTCTGGCTGACAAGCGGCTGGCCGTCTGGCGTGGACAGCTGCACCTTGTCGCCGTATTTTTTTCTGTTCCAGTTTTTCAGGAGGAAAATCAACAGAGTGTCCGAATACTCATGCTCGACATAAGGCACCATGACCGGCGTCTGTTTGGGGCTGCCGTCCTTATCTAGGAGTGGTGTGCCATCCGCCCCAACAGCATCCTCCAGGACCGGATGGCCGTCGTCGCCCAGCAGCGGTACCAGGACGGGCGCGCCCTGGTGGAATTTCAGGCGCTGCACCCCGTCATGGGCGCGACGGCGCGCTTCCAGTTCCAGCGCGTCGGTGGCCTCGGCCAGGGCTTCATCCCACTCGGCGGCGAAACGGCCGTTTCGCTCTCTGGCCCTGTAGGCTGCCGTGCGGTCAATGCCGGCCGTCTCCGCTGCATACGACACCACACCAAACGTGCGCAGGGCGTCCAGGAACGGCCGCCGCCACTGGCTAAATTTTAGGCGCTGCTTGGGCGGCGCTTTTTTAGCTGTTGACTGTGTCGTGGTCATGCCCTCAACCCCTCCGGCGGCCGCCACTCGCCGCCCACGACCCGGATCACCCGCGCCAGGCCGGGCGGCCGTTCGATAAGGCCGGCCTCTTCCAGACGGCCCAGGTGGTAGTCAATCGTCGACGTGGATGCCAGGTTGCACATCCGCGCCAGCTCGCGCACGGCCGGACTGGCGCCGTCATGAGCCAGCTTGAATTCGACGATAGCCCGCAGAACGGCCATCGTCGACCACCCCACCGGCGCGCCGTTCTCAGACATCCGCGCCCCCCACCCGGCCAGCCAGCGCCCCCACCAGCCGCCGCCAGAAACGCAAAAACGACCGCTCCCGCTGCGCTGCAGCAGTGTCGGCCGTTTCACCTTCATCCACAAACGCCGCCAGCCCGGCCGCCTCGATGGGCCAGCCGTCTATCCGGTCAACGGCTTCGGTAAATGAGCAGTTGAGCCTGGCAGCCAGGAAATGACCAAAGCGGTAAAACGCACCCGACGACAGCCGGTCGGCTTCGAGGTCATATGCCAACACCTGACGGCCGTCATTGAGCCACTGCAAGCGTGGCGCAGCTGATTTCACCGGCAGCGCCATCAAGCCGAAAGCCCGTTCCCAGTGCGCCAGGCGGCGCGTGTCGTTGGTGGTTACAAAGGTCATGGTTTAACGTTTGTGTTTCAAAATGAAACGTCTGTGCAAATTGTAGCACAGCCGTTCTAACATACTCAAGAGGACTGGAGTAACTGCCGTGTTCTAAATGCAGAACACGGCAGTTTGACTGCGCCGTCTATTTTGCGCTGCGGCGGCGGCTCCGCCTGGTCCGGCCGGGAATCGAACCCGGTTGCGCGGCGTGCGAGGCCGCGCCCTGCCTTTGGCCGGACGGTCGCGCCGGGCGTTACCCGCTTGGCTTCGCGTCGTCCTCCAGAATGGTTAACGGCCGTGTGTGAATCAATACCAGACGCACAGCGTAACGCACGCCCGGCGCGGCCCGTTCGTTCATTTCATCCCGGCTCTTCGTCAAGGCGTCCAGGTCTTCGGACGTGGTTAAGGCCGTAACGATGCCGCCGGTGATGTTGATCAACTCGTAGGTCGTGCGGCTATCGCGGATCATCCCAAATCGATTCCCACAGCGTCCAATAGTCACTGCCTGGCTCCAGGGACATCACAGCGCCAACCACACGGCCGTCGTCCAGCAGCAAACTCGTCTGTAGGGGGCCAATCGGCGCCTTAGAGGGGAATTCCGTATAGTTGAGTAAGCCGGCCACGTCCAAGCCTCGCTCGAACGCCGGCAGCCAGTAACGGATATCCAGCACGAGCTGCTCGCGCGGGTTGGTATGGTCTTGCAGCACAACCGCCCACAGCCAGCGATGGCCCAGACGAATGCCCACTGGCTCCAGCGGCCACGGCCGCGCGCCGGTTTCCAGAAAGTGGATAATCCGCTCGACGGACTCGCTGGGCGGTGTATCGTTCAGATCCCACTTGGACATCGCGCGGGCATATTCGGCGCGGACAATCGCCCAGGGGCAGGCTATCCAGTCGCCGACGCGCCAGGCCTGGTTAAGCGGCAGAAACGACGGCTCGACGGGCACGGCCGTCATGTCGGCCCGGTTGACCAGGGAATCCTCAGCCAGTAAATCGGCGGCCAGGGCGCAGGCCAGCTCCTCGTCAAACTCCCAGACGTCGATTGCCTGGTCGGCGAACTCGCTTTTTAGGGATACGCGGTAGGCAGGCATCAGAACGCCACCTCCGCGTGCAGCTCCACGCTGATTTTGCCGCGCAGGGTCACCTGCTTCGCCTCGGCCAGGCCCAGTAGCTCCTGGATGACGGCCAGCTGCTCGCGCAGGTCGTCGGGCTGCACGTGGCCGTTGGTCGCCACGGCCGTTTCTTGCACCGGCACAACGGCCGTCGGCCGTGGCTGACGCGACTCCGCTTCCGGTTCGCGCTCGGCTGTTGGCGCGCCAACAGCGCGCTCCGGCGCGCCAACAGCCTCACCCAGCATGTCGGCCTCGCCCAGCACGTCGGCCGCTTCCAGATTGTGCACCGCGCAGACCCGCTGCAAATCCTCGGCCGACCACGTGTTGCTGCCTCGTTGCCGCAGCGGCAGGTTTAACTCTCGGAACCGCTTTTGCAGTGGCACTTTCGACAACGGCGCGTCTTTCGCCACCTGTTCTGCCGACAGATGCTCCAATACGTACCGCCGATGGACGGCGATAACCTCCTCGTCACTAACTCTCACTCTGCTCATGTTCGTCTCCATTTCACCACCGGCCGAACCTGCCGACCGGCTCATGTTCTGTCTGTCCGAATAAGAAAAGCCACCACCAAAATACGTCTCACAAAATCGAATCCACTCGGCCGTAGCCTGGTCCTGTCCCTGCTGCTCACGGGCGCAGGCTGCGCACAGGTCGCCCACCGCGCCGTTGACGTGGGGCACAAAGCGCACGCCACTGGAATCGGTGCGGATGGAGGCCTCGGTCATGTGGCCGCGCCGCGCCGCCCAGAACGTCCGGTCTACCGCAGCCGCTTCCTCGCGGCTGCGGTAGATGATGATTTCGCAGCGGGAGCAGTGCCGGACCGGCGGTTCCGCGCGGCGGCCGGGCACAGGCGCCGGCACGGCCGTGGCCGTCAACATCATACCCGCGCTCATCGCCCCAACTCCTGGCGATTGTGCTCCTCGATGATCTCCATCAGCCGGTCCAGCCGGCGCGACGTGCGCGCACAGGCCTGTCGCCACAACCGGTCGCCCCGCGGCCCGGGCGCTGCCGCTTCCAGCCGGCCTTCGAGGTCAATCGCCTCTTCCACCAGGACCAGCTGCGCGCGCAGCCGGTCAGGCACGGCCGTGGTCGTTTCGGGCAGTAAATCATTCAGTGTAATCATCAGACCCTCCACAGGTACACCGCTCACCGGGATGCAGCAGCCGACCGCAGCCCAGGCAGACGCGGAGGTCTGAGAACGTAAAGGGCACGGCCGTTTCCGCCGGCATGATCGGCGCCTCGATCACCATCAGGTAGGATGCGCCCAACACGTGCTGCGCCTCGCCGTCGCTCAGCTGCAGCGCCTGGCAGACGTCAAACAGGAGGTAGGCATCGGCCGCCAGCACCCCTTCTTCGCCCTCTTCCAACATCTGGCGCAGCTGGCGCAGTTTCGCCAGGTCGACGGCGCGCACCGCCCGCTTGCCACCCTCGTAAGCGGCCAGCGCCTCCAGGGCCGCCGACCGCACGGCCAGCAGCCAGCCGGTCAGGAAGAGCAGCGCGCCCACGGCCGTGATTCCCAAAAGTCCAATCGCTACGTTCATCGTCTGTTCCTCAATGGGGGTGTTGGCGCGCCAACACAGCGCGCCAACACCCGATTGTTTACTCGCCAAAACTCTGCAGCGCGGCCGTCGCCCCCATTCGCCCCACGGCGCGTCGATAAGCGGCAATAGCCGCTTGTTTTGCTTCTTGATGGGCGCTCAACGTTGGCAGCCCATCATGTTCCAGTTCTTGCCGCTTCGCGGCGTAGATGTTCAAACCCTCCAACATCGCCTTTGCCTGCTCAGGTTTCCAGCTGCCAAACATTGTCTGACGCGCCGTTTCCA
>Ga0209607_1004307_pt1 | contig 10595 bp, 5 predicted proteins | sample AD_UKC117_MetaG_FD_184413 | JGI IMG/M metagenome (GOLD analysis project Ga0209607, IMG submission 184413) | Active sludge microbial communities of municipal wastewater-treating anaerobic digesters from Hong Kong - AD_UKC117_MetaG (SPAdes)... | ecosystem: Engineered > Bioreactor > Anaerobic >... | reverse complement strand
AAAAGTTTTTTAGATCATTGTCAGTTAATTAGGCATAAGCGAAATCTTGCCGTGCTAAAAAAAATGGAAATCGTAGGGATTCCTCTTTCTTTAGAAGATCTTCAAAATGTTTCTCGGCATAATCTTTCTCAAATAGGGCGCGTTCATTTTGCAAAAGCGATGGTTGCTAAAGGTTATGTCTCATCTGTAAAGGTAGCTTTTGACTTATATTTAAAAGATGGAGCCAGATGTTATGTATATATCCAAAAACCTTCGCCTAAAGAAGCTGTAGATGTCTTGCATAAGGCTGGAGGAAAAGCTGTGTTGGCACATCCTTATCAAATTCGAAAACAACGTATAATATTCGATCTTTTGAAAGAGGGATTTGATGGAATTGAATGTTATTATGCAAAGCTTTCTAAAGATATTGAAAAAAGATGGCTAAAAATGGCTGAGAAGAATCAGATGCTTTGTACAGGAGGTTCTGATTATCATGGCGATATTAGACCCTACAACATGTTGGGAAGTTCTTGGGTCTTGGAATCTGAAGTGGATAAATTACTTCAATGAAAATTCTATATGACGATTTTTTAAGTCTATTGGTGCAAAGAAAAGGCAAGTGGAGCAAGAATCTAGATCATTTAGAAAAACTTTATTTTCATCTTCGCTTGGACCAAGTCTCTTATAAAGTTATTCATGTTGCTGGGACTAATGGAAAAGGTTCTGTGTGTTGGAAAATAGCAAAAGCTTTGCACGCTGCCGGGTATTCGGTAGGTTTGTTTTCATCTCCTCATCTTTTTTCCTATCGTGAAAGAATCCAAGTAGATTTTTTGAAGATTTCAAAAAAAGATTGTGAATGCATATGGGGAGAGCTCGAAAGTGCATCAAAAAAATTTGGCATTGAGTTGAGCTTTTTTGAAATGACCACTTTGACGGCATTGATGTATTTTAAGTCTTTCTTGGTTGATTATGTTGTGCTTGAAACGGGGCTGGGTGGGCGATTTGATGCAACGAATATTGTTACTCCTATTCTCTCCGTTATTACGATGATTGGATTGGATCATACTCATATATTAGGAGATACTTTAGAGAAGATTGCTTTTGAAAAAGCGGGGATTATAAAAAAGGATGTTCCGCTTATTTTAGGAGAAAAAGCTTTATTTGACTCCATTTTGACAAAAGCAAAAGAAATGTCATCAAAGATTGTGATAGCTGATGGAGATTTTTTAGCATTTGATGATGAAAATTCTCAGATAGCAAAAAAAGCGATCGCTTTTTTGAAGCCTTATTTAATGAATGATAAAAAGGTTTTACAGGCAATGAATACAAGGCCTGAATATCGATTTGATATGAAGTCTTTGAAAACTGGTAAAACCCTGATTACTGATGTAGCGCATAATCCATGTGGTTTTAGGAAAAATTTGCAGTATCTTCAAAAAAGATTTGAAGCGTGTGAAATGGTGTTAATCATAGGGTTGTCGCAACATAAAGATACAGTTGCTATTTTTAGAGAACTGAGTCAATTTGATTTTCCTATAATGCTATTTAGTTCCAGTCAGTCAGATATTCAGTGTCCTTGCAAAATTCTGACCTTATTAAAGCTGCATGATATTTCTGTTGAAAATATTGAGCTTTTACCTTCATTGGCTAAAGCGTTTGAAAAAGCTGATAATTGTTTAGAGTATAAGGCGATCTTCGTTGCTGGAAGCTTTTATTTTATGAAGGAAGCTCAAAAGATTTTTCAAAATCATATCTGATCTTTTGGTAGTGATTTTAAAAAAGAGAATTCAATTTTTATTTTACATGAAAATTTAGATGATAAAAGGGTGTTTTTAGGGATTCTTTTCTTTTTCTGTGTTTTGAGATTTTAAAAATTTTTCAAAATTTTTAAACTAATTTAAAATTTTCTAAAAAAGCTCTTATGATGCATTCAGGACGTGTTTTTTGATCTTAAAAAAATAGTAAAATTGAGGTGAAAATAAAAAAGATTTTCAAATCTGTTTGCATTAAATTCGGGATCTAATGTACATTGTTCAATGTTCTTCAAAACGAAATTGGAGAAAAGAATACTTCGAAAGTGTTAAAGTTATTTAACAATGGAAATAAAGAGACGATGTGAGTTTGTGCGATTTCGCACAAACTAAAAATTTATGTGCGAAACGTCAATTAACAAAATTTAGATTAATTATATTTTAACTGAGAATTTGATCTTGGTTCAGATTGAACGCTAGCGGCGTGGATGAGGCATGCAAGTCGAACGAAGTACTAAGCTTGCTTGGTACTTAGTGGCGGAAGGGTTAGTAATACATGAATAACCTGCCTTTTGCCTGGGGATAACAGTTGGAAACGGCTGCTAATACCGAATGAGGCTAATCATCAAAAGATGATTAGTCAAAGTGGGGGACCTTGAAAGAGGCCTCGCGGCAAAAGAAGGGTTCATGGGATATCAGCTTGTTGGTGAGGTAAAGGCTCACCAAGGCAAAGACGTCTAGGCGGGTTGAGAGATCGACCGCCAACACTGGGACTGAGACACTGCCCAGACTCCTACGGGAGGCTGCAGTCGAGAATCATTCGCAATGGGCGAAAGCCTGACGATGCGACGCCGTGTGAACGAAGAAGGCCCTCGGGTTGTAAAGTTCTTTCGCTTAGGAGTAAGAAAGTGTCACGAATAGTGATGCGATTTGAGAGTACTAGGTAAAGAAGCACCGGCTAACTCCGTGCCAGCAGCTGCGGTAATACGGAGGGTGCAAGCGTTAATCGGATTTATTGGGCGTAAAGGGCGCGTAGGCGGTATGGAAAGTCGATTGTGAAATTCCGGGGCTTAACCTCGGAGCTGCGATCGAAACTTCCAAACTAGAGGATAGACGGAGAAAATGGAATTCCACGTGTAGCGGTGGAATGCGTAGATATGTGGAAGAACACCAGTGGCGAAGGCGGTTTTCTAGTCTATAACTGACGCTGAGGCGCGAAAGCAAGGGGAGCAAACAGGATTAGATACCCTGGTAGTCCTTGCCGTAAACGATGCATACTTGATGTAGACAGGCTCAACCCTGTCTGTGTCGAAGCTAACGTGATAAGTATGCCGCCTGAGGAGTACGCTCGCAAGGGTGAAACTCAAAAGAATTGACGGGGACCCGCACAAGCAGTGGAGCATGTGGTTTAATTCGATGCAACGCGAAGAACCTTACCCAGGCTTGACATGCAGATGAATGATTCAGAGATGAATCAGCTCTTCGGAGCATCTGTGCAGGTGCTGCATGGCTGTCGTCAGCTCGTGCCGTGAGGTGTTGGGTTAAGTCCCGCAACGAGCGCAACCCTTATCGTTAGTTGCCAGCATTTAAGTTGGGGACTCTAGCGAGACTGCCTAGGTTAACTAGGAGGAAGGTGAGGATGACGTCAAGTCCGCATGGCCCTTATGTCTGGGGCTACACACGTGCTACAATGGTCGGTACAGAAGGCGGCGAAACCGAGAGGTGGAGCAAATCCTAGAAAGCCGATCCCAGTTCGGATTGTAGTCTGCAACTCGGCTACATGAAGTTGGAATTGCTAGTAATGGCGTGTCAGCAATAACGCCGTGAATACGTTCCCGGGTCTTGTACACACCGCCCGTCACATCATGGAAGTTGGTTTAACCCGAAGTCGCTGACCTAACCGTAAGGAAGGAGGCGCCGAAGGTTGGGCCGATAACTGGGATGAAGTCGTAACAAGGTAGCCCTACCGGAAGGTGGGGCTGGATCACCTCCTTTAAGGACAAGTTTAGAAGCTTAGAGCTTCTAAAACTAGGTTGAGACAAACTCCTTCGTCTCTTTATTTCCATTGTTAAATGCTTTGCTTGAAGGGGGCTTAGCTTAGCTGGTAGAGCGTCTGATTTGCATTCAGAAGGTCAGGAGTTCGACTCTCCTAGCCTCCATAATTTGCGGTTATAGCTCAGTTGGTTAGAGCGCAACACTGATAATGTTGAGGTCCCAAGTTCGAGTCTTGGTAACCGCAATGTTTTACTAAGTAAAATTGTTATCTTGAAATAGAAAGTGACTACAAAAGCGGAAAGCAATTTCATAAGAAATAGTTGACGCTTAAGAATTTAATTTTAAAGGTTTGTGATTAAGATATTAAGGGCTATTGGTGGATGCCTTGGCATCAACAGGCGAAGAAGGACGTGACTACCTGCGAAAAGTTTCGGTGAGCTGGAAGTAAGCTAAGACCCGGAAATGTCCGAATGGGGAAACCCGGCAAGCAAAATGCTTGTCATCTGCAACTGAATACATAGGTTGTGGAAGCGATACCCGCTGAAGTGAGACATCTCAGTAAGCGGAGGAAAAGAAAGTAAAAACGATTTCCATAGTAGCGGCGAGCGAAGTGGAAAGAGCCCAAACCGATAGATGCGTCTATCGGGGTTGTAGGATCAAATCATAAAAGCCCAAGTTTTCTAGCAGAAGGATCTGGAAAGTTCTGCCATAGAGGGTGATAGCCCCGTAAGCGAAAGAAAACGAAGGAAAGATTTGACACCTGAGTAGGGCCGGACACGTGAAACCCGGTCTGAATCTAGGGAGACCACTCCCTAAGGCTAAATACTCGTTGATGACCGATAGTGAACAAGTACCGTGAGGGAAAGGTGAAAAGAACCCCTGTTAGGGGAGTGAAATAGAACCTGAAACCAATAGCTTACAAGCGGTCAGAGACCTATACTTCTTTTAGAAGGATGGTTGATGGCGTGCCTTTTGCATGATGAGCCAGCGAGTTATGTTATACGGCGAGGTTAAGAGACTAACGTTTTGGAGCCGAAGCGAAAGCGAGTGCTAATAGCGCGAATTAGTCGTATGATGTAGACACGAAACCAAGTGATCTATCCATGGTCAGGTTGAAGCAGCGGTAACACGTTGTGGAGGACCGAACCAGTTGACGTTGAAAAGTCTTTGGATGAACTGTGGATAGGGGTGAAAGGCCAATCAAACTTGGTAATATCTTGTTCTCTCCGAAATAACTTTAGGGTTAGCCTTGATGAAGAATGCTTTGGGGGTAGAGCACTGAATCCACGCGGGGGCCTACCGGCTTACCAAAGGGAATCAAACTCCGAATACCAAAGTATCAGTCAGGAGATAGACAGTGGGGGATAAGCTTCATTGTCGAGAGGGGAACAGCCCAGACCGTCGATTAAGGCCCCAAATTCTATACTAAGTGGGTAAGGAAGTGAAGTTTCAAAAACAGTTGGGATGTTGGCTTAGAGGCAGCCACCATTTAAAGAGTGCGTAACAGCTCACCAATCGAGAGACTTTGCGCCGATAATATACGGGACTAAGTATAGAGCCGAAATCACGGGTTTGCAGCATGAGTTGCAAGCGGTAGGAGAGCGTAGTATATGCGCCGAAGGTGTACCGAAAGGAGCGCTGGAGCGTATACTAGTGAAGATGCATGGCATGAGTAAACGATAAAGGAGGTGAGAATCCTCCTCGCCGAAAGTCCAAGGTTTCCAGGGTAAAGCTCGTCTTCCCTGGGTTAGCCGGCCCCTTAGCTGAGGCAGAAATGCGTAAGTGATGGGAACCAGGTTAAATATTCCTGGGCCACCGTAGGCAATACCGATGGAGTGACGGAGTAAGTTAAGTGCGCGGACGATTGGAAATGTCCGTAATGCTAAGCGGTTGTCAGATAGGAAAATCCGTCTGAAAAATACTGGATAGTGTTCAAGGGGAATCGTAAGAGGAACTGATGGCATGGCGCGAAGCTTCCAAGAAACAGCTTCTAGGTGCTAAAGGTGACCGTACCAAAACCGACACAGGTGGACGGGAAGAGAATTCTTAGGCGCGCGAGAGAACTCTCGTTAAGGAACTCGGCAAAATGTCCCTGTAACTTCGGGAGAAAGGGAGCCTTTGAGTGTGAAGATCCTTGCGATTGGAGCATTTGGAGGCCGCAGAGAATAGGCCCAGGCGACTGTTTAACAAAAACACAGCACTATGCAAAGTCGAGTAAGACGCAGTATATGGTGTGAAGCCTGCCCAATGCCAAAAGGTCAAAGGAATGTGTTATCTTCGGAGAAGCACTGAACTAAAGCCCTGGTGAATGGCGGCCGTAACTATAACGGTCCTAAGGTAGCGAAATTCCTTGTCGGGTAAGTTCCGACCTGCACGAATGGCGTAACGATCTGGGCGCTGTCTCAACGAGAGACTCGGTGAAATTGTAGTAGCGGTGAAGATGCCGTTTACCCGCGACAAGACGGAAAGACCCCGTGAACCTTTACTGTAGTCTGATATTGGCTCTTGGTTTGTCATATGTAGGATAACCGGGAGGCTTCGAAGCATTATCGCCAGGTAATGTGGAGCCAACCTTGAAATACCGGTTTTGACAAGCTGAGAATCTAACGATAGCCCATGAATCTGGGTGTCGGACATTGTCAGATGGGCAGTTTTACTGGGGCGGTATCCTCCAAAAGAGTAACGGAGGAGTCCCAAGTTTGCCTCATCGTGGTTGGCAATCACGAGAAGAGTGTAAAGGCATAAGGCAGATTGACTGCGAGACCAACAAGTCGAGCAGGTACGAAAGTAGGGCTTAGTGATCCGGCAGTGGAGAGTGGAATCGCTGTCGCTCAACGGATAAAAGGTACTCCGGGGATAACAGGCTTATCGCCACCAAGAGTTCATATCGACGTGGCGGTTTGGCACCTCGATGTCGACTCATCGCATCCTGGGGCTGTAGAGGGTCCCAAGGGTTTGGCTGTTCGCCAATTAAAGCGGTACGCGAGTTGGGTTCAAAACGTCGTGAGACAGTTTGGTCCCTATCTGTCGTGGGCGTAGGATACTTGAGAAGAGCTGCTTCTAGTACGAGAGGACCGAAGTGGACAAGCCAATGGTGTTCCGGTTGTTCTGCCAAGAGCATTGCCGGGTAGCTAAGCTTGGAAAGGATAAGCGTTGAAAGCATCTAAACGCCAAGCCTCCTTCAAGATAAGGTATCCCATGAGACACCCGGGAGACTACCGGGTTGATAGGCTGGATGTGGAAGCATAGTAATATGTGCAGCTAACCAGTACTAATCAGTCGAACGTCTTAATCACTTTTTTCTTGTGCACTAGATGCGCACAAGAAAAAAAGATTCTTAAGCGTCGATTATTTCAGATGAAGCCTAAGAGCTTTGTAGATCACTTTTTTCGCTGGTAGCAATGGAGAAGAGGCAATACCTGATTCCTTTCCGAACTCAGAAGTCAAGCTCTTCATCGCCGATGGTACTATACACAAGAGTATGGGAGAGTAGGTCGCTGCCAGCTTTTTTTTTGCTTTTTTTATTTCTCAGTTTTTTTATTTTCTTTTTAAATTGATCAAAAGATCAGATGCATTCGAATTTCTTACATAGAAGCGAAGCTTGTTTCCATTAGTGGATCTGAATAATGATGGAACAGATTTTGTAATTTATGAATGGTTTTGAAATTCGTTTTTGATAAATCGTATTGGTCTATTGCTCGAATTGGCATGATTTCAAACGTTGTTGATGTTAAAAAAGCCTCATCCATATCCATAAGTTCTGTTATATGAATCCTTCTTTTTTCAATATTTAATACGTTTTGACTTATCGAAAGAACAACTTTTCGAGTGATGCCTGGAAGTACATTGTGATTTGGTGTGAATAAAGTATTATTTTTAATGGCAAAAAAATTGCTTCTGGTGCCTTCTAAAAGATAGCCCTCTTGATCTACGTAAATAGCTTCATGGGCATTTTGATCTTTGGCATTTTGAAAAGCAAGTATCGCTTCTAGATAGCTTGTTGTCTTATATTCTGCAAATTTTCTTGTAAAAGGATAGGTAGCAACTTTCATTCCTGTTTTTTTTATTTCATTAAAACAAGGAAGCTTTTCTATAAAGATTAAAAGAGAAGGTTCTTTTGAAGGTGTTAGAGGATGATCGGAAACGCCACCTGTTAAAACCATTTTAATGCCATAATCTTCTTGCATCTCATTTACTTCAAGAAGCCTTTCTAAGATCTTTTGGAGATTTTCAAAGGATAAATTAAAAGGAATATGGAATTTTTCAGCTGATTTTTGAAATCTTATATAATGATCTTCTAAATGGAAATACTTATGATGGTATGTTCTAAGGTATTCAAAAATTCCAACACCTCTTAAAAATCCAAGATCCAAAACCGAAAGGGTGGCAGATTTTAAAGGTTTAATTTCACCATTAATAAAACAATACTGCATTTTTTATGTCTTTTTTTTGTTTTTATGGACATTTTAGTCCCTTTTTCCATAAAAATTATATTAAATTTTTTCGATGTCTGATTTTTTTCAAAAACTCATTCAGGTATTATTTTAGATCCTTTTTTTAATTAAAGTTTTTTATTTGTTAAAAAAAATAATAAAAATTTTTATAAAAAAATCTTGCATAATATATTCAAAAAAAATTATTCAAAATTAAGTAAGAAGGATTAATTCAACCCAACAGGAGACCATTTTATGGCACTGAAAAATACAATGAAAACAATGCATATGCATTTGGAAGCTTTGCTAAAAGATTTAGCAAAAGTTGAAGGCGGAAACAAAGCCGCAGCTCAAAGAGTTAGAACAGGATCTATCAAATTAGCGAAAATTGCTAAAATCTTTAGAAAAGAATCTGTTGCTGCTGAGAAAAAAGGTTTAATGGTTAAAAAGCCTGCTGCTAAAAAAGCGCCTGCTAAAAAGAAAGCGCCTGCTGCTAAAAAACCAGTAGCTAAGAAAAAAGCACCTGCAAAGAAAAAGCCAGTAGCTAAGAAAAAACCAGCTAAAAAAGGAAGAAAATAATTTTTTGAAATTATTTTCTTTTTTGTTTGATGAAGGAAGCAATTTTGCTTCCTTTTTTTGTCTTCAAAGATGTGAATATTTTCTTTTTTATGGTATTCTTTTTCAAAAAAAAGACGTAGATCATGACGGAAGAAATAATTATTGAAACTTTGTCCAGAAAAGCTGAGGGACAAGCTGAATATCATAATGCAAAAGTATTAATACCCCATACCATTCCAGGCGATAAAGTTCTTGCAAAGCTTTATAAAAAACGAAAAGGCATTATCAAAGGCAGGTTGGAACAAATACTAATTCCTTCAAAAGATCGAGTTGAGCTTCGTTGTCCACACGCAGAGATTTGTGGGGGATGTATGATCCAAGCCATGGATTATCAAAAGCAACTTCAGCAAAAAGAGAAATGGGTACTTGATCAGTTTCAATCCCATATTTTTGAAGATCATGGCGAGATTTATCCTATTGTTTCTTTGGAAATACCTTGGGAATTTCGAAATAAGATGGAATTTTCTTTTTCCCAAAATGGAATCGGCACCAAATATCTAGGCCTTATGATTGCAAAAGCTAATCGCTTTGTTTTCAATCTTTCAAACTGTTTTTTAGCTTCTTCCTTTTTTGCAAAGCTTGTTGTTAGAGTAAGAGAGTTTTGGGAAAATAGCGATTATACAGCTTATAATTATGAAAACGATACAGGTCTGTTTTTAACACTTACAGTTCGTGAGGGAAAAAATACTTCAGAAAAGATGGTTGTCTTAACCATAAATGGTAAAGAAGAATTTGCTGTAAACGATCAGGCTTTATTTATAAAAGCTGTTCAGGAAGTGATTGGGAATAATCCGGAAAAAGTCTCTATTATTTTAAGAAAACGCATTATTGAAGAAAAGTCGCCGACATCTTTTGAAGAAATCGTACTATTTGGAAAAGATACCATCCAAGAGGTGCTAAACATTCAAGTAGATGATCAGAAAATCCCATTAACATTCAATATCTCCGCTACTTCATTTTTTCAGCCATCAACTTGCCAAGCGGAAAAATTATATTCAACAGCTCTATCTTTATTACAAGATATGGCTCCTATCGATGTAGCTTATGATCTTTACTCTGGTACAGGAACACTTGCGATGATTTTTTCAAAAGCTGCAAAAAATGTGATTGGAATTGAGCTGAATCCCGATGCCGTTGAAGATGCCAAGAAAAATGCATTACAAAATGGTATTGAAAATGTTCAGTTTATTGCAGGGGATGTTGGAAAAATTCTTCAATCTACTTCTCTTCCCAAGCCCGATCTTGTGATTGTAGACCCTCCAAGAGCCGGACTTGATGATTTGGCGATTGCAAAGCTTCTTCAGCTAATGCCCGAAAAAATCATTTATATTTCTTGTAATGTTTTAACTCAGGAAAAAAATTATCTAGAACTTAAAAAAGCAGGTTACAAAATCAAAAAAATGATTCCTTTAGACCAGTTTCCGCATACTTATCATATTGAAAATATTGCCCTTCTGGAAAGATAATCCTTGATTTTGGTATACTACACCCATTATCGTTAAAAAAATAAACAACGAAGGAAAACCATTATGTTACATCCAATCCTTGCAGCAGGCGCAGCGCCTCAATCAAGTTTAATTCAAACAATCGTCATGATCGCAATCTTTATTGCTTTCGGATACTTATTAATTTTTCGTCCTGAGCAAAAAAGAAGAAAAGCTGCTCAACAGATGAGAGAAGCTATGAAAATTGGTGATAAAGTGACTGCAATGGGCATGATCGGAACAATCGATTTGATTTTAGATGATACAATTGTTATCAAAACTTATGATGGCTCTAAAATCGAAATGCTTAAAGGTGCTATCTCTGAAATTAAAGG
>Ga0209607_1004304_pt1 | contig 10606 bp, 9 predicted proteins | sample AD_UKC117_MetaG_FD_184413 | JGI IMG/M metagenome (GOLD analysis project Ga0209607, IMG submission 184413) | Active sludge microbial communities of municipal wastewater-treating anaerobic digesters from Hong Kong - AD_UKC117_MetaG (SPAdes)... | ecosystem: Engineered > Bioreactor > Anaerobic >... | reverse complement strand
TGTATTCAACGACCAACGACCACTCCCCCGCCACCAACGGGTAGGTACCGCAGGCGCTCCCGTCACCCCCCAGCAGCGATACCCGGCCAATAGGAGCAAGGCATAGACCCAAGCGCTCCACTGCACTGAGCGTACAGCCGCCACGGGGTGCCAACACTGCTTATTGCCCAAGCCAAAGTTGGATTTCAGTTCACGGTGCGCGACTTCCACTTCCCAGCGCTGCCAGGCCCAGAACAGCAGGTCAGCCACAGGCAAAGGCAAAACCCAACTGCCGACAGCATCCTCAACGGCATTGACCAAGAAGGGGAGTGGCTGTCGCCGCGTCCGTTTGTTGTCCTTGCCGCGAACAACGATGAGAAAGAGCGGACAGGCTGACGCTCCTTTGCGCAGAAACGGGCCAGCCACCTTCACCTGCAAATGCCGCGGCTTACCCCGCACCGTCAGTACCAAGCGCTGCCAGCCTTTCCGTTGCCGCCCATAGTCGGCCGGTGCCGGGGCGCGCTGGCCGTACTGGCAGTTTTTGCGGGCATCCGGTCCGGGCAGATGCCACAATACCCGGTTCTTGGCGCTGCGCGCGAGCAGAATCACCCCAGCTGGCAAATGTTTCCACAGGTTCAATGTGTCGTAATGACCATCGGCCACCATCAATATCCGTTGCCTTGTTCGCCCCAACGCCCCCAACTGCTGTTTAAGCCACACCAGAAAGGCGACGGCTGCTTCCCATTCCTTGCAGGGAGCGGTGCTCTGTGGCCGGGACTTCTCAGTGAATGCTGGCAGCCAACGCAACGGCACTGCCCGACTATACCCATTTTCTGCTGGCAGCAGCCAACTGCCGTTGAACCAGCGCTGGGCGATGTGAATGCCCCGCTTGAACACTGGCGACTGCGGATTGTGTAGCCAGTGGGCGCCTTCCATCTTGCGGCTGCTGCGTCGGGTCTGTGCCCCATCTCCTGCGACAACATACACGTCTTCTGGCCCCACCTGTTTCCATGTTTCTCCGAAAAGAACGGCGCTGGCCTCATCATAGGGAAAACGGCCGTGGCTGAACAGCCGATACCAGCTACTCCAATCCACCTCGCTCAGTCCCAGCCCCATCAGCAATTGGGTAACGGTATGCCGTGCAAAGACGATAATCTCAGCCACGACCAACAGGGCAACGCGTTGGAAGATGCGCTCTTGACGAAACAGGTGCCGGTGGGCTTGTAGTAATTGGGTCAGTTGGTTGAGAAGTTCTTGGTTTTGAGGGATAGTTGTCATGGGAAGTGCCTCGCTTTTTGTAGATTCTGGGATGAACCAACATTAGACGAGTGCACTTCCTTTTTCAAGAAAAGCCAAACTACAGGGGTGTACGTGTTACACGTACACCCGGAAGACCATGACATATTTCCTCACTGGCTCAACAGGAATCTCCGCAAAAAATTGTGGAACGTTCGGCAACTTGCCGAAAGAGCAGAATGAAGGCGTCATTGATAAACAGTCTGCGGTAGTAAACAGTGTATGGATAAAACCCGATAGAGTAAGATGCATTCGGGTGCCTGCCGTTTGCCCAAACCAGTGGCCTGAACTGTCGACAAACAGTCAACGGGCGTCTGTCTCATAAACGGCCGTTTGTGCAAGCGTTTGATTAGATACCAGAGAAGTTAACTTCAAAACCAAATCGGGATAACCAACCTCGTTATCATCCAGATTTCCATTTGCTCATCAAGAAGAAGTATGCACAAGGAACGAGAACATTCTTTCGTTATTTGGAATGACCGGTGCCTAAGATTAAGCCCTCAAAGCGCGAACTTGCCGCTACCCGGGGAAATGATGAATGATTCAAGTATGAACTCATGAATTGTTTCGGTTCAGTGTCAAATGGACACGGACCACAAAAATTAGGTCACTCTTGAAGCATCGCAGCGTCTTGCCAAAACGTACCTGATTTGTGTTCTGGGGCGCCTGGTCTATGTGACCAGTTACACTGTCCATTATGAGCACACCTCCCAGCTATTGCAGGCGTCGGTACTGGCCCATCCCGATGGCTCTTATCCTCAGGTGATGCAGCAGTTGGCTGGTGTTAATCTGCTCGTACTTGATGTGGGATGGGTTCATTACCTGAAACTTTTGCGAGTTTCATATTTGCCAAAATTTAAGCGAAAAGCAGGATTCTCTTAGGGCTTTACGGAAAAGCCCGTAAAGCCCACCCGCTTCAGCGGTGGGATGGTTCGGCTAGGCTCACCACAAGCATAAGCGGCTTGCTCTTATGCCCGATAGGGCATCAGCTTTAGCTGGATTCTTGGCGCACGTGCGATACTCGCTGGATAATTAGCACGTGTGTTCGGTTGCGCTGCCTCAACCTAACAAACTATATAAAACCGACCACAGTATCGTGCTCAGTTGCCAATACCACGTCATATGGTGTCCTAAATACAAAAGGAAAGTCTTAGTCTCGCCAATTGACCACCGGCTTAAAGAACTGATTCTGGAAAAGCAAACAGAGTACAGGTACGAAGTCTTGGCGATGGACATCATGCCCGATCATGTGCATCTCATTTTGGATGTTGACCCCAGGGTAGGGGTCAACAAGGTGGTTGGGCAAATCAAGGGATGGGCGGCACAGGCCATACGTGAAGAATTCCCCTTCATGAAAAGCAGGTTCCCTAGTTTGTGGACGCGCTCTAAGTTCATTTCGACTGTCGACTCTGTTTCGCTGGAAGTTGTGAAACAGACCATCGCCAACCAGAAAGGCAAATGAAAGTTAGACGCACCTACAAGTACAGACTCTATACCAGCAAGCGGGACAAGCACCTGCAGCAGCAGATCGACGTGTCTGGAATCATCTGGAACCACGCCTTGGCTCTGCAGCGCCGCCACTATCGCCTCACTGGCAAGACCATCAACAAGTTCCGACTGATGAGCCATATCGCCAGGATGCGCCGAACCAAACGGTTCGCCTACTGGCAGAAGGTGGGGAGTCAGGCCATTCAGGATGTGGTGGAACGGCTGGACAAAGCCTACCAGCGTTTCTTCGCCTACCGGCGTGGCGAGTTGGGCCTCAAAACGGCCCGCCCCGCTTCAAGAAGGTGAAGCGGTACAAGTCCTTCACACTGAAGCAGGCCGGTTGGAAGCTGTTGGGGGGCAATCATATCCGGCTCAACGGCCGTAACTACAAATTCGCTCTCTCCCGACCCATCAACGGCGCCATCAAGACGGTCACGGTCAAGCGGGACCAGGCGGGCAGACTATTCGTTTGCTTCTCTGTCATCGAGGAAGTCAACTATCCGGTTGAAGTCAGCACGGGTAAAATCGGCGGCTTCGCCTATGGGTTGAAGACCTTCCTCACTGATGACGAAGGCGGCGAATATCTGTCACCTGAGTTCCTGAAAGCCAGCCTGTCTGACATAGCCCGCCTCAATCGCCAGTTAGCCCGCAAGCAGGTGGGTTCAAATAACCGCCAGAAAGCCAAGCGCCAGCTGGCGCTGACCCATGACAGAATCGCCAACCAACGGCGCGACGCTCACTTCAAACTCGCCCACCAGCTTTGCGACGACTATGACGTGTTGGGATTTGAAGACCTGAACCTGGGCGGCATGAAGAAGCTGTGGGGCAGGAAGGTGAGCGATTCGGGGTTCGCCCCATTCAGGCTCATCTTGGAGCATGTCGCCGCGATGAGAGGCAAGCGAGTGGTCAAGATCGGCCGGTGGGAACCAACCAGTCAGACCTGCTCCTGTTGTGGCCACCGACAGGCCAGGGCGTTGAATGAGCGGGGTTTCACCTGTACGGAATGCGGCCTCAAAATCGGACACGACCATAACGCTGCCAGGAACGTCAGGCGCGAAGCAATCGCCCTGTTAGGAATTGGGGCATCGACTCCGCGCTTAGAGGGAGTAAGTCGGTCACAGGCGACTGCGTCCCTTGTTTGAAGCCAAGAATCCCAGGTGCTTTCAGCCCTGGGAGTATGTCAAAAATTTTTCTTCAACCATGTAGATGGACCCATGAAGATGATGGCAAATCTTCTGCGCCAGGGCTGGTATGCGAATGAAATTATGGCGCTCTATGCGTCAAAAACGGATGTCGCTATTCCCTTAAGGGCCGGTCGGAACGAACCATACCCCTGTGGCAGCGGCAAAAGTATAAAATTTGTCACGGCCGTCCGGGAAAGTAGACACAGGCAGATAAAAACGAACGCAGAGCGGCAGATGTCCAGCAAATTCTCGCTGTGGACATCTGCCGCTCTGCGTTGGCTACGGATTTATGGGTTGGTGGCGGCCAGGGACGCTTTGGCCGCCGCTACTTCGGCTTCCATTTGGGCCACCGCCAGGGCTGCTTGTTCCATGGCGGCTGCTTCAATCAATTCAGCCTCCGCCAGCACAGCCAGTGCTTCATTCACGGCCGCGTCTTCAATGAGACCGGCAACCACCAGGGTATGCACCACGTCGGCGGCAATGGCCGATTTGATCATTTCCGCTTCGGCGGCCACTTCCATTACTTCGGCCACGACCGCTTCTTCCACTGCCTCGGCCATCGTAACCACCGCTGCTGCTTCAGCCATGGAAGTTAAAGCGTCCAGCATGGCGGCGCCTTTGATCGCTTCCGCCAATTCGACAGCGGCTTCAGCTTCCTGAATTGCCTTCACTTCTTTGCCCACTTTTACCAGCAGTTGTGGGGTGAGAAACCCTTGAGCGCTCATGTGCCCACCGGCCCGGGCTACGGCCATCTGAAAGCCTGCCGCCCAGGTGTGCTCAAACAACATGAGACCGGCGGCGGTGTTCGGTTCCAACAAGTCGGGTAGACCGGCCAGGTCAGCAGCGGACAGGCCAAACTGAGTCCCGGCAGCGACAAGCGGGGATTCGGAAACGGCCGTTTCCCCATCCATTCCCATCAATTTACCTATCACCGCGCCAAACTTGTGCATTTGCGCATCGGTCAGGTCGGTCATTTCCAGCCGTTGTACCTGACCGTTGGTTTTTTTCACCACCATCAACAAGTCCAGCAGTCGGATCAATCCTTTGCCCCGCAGGACGTTCAATTCGCGCAGAATTTCGCCCTGGAACTTGTCCGTGGTATCAAATTTGATCATAACCATTTGAATTGGGCCACTCATTTTCTTACCTCCCACTTAAGGTTTTACACCAGTTTACCGCCCACTATGAGCCATCATATCAATGCAAACGGTGATAGCCAGCAGCAAGGCGTCATCCTGTCCGGGGGCTATTTCCACGCCATACGTATCCCGTATGCGGAACCAACTTTTGGACACGGTAGCGACTGTCTGGCGGCCTTGTTCAATTTTATACTCATGGTTTAGGATGTTGCCCTGGGTACTCAAATCTTCGCCACCAGGAACATTGATTTGCCAGCGGTCGCGCAAGGGCGTGATGAGGGCGTTGTGCACTTTGGCCACCACACGGCCGTTGGCATCCTCAATGTTCATCGAATCGCGTACGCGGATCATCTTTTCCTGGATTTTGTACAACTCGCGGCCGTTGGTGTCTTCAAACAACAGGGTAGAACGGACCCGCAGGGCTTTGCCGTCCACCTTGAAAGCGCGACGGCCGTTGGCATCCTCAATAAAAAAGTCATCGCCAATGGCAAACATACGCTGCCGCATCTGGTAGCGGGTTCCCCCACCACCCCTCATCGGACCACGGCCCGGTCCGGGGTTCGGGTTTGCGCCTGCACGTCTTCTTAACATGATATGTTACTCCTTTCATTTGTCAGGGTTCCCCCTGCTTTTTGACGTATAAAACTATCTGGTCGAACACCATATCTAAAGAATAAAGGAGTAAGGCAGGGATCAACAGCACCAAAAAGGTGTAGTTAAGTTGTACTGTTCACTGGATGAGGTGATAAGCGCCGGGTGGACGGCCTGGCGACTGGCATAAAAGGTTAGTGGTCTAACAGTGCCTGGTTCAGTTAGACGAGGTTATATCCACGAGCAGGCCAAGGCTGTAAGCTTTAGCCACTGCCTGGCGGCGGCCTTTTACCTGGAGTTTCTGGTAAATATTGACGGTGTGCCGCTTCACCGTTTCCGGGGAAATGACCATGATTTGAGCGATTTCTTTATTACTCAGACGTTGAGCCAGGAGGCTGAGTACTTCTGTTTCCCGTTCCGTTAGGGATTCGATCAGAGCCAGGGGCAAGGCAACGTTTGGCGCTGGTTTGGAAGCCGGAAAGGCATCTAGAATTTGCTGAAAAAAGGCTGAGCTGTGGCCTTGCAGGTAAAGATGCTTAAGCGATGCGGCCATTTTAGGTCCCAAATCCACAAACGGACGGATGAAGCCGCCAAACTGCGCCAGCCGAACCGCCTGCACCAACACCTCTTCAGCAGCGCGCGGTTTTTTCTGAGCCTGGTACAGAAGAGATTGCAGGGTCAGCACTTTTATTTGCACTGGTAAGTTATGGTGTTGGCTTACAAAGTCATACACGCACGTCAGTTCCACTTCAGCTTTGTGCAGGCTTTCAGGTGATTCTTCGGCTAACCATATCTGAGGTAAGGCTAACCTTTCCTGGTACATAAAGGGCATGGTGTAACCTAAAGGCGGCATCCCCTCTTGCTGTGTGGCCCAAAGAATGGCTCTTTCTTTTTTATTTTGTCGCAACGCCAATTCTGCCTGAAAAGCTCTGGCCAACAACAGGTTTTTGGGGCTTTCTGTTGCCAGGCCGAAGTTGACGGCCGTTTCCGCCATCCGCCACGCCTCGTCGGACATCCCCTGCGCCTGATAGATCAAGGCCTGCCCAATCAGACTCTGCACATAGGCCAACGGCAGTGCGCCATATCCCAGGTCCACAACAACGCTAAAATGTTGGGCAGCCCGGTTCAGATCATTCTGCTGGTAGTAGGCGCTGCCCGCCAAATAATGGAACATCGTGCTGCTCTTCGGCAAGCGTAACCCCTGCATCAACGCCAGCGCATGGCGCACGGTTTGCAAAAGCTTATCCAGATCCCCGGATAACCAGTCCACGCAGCCAATGGCGATTTGTCGTCTGAGCCTACTGGGTACAGATTCTGCCTGTAGACTATCATTCGCCAGAGCAACCAAAGCCGCCTGCTCCCCGACGAGGTGATGAGAGGCGATGCCAAGATGAACCCAAGAATAACTTAACAACACGCCCCACTCCGGGCGGGCATCTGTCAACGCCTGCCGGGCATGGAAAATTGCTTTCTCATAATCGCTGGCCCAGTCATACTTGATGGCGGCGAACATGTGGATAGAGCAGTGCATGAATCGCCCTTTTGCTAACGTTAGAGATGCTGCCTCCGGATGCTTGGCCAGATAGCTGCGAATGTTCTCCATTCGTGGCAATTGCATTCTGGTAAGACTCAGCCAGCCCACCAAGAGGAGCAGATCAGGATTTTCATTGATAGCTGCCGGCGGGAACTTGTTCAGCAGATTTTCCAACAAGAGCCAGCGCTCTTCGTTGATCAAAGTGAAACCTTGCTCGGCCAAAATATCCGCCGCCTTTTTCAGGTCGTCACCGGCCAGAGCGTATTCTATGGCTTCTTCCACAAAGCCATTTTCAGCCAGCCAGTTACTAGCTTGCAGACGGATAGCGGAAATTTCGGCGGGGGGTAGTTGTTCTTCCAACTGGTGAAGGAGTACCTCTCGGAACAAATGGTGATAACGATACCACGCTTTATGTTTGTCCAAAGACTCGATGAACAGCCCTTCGCGTTCCAATTGATCGATAATTTTTTGCACGGCCGTTTCCGGCCTCAGAATGGCGGCGCAAAGCGGGACGCAGAAACGGTTGAGGATAGCGGATTTGAGGAGAAAATCGCGCACGGCCGTTGGCTGTCGGCTTAATATCTCATTGACCAAATACTCAAAAACGTATGCATCTTCCACTTGCAGAACGGTGGGTTTATGATCCACAACTCCCCAACGGCGCACGGCAATCGTAACCAGGCGCAAACCCACAGGCCAGCCTTCCGTCTTTTCTGTCAGATTCCTGATTGTCTCCGTATCGAAAAAAGCCGGCAGCGCCTTCTGCACAAAGTCGGCGACTTCTGTTTTAGAAAATGCCAAATCCTTGGCGCGAAGTTCTACCAGCCGGCCCTTTGCTCGCAGGGTTGCCAGCGGCCGCGGCAGGTCATGTCGAGAAGTAATTAGCAGATGGAAGTGGGGCATTTGATAATACAGTAACTTCCCCAGGAGTTCATGAACTTCCCCGCTTGTGATCAAGTGAAAATCGTCCAGCACCAGCACAATGTCTTGTTCAAGCTGGTCCAGGGCATGGAGCAGATATGTGATGATGGTAACGAGCGGCGGCCGTGAAGACGCCTGGGCCAGGGTAAGTACCCGTTCGCCAAACTCAGGGACAACGGAGCGGACGGCAAACACAAAATAATTGACAAAAGTGACGAGATCGTCGTCCGCCTGGTCCAGGGATAACCAGACCACGGGGTAATCAACCTGCTCAACCCAGGCACTCGCCAGCGTAGACTTCCCATAGCCGGCGGGAGCAGTGATTGTGCCTAGCCGGTAATGCAAAGTTTTATCCAGTTGTGCCAACAGTCGGGGCCGGGATATGTAATCCTCAGGCAAAGCAGGGCGATGTAATTTGGCGTGTAAATAGAAGGTTGGAACGGTCGCTTGCGGCATCTTGTATCCTTTTGTCAACCAGAGGCTCGTACCCATGGCAACTTAACAGACCACGAGCAGCACTTGTTCAAATCTTAGCAAATACCGTGCCCTCATGGCAACGGGGGAGCGTCTGTTGTAAACACCGCGCTTTCTCGTTGCCACACGTACCGCTGCAACACCACACGCATAGTCGCCGTCAGCGGAACGGCCAGCATCAGCCCTAGCACGCCGCCAATAATAGCTGACCAGAAAAACAGAGAAAGGATGACCACCACCGGATGCAGCCCCGTGCGATTCCCCATAATTTTCGGGCCAATATACAGGCTCTCCGCCTGACTGGCAAAAATAAAAACCAGGGCGACCAACAGCACATATCCCCAATCTCCGTTGGATTGCAAATAGGCCAGGGTATCGCCAGGAACAATCGCCATGACTGCGCCCAAATAAGGGATCAGACCCACAAAGCCGACAAATAGGCCGATGAGAAGGGCATATTGTAGGTTCAAGATGATCAGACCCAGCGCGATAATACCGCTAACGCTAAAGCCAATGGTGATTTGCCCGCGAAAATAGGTGACGATGTAGCGGCTGATTTCCCCGACCATAAAGGCCAATTCATCCCGGAATTTTGATTGGCGCAGCGGGATGCATTCTTGCCAGTGGTTGATAATGGCTTCGCTGTGTAGCGAAAAGAAAATAGCCGTATAACGTCACGAAGATGAAACCGGCGACGTAGGCGAAAATGGCGATGACGCTGTTGACGGTTGAAAAGAGGAACGAGACAACGGCCGTTGTCGCCGTCGGCAAAACCACAATCATCCCGTCCACCGCCCCACCTAGCCTCTCCACCAACTCAGGGTTTTGCTGGAACTGAGCCTGGACCAACTGGCTAAATTGCCGCACCAACTCCGGCAAATTCGCGGCAAAAGAGAGCAGCGATCTCGCCGCCACAAAGAGCAAGACCACCCCCAGGCCAAAGAAAATCCCCAGAACAAGGATGATCGCCCAGTTGCGCCGCAGCGTCAGGCGAGTTGCAGCCAGGTCAATGGCCGGCTGCAACAAAATAGAGAGAATCGCGGCGATACCCAGGGGGACCAACACGCTCGACAGCAAACTCATCACCTGGCGCAGCCCATAGCCAACGCCAACCGCCGCCAAAATCAGGACGAAAAGCGCAGCGATCACGGCTGCCTGCCAAAGCGTTTTCTTTTGTTCTAAAGTGGGGATTTCCTGTTCAGTCGAATTCATGCGAATCTTTCCTCTGGCGACTGATAGTCACAAACTGTCATAATTTTGTATTATGAGGTTTGCTCAAAGAAGAAGTTGGCGATCTTGTGTGCTGCTAGATTGTACACAATTCTTTTGAATAATCTATCCATCTGCAAACCTCTCTGTTTTTAGGGGGAGTGACTAATCAAAAAGGCATGGTATAAAAGGTCCATGAACCAATGTCCGCACTGTCACAGAACAGATCAACAAGTTAAAAATGGCAAAACGGTCGCCGGTAGCCAGGTCTACAAATGTAAAGTCTGCCAGCGAAAATATGTGCCTGAACCCCAAGCGCCGGGGCACTCCATGCAAACGCGCCAACAAGCGATCCGACTCGTGTTGGATGGGAACAGTCAGCGACAAGCAGCCCGCCATCTCGGTGTTGCGCCCCAATCGGTTGCCAATTGGCTCAGAGAATACGCCGACGGGTTGCCTGAAACGCTGCCTGGGCCAGACAGCCCTGTCGAAGTGGCTGAGCAGGATGAGCTCTTCACTTTCATCGGTGAGAAAAAAACGAACTCTACATCATGACCATTGTTGACCGGCAAACACGCTGCTTTCTGGCCATCCAACCTGTCTGGCAGCGCACCCAGGAAGTAGCCCAACAGATGGTTGATGAGGCGTCGGCTGAACAATATTACAGCGATCGGTTTCCCGTGTACGACAGCTTGACCTATCGACGGGGTTACCATTTGTCGCTGGCCGATAAGAGCGAGACTTATTCGGTTGAGGGCGGTAATGCGGAATTGCGCCATTATCTAACCCGC
>Ga0209607_1004303_pt1 | contig 10606 bp, 8 predicted proteins | sample AD_UKC117_MetaG_FD_184413 | JGI IMG/M metagenome (GOLD analysis project Ga0209607, IMG submission 184413) | Active sludge microbial communities of municipal wastewater-treating anaerobic digesters from Hong Kong - AD_UKC117_MetaG (SPAdes)... | ecosystem: Engineered > Bioreactor > Anaerobic >... | reverse complement strand
TTATCAATTTACCGGTGGCTTTAGCCGCCGGTAAAAACAGGCTGTAAAAGAGGACTTTAGTCCGGAATTCTTGTAAGGTTATATTCCTCTATTAATTTATCCACCTCGTCAACCAAGGAAACCTTCTTATGATGGATCTCCTGGTTTTTTATATAATTTCTAAGATTATCCAGGTGTTCTGCTCCAACAGAGACTGCGTAGAAATCATCCTGCCACTCAAATCTTAATCTTGTCAGTTTATTCTTATTGATCCAGTATGAGCTTTCGCCCTTGATCTTCTGCATCAGATCTGAGATATTTTGTCTGCCGCCCAGAGAGATCAGGACATGAAGATGATTTAGAAAGCCGTTTATGCAATCAATATCAATTCCTTTATTGAAAGCATTTTCTCTTATATGAGAGATTACTTTATACCTTATTGAATCGTGCAGATAAGGTAGTCTGTTTTTTGTGGTCCATACGCAATGGACCCAGATTTTGATGAATGACATATTTATGGAAATTTAGCGAGTACAGTTATAAAGTTATGATTTTTTTTTATTTTATCAGATATGGGGGGGGGATTAGGCGGGCTAAAGCCCTTTATTTAACATAAACTGCTTGCCGTTGGCTGAAGCCAACGGCAATGTGTGAGAAGATATCTGCCCTTCTGAGCAGTGGCTGAAACCAACGGCAATTTGTGAGAAGATATCTGCCCTTCTGAGCAGTGGCTGAAACCAACGGCAATTTGTGAGAAGATATCTGCCCTTCTGAGCAGTGGCTGAGGCCAGCGGCAATTTTAATATCCTCTTCTGCAAAATTTCAATGATCAGTGTGAACTTTATGCCTTCCGGATAAGGGCTGAAGTCAGCGGCAATTATAATACTCCTTAACTTAGAAGCTGCTTTTAAGACAGTGAGGAAAAATTTTACCGGTGGATTTAACCGCCACATAAGTATTTCTTGCAGATACCATTGTTGAAAAAAGACAACTATTTACCGGTGCCTTAGCCGACCCATAAGTACTTTTTACAGATACCACTGGAGAAAAAAGACAACTATCTACCGGTGGCTTTAGCCGCCCAATAAGTGTATTTTACAGATACCTTTCGAGAAAAGAGTTATCAATTTACCGGTGGCTTTAGCCGCCGGTAAAAACAGGCAGTAAAAGAGGACTTTAGTCCTGTCGTAGGGCTGAAGCCCTTTTTTGACAACAACTGCTTGCCGTTGGCTGAAGCCAACGGCAATGTGTGAGAAGATATCTGCCCCTCTGAGCAGTGGCTGAAGCCAACGGAAATTTGTAAAAAGATATCTGCCCTTCTGAGCAGTGGCTGAAGCCAACGGCAATGTGTGAGAAGATATCTGCCCTTCTGAGCAGTGGCTGAAGCCAGCGGCAATTTTAATATCCCTCTTCAAAAAAAATTCCAGTAACCGGTATGAACTTTCTACCCTCCTGATAGTGGCTGAAGCCAGCGGCAATTTACTAATGAAGAAAAGAGGGTGTCCTTTTGAGACACCCTCTTATCTTTTACATCCTTTTTACAAAAATTACCTTGGTCTTATAAAGGTAAGTGTATCAAAGAAAGCTCGTAATGGGTTATTGCTATAATTCCAGCTTACATAAATAGTTTTGGTTACCGGATCGTAGGAATTCGAGTTAGCTCCTTCACCGGTAAACATTGTAATTACTACAGCAGTACTTTGATTATATACGTTAGTAACTAAATTGGTAACCGGATCAAATTCAACTACGGGAGATACAGCTGAACCATACCAGCTTAATTCATTATCAGGGCCTACTCCAATAGGATGCCCAAAACTATTTGCATCAGGCCACCAGAAAGCAACAGAAGCTGGGCCGGCAGTGCGCATCTGCATTTGAGTCTCGTACGGGTAGTTGTAGGGAACACGATTGTGCATGCCTTTCAGTAAATAGAGTCCGTCATACTTATTCCTCGACATAATTCTCATAAGTTTTGTCCCATAATTACCGCTGATAACAACATTTTCAGTTACAGAGGCTATTTTAACAGGAATAATGTAGAATTTTACTACAATGTCAGGAACCTGTTCTGCATCAACTGTAATATTCCAGTCTGCCTCCAGTTCACCTGCCGGAATGGTAACCTCATAGCTGGAAATGCCAAGAGCTGCTGCGGGCATTGGTAGTGCAGCTGCATCGCCTGTGAGGTTTCTTTCAGTATTATAAGCCGTAACCAGCGCATTATCTATTGCCAGAGTTACTGTCACGGCCTTGCTGAGAGGCTTGGCAACTGCTATTCCAACCCTGAAATTGACTTCAAGAGGCTGGGTAGGGTCAATTATTTCCCGGATTATTGTGCCGGTAGCAGGACTGGGGGCTTCAGACAGCTCGGCTATTGCGGGCGAACCTGAGAAACCTCCCATGAAATCTTCCAGATCATTCAGACACGATGTAAAAGACAGTGTCGCAAGAACCAGAAGTGCAATGAAAATTATTTTTGATTTTTTCATTTGTGATCAATTTTGTTGGGTTAGTAAGTAATTGTCGTGGGTGCTGTATCCCAGAATACCCTTGCATCGAAAGGATAGCTGTCGGTAGTGAAACTTACACCCTGCAGATCAACAGCAGCCTGTACATTTTCCTTGTTCAGAGTGAATTCCTGGATAGGATACGGGAACAATCTCGGTATCTGCCTGCGGATAATACCCGAAGGATAGTAGCTCAGCATCTCATTGTCAGGATCTAAAGTAATATCGTCAGGACGTTTGGGGCTTGGATAGCCTGTCCTGCGGTAATCACAATAAGATTCAAACATATTCACAAAATAGTTGGAAATATATTTCTGAACGATGATTCTTTTGACCTTATCGGCTGTTGACAAAGCATCATCCCATAAAACGGCTGAACTTGCAAGGTATGTATCAACAAGGTAATCGGGTTCCTCGTTGACAACTTTAGCGGCATCCATTGAAGCTATAATTCCATCTTCATATAGAGTCCCCGCATCACCGGTAATAACTCCTCGTACCACAGCTTCAGCCTGAAGGAAACAAGCTTCTGTATAGAGGAAAACCTTCTGTCCGTCAAGAGCTCCATTACCAGTTTTAGTAGTTCCGGCTGCACTTCCGTCTGCGGCAATTGGGATCCATGAATATCCGGCAGCAACAGTTGTGTTAGGCTGAACTGTAAGGTCGCCGTCGGTACCTAGTTTAATAGAAATAAGCGCTCCTGCAGGATCGGCTGATACCCCTGGCTGAAAATACTGTCTTAGCCTTGGATCGCCATAAGATGACATCTTCTCATGGAAATATGCATTCAGACAGTACTGTGTATTTGCGCTTTGTACTGTTCCGTCATACGATTTTCCGAATGTATTCCAGAGAGGATTGGTTTTTCCTGAGGAGGCAGTGTAACCCGGATTGAGAATTGCATCTGCAGTTATAAATCCGAGAGAGGCAGTATTGCTCATGAGAGCCTGGAGCTCACTGTTGCTCTTCACGTTTGTCATTCTCATTACAAGCCTGAGCTTCATAGTGTTTGCAAGTTTCAGCCACTTGGAAAAATCACCGCCGTAGAGAACATCAACGGTATTCTTAAATGAATAATCGGCACTTGTTGAGCCATATCCGGTTGAAATCTTCCGGTTGAAAACGGCTATCGCTGTATCGAGTCTTACAATAAGACTGGCATAGATGGTAGCATCGTCGTCATAAACCGGTGTCAGTGTCAGACTCGGGTCGCATGCTTCACTATACGGAACATCTCCATAAAGATCGACAAGACGTGAATAGTACCATGCGTCAACAACATTGGTTATTGCAGGATAGATGAAATTTGTTCCGCTGTTGTCGCGAATGAACTTTGTGTCTGTAAGAACACCCGCATAATATCCGTCGAAAGGACCCGGATAGAAAGTACTGGTAATCTCGTACTTCTTGGTGGTGTACCATCCTGACCATCCGCCCGCGTGAGCCCAGTAGCCCATCCATGCGCCGACGGTGGTGGTAAAGTCGTTAACCTGCGATCCCCAGGTTTTAAGCACTCCCGGGAGGACAAGATCAGGTGTGGCGGAAGTAGCATCATTCGGGTTATAGTTCACATCAAGCCATTCTTCGCAGCTTGTCGTCCCGATGACCGCCAGTGTGATTAGAATTATTATATACTTTTTCATATTCGTCATCTTTCTTTGTTTGTTAATCAATTAGAAGGTCAGTGTGACGTTAAACCCGTATGACCTTGTTGCAGGAGTCTGGCTGCTGGTTGAATAACCTACTGCGTTACCAGTTCCGGAGTTGAACTCAGGGTCGGTATAGATATTGTTCTTCGGCAGGAACATGAAGAGGTTCCTTCCGACAAATCCTATCCTTACACCTTCTATGTAATTCTTTGCAAATGAAAGTGCTGTAGAAGGAACATCATAAGTTAGCGAAAGTTCACGTATCTTCCATACATCAGCACTGTTAACAGAGTAATAGCTCAGTGATCTCATGGTGTTTGTCCAGAATGCAACACCACCCTCCTGTACAGTTATGTTTGTGTTGGGCACATACACTGGGTTTTCGGCTGTTCCTGTATTGATAACCGAGTTCGGGAATACGAATCTTTCTCGGCCGTTGGAAGCTGAGAGAGCTCCGATGCCAGTAAAGAGAAGGTCGTAATAAAGGTCGGTCCTGAATATGGCGCCACCTCTGTAGTCAGCACTACCTGCGAAGGTAAATCCTTTCCATCTTAAGGAAGTCTGCAGACCTATCAGGTGTTTTGGAGTTGTCTGTCCTCTCGGATAGGTAAGCGGGTCAATTGATGGCATCCCTGTTTCTCCATCAACAATCACGCGGCCCTGAGGATCCTGATAGAATCTCGTGACTTTATTATAAGGATATGGATATCCAACGATTGCATAAACAGCGCCTCCCAGAGATATTTCCGTAAGCTCGCCGGCAAGCGAAAGAACTTCGCTGTACCAGTATGCGTAGTTGGCTGATATATCCCACTGCAGGTCTGCTGTGGAGACCGGGGTTGCTTTTAATTCAAATTCAAAACCTCTGTTAAGCATCTCACCGGAGTTGATCTTTGAAGATTCATAACCGGTCGCCCTTGAAATGTTCATATCAACAGTCTGGTTTGTAGTGTTGGTCTGGTAGACTGTGAAAGTTGTATTGAGCCTGTTATTGAGGAAGCTTAGGTCGAGACCTATTTCTTTCGAAAGGGTGAACTCTGGTTTCAGAAATCTGTAATTGAGTCCGTTGTCCACCGAATAAGCCGAAAGGCTGCCGAACGGGAAGTCCGATGCAATACCGAACAGGTTCTCAAGCTGATAGTTCCCGATGTTAATGGAACCCACCTTTGAAATACCGCCCCTGATCTTTGCATAGCTGAGAATGTCGTTTTTAAGGCTGGGGATCAATTCGGTAAGAACTACAGAAGCGTCAACAGCAGGATAGAAGAATGACCACTGCGACTTATCGAGGAGTGAGTTCCAGTCATTTCTTCCGGAAGCGTGCAGGTATGCATAATTTTTATACCCGAGAGTAATATCACCGAAAACACCCATCTGTCTCTGCTGCGACCAGCTTTCCGAACCACCAAGTTCTCCTACCCTGTTCTTCACATTGAAGAAGTTAGCAATCTCAAGCGAAGCTGCAGAAAGATAAGTAGATCTTGAATAGCTGCTTCTGGTCGTCATACCTGCCACTGCCCTGACTGAGAAATCAGAAAACTTATGATTGATAGTTGCGATGAAGTCATTTGTCCAGCGCCAGCCAAATCCCATTCCGGTATTCATTGAAGAGGGGACATCTGCACGGCTTATGGAACGACCGTATTCTGAATACATCTGGTGACCATAAGGACTGTAATCCTTAAAATATTGCCTGTTTTCGTAGTAACTGGTATTGGGGGCAATGGCTGTCCTTCCCTGAATTGTGAGCCACTTTGTCAGTTTCTGGGAAAGATCCAGAACAGCAGTAACATAATCATTTCTACCTATTCGTCTCTGGGTGTCCAGCTCTTCATAGGGGTTCTCATAATATGCATTATAGAAATGGTCAATGTCGGCCCAGTTCGTTTTTCTTGATCCGTCAGGATTTGTGAGAACTGCATCCCAGTCAGAGAAGTCGGTCAGGGGGATATGCATCGGTGTGTTCATCACGTTCCAGTAAACGTTTGAGTTGGATGTTTCCTGGGTACGTAAGGTATAGTTGAAGTTAAATGCTGCCGAGAAACCTTTATATTGCTTGGTTCCGTTAAGCCTTATTACATCACGTCTGGCTTCATCGCCGGGAACCACGCCCTTAATCTTCACATCCTGAACAGAAAGGAAGAGTGTTCCTGTTTCATTACCTGAGGAGAATGAAAGGTCATTCTGAAGGGTAAGACCTGTATCCCAGAAATTATATTTTTCTCTTGGCTTTGCCGAATAGGTTGTAGTAAGGCTGTCGCCGTATTCATCCCAGAGACCTATCCTTACCAGCTGGCCGTCAAATTCAGGACCCCAGCACTGGTTTTCAAAAGCCTCATAAAGAGGATTGCCATAGCCGTCGGCTGAAGACCCTGATCCGAAACGCTCCTGCATTTCAGGGAAATAAGCCACCTTATCGAATGTGGTAGTGTTACTGTACACTATCTGTGTCCTGTCTTTGGAACCGGTTTTTGTTGTAACAACGATAACGCCGTTTGCAGCTTCCGAACCGTAAAGAGCAGCAGCGTTAGCTCCCTTAAGCACGTTCATACTTTCGATGTCGTTGGGGTTAAGAGTCTGCAGGTATGCAAGGTTAACCGGAACACCATCAAGAACAAGAAGTGCCTGGTTGTTACCGAGGAATGAACGGTTACCCCTCAATACCACCCTCACGTCGGGGTTAACGGAAGCGTTAACAGTGTTGATTTGGAGACCTGCGACCTTTCCTGACAGAGCCGTGGCAGCGCTTGTGGGTTTGGCCTGTGTTATAAGCGCAGATTCAACCTGTGTAATCGCAGATCCGATCTCGGCAGCATTACGTTTGATACCGAAAGCAGATACGACAACCTCCTGCAGTCCCAGCAGCTCGGATTCCATGGTTACATTAACAACCGATCTGCCGTCAATCTGAACCTCCTGCCTTTTCATTCCGATGTAAGAAAAAACAAGAGCAGTTGCGTTCTGAGGTACCTCCAGGGAATACCTTCCGTTCAGGTCAGTATTGGTTCCGATGGTGGTCCCCGGTACCTGAACGGTGACGCCAGGTATAGGACCTTCACCTTCAACTGCCGAGGTAACGGTACCCGTAATGACTTTTGTCTGAGCCAGCAGGGTTGTCACACCCGCAAACACAAACAAAACAATCAGTAGAAATAGTTTCTTCATACGAATTAGTTGATCCTTATTAATACTTGTTTTTTTTATGTTCTGTACCGCCGGATATTACCTGAGCCAACATAAGTTGTCTGTAAATCCAGCCAAAAATTAAATCCAATATCTTTTGTTTCTCCAACCTCATCCATTTCTTCATATTATATGCTGCTGCAGCCAATAATGTATTGATTTTATCACCTGCTCTGCCGCTGAGATAGTTTCTCAGCATCCTGTGATCGTGCTTCAGGTGTGATATCAGTCCTTCTATTCCAGCTCTCGACCTGCATCGCTCTTCTCGTTTCTTCCTGAGGTAGTAACTCTCCCTCTTTAAAGACTTCGGCATAACTATATCTACTCCCTTTATACCTCCTTTGACCTTATAACCTCTGTCCACGATGACTTTCCTGATTTTACCTCCTGTCAGATCCCTTACCTGGTCCAGCTGTGGCTCTAATGTGTGTCCATCGTATGCATTCCCTTCCACTGCCATCGCCCCAACTATTATCCCTGACTCCCTGGTATATGCAAATGAGCTCTTATTACCAAATTCATACGGCTTATGCTCTTTCCCTTTGGATATACAAAGAACCTCCGGCTCATGGACACTGTAAACCTTATTCGAGTCGTCTCTTTTCTGTGTCAGCACCCTGTACAAAACATCAAACTCCTTCATGTAAGATATCGGTATGGGATTAAGTTGGGTGACAAGATCATGATAGATCTTCCAGGCGATCCTGTGAAGCCTTTTTTGTGCCTTCCTCATCTTACTCATATTCTTTGGCTTTCGGGCGAACCGCAACTGATGCCTGAGCTTTTTGATCTCTCTGATATAGGTCCGTTTTAGCTTGATACCTTCTTCTCCTGCAATCCTCCTGCAATGTCCTATTACCTTTTCGATCAGTTTCCGGTCTGTAGGGAACGTGATGTTCTTCTCCTGGACTGTCGTATCTACACGAACCTCTCTTACCTCCTTCCGGATTCTTTCCTTGCCAAAAAGATCTATGCTCTGTTTGAAGATCACCTTCATCCCTTCTTCTCCGATACGCTTACGAAAATGCACAAAATCACTCGGATCAAATGGATACTTGTACTGGAAGTAAATCTCCCCACAAAAATGCTGGCAGTATGGACTGTCAATATACCTTTCCATAACCGTTTCATCTCCCAGATCATATATCTGCTTCAGCAGTAAAAGCCCAACTATTGTCCTGATTGGTATTGATGGCCTGCCCACTCTTGCATACAGAGGCGCAAACTCCTTTTCCAATGAATCCCAATCAATCTTATTCGCCAGCAGGCACAATTCATGTTCCGGATTTATAAAGCTTGCAAGAACTGTTTTGTACATTTCTAACTGTGGCTGAGAGGGCAATTTCTTTAACATGATTTTCAGGGTTTTGATCGAATTTAATCAAAATCCAATCAAAAAACAATACTTTAAAGAACGCAATTTATTAACAATCAAGAAATTATCTGTTTATAAGGATCAACCAATTAATAGTTATAATTACAATCGTGGATTTGTATCCATGATCTTAGTACATGACAAAAAACGCTAATGCGTTGATTGTTAATATATTATACTGTTATTGTTAATAAATGTACGTTCTTTTATTAGCATAAAACCTTGATATTCAATATGTTGGAATAGTAGTACCAATACAATTTCCGACTATGAAAATCAAGGTTGAAAACAAAGTTACAGTTTTATCTGATACGTTGAAAGAGTTCTTTGGAGACAAAATGAACTTAGCACGTATAAAGTTCTTTGGCTTATTTATCAGTGCGTTATGCAAGGTGCAGACCGTCTGCTTTGAAAAGCTGGCCTGTGGGTTTGATTCCAGTGTTAATGTTGAGTCGTCGCTGAGAAGGATACAGCGGTTTATTGCTGAGTATTCGCTTGACACTGATCTGGTCGCAAGATTCATTTTTGCTTTGCTACCACACGAACCGCCATACAGGCTGGTTCTGGACAGGACCAACTGGAAGTTCGGTACCAAAAACATTAACATTCTTACTCTTGGCATAGTATATAAGGGAGTAGCCTTTCCGATACTGTTCCACATAATGCCAAAGTTCGGCAACTCCTGCATGCAGGAACGAATAGACTTAATGGACCGTTTTATCCGACTCTTCGGATCCGGCAGCATAGAATGTCTGCTGGCAGACCGGGAGTTTGTTGGGGACAAATGGCTGGAGTATCTTAACAGACTAAGCATTGAGTATCATATTCGCATACGTGAAAACTTCTGGTTTGAGAAACCCTCCAACGGACAATGGGCAAAGACATCGTGGTTGTTTAACAACCTCAGAATTAATGACTGCGCTTTTTATCATAAGATTGTTAGGGTTAACGGAGAACTTTGCTATCTCTCTGCTTCCAGGATAATCAACAAGCAGAATGTTCCTGAGTTGCAGATAATAGTATCGTTTAATAAGCCGGACATAGCACAGACTCTTTACAAAGAGAGGTGGCAGATAGAGTCTGCATTTAAGGCCCTGAAAACAAGCGGTTTTAATATTGAGGATACTCATCTGACTGATATTGAACGCGTATGTAAACTACTGTCGCTGGTTTTGATTGCGTTTGCATGGGTGTATAGGGTAGGAATACATCTGGACACTCTCAAACCTATCAAAATCAAAAAGCATGGTAGAAGGGCAAAAAGCCTCTTTAAATACGGCCTTACTTACATTGCCAACTTGCTTTTTAGCAACGATATAGATAACTTTAACCAATGTTGTAAATTTTTGTCATGTACTTAGAAATATGAATTTAAATATTTTATCAGAGTATAATCTATTCCTTATTGATTATCAATATAATATAATCTTAAAGAGTCGTGATTACGACAACAAAATCAAACATGACATCAACAATTATTTTGTCGATCCTCATTCCAAGTTGACTCATTTATAATCATTTTCCACACTGGCTATAACACGGACGGTATGTTTAATAAGCTTGTCACGGTTTTTGATAGCTCCTGCTCCCATGACAAATTTGTAATGGCTCTTGTACCCGGACACGCTCATCTGCTCGCAATTAAAATCCTGCACCATGACTAATTTCCGGCTCCGAGACAGCTTGTACCGCGACACTGCGCCAGTGCCCTTTTGTAACATTTGTTACATCTTGACAGATACGTATCACTTATCAACTTTGTACCGCGACACGCCCGGCTTCGATCAAAATTTGTACCTGGATGCCAAAAACCGCGCCAAACCCTCCTTGCACCGTGACAGCTTTGTGGCCCTCCCGAGTACTCGGGACGGGGTACCAGGACTCTGCCCGGTGCTGTCGTCGGGTTACGC
>Ga0209607_1004300_pt1 | contig 10610 bp, 16 predicted proteins | sample AD_UKC117_MetaG_FD_184413 | JGI IMG/M metagenome (GOLD analysis project Ga0209607, IMG submission 184413) | Active sludge microbial communities of municipal wastewater-treating anaerobic digesters from Hong Kong - AD_UKC117_MetaG (SPAdes)... | ecosystem: Engineered > Bioreactor > Anaerobic >... | reverse complement strand
GGTCTTTCCATCCGGCTTGAAGTAGATGATGCCGTCAATGCCGGTATCCGCGCCCTTCTTCTTGCCGCCGTAGGGTACGGCATTGACCAGCGAGACCGCCCACCATTGGAATTGATACTTGTCGCGTTCGGCCAGGTCGCGGGCACCGGCTAAATCTTTGGGTGTTCCGTGAACATCGTACTTTATGCCGGGAAAAGCGTCGTTCAATCGCTTCTCGATCAAGCTGATGGCTAGGTGGGTCACGTCGATGCCGATCCACTGGCGGCCTAGCTTCTGCGCAGCGTGAACTGCTGTACCGCAACCGCAGAAGGGGTCAAGAATCACATCGTCTGGGTTGCTGCTGGCACTGATGATGCGTTCCAGTAGGGCAAGCGGTTTCTGAGTAGGATAGCCGAGGCGTTCTTGGGCTTGGGAATTCAGCGGCGGGATGTCGGTGATCAAGTCTTGGATAGCAATACCGCCAGAGAGGACGCGCTTGAACCTTGGAAATCCACCGCTGTGCGGCCAGTGGATCAGTCCATTTTTATCCAAGATTTCCAGTTTCTCGATTGTGTTTAGCTTTGAAGCTTGTTCTTTACCTATCAATTCCTCAACGGCTTTGGCGCTGATTTTCCAATGATTACCCTTAGCAGTCACATCGTATCCGCGCCACACCGCTCCTGAAAATCCGTGGCGAACACCAGGAGCCGTCAAATTATCGTCAGCCCAAATCCTGCCTCGGTCGTCCGTATTTTTGTATCGCCCCGCGTATTCGCTCGTATGAGGCAAGAGGACATGATTCCAGCCATACTTTTCAGACTTGCTATAAAACAAAATTACGTCGTGAACGTCTCCCCAACGCTTGGCAGCCGAATGAGCTGAAGTTCGCTTCCAAATCACTTCTGATTGAAACTTGTCACCCCCAAACACCCCATCCAGCAGTAGCTTGAGGTAATGGCTTGCGGTGGGATCGCAGTGCAGATAAAGGCTCCCGGTCGGTTTCAACACGCGATGTAGCTCCAGCAAACGAACCGCCATCATGGTGAGATAGGCCATCATGTCGTTCTCTTTCAAGAATGCTCGCATGGCCCGCAACATCTCGGCGGCGTCAGTGTTGCCGCTGATCATTACCTCATCGAAAGCCCGTTCGGCACTATTGTTCCAGTGCCAGGTATCCTCGAACGCCTCGATCTGAGCCTGTGACTGCTCGCCCTTTGGGGACCGAAACAGCACGTTGTAAGTGGCTTGGCTGTTGAACGGCGGATCAAGATAGATGAGGTCCACGCTCTCGGTGGCGATGTGTTCGCGGAGGACTTGGAGGTTGTCGCCGTAGTACAGATGGTTGGTCATTGGGCCGGATTGTTGTCGTTGGGATGTGATGCTATTGAATCGGCTGTATCGTCCGACATGCCGGAAATCGCGAGCAACATCAAAAATAGGTACAGCGTACATGTTGTTATAACTGCATAGGCTCAGTTGTCCGGCAACTTCGCGCCAATTGATAATCGATTCCTGTCATTCGTATCCGCCAGTTCAACATATCCTGGCTGACTTCATATTCCCGACACGCCTCCGGATCGACCAGATGGCGCTCCCTTATCGACATTAGCGCTGGGCGAGGCAGCAAAAGCGCACCCGCTAACCAGTCAGCCTCGTCTTCCTGTTCTTGGTCGAAATTGCCGGGGACCAAAGAACCATCATCGAGCAAGCACGCTTGAGCCAATTCATGCCCGAGGATGATATGCGCTAGCTCGTGCATCACCGCGTTGTTTCTGCGTCCGGCCGATTGCACGGGCTTGTATACGATAAGATTCGATGCACCAACCCGCATGGTTAACGCTGCCCACGAGTTGTCAGCTTGATCGTTCAGCACGTCTAGCTGTTCGTGCGGCATCCCGGCGACTTGCGTGGTCGACCAAACAGTCACGCCGATCATTCGGGCCAAATCCCCGGCCAGCAGCGGCGCTGTAGGCGCTGCCCCTAATTGCTTGCGAAACTCGACCGATCTTCGTTCGCACTGCGACTTAAACCCTCGTCGAAACGCCATTCAATTGTGCCCTCGCGCCTCAATCTGGTCGGCAAATTGTTTCGCTGCCCGCTCGATCAGCGTCGCCAGCGCCTTGGCCGTAGCGGGCGGGACGGCTTTCCGGTTTTTGAACGCGATTTGAAGATTGCCTATACCGTTGAACGTGGAAGGCTCCTCTCCCAGCCACGCACAAACTCTCTCTAGTGTGCCCACATCGGGTACATGGCCTTTTTCGATGCGAGTGAGGGTTGTTGGGCTGATTCCAATTTCGCTCGCGGCAGCCCGTACACCCATGTTGCCACGGTGGCGAAGGACCAGCAGCGCCAAGTCTTCGATGTTCATAACTCCTCCTCGAATGAGTGAACCTCATATTAATATTTGTGTTTCTTATGCTGGACACCTCTCAGCCAATCTGGTAGCGTACCAGTCAAAGAAACACTTACAGTAACCCACGATGCCGAGGCGCGTCAATTTTGGCGAGACGTGGATACTCAGTTTAGAGGAATCGCGATGAACGATCTTTGCAGGCCCTATGAACTCCTTGGAGGGAGTCGACCCATTCCGCTGTTTTCAATTGGAGAACGGTTGCTGGCGGCGACGGCAATCAAGATCGAGCTGTTGCCCAGCCAGCACCGGCTCGCCGTTGAACGGAAAAACGTGCTCGAAAAGCACTTAGAACGTGATGGCAGCCCGCTCAAGGGGTTGATTCGAATTTTCTACCAACAGGGGTCAATGGCAATCGGGGCGACCATCAAAGCCAAATATCGCGACGAAGGCTTCGATATCGACATCATTGTAGAAGTAGAAGTCGGATCATCCGTAAAACCAGATCATATTTTGAATCTTTTGTACACCGCCGTTTGTGGCGAACCGGGATCGCGATACTTTGATTGCACCGAGCGGCAAACTCGCTGTGTCACGGTTTATTATGCGGACGGAATGCATCTCGATCTGACTCCAGCGGTATTACTCAACGAACTTGACCCGCGTTTTAGCTTTATCTTTCACAGCAAACAGGAAGAACCGCGCTCGAATGATCAACGAATCCCCACTAACAGCTACGCCTTCGCCGATGAATACAACCAAAGGTGTCCTGTCGATCACCTTTTCGCTGAAGAGTACAAGCGTCGTGTTCTAGCAGTGGACCCTTTCTCGGCCCAAGTCTTGGCCGAGGCGGATTCCGTTCCGGTCCCGCAACACTCCACCGAGGTTGGTGGAAAATCTGCCGTTACCGTTGCCCTACAACTTCTCAAGCGCAATCGCAATATCCGATATCATTCGAGACAGGGCCGAATCCCTCCCTCGGTCATGCTGGCTTGCCTGGCTTTAGATGTGGCCGAGTCAGGTAGAACCATCGGCGAAAATCTCAGAATCATCGCATCCCATATTCTCGGGGAAATGGAGCAAGCCAAAGCTCGTGGCAAGCTTATCCGTGTCGTGAATCCCCGTTGTACGCCAGATTGTTTCACGGATCGGTGGCCTGAAAACTCCGAGGCTCAGGAAGTCTACATAAAAGACTTACGGTTATTTATAACCCAGCTCGACAAGTTTCTCGACGAAAGCCAACCTTTAAAAGAGCGAGTCCAAGCGCTGGAAGCGATGTTTGGCGAATCGCCCACGCGGGAAGTTGTGAAAGAGTTTGCTGTCGAATTGGGCCAAATGGTGCAATCTGGAAATCATGGGCTTGCGGCCTCCGGGAGTGTGCTGCCTGCTATCTTGGTTTTACCATCAGCTCGCCCGAAAATCCGTCCTAATACTTTTTTTGGTACCCCATGGCCCGAAAACCAAAATCGCTGATGGCGCAAATCAAAACGATGGCGCTACGCTGGCCCAATTTCAAACCGGAGCTGGGGCGCTATCCACAAACTGTTGTCTGGTGCGGCCAACTGGCCGGACTTGAAAGGGCATTTACCCTCTCCATTGAATATGGATCGCCACTCGCTGTTTCCAGTCTGTTATGCCGAAAGATGCCGGTAGTTCGAGTTCTATTCCCCAGACTGGTCTTGAATTTTGCCGCAGAGGAGGAAGCTCCTTTGCCACACGTTTATTTTGAAGATCCGGATTACATCTTGTCGCCCCTGTGCTTGTTTGACCCGCGAACCGGGGAATGGAATCGAACGATGTATATTGCCGACACGATCGTTCCTTGGGCCGCTCGCTGGCTGGCCTGCTACGAATTATGGGAAACAACGGGACAATGGTACGGCGGCGGTCGACATGTTGATCTTAAGGAGAACGCGGATGTCGCTTGATCCATCATACGATCACACCGTAACCCGCCGCTCTGATGGAACCCGCCATACGTTGCGACCCGTCCGACCGTGGCCGGAGAATAAGCCATTTCGCATCCTGTCAATTGACGGAGGAGGAATTCTCGGATTGCTACCGTCGCTTGTGCTGGCGGAAATTGAGGATCGATTTTTGGATGGCCAACCCATTGGACAATATTTTGACCTGATCACTGGCACATCAACTGGAGGGATCATTGCTCTCGCTCTCGGTCAGGAAAAACGAGCCAGAGACATATCGAAATTGTACCTTGAGCGGGGAGAATTCATTTTCCCATCTGGAAGTCGCCTTATCAGAACGTTTAGAAAATGGCGGCAACTAGCAATCTACGCTTACAACCGAGACGCGCTGGAGAACGAGCTTCGTCGGGAGTTCGGATTGCAGCGATTTGGTACCTCCAAAATCCCTCTCTGCATCCCTGCCTTCGAAGGGCGCTATGGTGAACCCTATATTTTCAAAACCCCGCACCATCCCGACTACAAGCTCGATCAACACGAGACAATTGTCGACGTTGCTCTTTCCACAGCAGCAGCACCAACCTATTATTCAGGTTTGAAAAGAAATGGTTACGCCTTTGTCGATGGCGGGATATGGGCCAACAATCCAGTCATGATCGGCTTAGTTGACGCTCTAGCGTGCTTCGACATCCAACGCCGGCAGGTCCATATTCTAAGCCTCGGCTGCGGCCAAGAAACCTTTCGTCTTGGGGCTGTGCAACGCATCGGGGGCTTCCTATTTTGGGCTAAAACTTTCAAAAGAGCAGCAATGAAAGCACAATCCCATAACGCCTTGGGACAGGCGGGTCTGTTAGTTGGTCGAGATCATCTGTTGCGTATCGATGCGCCGGAGTCTAACAAGCCTATAGAGATGGATGACGTTCGCAGAGCAATCTCTGAGTTACCCAATATTGCACGCGCTTTAGCTGATGCATCGGGACATAGAGTCTTGGAAATACTTCGGATCGAGTCAAGTCGGTAATCAAGTCAGACTTTTTAAGGGCGAGGACCAATTTAAACCGACCGGATGCCCGAGTAAACCGATTACTGCAAACAATCCAAAAACGCATGGCCCGCATTCTTGCCTTGCCGTGCGACCCGTCGCACCATAAGTACCCCACACTGCGGGCATACCGGCGTAACGAGGTTGTAGGTCGGAATCGCCGAAAATTCCGTCACGCCCATTTCAGCCGGCAAGCTGCTTGATGCGCTCGGCAAGGTGTCCAAACGCTTCACTCACGTACTCCAATGCTCTCGGTTCCGCGCCCTGGGCGCGCAATATGCTTTTGAAACTTTCCAGATCGGAAAGCCATTGCTGATGCAGCGTGTCCATCTCACGAATTTGATGCTGAACGCCTTGCCGGTGGCCGCTGCCACGAAGCGCCTGATAGCCGCGCTCCAGGGTGGCCGCCGTGGTCAGCAAGTCCGCCCCCTGTTGTTGGTACGGTTCGGAAAGCGGGGCCAGGTCGTCATAGGGCCGCGCGGCCTTCTGGCGTTCGGCTTCAAACGCCTCTTCCATGATGTGGGCATAGCGGTAGAAACCGGGGAATTCATGGGACAGCGCCAGGAGTTGCTCGTCGGTGGTCCCGACCCAAATCCGGTGCAGCTCGGGCGCGTAGCCCATCATGCGATGCAGGATGGCCGGCGCATCGTGAACCCCTTGGGCCGCCAGCTGCTGCATGTGCTGATCCATCTTGGCCGCCTGGCGGCGAAATTCATTCACGCGCATGGCGATCCTTCCATCACGGTTTGCTGATCGAACGGAGTCCGGTTCACGGCGCTGACGGTTATACGCTGACTCGCGTCAATCCTGGCTTAAACCTGCACGTCGATATTCTGCCCTAATGAACCATCAACCACGGGCGCCGGTGTGGAAACCGCCGCTGCCGGGGCGACGACGCTTTCCAACAAGAACAAGGCGCTCTCCGCCTGCACATCCATCGACTTTTTCAGGACGCTGATGCCGACCTGCATATCCAGATTCTGTTGATGCCAAGCCATGATGCTGGCAACGGATAAGGATTCCATGCTTCGTCTCCCACCGGGGTGAACATTGCCCCGCTTACGCCCGTCAATACGACTGGACCGTAATCCTATTTTACACGGGATAACCACCGCTCGGGTGAACGAGCGCATGATGAGGCCAAACCATGTCTGCTTTGACGCTTGCTGATCGCCTCCGGGGCGCGTTGTGGGGAATGTTCGTCGGCGATGCCCTGGCGATGCCGGCGCACTGGTACTACGACATCGCGGCCTTGCAGCGCGATTACGGCATGATCCGCGATTACCAGGCGCCGAAAGAACATCACCCCAACTCGATCATGGCCCGAGCCAGCACCGGGCGCGCCGGACGCGGCGATCAGACGGAGGATATCGTCGGCGGCGTTATCCTTAAAGGCAAAAAGGCCCGGTGGAGCCAGCCTCACCGGCACTACCATCACGGACTGCGACCGGGCGACAACACCCTGAACCTGCTGTGCGTCCGGGTGCTGATCCGCGCCATCAACGCCGCCGGTCATTACGCGCCGGCGGACTTCCTGCGCGACTACATCGCCTTTATGACCGCGCCGGAGAGCCACAACGACACCTACGCCGAGTCCTACCATCAGGATTTCTTCGCGCGCTACGCCCAAGGCCTTCCGCCGGACCGCTGCGCCGGGGCGGAAGGGCATGACACGGCCTCAATCGGTGGGCTGGTCGGGTTGCCACCTGTCCTGTTCGCCACCCTGGGCCAGGGCGACCGGGCAGTAACGGATACGGCGCTGTTGAGCCACCTGCGCTTAACCCATCGCTCCGCGACGCTGGAACGCTATGCACGGGCCTTTGGCGATTTGCTGATGCGCGTGCTCCAGGAACCCGCGGACCGGCTGGGGCCGCTGGCCTGCGCCACCGCCGAACGGCTCAGCTTTCCGGCCACGGCGGTCGTTGAGCGCATCCAGCGGAACCGGCAATCCGATCTTGATGTCATCGGAAAAATGCTCAGTCCCGCCTGCTATATTGATCAGTCGTTCCCCGCTGTCCTGTATCTGGCGGCGCGCTACGCCGACGACATCGAAGCGGCGTTGATCGCCAACGCCAACGCCGGCGGCGATAATTGCCATCGCGGCGCGGTGCTGGGGGCGATCCTGGGCGCGGGCTTGGGCTTCCCGGCCATTCCCGAACGCTGGATTCAGGGCCTCCAGGCGCGGGCTGAACTGGAAACTGAAATCGAAACCTTCATCAAACGGGTGGGCGAAGCGAACCCGCTGCCCCGGCCTGGCTAAGCCTTAACCCGGAGGATGGCCCAATGGAAGATCCCGCTGACAACCGTATCGATCCCCGCCAGACCCCGGCGCGGTCTCTCACCACCGAGGACCAGATCGCCCAAGCCCACGCCCGCCATGCGGGCATCCCCGACGAAAACCGGGAACTGTGGCTCGCCCGGCTGCCGGAGCGGTTGCGCGACCTGTGTGATCTTATTCGGGGTGGCTGAATGAACGCCGAAGCGATCGCCGACGCCCTGGCCGCGCTGATCGACCGCATCGAGAAGCCCCGACCCAGGCCCGCCCGCGCCCGCACTGAACGGAACCGGCCCGATGTTCGCGCCTTGCTGGCCACCCTAACGGAAACTCGAAACCACAACCCAGGAGACCCCTGATGCTCATCCCCAATCCTTCCCTTTTCGCGGCGGCGTTGCTTGCCGCGCTGTTAGCCGCCCCCGTTCAGGCCGAAACCGTCACCTGGTACGACGACGCCTATCAGCAGTGCGCGGAACGCTCCACTCAGGGCATTGTCGAGTGCATTGCAGCGCAAACGGAGGATTGGGACCAGCGGCTGAATGCGGCCTATGGAGCGTTGATGAAGCAACAAAGCGCTGAACAGCGGACCGCCCTGCGCGATGTCCAGCGCTTATGGATGCGCTACCGTGACGCCAACTGCGGGTTTTACGCCGCTGCCGAAGGGACGATCAGCCGGATCGCTGCCGCGGAGTGCTTGCGGGTGATGACGGCGTCGCGCGCGCTCGAATTGGAGTTGGCCGCCCAGCCTTGAGCAGCGGGCCTTTCAGGACTCACTGGTCAACCGGATGCGCCCACGAGAACGCCCGGTCTGATGACCGCCCCCGCATAAAACCCGCTGACGCGGAACCGCGCTTGAAGGCATTCGATCACCCACCGGAACAGCCCCGCTGGCCGGTCAGCGTACATGTCATTGATCTTTGAACGCCGATTAATGGCCGGCCATCCGCCGCCAGCCGATCCGTCTTGCGCCGATGGCTAAGGTCACGCCAGTCACCGGGAAGCCCACGCGGGCGTGGGTACGCCCATCCGCGCCACGCCGCCACGTCCAGGTCCTCCTCAGCCGTTCACCCGCTGGGGAAACGAGACCTCCAGCACTACACACCCCTCATCGGTCTTAAAAGGGCCGTGCCATTCGCCGGGCGGGCGGCTGGCGTAGTGGCCCGCTTCCAGCCATTGATCAAACGCTTGATCATAGAGGCGACCGCTGACGATGAACACCTCCTCGGGGTAGGCGTGAACTTTCCCACCGAACGCCGTGGTATCCGCGCTGGGAAGAAAGCGCGTCAAGCGGGTGTATTCACCGGTCACCGGGTCCAAGCTCAGGGTCAGTTCTTCGACCATCCCGTCCAGCCCGGCCACGGGCGTCCAGCGATCGCGGTTTTCCGCAGCCAGCGCATTCCAGTAGGTTGTCGTGGACTTCGCCATTTCAGGTTCCTTCAGCCAGAGTGTTCACCAGTTTTTGCACGGCGCAGGTCATGTGTTCCAAGGCGACACCGGGTGAGGCCACCGGTAAATCGCCGACTTCCCAATACTCGACCCTCGCCGCGTCGGCGGGAAAGTAGTACTCCACCATCGGTTGGTGCTCGCTGCGGCTCAAGGCGATCACGCGCTGCGCCTGAATCCAATCGTGCGGCTGCACTGAAAGGGGGTCGCGCAACGCCGCTTTATCGGTAACGCCCAAGCGGTTGAGTGCTTGGCGCGTGTGCGGCGATAGCGGGCCGGGATTACGAAACACCGTGATGTCCGGCGCGAGCCCGCGCGAATCCGCCCGCCAGGTGAGCGCCCGTTGCCCCGCCAAATGGTTGAAATAGGTTTCACAAAACCGGCTACGGTAATAGTTGCCGGTGCAAAGAAACAGGAGGGTGTTCATCCATCAATCCTGGAGAAGTTAGGGAAGACCGTTTCCATCACCGCCAACATGAAGCGCGCCGACACCGTCGCCGCCTCTACTGGGTTTTCTCCTGGCGTCATCCGATCGCTCCCTGTTCAACACACTGGAGCGCCTCCGTCAGCGAAGCGGCGGGAAACGCATGCTGCCCGGTGAATCTGTACCAAACAGCGATCTGTTCGATCGGCTCAAACCACAGCCAGCCGTCGCCACAAGCCGGGAGTTGGGCGGTCGAGGTCACGGCCACCAGAGGCAGGCCCAGGATTTTCGCCGTCTGTTCATTCAGCGGCCAGGGTTCAAAAGGGGAATTCGCCATCCATAAGATCTCTTGAAGGTTAAAATGCCTCGGAGTGTAGCGATTCTCATACCTCGTGTTCCATCAAATCCCGACTGCTTCAAGCCATCCATCATGACTGAAACCTATCCTCCTCCTTACCGCCGGACCGTCGATGACCTCGACCCGGAAAGCGTGACCACAGATACCCTCGTGGCGATGGTACGCAGTCACCGTAAAGGCGAGGCGTACCCCACCCCTGAGCAACTGCTTCACAATCTGCCGGTCGTGTTGCGGGCGTTGTGCGATCACGTCTTGACCGGCCAGGCCACGGCCCTGGATGTTGCTTACCGGATCGCCTCCGTTATCGATGCTCTTGAAGACCACGCAAGGCCGCCTGAACCCGCCCGCCGCACCCACTGATCCTGCACGAACAAATTCCCGCTTGACAGCGATCTTCCGGTTTTCTAGTATTAGTTAACATTTGTTTACTAATACCGGTATGCCATGCCTCGACCATCGGATGACGCCGCTTATCTGGCCCGCTTGCAGGACTACTACGCCCAATGGCGCAGCCTGCCGGCGTATGAACCGCTGCAAGCCGTGCTAGGTCTGGTCTCGCGCGCGGGGGTCGCCAAGGTGCTGAAGCGGTTGCGGGACGCGGGCTTTCTAGACCGCACCCCGGACGGACGTTGGACGCCCACGAGCCGCTTTTTCGAGCGGCCGCTGGCCGACGCGCCCGTACCGGCAGGATTGCCGCTGGCCACCGCCGACAGCGGCGAGGCCCAGTCCATCGACGCCTGGCTGGTGCGCCATCCCTCGCGCACCGTCCTGATACCGGTGACGGGCGATTCGATGATCGATGCGGGCATCCACCCCG
>Ga0209607_1004299_pt1 | contig 10610 bp, 10 predicted proteins | sample AD_UKC117_MetaG_FD_184413 | JGI IMG/M metagenome (GOLD analysis project Ga0209607, IMG submission 184413) | Active sludge microbial communities of municipal wastewater-treating anaerobic digesters from Hong Kong - AD_UKC117_MetaG (SPAdes)... | ecosystem: Engineered > Bioreactor > Anaerobic >... | reverse complement strand
GGTCGGGGCGCTTGCGTTGCAGGTCGGACTGCACCTGGCGCAGCATCTGGTCGGCGGCGCGTTCGATCACCTTCTTGACGGCGGCGCGCTGCGGGTCGCTGATGCGCCGGCGCCAGTCGTCGAGCTGCGGCTCGAAGAGCCACTGGGTGAGGCCGGCGGCGAGATTGAGGGCGAAGTCGGCGAGGATCATGGGCGCTGATTCCTGCGCTGGGACGTCGGATGGCGTCGTGGTCGGGTTTGGTGCTGGGCGCCGGCGCGCTGCCGGCGCACCGCCATCATAGCACAGTGACGCCAGCCCGCAACCTTACGCCGCAGCCCCGTCCGCACGATCCGCCATTTGGCCGATCCGCCGAGACCAGCACCTGTGCTATCCTGTCTCTCAGTAAGCCGTTCGTGGTGGCCGGCCCCAAACCGGCCTTCGGGGGACCACGGACGGCTTCATTTTATTGGTGGTGATAGACGAAACAACGTGCAGACTTCAGGCGACCGAGAAACGACAACAAAACATACTCGGTGCGACGGAGGTTGAGAAAGTATTGCTGCCAAGTATTCGGCTCACTTATCCAAACCATGTCCAGCCAGCAAGCCAGCCAAGCACAATGGCTCCCAAGAACTGCAATACAGCAGCAGTTATGATCAATCCCCGCCCGACACCGTGTACTGCTCTCCGGTCATTGCCCAATCGAAGCCGAGCCAATCGCTGCATTCGAGTGTCAAAATCCTGTTCATCTCCGATATCGTAAATCTGAGTCAAAACGTCATTGGACAATTGCATCCCAAATAGACTCGTCGCCAGCAAATCGCCCGAAGGTAGCCGAAACCGTCTTTCGAGATGCAATGACGAGTACATGACCGGCTTCATGTAAAATGCCATGCGATGAAATGCAATTGCCCCTGAGATAGGCAGAAAACCCGTCAGAAACAAGATTATCGCACTTTGGCGCTCAAAAGCGAACCCCAGCAAAGTGACATCGGCTACAACCAATACGGTCAATACCTGAATCGTCAGCGTGTTGTTTGACCGATACATTTCCATCGCTTGGGCGAACTGGGCATCCCACTGGTGGGGACTCAATTCCTGCGTTGTGTTCTGCTCTTTCACATTCTCCATAGCGCTTTCTTTCTTCTGGCTCCGATGTCTCAGAGCAAGGTGGTCATGAGCAATTGATTATCCAGCGGGCAAACCCTCTCAGGATGGGCGAAGTAGATAAATCCTGGCAGAACGCGATACTGTAGGGTCAGAATACCATAGCAGGAGACTTTCAGTCATACACCTTCTCCAGAAACCACCCCTCGCGCAGCACATCATAGAAGAGCACGACCAGCACCCCCTCCAGCGTCGTGGCCGCCACATAGCGGCGCCAGACGCGGCCGGCGTCGCGCCACCAGTCCGTATCCACCTCCCAGTGCTGCTCGATGCGCAGCAGGCGGTAGCGGTGCTCGCTGAGCACGAAGGTGACCGGCCGGCCGGCGTCGTCGGTCTGGGCGGAGATGGGGTGGCCGGACGGCCAGGTGCGCGACATGGATCGGCATGGGTGACGGGTTGGGTTTGGGTGGACAGGGCGGCGATGGTGAGGGGATAGGATACAGAACGGGTGTTCGGGTGTTAAATGGCGGCGGGGCGGCTGAGCAGCATGCGGCGGCACCGGCGCGGGCGGTGGCGTAGGGGCGGGTGTTGGCCACGGCCCCACCCCCTGGGCGGCGGGCGGCCTCGGGCGCTCCGAGCACCAATTCTGCGGTGGGCGGAGGAGAAAGAGGATGGTCGCCGTCGGGCGGCCAGGGGCTCCAACTACGGCGTCAACGCCTCACGTTGCACCGTCCGGAGCCTGATGATGGACGTCTCCATCGTCGACGCCGATGCAGTTCTCAGCAGTCAATAACCCTTTTTGTATGCACGATAATAACCGGTGTAATGCGCTGTGGTGCAAGTAGACAGATAATTCGGCTTAGGTCTTGCCGTGAAGTGTGACTCGGCAACCACCACCACCCCTCTAGAGATGCGTTCAACAAAACTACGTGCTGCACAATTGGTGCAGACATTTCTACCCTGCACAATACAATAGCATGGTGCCAAGCTGCCACAAGCGCCACACGCCAAGCGTTGGCTTGTGGGGTTTGCCGTATAGGTCATGAGTTTTGCCAGACAAACACGGCAAAGCCGCTTTCCCTCATGATCAAAAAGCGATGAGTGATCTATTTGGCCGCACCGGGAGCAAACCGGTCTGGTCGATTGCAGCGCGTCTAAGGTTTGTTTTCTTTTGCCGTCCGAGAGCTGTCCGTCGATAAGTAATGAAATGACCTCTCCGACGAACGGTGGTGACAACTCTGAAACTGCAATCTCTTGAATTACTTGCTTGGCACTGACATCTTCCACGGAAATGTATTTCACTATTCCTGCAAGCAACGAGTAGGAGAAGGGGGGAAAGATAAGTCCTAACAAACTGTCGAGAAGTACCGTCTCTATGCCCATATCTGCTCTCCCGTTATGAGCGCCATATTGTCCATTCACCGGTATGCCAACGGGTTACGTAGATCGAATTGTTGCACTTGACACACCTTGATTGAGCTCTTATGGAGTTGTTGTTGGACTTGTCTGGAGCCGCAGGCACATTCACCTTAACAACATTCCCGCACCATGGGCAGACTGCTTCGGAAATAAAGCCCCCCATTGGATAGTCCTTGTCACTAGACATTCACTCACCCCCTTTGAGTCATTAGGAAGAAGGTCTTGTTAAGTTACAGTTGAGGAAGTATGCTAGTTGAGATTATAAATCGAGTCTGCGACGCTCTGCACTACCCATCTCGCCGGTATTTCGTGTTGTTTAGCATACGTATGAAAATGACGGGCCACCGCCGGCGTTTGCCCGCACCCCTCACCCTTGGCTACACTACCCCCATGCACATCTACCAGCCCTTCATCCTCACCCTGACCGGCCGCCTGGCGCGCACTGAGTTCGACCCCGAACACGACTTCGAGATCGCCGCGCTCATCGCCGCCCAGGCGCAGACGGTGATCTTCCACGCCGAGCAGGTGCTGGCGCTGCGGCCGGCGCTGGAGCGCTTCGCCGAGGCGGTCGACTACCGGCTGCCCTTCACCAACGTCATCCTGCAATTCGACCGGCCCGTGCCCGAGCAGCTCTTCTTTGACGTGGAGCGCCCGTATCAGAACGACCCGGCGCTCTTGGCCGAGACGACGCGGCTGTGGGACGAGGCGGGGCTGGCGCTGCACGGCTGGACACCGGCCGACGGTGACGGCGTGGCCGCGCTGCTGCTGACGCAGATGGAGGACGACGGCGTGACGCACAACCAGGCCGTCGCTTTCTTCGTCAGCACCGCCATCAACCGCGTCCATTGGACCGGTCACGACCTGACCTGGTTGCCCTACACCGACCAGCATTTCGCCGCCAACAAGCGCACGCTGCGCAACCTGGCGGTGGCGTGCGTGGCCTATCTCAACTGCGTCAATCTGGCGCTGGAAAAGCACGAGACGCCGGCCAAGGTGCAGAAGCGGCGGGTGCGCGACGGCAAGCCACCGATCCTGCCTTACTACACGGTGGTGGTGGCGCCGGCGTACCGGGGCGAGGAGGCGGAAGGGCATGGGAGCGGCCACGGCTACCGCTACGATGTGCGCGGCCACTTCCGGCGGCTGGCCGATGGCCGGCTGATCTGGGTGCGGCCGCACCAGCGCGGGCTGGCGCATGAGTTGTATGTGCCGGGGGTGCGGGCGGTGGAGTGAGGACTTACTTGCCCTGTGCATCGTTAGTGATAATTGACAGGCGAGGCTGTGCAATTCTTCGGTTTGGTCATTATCGAAGTGATCGATGTTGGCAAGCATAGGGCCTGCGATGTGACCTGTTGACAGGTCGTGTAGCGGAGAAGTGTCACAACTCCAACCGCCATTACCGCAGTAATTATGCCACCGCGCAAATTCGGGACAAATGCCCCTTCCTATTCACGTCCGCTTCTACTATCCTATTTCCAAGTTGTGCCCAGTTCCCAGGCCTAAATGCCTCAGTTGATTCATGCCCGAAAGCCTGACCCGTGCGCTATCATCGTTTTTCGTGCATGCCCGTTATCGCCTCTGATACTCTGCACAATAGTCTTTCTTGCCTTGCCAAATGGATGCCTAGTAGATAGCGTTGAATAGCATCCCAAAGAAAGTGACTCTAAAATGAGTGACGAGAACGCGGATGGCACTTGGCTCAAGAAAATCGAGACTCGCCTGCCTTTGATCATAGGTATTGGCGAGATACTTCTTGGTATAGCGCTAGTGTCGGTGAAGAGCCCAAATGCACTGCTTCCTTGGATTATACCGAGTGGTATAACGAGCGTTTTGTCAGAACTTGGCATAGGGTTGATTGCGGCTGGCATCATCACTATTACGCTTGAGCCATTTAGTCGAATGCGAATCCAGAATGACATTGAACAGATCAAGACCGCTCACTTTGAAGCTGTCTTGCAGGGTGTCATGCCTAAGGAGATATTTGATCAGGTCGAAAGCCAGATCATTCGTCAACCTTTTCTCCGACGCGATATGCGGACTCTTTTTGCGCTAAAGTGGCGAGATAGAGACAAGCATATCCTTACGAAGAAGACCACTTCTATCTATTCGATTTCAAACATTTCGCGAGCCGAAGCAACATTTAATCTGACTGCGTCCATAGATCTTGAGATAGATACTCAGTACCATGATGAAACTCGATTCCAAGAGATTCGAGTTCAGCGAGGAAACTCACATGATAGCGTTTATACCGAGGAACAAATACGGCAAGAAGGCATCGAAGTGAGGAGTGATAGATCCGTGTCTCTGAAGATACCAGTGAGGTTACAGCCTCGTGAAGAGATAAAGGTGTCCCTCAAATATGATAGCATCGTGTCGAATCGTTATGCGATATTAGTAACAACGATTCCAACGATAGGTTTCGAACTAGCGATTGATCACGAACCAGATATGGCCGTGAAAGTAGATATCCTGTATCCGTTTGCTGACAGTTTTCGTGAACTCATATCGGATGACACATATAAATCGTGGCGCATAGATGACGGAATGTTACCCATGCAGGGATTTGAGTTGACATGGCATAGAACCAGCATAGCCACGGATGGGGAATGAGCAACTGGCATATCCTGTATCTTTAGTGGAGTGTCACGAACCACAATGCCGCGCCGCCGTCTGCTGCCCCTGATCGCCGCCGTCGCCGGGCTCGTCGCCGTGACGGCCACCGCCACGCCGCCCGACCCGGCCGTCTATCTGACCGACAACCTCACGGCCGTGGCCACCGCGCCCGCCGTCACCGCCATGGAGCAGGCGCTGCTCGACCAGATCAACGGCGCCACGACCTCGATTGACGCCGCCCTCTACGACTTCGAGCGGGTGAGCGTGCGCGACGCCCTGATCGCCGCCCACACGCGCGGCGTGGCCGTGCGCATCGTGGCCGACGACGAGGCGCACGCCAACCCGTCCTACGCCCCGCACTTTGCCGCACTGGAAGCCGCCGGCATTGCCGTCGTCGACGACCAGGACAGCAGCCGCATCATGCACGACAAGTACCTGATCTTCGACCATCAAGCGGTGTGGACGGGGAGCACCAACCTCTCCGACAATGACTTCACGCTCAACCACAACAACAGCATCCTGTTCACGAGCGCCGAGGTGGCGGCGGTTTACCAGGCCGACTTTGACCAGATGGTCGCCGGGCGCTTTGGCACGCAGAAGACGGCGTCGCTGACCACGACCGTCGCCTATCACGGCATCCCGGTGGAACTCTATTTCTCGCCGCAGGACGGCGCCATGGCGCAGGTGGTGAGCGAGGTGGCGGCGGCCGAGACGAGCATCGACTTCGCCATCTTCTTCTTTACCGAGGATGCGCTGCGCGATGCGCTGATCGAGGCCAAGAATCGAGGGGTGGCGATCCGTGGGCTGTGGGATGCGCTGGGCGCCGGCAACGGGTCGTCGGACGACGAGGCGCTGTGCGCCGCCGGCATCCCGGTCAAGATCGAGGACACGGCCGGCAAGATGCACCACAAGCTTATGGTCATCGACGCCGGCGGGACCGACCCGACGGTGATCACCGGCTCGCTCAACTGGACGGCGGCGGCGGATGCGCGCAACAGCGAGAACACGGTGATCGTGCACGATGGGGCGACGGCGGCGATCTATGCGGCGGGGTTTCAGGCGCTGTGGGATGGGATTGGGGCGGCGCCGTGTGTGGAAGAGGGGACGGGGCCGGCGGCCCGGCTCTTTTTGCCGGTGGTGGTGCGCGATGGGGATTCTGTGGCGCCGTGGCCGACGCCAGTCGTGCCCGAAGTGACGGCGACGCTGCCGCCCTTCCCGACGGCTACGCCGGTGCCCGGCGCGGCGGATGTGCGGCTGGTGCGCATTGTCTACAATCCGGACGGGGATGATGTGGCTGGGGAGCGGGTGGAGATTCGGAATGTTGGCGGGTCGGCGGCGGCGTTGAGCGGGTGGACGCTGGAAGATGCCGCCAGCTACCGGTATACCTTCCCGGCCTTCACGCTGGCGGCGGGGGCGACGGTGACGGTGTGGGTCAAGGCGGGGACGGATACGGGGAGCGAGTTATTTTCGGGGCGAGGGTCGGCGGTTTGGAATAATGAGGGGGATACGGCGGTGGTGAGGGATGGCTTCGCCACGGTGGTGGACACATGCAGTTACGCAGGCGGCGGCGTCGAAGCAACCTGCGACTAACAGCAGCGCTCAGGAAACGGTCAACAGAATCGGGGCGGTTCTGGACCTGATCGGCATGAAGGTCACACTCTGTCGATAGGACGAGTTCACACCCAATCACAGCAAAGAGGAAGGCTCATTCACGATGAACGATCCCAATTTTGCGCCTCTGGTGCTCGGCGTTCTTTCGGTGCTCGTCTCGATTGCCGCATTTGTACTCGGCGACTCGGAGAAGAACAAGTCCTGGCGAATCGCACTGGGCATCTCATTCCTTTTTCTTGCCATCATGCTTGGAACCTATGGCGTGGTCGTTCTGATGCTCCCTGGGGATCAAGGACAATTTGTGGAGCCCCGAGCCAGCGAGAATCCTCCCGCTGCCGCCAACGCATCGGCGATTCCATACACTTCTACGCCGGAAAGTGTCCGTGACCAGGCGAATGCTCCTGCGGGCATTCAACCTACGCCAATTTCCGCGACCCCAACGTCAACCCTCATCGACCAGACTCCCATGACACAGGAACCGACTGCGACTCCTACGCCTGCGCCGACTGCAACGGATCTGCCGCCGCCAACCCCAACACACACTGAACCTCCGCCCACCCAAACGTCAGAGGTGAGTCAGCTGACCGTGGATGGCAATGCGTGCGATGGCGCAGCCTTCATTGCACCATCCGACGGCACGCTCCAGGTCAGCTATGCCGGCGGATCTTATTCGCCATGGGCAAACGATCAAGTTCGGCAAGGGCAATGGAGAACCGTCCTCTATGTCTATGCGGATAGCCTGAGTCGCGCTACAACCCCTTATGGCACCAATACACCGACAGAAACAAACCGTGTTGCCGTTGTTGGTTGCGACACGGATCTCGATGAGCAGTGGAGAGCCGAAGCATGCGCATCAGCTGGCCCGTTGACAACGATAGCTGTGAGACAAGGCGAAACACTTATATTCGCACCGATCGATGATGCACTGGCATGTTTAGACAATCGGGGATCGGTCAGTTTGACGCTTGAGTTCACTGCGCAAAAATAAGCGCCTGGAGTTGTGATGATTCGCAAAGGGTACTGGTACGGCTTTTGGTTGAGCGTGATCGTCTATGCCTTGCTAACCTTCAGCGGTCGCGGCGACATGGGCACGCTTCTGGTAACGGGGCCGCTCTTCGGGCTGATCGTCTTCGGTCCCATCGGCGCGCTCGTGGGGGCGGTGGTACAGTGGCTGCGGCCGCCGGCGAAGCGACCGGAAACGCTGCCGCCGGGGTGAGGGCGTGATTGCTCACGCGAGTCGAGAGGAGCGGTCACATGCGGTACATTGTCTCTGTTTTGTGCGCAGCCCTGATCCTGGCCGGCTGCCGGCCGATTGCGGCGCCGACCCAGCCTAGTCTTGTCGACCAGCGGCTCCACCTCGCCGACTTGACGCGTACGGCCGATGCCGACATTGAAGCGCTGGCCAACGATGAGGCGCTGTGGGTAGACGACACATGGCGGCGAGAAACGATCGCCACCCTGCGCGAGGCGGCGGCGCTGGCCCACACGTTGGCCGCCGAGTCGAGCTATCAGCGCGACCTACTGATCGCACGCGCAGCGGCGTTTGCATGGGCCGCCGACAGTGTGGAGGCATTTGACCTGGCCGGCCTCTCCGCCGCCGCCACGATGCTGGCGCAGGCCGTGCCCCCGCCGCCCACGGCGACGCCGCTGCCCCAACCGACGGCAACGCCCGTCCCCACGCCAACCACCGACAGCTATGCGCTCTGGATCGATCCCGGCATCGAGTCGTTGCGGCAGCGCATGGCGGCGCTGGCGGATGACGCCGCTCTGTTGGACGACGACGCCTGGCGCCGGGAAACGGCACGCATCGCACGCGAGACGTGGACATCGGTCATGCTCTATGCCACGGTTGCGCCGTCCGACCAGCAGGAGGGGTTGAACGACCTGATTGCGGTCCTGCAGGTGCTGGAGCGCAGCGCTGACCGGGGAGACAGGACGGGCCTGCGCGCCGCCATGTGGAAGATTGCCCAGATCGTCGATGAGCTGCGGTGACAGAGCACCGTGTAAAGCAAAGGAGAGACCCTCGCTATGAATCTCAGGCTGATTGCGCTCTGCATGGTTGTCTTGGCAGCGCTGGCCTTGCTGGCGACCGCCATCGCCGCCGACGAAGAAAACCGGCTCTTCCTGCCCGCTGTTTCCGGCGGCGTGCCGAACGCCGTTTCGTGGACGCCGACGAGCACGGCCACGACGACGCCGACACCGACGCAAGAAATCGTCCAACCGCCGGACGACCTCATCGACTGCGCCAACCCGGACTTTGCGGGTCTGCCTGAGTGCCAGGGCGCGGCGACGCCGACGGCGGCAAGCTCCGTCACCGCCACGCCGGCTCCCACTGACCAGACCCTGCCCCCGGACGATCTCATCGACTGCGCCAACCCGGACTTTGCCAGTCTGCCCGAGTGCCAGGGCAGCGCTACGGGAACGGCGACGCCGGGCGGGACGATTCCGTAGTCGGAGCCAGTACCTTGCGCAACCCGCCACCGTTCGGCTATTCTGACGCATAGCCCAATTTAGAAACCCAACCATCACGTCCGGCCGGCGCCGAGCCGCCCACCACCACCGCCCCACCAAGGAGGCCCGCCCATGACCCCACTCCAGATCCTGCGCTCCGCCGTGGCCGACGGCGCTACGCTGACGATCGCCCGGCTATTGACACGGCACGCCGACGGCTATCATGTGGTGGTGACGGCGACGGATGGGGCCGAGCGGACGGTGCGGCGGGAAGTCGTGCATGCGCGGTTGGAGCAGGCGCTGTTTTTGGTGGTGGAGGGGGAGAGGGTGGAGGGGGCGCCAGCGACCCTGACGTAGTCTCCCCCTCCGGTCAAGCCGCCCCTGTTTCAGCCCCCACTCGCCGCTGTGCTAGAATGGTTGCAACCTGAGTCGTTTCGCCCGCGCACGCCGCACCGATCGCACGCCCAGAAAGGCCCTTCATGCCCACCCTCATCGTCGCTCTGCACGACATTCTCACCGACCCGGACCGCCCCGTCGATCTGACAGCGCTGCCGGCCGCAGAAGCCGCCGAACGCATCCGGGTGCTGTACGGCGCGTTCGGCGACGGGGTCGAGGTGTCGATCAGCGACGGCGTGGCCACCATCACCCTGCCCGAGGCGCAGGCGCGCCGCACCGACCGAGCACTGGCCCGCTTTGCCGAGGCCTATCAGGCCAGCCAACGCGGTCGCTACCCGCAGGCGATCCGGCTCTACAAGGAGGGGCTGGCGATCCTGCCCGGCCATGCACAGAGCCGGCGCCAGCTGGGCATGGCCTACATGGAGGCCGGAAATGCGGCGGCGGCCAAGACGCAGCTGATCCAGGCGCTCCAGTTGGACCCCAAGGACGCCTGGGCCTACCTGATCCTGGGCAATCTCTACTTTCACGCCGAGCAGGATTACGGCTCGGCCGAACGCTACTATGCCACGGCGCACGACCTGGCGCCCGACGATCCCTATGTGCTCAACAGCTACGCCGGGCTGCTGGGGAAACGCGGCCGGCCGGAAGAGGCGCTCGTCCTCTTTGAGCGTGCCATCGAGCGGGCGCCGCAGCTGCCGACGCCGCGGCTGGGACGGGCGTTGGCCCTCAGCCAGATGGGCGACGATGCGGGCGCGCTCGCCGCACTGGAGGCGCTCTTTGCGCAGCCGCTCTCCGACGACCCGCGCCACGCCGGCGTCTACGAAGACGCCCGGCGCGCCTACGCCGACCTGCGCCGGCGCCGCGCCGCAGCCAACGCCGACGAGGCGCAGCAGCGCATGCGCCAGGTGCTGGCCGCCTACCGCAGCGAAAGCGGCATCGAGGTGCGGCTGGAGCCGGACGCGACGCTGCTGACCGACGCCAAGATCGAACTGGCGTGGCGCACGGGCCGGCCCTATCACGCAATCAAGTTTGATCT
>Ga0209607_1004297_pt1 | contig 10614 bp, 8 predicted proteins | sample AD_UKC117_MetaG_FD_184413 | JGI IMG/M metagenome (GOLD analysis project Ga0209607, IMG submission 184413) | Active sludge microbial communities of municipal wastewater-treating anaerobic digesters from Hong Kong - AD_UKC117_MetaG (SPAdes)... | ecosystem: Engineered > Bioreactor > Anaerobic >... | reverse complement strand
ATGTCGTGCATATACCGGTTAATAAAGAAGATGTTCATAAAACGGCTCCTTATTGTTGCGTGTTGTTTTGCCGGGCATTTCTGCGGGTTCCGCTTCCCGTTCCGGAAGTCTGTACCTGAACACCTTCAGGCAACTGAACACCTTCAGGCAACTGAACACCTTCAGGCAACTGAACACCTTCGGGCAACTCGAACCCTTCGGGCATCTGTCCCTGCATCATTATCTTTCTTTTTCCCCGGGTTTTTTCTTCTTCTGCTTTTTTCTTTTCGGCTTCTTCCTTTTCTTTGATACGCTGTTTAATCACGTCTATGAATTCTTCACCTTGTACTTTGAATTTGGACGGATTCTCAGGCAGAGACAAATACACCTCATCCCCTTCTTCCAATCCCTGTTCAATCACGGTATGGTTCTCGTTCGATAGCCCCGTTACTACTATTTGCCGTACATTGTTTGTTTTGTATACATAGGTGAGGCTGTCTTTTTCAAAAATAGATTCCGACGGAATAAAAATTGCTGAATCCAGTGATGCCGTAATGATCTTGTTGCTGGTTGTCATCGCGGGACGAAGGATGTCGTCCTGTCCGTCTACTTTAATAATTACTTCGAATACTTTAGCGTCTGCATTTTTAAGCTGTTCTCCAATATTGGATACTTCTTTGACCACACCTGTATAGTTCCGGTCGGGAAATGCATCTACACCCAAACGTACCGGTTGTCCGGCTTTAACCTTGGCAATGTCTATCTCGTTAACGTATGTTTTGGATAGCATGTTGCTCAGATCAGGCAGGGTGGCCACTGTCAGGTCCCATCCGCTTATGGAAGATCCAATTCGGCGTTTGTCTCCGCTCCATTCCCTATAATAAATAACCATACCGTCACTGGGAGCATAAATCGTAAAATCTTCCAATACGGCACGAAGTTCATCCAACTGGCGCTTGTTCCTGTTCAGTTCAATAAGTACATCATTCACAGTAGCTTCTGCCTGTTCTACCTGGAGATCGTAATTGTTCAAGGCCTGTTCGTATGAACGCATGGCTTTTTCAAGATTGTTCTGATATTGTCTCTGGGTTGCAGGTGGTTCGTATATGGACTGTTCCACGGCAATCCGTGCTTCTTCAATTGTAAAACGCTGGTTTTCTATATCATCACGCAGTTTTCTGAGTGTCAGCGAAGTATCAAGGAGAGTTCTTTCGTATCTTGCCAGGAGCGCTTCGTATTCGTCTTCCCGGTCCTTCAAAGTATTGTCTGCCGATGTCCTGTCCAATGTTGCTACATAGTCGCCTTTTTTTACAACGGTACCTTCCGGGACCAGATCCTGGATTTCCACATCTCCTATACGCACGTTACGTGCTCGCATACCGGCAGGGCCTTCAATTTTTATATTGTTTTCCGCTTCCAGTTCACCGGTTGTCGTAACAATGATTTCGAACAATCCTTTTTGTGCTTTTACTATTTGGGGTTCGTAGCCGTCTTTTTTGCCGGTTGCGAAAACAATGATCAGCACAATGGCAACCACGGCCACGGAGCTCCAAATGATGATATTCTTCTTTTTCATATTATTGATTCAAAAGTCTTTTTGGTGAAAAATTCGACAAATGTACTCATTTGATGAGGTTCGGAGCAAATGGTTTAATGAGACAAAATTATTTTGCGGGCATTAAATTAATTTTTACCTTTGTTCCCCCGTTCAAGAATGGTGCCATAGCTCAGTTGGTAGAGCAAAGGACTGAAAATCCTTGTGTCCCTGGTTCGATTCCCGGTGGCACCACAAAAAAAGCCCCTCGTATCTGCGAGAGGCTTTTTTTGTGCATCCATCCTCGTTTAGGCCCTGTTTTGAGGATGGAACGTTGATTTTCTGCTATCCATCCTCATATAAGCCCGTTTTTGAGGACGGAACCCTGATTTTCTGCTATCCATCCTCATATAGGCCCGTTTTTGAGGACGGAACCCTGATTTTCTGCTATCCATCCTCATATAGGCCCGTTTTTGAGGACGGAACCCTGATTTTCTGCTATCCATCCTCATATAAGCCCGTTTTTGAGGACGGAACCCTGATTTTCTGCTATCCATCCTCATATAGGCCCGTTTTTGAGGACGGAACCCTGATTTTCTGCCATCCATCCTCATATAAGCCCGTTTTTGAGGACGGAACGTTGATTTTCTGCTATCCATCCTCATTTAGGCCCGTTTTTGAGGATGGAACCCTGATTTTCTGCCATCCATCCTCATATAAGCCCGTTTTTGAGGACGGAACGTTGATTTTCTGCTATCTGTAGTTTCCTGATTTTGGTTGACTACCTGGCTGTCTTATCTCTGGGAAAAGGTGACTCGGTTTATAAATTAAAACTGATAATTGTTGACTTCAGGTTGTTATCCCTGATTCTGGTTTACTTACCAAGTCTAATCCCTGTCAGGGGTTGACTGGAACGAGTAGCCCGGAAGAATATCCCTGTCACGCCAATAAAGGCAAACAGTTTCCACGGATTTTCAATTTCTGATTTCAGGGATTTCTAACTGCTGGTTTCTCTTTATGGCTTCTATTCCGAAACTTTTTTGTTTCATATTTTTATGTCCGGACAAGATGATAGGGAGCGGATTGTTGACAGGGAGCGGATTGACCGTGACCAAAATTGAAACATCTATCCCGCCGTTTATCTGGCAACGATTTTACCAGGCGACAGATTGTTTACCGGGTGACAGCTTGTTTACCGGGCGACAGCTTGTTTACCGGGCGACAGATTTCATTGAAAAATGGATAAGAAACTCCGGGTTTTTTACGGGTTCTTTTTTAGGATTCATTTTTATACTGTAAATTTGCCGGATACAAAAACATTAATTTTGGAGGAACGAACAATGAAAATCAAAAAAGTTGAAGCTATTGAAATATTAGATTCAAGAGGCAATCCAACTGTTGAAGTAAATCTGATGCTTGATGACGGAGCCCGGGCAACGGCCATGGTTCCCAGCGGTGCATCCACCGGTGAAAGGGAAGCGGTTGAATTGCGGGACGGCGATAAAAAACGCTATGGCGGAAAAGGGGTCCTGAAAGCCGTATCCAATGTTAACAGCACTATCGCAAAAGCCATCGAAGGCAGGTGTTTTACAAACCAAAGGGATTTGGATTACTTTTTGATTGATCTGGACGGAACGGTCAACAAGGCCAAATTGGGAGCCAATGCCATTCTGGGCGTCTCCATGGCGTTTGCCAGGGCCGGTGCACAAAGTCTGAACATACCATTGTACCAATACCTGGGCGGCAGCAATGCTTACCTGATGCCCGTACCTTGTATGAACGTTATTAACGGAGGAGCACATGCAGACAATACTGTCGATTTCCAGGAATTCATGATTGCTCCACACAACGCTCCCTCATTCCGTGAGTCTATAAGGATGGGTGCCGAGGTGTTTCACGCCCTCAAGAGCGTCCTCAAATCCAAAGGCCTCAGTACGGGGGTAGGTGACGAAGGCGGTTTTGCTCCGGACCTGAAAACAAACGAACAGGCAGTGGAAATGATCTTGGAAGGGATCGTAAAAGCCGGCTACAAACCCGGTGAAGATGTAAGCATTTGCCTTGATCCTGCAGCCAGCGAAATGTGGGAAGACGGAAAATACAAATTCTTCAAGAGCACACAGAAACTTGTTTCGAGCGAAGAAATGGTAAAGATCTGGGAAGACTGGGTAAGGCAGTATCCCATTGTTTCCATAGAAGACGGATTGGCAGAAAATGACTGGGAAGGATGGAAAAACCTCACACAGACAGTCGGCAACAAAATTGAGCTGGTGGGTGACGACCTGTTCTGTACCAACAAAGCCATACTGGCAAAAGGGATAGAAAACGGAGTAGCCAACTCAATACTTATAAAGCTGAACCAGATAGGAACGGTTACCGAAACCCTGGAAACGATTGAACTGGCCAATAAGAACTCCTACAATTGCTTTGTGTCTCACCGTAGCGGAGAAACTGTAGACAGCTTTATTGCCGACCTGGTGGTAGCCGTTAATGCCGGTCACATAAAAACAGGAAGCGGTTGCCGTGGTGAACGTATAGAAAAATTCAACCAGCTTATGCGTATAGAGTACGAGCTGGGTAAAGTGTCGCATTTTGCAGGTCTCAAAGCGTTCAAAAACGCCTGATGACCATTAGTTGACATAAAAACAAAATCCGGCGGGAGTCTTGTGTGAAAACAGAGATTCCCGCCGTTTTTGAAAAAGATCCTTTTCATTTAATATGATCCTTTTTGACAATCACACCCATTCGCACCATTCTGCCGACAGCAGGATGAACATGTTTATGGCAGCGGAAGAAGGCCGGAAAAAAGCTTTGCGGGGAATCTGTTTTTCGGATCATTACGATTTTGATCCCCCACAGGGAACGGAACGGTTTACTTTCCAGGTAGACCGGCAACAAGGGGACATAGACGACCTGAAAGGATCGTTTCCCGACCTGGAATTGCTAAAGGGAGTTGAGATAGGCATACAGCCTGTCAGCCTTCGGGACATTGAAGCGTTTATGAAAGAGAATACATTCGATACCGTTATTGCTTCCATGCATTTTATCCGCGGTCACGATCCTTATCACGGAAAGTATTATGACGGATACGGTTTCCGGGAAGCTTACGGGATCTATTTGCAGGACATCTTTGAATGTGTTGATGTTTTCAGGGATTTTGACATTCTGGGTCACTTTGATTATATAGCTCGTTATTCACCTTACAAGGAACACGAGATCTCGCTCAAAACATTCGGAGACATTCTGGATCCCATATTGCGTATTCTGGCTGAAAATGGAAAAACGTTCGAGATCAACACCAAAACCTACCAGCCCTTCGTACACGGGACACCTACACTGGACACAAACATTCTCAAACGTTTCAGGGAATTGGGAGGAGACGCCGTAAGCCTGGGATCCGATGCCCACTCAACGGAAAGGATCGGGGAACGGTTTGACTATTATTCCGAAATCCTGAAGCAATGCGGATTCCGTTACGGGGTTTACTATAAAAAGAGAAATCCGGTTTATTTCACTATTGATAATTAACCGGGATGACTATAACACATGCGAGTTCCAAACGATAATTATAAAGAAATCATTTTATTCGTATGAAGAAACATGTATGGCTGATTATTGGACTTTTGGTGGCCGCCTGCCAGAACCAACCGGGAAACATTCCGGTTGTTGATGCGGCCCTGTATGATACAAATTCTGTTTTTTATACTGATTTTACGACCTATCCTCCTGTCCGGAACCACTTGCCCATTGGAATTTTTGATTCGGGAACCGGAGGCTTGACCGTGCTGGAGGCCATATTATCCAGCCGTTTACTGGAAGGAGAAGATTTCATATACCTTGCCGATCAGGCCAACATGCCTTACGGGAATTATCCCTCGGAAGGCAAAACGGATTTTTTAAGGGAACTGATAATCAAAGACGCGTTGTTTCTGTTAGGTCAACAGGTCAAGATATTGGTGGTGGCATGTAACACGGCAACCGCATACGGCTTGGAAGATATCAGAAATTTCCTGGATGAAAGCAACTCCGGGATCAAAGTCATCGGGGTGATCAATGCGGGAGTCAATGCCACCCTGGACCAGATAGATCCGAAAGAAAATGTTGCAGTTGGCGTTCTTGCCACTGTCGGGACCATTGCCTCGGGAGGGTATGAAAATACGTTCAGAGCCCTGGCCAAAGACCGTGGGTATACCGGAGATTTGCAGATCGTCAGCCATGGTGCGGCGGGGTTTGCCGAGGCGGTGGACTCGGAAAGGGATTACGTGGATCCTCTGGCCATGGTGCCACGCGAGGATTACAGGGGCCCCTCCATGGATCACCCTGTATACAAGATAGATACCAGCCTGTTGCCTGCCTACGGATTTGATTTTTCCGCCAACCATATGTTATACAACGGAAGTGAAGACCGGCCCCGGGACCTTCAGTTGAATGCTGCTGAAAATTATGCCCGGTATCACTTACTGAGTCTGGTGGAAAAGCACAGAAGTTCAAAAGATCCACAACCGTTGAAGTATCTTGTTCTGGGTTGTACCCATTTCCCGTATGAGAGTCGAACCCTGTCACTGATGCTGGATGAATTACGGGAATACGAAACCGGGGGACAATACCCTTACAAGGAACTGATTGCTGACCAGGTAACCCTTATTGATCCTGCTTTTGAGACCGCAAGGGAATTGTATGCCACACTGGTTAAAGACACCCTGCTTTCTTTCGAGATAAGGAATACCGGTGCCGATTTTTATATTTCTGTTCCTGTTGAAGATTCTGAAAGTGCCCGGAGATTGGATACAACCGGCCGTTTTTCTTATGCCTACAAATACGGGCGTGATCCCGGTGTTTTTGCTAATGATGTGAATATTGTTCCTTTTTCGGCTGACAATATTGATTCGCTCACCAGGAAACGGCTCCGCACATTAAGGTATACCTGGCCGCTCCTTCCGTTTGCTTCAGAATAACAACAATTTCTCTGCAATCTGGACAGCATTGAGGGCTGCCCCTTTGCGCAGGTTGTCGGCTACGATCCACATATCCAAAGTGTTTTCCCGGGAAAGATCCCTGCGAATTCTGCTTACATAAACAGGATTCGTGCCTTCTGCTTCCAGGGGCGTCACAAAACTGGGATCCGGCCCGGTTTCGCTAAGTTTCAAACCCGGAAAGGATGTGAGCAACAAAATGACGTCTTTCATGGAAAACGGCTTTTTGAATGATGCATTGACTGAAAGACTGTGACCTCCTTTAACGGGAACCCTGACGGTTGTTGCCGAGACCCTGATCCCGGCATCGTCCAGGATTTTTTGCGTTTCCCGGACCATTTTCATTTCTTCTTCCGTGTAACCGTTTTCCAGAAAAGCACCGATTTGCGGGATAACGTTCATGTCTATGGGACAGGGGTATACAGAAAGAGGAACGGGTCTTTTCTGATTTCCCGGTTTTGTCTTTCTTTCGGCAAGAAGCTGTTCCAATCCTTTGTGTCCCGATCCGGTTACGGACTGGTATGTGGAAACCACAACGCGGTGCAGTCCAAAACGCTTGTGAAGCGGGGCCAAAGCCATAACCATCTGTATGGTGGAACAGTTGGGATTGGCAATAATCCTGTCTGTTGTTGTGAGCAGATCCCCGTTGATTTCAGGCACAATAAGCTTTATTGAGGGATTCATTCTCCAGCAGGAAGAGTTGTCAACCACCCGGCAACCTGTTTCGGCCAGGCGGGGAGCCCAGAAACGGGAAACTTCTTTACCGGCCGAAAACAGAGCAATGTCCGGCCTTAGGGCGAGAGCTTCCTGAAAGCCGAGAACGGGAACGGATTGGTTGCGAAAAACAATTGTTTTACCAACAGAACGCTCCGATGCAACTGGAATGAACTGATCCACCGGGAAGTCCCTTTCCTCCAATATTCTAGTCATTATTCCGCCCACCAGTCCGGTGGCTCCGGCAACTAAAACTCTTTTTTTCATATAGTCTGAAGTATATCATTCAACAATCCGGATGCGGTTTGTGCGGCCCCTGCTCCGGCTCCTTCAATACGCAACCCGTTAGGATAAAGTCTGCTGTACAGAATGATACTGCTGTCGGTTCCCCTTAGATCGCTAAAAGGATGCGTTGCCGGTACCTGTTCAAGGCCGGTCTTGATTTTCCCGTTTTCTATTCGGGCCACGTACCGTAATTTGCTGTCCCTGTCAATACTAAGTTGGAGGATGTTTTTAAAATGATCCTCGTTGGGCCATTCAGGTGGAATGAACGAATGTGTTTCAATTTCTCCTTCTTCCGCTTCAAGACCGCATTCACGTGCCAGGATCAATGCTTTTCGCAAAACATCCGTACCTGAAAGATCGGTCATGGGATCGGGCTCGGTATAACCCAACCGGGAAGCTTCTTCAACAATCCGGTGGAAGGGAACGGTCCCGTCGTATTTGCCGAATACATAATTGAGCGTTCCTGACAGGCAGGCTTCAATTTTGTGTGGCGTATCTCCGCTGCGACGCATTTGCCTGATAAGGGAAATCACCGGAAGGGCAGCCCCCACGTTGGTTTCATACAAAAACGGAGTGTTTTCCCGACGTGATGCGCTACGCAATCGTTTGTAATAGTCCATATCCAGTGAATTGGCAATCTTGTTGCATGTAACCACGGCAATGCCTGCTTCCAGGATATCCGCATATCGTGCTGCAATGTAATGGTCTGATGTGCAATCTACAAACACACTGTTCCGGAGGTTCATTTCTATCATGGTGTCCGGGAAACTGCCGTTGCTGTTAGGCTTGCCGCTTTTGGAAAGAGCTTCGGAAATGTCAATCGCTCTGTTTCCTTCTTTTTGAAATGCCATTTTTTTACTGTTGCATATACCGGCTATGTGCAAGACCAAATTGTCTTCCCCGGTCAGAGCTTCTCTTTGATCGGAGATCATCTGTGTGAGGCTTTTTCCCACGTTTCCCCAGCCGGCTATGAACAGATTGATCTGCCGTTTGGGGGATCCGAAAAATTCTTCATGTACAGCCGCAATGGCTTCTTTCACGTCATAAGTTCTGACTACTGCGGAAACGTTTTTTTCAGAGGATCCCTGGGCGATGGCCCGGATGGTGATGTTACGTCTTCCGATGGCTTCAAACATGCGGCCGCTGGCTCCCGACTGGTTTTTCATGTCATCGCCTATAAGGCTTATAATGGAATAACCGCTTTCCACTTTCAGTGGTTCCACTTTTTGGAGGGATATTTCATAAGCAAATGTTTCATCGGCTGCCCGGCGTGCTTTTTCGGCATCTTTTTCATCTATGGCTACCAACATGGTATGTACGGAAGATGCCTGGGTAATGAGAATGATGTTTATTTGCTGTTGGGCAAGGGTGTTGAAAAGACGGCTGGAATAACCGGGAATGCCTACCATGCCGCTTCCTTCCATGGATAACAGCGCAATCCGGTTGCTTCCCGATATGCCCCTGATTTTTTCATGCCCTTCAGGCGGATTGCCTTCTATGAGCGTTCCGGGTCCGTTCGGATCGAATGTGTTTTTTACCATTATCGGGATTCCCTTGGCAACAACCGGCTGAATGGTTGGAGGATATACCACTTTTGCCCCAAAGTGGGATATCTCCAGTGCTTCTTTATAGGAAATATGCTCAATGGTACGGGCATCCGGAACAATACCCGGATCGGCCGTCATCATTCCGTTAACATCGGTCCATATCCATAGCATCCTTGCTTTTCCTCCCACGGCCAACAAAGAAGCGGTATAATCGGACCCTCCCCGGCCCAATGTGGTGGACCTTCCTTCCGTGTCCGAGGCTATAAATCCGGGCAAGATCAGGATCTTGGCCGGATTGTTTTGCAGCATCTCCCGGATGTTTTTAAATGTAAGGACCGTGTTGACTGTCACGGATACCTGGCGGGAGACGGGTTCTGTCCGGACAATCTGCCGGGAGTCTATCCATTTGCAACTCATTCCTGTGGAGTTACACTTGGCTTCCAGAATTCTGGTAGAAAACAATTCTCCGAATCCTGCAATAAGGTCCCGTGTGGACCGGCTGATTTCCCTGATCAGGCAGACCCCTCTGCATACATCCCTGAGTTTTTCAAACTGAAGGGATAGAATTGTCAATACATCGTTCCTGAAATCTTTAGGAATCAGTTCGGAGACAAGTATCCGGTGCCTGTTTTCCAGATCACTTATTGCCTGTAAGTAAGTTTCATCGCCCAGACCGGCACGATCCCCGATCTCTATCAGGGTATCGGTGACGCCACTAAGGGCTGAAGCTACTACTATTGTTTTATCCCTTGCTGAAGATCTTTTGATGATCTCCATAACCTGATTGATGGAAGAAGCATCGGCTACCGAGGTGCCCCCGAATTTAAGAACCTGCATAATGATGATGTAATTTGTTCGTGTTCAAGTAAAAATCCGTCATGGCCAAAGTCAGACGAAATAACATCTTCGACGGCTCCCGGGATGTGACGGGCCATATATTTTATCTCGGATAACGGAAAAAGGAGATCGCTGTCTATACCAATACAAAGCGTACGTGCACGAATGCCGGATAAGGCAGCTTCCACCCCGCCGCGACTGCGTCCCACATTGTGCGAATCCAGGCTCAGGGTGAGCGAATAATAACTATACGGGCAAAAGCGCGTGGTAAGCTTTTCCCCCTGGTGCTGCTGGTATGTACATGCTCTGGAGGCCAACAGCGCATCAACAGACAACTCGGCTTGTGTTTTCCCGTATCCTTCGTAGGATCTGTAAGACAACAAAGCCATGGCACGGGCAGCGGCAAGTCCCCGTTTTCCCCCTTCGGGATCATGTGACCTCCCATAAGAGGGATCTGCCTTTAGTGCCATGCGTTGCGCTTCGTTCAAGGCTGTGGCCCAGGGACTGACCCGGGCATTGCAGGCGATCAGGCACAGGTTTTTTATGAGATCAGGAGTGGTGATACTCCATTCCAGGGCCTGGAAGCCCCCGCTGGAACCGCCTATCAAGAGGTCAATGGTATGTATGTTAAGGTGTTCGCGTAATAATTCATGGGCTTTTACCATGTCCCTTATGGTGATCAGGGGAAATCCGGCTGCATCCGGGCCGGTTGATCCGTAACAGGAGCCCGGTACATTGGCACAGACCA
>Ga0209607_1004294_pt1 | contig 10618 bp, 7 predicted proteins | sample AD_UKC117_MetaG_FD_184413 | JGI IMG/M metagenome (GOLD analysis project Ga0209607, IMG submission 184413) | Active sludge microbial communities of municipal wastewater-treating anaerobic digesters from Hong Kong - AD_UKC117_MetaG (SPAdes)... | ecosystem: Engineered > Bioreactor > Anaerobic >... | reverse complement strand
GGCCGCAAATGGCCGTAATGAATGGGATCGAAAGTACCGCCCAGAATGCCGATCGGGCGGGGGGTATTTAACATGGGAATAACAGGAATCCTGGAGGTCCTGGGTTAACGGCGAATATGCCCATCGCCCAGCACGATGAACTTCTGAGTGGTTAAGCCTTCCACGCCAACCGGACCGCGCGCGTGCAGTTTATCGGTGCTGATGCCGACTTCCGCGCCCAATCCGTATTCGCCGCCGTCGGCAAAGCGCGTCGAAGCGTTGACCATCACTGAACTGGAATCCACTTCGCGCAGGAAACGCCGCGCCCGGCTGTAGTCCTCGGTCACAATGGCGTCGGTGTGCGCGGAACCGTAGCGGGCGATGTGATCCATCGCCTCATCCATGCCTTTGACCACGCGAATCGCCAGGATCGGCGCCAGATATTCCTCATACCAGTCCTCTTCAGTCGCCGCGGCGATGCCCGGCAGCAGGTCGTGGGTTCGTGCGCAGCCGCGTAATTCTACGCCCTTTTCTTGATACATCCGACCCAGCGGCGGCAACACTCGATCAGCGATGTCTTCCGCAACCAGTAATGTTTCCAGGGTATTGCAGGTGCCATAACGCTGAGTTTTCGCGTTGTAGGCTACAGCGATCGCTTTTTCCAGATCAGCGCGGTCGTCGATATAAACATGGCACACGCCGTCCAGATGTTTGATAACCGGCACGCGCGCTTCGCGGCTGATGCGCTCAATCAGACCCTTGCCGCCGCGCGGCACGATCACGTCCACATATTCGGCCATGCGGATCAGCGCTCCCACCGCCGCGCGATCAGCGGTATCGATGACCTGTACGGCATCCGCCGGTAGACCGGCGACCGCCAGCCCCTGCTGGATGCAGGCGGCAATGGCCCGGTTGGAATGCAGCGCCTCGGAGCCGCCGCGCAGGATGGCGGCGTTGCCCGATTTCAGGCACAACGCCGCAGCGTCGGCGGTTACGTTGGGCCGGGATTCGTAGATGACGCCAATGACGCCCAGCGGGACGCGCATCCGCCCCACTTGGATGCCGGAAGGACGGTATTTGAGATCGGTGATTTCTCCAACCGGATCGGTTTGGGCGGCGATCTCTCGCAACCCCTGAGCCATGGCCTTGACGCCCTTGGGCGTGATTTCCAGGCGATCCAGCAGCGCTGGTTCCAGGCCGGCGGCGCGACCTGCTTCCATATCCAGCCGATTCTCCGTTAACAACGTGGTTTCAGCCGCTTCCAGGGCTTCGGCAATCGCCAGCAGGGCGGCGTCCTTGGCCTGGGTTTCCGCGCACCCCACGATGCGCGAAGCCGCGCGGGCGCGTTGGCCAATCGCTGTCATCTGGGCCTCTATGACGCTCGTCATATCCTGATTCATGTCATTCATCAAGCAAAACCTCATGGCCGCCGCTTCGCGCGTTGGCGTGTATTTCATGCCCATTTAGAGGGACTTTTCACCGGGCAATAATTCCCGACCGGTCAGCCGCAAACCTGCTGTCAGCAATTCATCCCAGGGCGCGCCAATTTCTGCGCCCTTAATGCAGCGATCAATGTGTGAACACTCACGCAACAGGCGTCGACAATCGGTCAACGTCAAGCGTTGCAGAGCCTGGCGAACCAGTGGCTTGCGCTTTTCCCAGATTTTGTTAGCGTTCAGCGCCGCTTCCAGGGATTGCCCCCCAGCGCGGGCAAAAGCCAGACTGTGCAAAGTACGAACTTCTCGATGCAAAGCCCAGTTGACCAGCACCGGTTCGATGCCTTCGCCGCGCAAGCCGTCCAGAATGCGCACTACTCGTTCTGCATCGCCCAGCAGTGCGGCGTCCACAAAATCATAGATGCTGAAACGGGCGCTGTCTCCCACGGCGGCCAGAATGGTTTCGACGGTTAATGACCGGTCGTTTACTGTCAGGGCCAGCTTCTCAATCTCCTGGGCCGCCGCCAGTAAATTGCCCTCCACTCGCTCGCTAAGCAGCGTCACGGCTTCAGGCGCGGGGTGAAGACCCTTATCGCGTAACCGACGTTCAATCCAGGCCGGTAGTTGGCGCGCATCGACTGGCAGGGCGGGTATGGCGACTCCCGCTTCGTCCAATGCGGTAAACCAGCGACTTTTCTGCGCTTGCCAGTCGACTTTGCCGACGGTGATCAGTAGCACCGCATCTTCGGCGGGTCGCGCCGCGTAGGTGATGAGCGCCTTGCTGCCTGCATCGCCCGGCTTGGCGTCGCCGATCCGCAATTCCAGCAATCGGCGGCTGGCGAACAGGGAAGGACTGGAAGCCAGTTGCTGCAGGGCGTTCCAGTTGAAACCGGTTTCCACAGTCAGACCTTCCCGTTCACTATAGCCGCGCTCGCGGGCAGCGGCGCGGATCGCGTCGGCGGCTTCCTGGGCCAGCAGAGTTTCCTCGCCGAACACCAGGTAGATGCGCGCCAGCGTTTTACACAAATGCGCGGCGAGTTTGTCGGGAGGCAGGCGCAAGGGGAATCTCAGGAACCGGCAGCGGCTTGCAGGCGGCGGACGATTTGCCAGGACAGGTCCTCAGCCATGCTGTCGACTAAAGACTCCTGCGCGGCTTCAAAGCCCAGCACCCGGTTTTCATCAAACAGGACCGTACGGTTCGCATTGAATGCTTCAGGGGAAATCAGCGTTTGCCCATTGGCCAGCGTTACCTGGTAAGTCACATCGTAGGCGATCACATACTGACGCTCGATATCGAAGCGGTCGGCGGCCACAACGCGACGACCGCTACCCTCGCGCAGGATGGTCAGCGTGGCGGTCGCCTGGGCCGGATCGCGGGTAATGGTTACGCCATTGTTCGCCAGCAACAACGGAAGTTTGCGGCTCACGGAACCGGGTGGGGAAAGACCTGACTGGCTTTGCACGTAAGTCACCCGCATTTCCGGCGGCAATTGCGCCTGGCCGCGCAATTGAAAGCCGCAACCCGCCAAGGCCAGCAATATCAGGCCAACGCCACTTCCCATCATCCAACGCATGACCGTCCTCTCCCCCAACCCCTCTCTCACCAGCGGGCGAGGGGCGTCTATTTTTCAACACACCACATTGACCAGTTTGCCGGGCACGATGATGATCTTGCGAATCGGTTTGCCATCGACAAAACGCTGGACATTGGATTCGAACTGAGCAGCCTGCTCAATCGCCTCACGCCCGGCGTCCACCGGAACTTCGATTTGCCCGCGCAGTTTACCGTTAACCTGCACCACCAGCGTCACCAGCGAGCGGGCCAGCGCAGCTTCGTCAGGCGTTGGCCATTCAGCGTTCAGCACATCATCGCCATACCCCAGTTCCCGCCACAGGATATGGGCAATATGCGGGGTGATGGGCGACAATAAACGCAACAGAATGCTCAAGCCCTCGCGACGCACCGCGGCCAGCGCGGCATCCTCAGCCACTTCGCTCCGACTCAGCGCGTTCAGAATCTTCATGCCGCCCGAGACCACGGTGTTGAACTGGTGGCGGCTGAAATCGTACACGGCTTGTTGCAGCGCCTCATGCACTTCGCGGCGCACCAGGCGCAAGGGTTCGGACAGGGTTGCCGTATCCGGTTCGCCAGCGGCGCGGATCGACTCCTGATGTTCCGTAGCGTATAGCCAAAGCCGGCGCAAAAAGCGGTAAGCGCCTGCCACGCCGGAATCCGACCATTCCAGCGCCTGGTCCGGCGGCGCGGCGAACATCATGAACAGGCGGGCGGTGTCAGCGCCGTATTTTTCAATCAACGACTGTGGATCGACGCCATTGTTCTTGGATTTGGCCATCTTTTCGATGCCGCCAATCGCCACCGGTTGCCCATCGTTGCTCAGAGTCGCAGTGACCGGTCGTCCCTTCTCATCGGTTTGCACCTTGACGTCGGCGGGATTGATCCATTGTTTGCGGCCCTCGGCGTTCTCGCGGTAAAACGTGGGTGCAACCACCATGCCCTGGGTTAGCAGATGGGTAAACGGTTCGCTGACCTGGGTCAGACCCAGATCGCGCATGACCTTAGTCCAGAATCGCGAATACAGCAGGTGCAGAATGGCGTGCTCGATGCCGCCCACGTATTGATCGACCGGCATCCAGTAATCGGCCCGCTGATCGACCATGACGTTGGCGTCGGGGGCGCAGTAGCGAAAGAAGTACCAGGACGAGTCGACGAAGGTGTCCATGGTGTCGGTTTCGCGTCGGGCCGGTTGACTGCATTTTGGGCAAGCACAGTGCAGAAATTCCGCATATTTGTTCAACGGATTGCCGGAGCCGTCCGGGATCAGATGGTCTGGCAACACGACCGGCAGTTGTTCATCGGGCACGGGAACCGCGCCACAACTCGCACAATGCACGATGGGAATCGGCGTTCCCCAATAACGCTGCCGGGAAACGCCCCAGTCGCGCAACCGCCAAGTCACTTTCTTCTCGCCGAGACCTTTGGCGCTCAGATCGGCGGCGATAGCGTCTACCGCCTGGTCGAAATCCAGTTCGTTGTAGGGGCCGGAGTTGATGCAAGTCCCGTAATCCGCATAAGCCTCCTGCCAGGGCGCCGGGGTTTCGTCGCCGGCGCGGGTGCGAATCACCGGTTTGATGGGCAATCCGAACTGGCGGGCAAAGGCGAAATCACGCTCATCGTGCGCCGGCACCGCCATCACCGCGCCTTCGCCGTAGCCCATGAGAACATAGTTGGCGACCCACAGCGGCAAGTCTTCGCTGGTCAGGGGATGGGTTACGGTCAGGCCAGTCGGCATCCCCTTCTTTTCCTGAGTCGCCAGTTCCGCCTCGGTAACGCCGCCGTGCCGGCACTCCTCAATGAACGCCGCCAGCGCCGGGTTATCCTGGGCTGCGTAGAGCGCCAGTGGATGCTCAGCGGCGACGGCGACGTAAGTCGCGCCCATCAGGGTGTCAGCGCGAGTGGTGAAGACCCAGAGAATGCCGGAATCGCCTTCGCCTCCAGCCCCTCTCCCAGCGGGTGAGGGGAGACGGTAAGGAAACCCAATCCGCACCCCATAGCTTTTGCCGATCCAGTTTTTCTGCATCAGCTTGACCTGCTCCGGCCAGCCGGGCAATTGATCGATCTCCGCCAGCAATTCCTCGGCATACTGAGTGATCGCCAGGTAGTACATGGGGATTTCGCGCTTTTCAACGACTGCGCCGGTGCGCCAGCCGCGCCCGTCGATGACCTGCTCATTGGCCAGCACGGTTTGATCGACCGGGTCCCAGTTGACGACGCCGGTTTTCAGATAGGCGATGCCTTTTTCCAACATGCGCAGGAACAGCCATTGATTCCAGCGGTAGTACTCCGGCGTACAGGTCGCCACTTCGCGTTCCCAGTCGAGCGCAAAGCCCAGCAAGCGCAGTTGCTTCTTCATGTAGGCGATATTGTCGAAGGTCCATTGCGCCGGGGCGACGCTGGACGCCATCGCCGCGTTTTCCGCTGGCAGGCCGAACGCATCCCAGCCCATCGGTTGCAGCACATTCTTACCGAGCATCCGCTGATAGCGCGCAATCACATCGCCGATGGTGTAATTGCGCACATGCCCCATGTGCAACCGCCCGCTAGGGTAGGGGAACATAGACAGACAGTAGAATTTCTCGCGGCCCGGCTCCTCGCGCACGGCAAAGACCCGGTGTTCATCCCAATAATGTTGTGCTTCCGCTTCAATAATTTGTGGCTGGTAAGACTCGGCGATCACGGCAATTTCCTGGCAATGGCTGGCGGTGAAACGAAAAAAGTTAAAATACCATAACTTTCCTGGCGGACGCAGAGGCTGGCGGAGATTTCCCAGGCAATCGCACGTGTGTGCGGTTACTGGCATCGTGCGGCAGGGGAGACTGGGATTCCGGCGATGCCGGTGACAAGGGAGCACCGCAGAAATCATCGCTAGGCGACATAGGATTTTTCTTCACGCCAGGGGCTGCGCAGATGGCTGTCGATTTGCTGCTTCAACTGCGACCGGCGATCATTGTTGAGGTAGACTTGACGCGCCAGTTCAACAAAGGTTGCGCCGAAATCCTGCCGCCGCTCATGCTCACGGATAGCGTCCTCGATGTCCCACAGGGTTTGATTGACCGTTTCGAGGGCTACGATCAGCGATTCCAAATAGGTATCCATAGGGATCTGCTGGCGGCGCAGGGTATCCAGGCACGTCCATTCACGATTGATATTCAGTAATTTTTCCGATGCGGTAATCCACCGGCGCTTGATGGCCAGAATGGTCAGCCGGTCGAGCAGCTCGCCGGGGGTTACAGGGATGTTGATTAAACCCGGTGTGGACATATCACGGTTTTAATCAAAAACAATTACTTAAGAGTTAGCGTCCATTGTTTCAAACAACGGTTCGAAAACAGCCGTCGCCAGCGCGGTAAATGCACTGTCCAGCGGGTCTACATCGCCAAACGCCAGTTGATAATAGGCGTCCCGGCGCTCCGCTAAACTCGCGCGTTGTTCGCTGCCTTCCCAGACTTGCCGTGCCGCCCAGAGCGCCTTGTCCGGGTCAGCCTCTTTCCCCTTCTCCTGAGCCTTGCGGAAGCTCTCGACATAGGCCAGAGCGCTTTTGGGAAAGAACGGCAATAGGCGACACGATCCCTGCCAGTAGAGATCAAGCAAGGTCTTCAGTAATGCCTGCGGATGCTCCAACGCATCCAGCACCACATCCTGATCTTCCGCCACCCAATGACTTTGCCGGGCAACGCCTTCTGGCGCCGCTACGTTGAGAGCCAAATGATGCAACCACAGATTCAGGTAATCCGCGGCCTTGATCTTCGCCAGCCGGTAGCCCACCCAGCCGCTGGCCGTCATACCGGTCAAGCGCCCGGTCAGGCGGAAATCGCCCAGCATTAAATCGACTTCCAGCGGTTTCGTATCCCGGCGGGGCAACACCCGGCCCAGCCGTCCGGCAAAACGCGCCACCCGCTCGCTGGCGCCGGCGAACAGGCATTCGCCGACCTGACCATGCGGCAAGGCTCCGCTGGCGCGCATGATCGTTTCAATATCTGCCACGGACCGTCCTTCGCGATGCAGATCCAGCATCCGGTCAAGCAATTGATAATTCTCCAATCCGTCCAGTACAAACGGTTCGCGAGTCTCCAGCGCTTCCTCACCCTCGTCGACCTGGACGCCCAGGCGTTCCCGCAGCAGCCAGCGGGCTGGATTTCGGAAAAACCGCGTCAGCGTCTCCAGCGTCACCCAGCGCAGCGCCGGCTCCGGTTCCGACAGCTCACCGGTCAACAGCGGCGGTTTGTCCAACTCGCCGCGCCCGGCCTGACGGCTGGCCTCGATCCATTCGCGTGCGTAACTGAACAAGCGCGGGTCGCCGGTGAAATAACGGCGACTGAAGGCTTGCAGGGGATGGCGCGTCACCAGTTGCGTGCTGGCTCGCTCGCCATTTGTGGTTTGAAAGCCCCGATCCACCACATCCAGCAATTCACTGACCAGCACCGACGGCGGTAGCACTGAATTATCGCGAATGCTCTGACCGACATAGCTCAGATACAGAACGCGCCGGGCGGACAGCAGCGTTTCCAGGAACAGGTAGCGGTCATCCTGGCGGCGCGAACGGTCGCCGCGCTGAAAGCGTTTCGCCAGCAGATCGAAACCGACCGGTTGATGGGGGCGCGGATAGGCATCGTCGTTCATGCCGATCAGGCAAATGACCGCGAAGGGAATGCTGCGCATCGGCGTCATCGCGCAACAGGTCACCCCGCCGCTCAAAAACCGCCCGGCTCCGCTTTCGGACGTAGTCAACAATTCGCGCAACGTTGATTTCACCACCGACAGGGACACCGGTTCGGTAAACCCGGCCAGTTCCGTCTGCTCCCCCAGGGCGTCCAACGCCTTGCGAATCAATTGCAACTCGTTCTCCTCGCGCTCGCGAGGTTCGAAAAACCGCTCTAGCAAGGCGCGCAAAGTAACGATCCAATCGGTGGGCGGGCAACGTTCCCGCAACCTGTCGCGCAACTCGAATAGCGTCTCCAGAAAACTCTGTAAACCGCCCAGCGCCTGCGCCTCGCCGCCCTCGATCTCGTCATAAGGCAGAATACCTGCATACAAATCCCGGTCCTGTCCCGGCAGCGCGTAGCCCAAAAGCAAGCGATCCAGTCCTGCCCGCCAGGTGTGTTCAGTCGTCGCCGGCAAGGCCCAGGCACCCTTGGCGGAGGCATCGATGCCCCAACGAATGCCCACGCCCCGCACCCACTGGCGGATACGCTCCAGATCATCCTCGCTCAAACCGAATCGCCGCCGCACCGCCGAGGGTTCCAGCAAACTCAAGACCTGTGCAGCGTCGAAGCGTTCCCCGCTCAAATCGAGCAGTTCAAAAAACACCTCCATCAGCGGGTTTTCTACCGGCAAGCCCTGATCTGCGACGCTGAATGGAATCCGCCGTTCACGGGGAGCTGCATCGAACACGGCTTCAATGAGCGGCCCGTAACGCGCAATATCTGGTGCCATCACCATGATATCCGAGGGTCGCAAATCACGCTGAGTAGCCAATAAGTCTAGCAATTGGTCATGCAAAATTTCGACCTCGCGCATCGGACTATGGCAGACGTGAATCTGTAAGGAACGATCATCGGGACGCAGTGAGAGGGGAGAATGTTCATCGGTCCCGCGTTCCCGCAAATGGAGAATGTCCGCCTGTAAACAGTGCAACAGGCTATCGCTTCCAGGCTCTACGAAGTGATCCGATTCAATACGCGGATACCCCGGCAATAGATCAATGAAATCCCGTCCCTGTTTGCCGAGCGAGGCTAGCAAGGGGTTGCCAACCGTCAGATATTCAGCATCAGGATCAATGTCCTCGCCCAAACGAGCCAGATCGCGTTCGGCGCGAATATCGCCCCAATACTCGCGGCAGGGATTAAGAAGGAATAAATGCACCTCGACATAGCGCGCCAGTTCCGCCAGCAAATCCAGGTACAGCGGCGGTAGAGCCGATACCCCAACGATGGCGACCCGTTCCGGCAGACGGCGCGGGTCAACCCGGCTTTGGCGCAGCACGGTGCGCAATTGGTTCTGTACGCGCGTCCGGTGAGCTTCATCGCCATGCGCCAATCGCCGCCATAACTCTGCCTGCCAGTGATCCTCCTGGCCCTCTTCCCACTGCATAATCCAGTCAGGCCGGTAAATCAGATACTGATCGAAGCAGTCAGCAATTCGGCAGGCCAGTTCATGGCGGCGGAAATCGTCATCGCCATCGCCCAGCCAGGCGCGCACCGGCGCGAAACGAGGTCCTGCTTCCAGATCCCGCAGCAACGCCATGACTCGCCAGTTCAACACTGGCCGGTCAAACGCTGAGGTTGGCGGTAGCCAGCGCAGCACCGCCCGACTCATCTCCCACAGGAAAGGCGCGGGAAACTGGAAGGCGATATTGGCGCAGACACCCAGTCGGTCAGCCAGTTGCAGGGACAGCCAGCGCGCCATGCCATTGCTCTGCGTCACGATAATTTCGCGCGCCAGTGGGGAATGCAGAGGGTGGCGCAAGGATTCCGCCAACTGGTCTGTAAGGTTTTCGAGGCGATTGCCTTGATGGGTATGAAACATGGGTAAGTCGTACTATGGATCGTCCGACGCGGCATGTTGCGCCAGTCGAAGCAGGGCGGCGCTTAATCGTGGATCCGGTTCATCTCGGGCGGTTTGTTCGATCAGCCGGGCGTTTTCCTGGGTCAGGGTCAGCTGCGGTCGCCGCGATTGCAGGCCAGTCGCCAGCGGCTCCACGCGGATATGGGGTTTGGGCAGCGCGATGCCTAGTTGTTGACCGAGCGCCTGGCGGATGTCGTAGAGCTTGTAACGCAAACGAGTTGCCCAATTAGCGGAATCGGTTTGCACTGTCCATGCTTCCTCATCCATGCGAATCAGGACGGCATGGTTGCGTAAATGTGGCGGCAGATAAGCCTGGAAAATGCGGCTGAGTTGCGCCAATTCCTTGCTCCGCGCGATGAGCTGCCCCAGTACGCCGGGTTGCTGTGATAAACCCTCGCCCAGAGATGGAATTTTAGTTTTCTCTCTCAGCTCTCGCTTGCTGTCAGACAACCCCTCTTCCATCTGTGGGCGAGAGGAGTAAACGCTTACAGGAGCGGCAGAACGCTCGGCTGGGCGCAGTAGCGACACCGCCGGCGCGACTGGGGAAAGCAGCGGTGGTTCAGGGGGCGCTTCCACCCGTCGGATATAGGAAGCCCTAGGGTCGGCCACGATTCTCGGCGGCGATTCATCTGTTGGTACAGACTCGGCATTCCCCCGCATAATGGATGAAGGACGAACACTGTCCAGTTCAGTCACCACCGCCATCTGGGGTTCGGCTACGGGAGATGGTTCCCTGGGGCCGTAACCACGCAACATCTTTAACATTTTAGTCGTGTGTTGCCGGGCCAGAGCGCGGCGGTCGGATGGCGCGTTATCGTCAGTCCCACTCTCCAGTGGATCCTCGCGGATTTCGTCCACTCGATACTCCTCTGGCTTGTGATGTGAGGACAAAATCTTTTGCTTCCTCTGCTGTGTATAAATCGCCAACGTATCAATGGACCCCGAATTTCGGACGGTTAAATAAGGTGGTACTCTGCAAAGTAGAAACGATTGAGGAGAGCGATGAAATGCAGAGGAAAGTCTTCAGTGCCGAGTTCAAGGCCAAGGTCGCGATGGAAGC